>Ga0209058_1000049_pt1 | contig 82647 bp, 80 predicted proteins | sample GraSoiAngelo_147_FD_185904 | JGI IMG/M metagenome (GOLD analysis project Ga0209058, IMG submission 185904) | Grasslands soil microbial communities from the Angelo Coastal Reserve, California, USA - 14_1009_05_40cm (SPAdes) (version 2) | ecosystem: Environmental > Terrestrial > Soil > Grasslands ... | reverse complement strand
AGCTCTTCGCTGTTCGTGACTTTCCGTGTGCTCAAGGCCTGGACACGCCGCGGGCTCGGGAGGAAACGCCGAGCTAGGTGGGACTCTGGCCGGTGCGGCGCTTCGAAGCGGGGCCGGATCGGAGCGACCTCGCGATGGCGGCCGCGCCGAGAAGGGCGGCGCGCGGCTCGAGGACCAGGTGCACGGGGATCGCGCTCATCATGCCGCCCAGCCGTCCCTTGTCTCGAAACGCGCTGATGAATGTCCCGTCCTCGAGCTTGGCCCGGATCTTCGGCGCGATGCCGCCGCCGACGAAGACGCCGCCGACGGCGAGCGCCTTGAGCGCCAGATTGCCGGCCTCGGCGCCGTAGATCGAGACGAACACATCGAGCGCCTGGACGGCCCGCGCGTCGCGGCCGGCGAGCGCCGCCTCGGCGACCACCGCGCTCGGGTCGCCGGTCTCCATGCGCGATCGGAGCCACTCGGCCTCCGGCGCGCCGCCGTTCGCCAGGAGGAACCGGTAGATGTTGTAGAGCCCGGGTCCGGAGACGACGCGCTCGTAGCTGACGCGCCCGAACTCCTTGCGGAGAAACTGGAAGAGCTCCATCTCGAGATCGGTGCGCGGCGCGAAATCGGTGTGGCCACCTTCGGAGCTGACGACGCGGTAGCGCCGGCCGTCCCAGACGAGCAGGACTTCCCCGAGGCCCGTGCCCGCGGCGATCAGCGCCATCGTCGCCTTGCGTGGCGCGCCGGCCTGAAGCATCGCCAGCGCCGATGTCGGAAGCCCGAGGACGCCGTGGCCCGTCGCCTCCAGATCGTTGACGAGCTTCACCCGCCGCGTCGTGACGGCGGGGGCCAGCGAGGCTTCGTCGACCTCCCACGGGAGATTCGGCGCCGTGCACCGCCCGTCGATCACGGGACCGGCGACGCCCACGCACGCCGCGTCGACCGACGCCGGCGAGCCCTCGAGCAGGAACTGCCGGATCGCGTCCGTGAGCGCGGCGAAGCCGTGACTCGGCAGCACGGTTTCGCGGACGAGCGCCAGCGCTCGGCGCCGCACCTCGAAGAGCGCCAGCGCCGTCTTCGTTCCGCCGACGTCGCCCGCGAAGATCACCCGGCCGGCTGCTCGACGTGCCCGCCGAACTTCTGCCGCATCGCCGAGAGCACCTTCTCGGCGAAGGTGTGATCCTGCCGCGAGCGGAAGCGCGCGTAGAGCGACGCCGACAGCACGTCGGCCGGCACGCCTTCCTCGACGGCGGCCATGACGGTCCAGCGCCCCTCTCCGGAATCGGCGACCACGCCCGTGTAGTTGGACAGGGTCGGATTCTCGGCAAGCGCCTGCGCCGTCAGGTCAAGGAGCCAGGAGCTCACCACCGAGCCGCGCCGCCACACCTCGGTGATGTCCGGGATGTTCAGCTCGTAGCGGAGGTCCGGCTCGAGGGACTTGGTGCTCGCATTCTTCAAGATATCCAGGCCTTCGGCGTACGCCTGCATCAGCCCGTACTCGATGCCGTTGTGAATCATCTTCACGAAGTGGCCGGCGCCCGAGGGGCCACAGTAGAGAAAGCCGTGCTCGGCGGTGCCGCTCATCGCCTCGCGTCCCGGCGTCCTGGCAACGCTGGCCGGCCCGGGGGCGAGCGTCTTGAAAATCGGCGCGAGCCGCTCGACCACGTCGCGCTCGCCGCCGATCATCAGGCAGTAGCCGCGCTCGAGCCCCCAGACGCCGCCGCTCGTCCCGACGTCGACGTAGTGGATCTGCTGCGGCCGGAGCATCTTCATCCGGCGCACGTCGTCCTTGTAGAACGAGTTGCCGCCGTCGACGATCGTGTCGCCCGGCGCCATCCGCTTGGCCAGGTCGGTCACGACCTGCTCCGTGGCCGCGCCGGCCGGCACCATCACCCACGCGACGCGCGGCGGCCTCAGCACGCGGATGAAATCGTCGAGCGAGGTCGTCCCGGTCCCGCCGTCGCTCGCGACCGCCCTGACCCCGGCCGGGTCGGAGGCGTATCCGACGATCTCGTGGCCACCTCGAATCAAGCGGCGCGCCATGTTGCCGCCCATCCGGCCGAGCCCTACCATGCCGAGCTGCATGCGATCCTCCTCAATCTCCGGACACGCCTCGATCCGCGCTTACGCCTCGACTCTCGCTCACGCCTCGATGGCCCGCCGCAACAGCGCCAGGCCGGCCTTCACGTCGCTTCCCAGATGCACGCGCACCGCCCGGCGCCCCCGCTCGCGGAGGACTTGCAGATCGCCGAGCGCCTGAGCCGCTTTCACGACGCCGAAGGAGTAGCGCCGGCCGGGCACCGGCACGTCGTCCGCGTCGTCGCAGGTGATGAGCACGAACACGCCGGAGTTCGGCCCGCCCTTGTACGCCTGCCCCGTCGAATGAAGATAGCGCGGGCCGAATTCGAGGCACGTCGCGACTCGGAGCCGGTCTCGCACCGAGGCGCGCGCGGCCTCGACTCGCCACTCGATGGCCCAGATCTGGACGGGGTCGGTCGAGTCGAGGACGAAGAGCTCGGGGTGGCCCGGGATCTGGCCGAAGGTCGTCTTCAAGACTTCAGGACAGAGGCTCGAGCCGCCCATGCCGAGCACCAGCGCGTGAGTGAAGCCCGCGGCGCGGGCCTCGTGCGCCAGGTCGCGCAGCGCGCCGACGCGCCCGAGCTGCTCGCCGGCGATGCCGAGCCACCCGAGCCAGCTCGCTTCATCGGCCCCGGTCCACAGACTGGCATCCCGCGACCAGAGCCGCTTCACCTTGTCGCCCACGCGCCAGGCCTCGAGCTCGGCGCGCACCGCGAGGTCGAGATCGCGCGGCAGCTGTGGCCCGATCTCGCCCGTCATCGCGATCGCCTGACCAGCTCGCGAACGACGCGGCCGTCGGCGACGATCACCATGGCCGCGGTGCCGAGGAAGAGCCCCGTGTCGATGACGCCGGGAATCGCGCGAATCGCCTGCTCGAGGCGCGGCGGATCCACGATGGGGCCCGTGGCGCAGTCGAAGATCACGTTGAAGTTGTCGGTCACGAACGGCCGCTCGTCCAGCATCCGCAAGGTCGGCTTCAGCCCGAGGTCGTCCAGGCGCCGCCGGCAGAACGGGGCCGCGAACGGCAGGACCTCGACCGGAAGCGGGCCGCGCGCGCCGAGGGTCTCGACCAGCTTGTCGGCGGTGACCAGGATGATCTGCCGCCGCGACGCCGCGGCGACGATCCGTTCGCGAACGAGCGCGCCGCCGTGACCCTTGATGAGGTCCAGCCGGCCGTCGACCTCGTCGGCGCCGTCGACGGTCAGCTCGATGTCAGCCTCGAGACCGACCAGGTCGATGCCGACCTCGCGGGCGAGACGCTCCGTCTCCTCGGACGTCGGCACGCCGCGGATCCTGAGCCCGTCGCGCACGCGCGCGCCCAGGGCGCGGACGAACGCGCCGGCCGCGCGGCCCGAGCCGAGGCCGACGACGTCGCCGGCCTTGACGAGGCCGAGGGCGTGCGTCGCCAGAGGATCGTCGATCGCTGCCGCCATGTCACGGGCGAAGCGCCCGCCCCCAAGGATACCGCTAAGGCAAGCGGCGCGGACGGCTCCGTCTATTAGATCCCGCCCACGACGCGACGGATTCAAGAATCCCCAGGGGCCCATCGAGCGTCGCAATGCCGGAGGCGATGAACATGCTCCCGACAGTGCTTTCGATCACCCTGCTGATCCTGCTGGTGGCGGTGCCCCTGGTGTGGCGGATCCGCGCGGACCAGCGGCGCGACCGCGCCGATATCTTGCGCGCCGACATCCGCAGCGCGATCAATCGACGGCTCCACGGCGAGTCGCTGCTTGCCGTCGAGGTCGTCCCGAAAACTCTCTGGCATCCCGGACGGATCGTACTCCGGACGCCGGCGGGCTACGAGGACCTGACCGATGCGGTATGGCGCGACGTGGCGCGCCGCATGCCGTTCGACTACGACCTGGTCGTCAAGCCGGGGCACGCCGAAGAGCCGCTCCAGCGGGCCGCCTGACGGCGCGACGGTGAACGACGTCGGAGGTCGGACGATGAGGACCCGGCTCGGGCTGGCGCCGGCTCTGCTGATCGTCGGGCTCGCGGCGGCGCTGGTGCTTCACATGTCCCAGTCGCGCGCGGGATCGGTAGCCAATCCCGCGCCGACGCGGGCCGTGGGCGGCGTCGCGATCACGGTCGCGGATATGGACCGGGCGATCGCCTTCTACTCAAGCGTGCTCTTCTTCGACAAGCTGTCCGACGTCCAGCGGTCCGGGCCCGCGGACCATGGTCTCGGTGCGGCCGGGGCGCGCATCCGTGTCGTCACGATGCGGCTCGGCGCCGAGCGCATCGAGCTCGTCGAGTCCCTGGCCACGAACGCGCGTGCGATCCCCGCCCACTCACGGAGCGACGACCGCTGGTTCCAGCACGTCGCGATCGTCGTCAACGACATCGACCAGGCGTACCTCTGGCTCCGACGCCACCACGTCACTCAGCTCTCGCCGGAGCCGCAGCGGCTGCCGGATGGAAATCCGAACGCCGAGGGCATCCGCGTGTTCGCCTTCGAGGATCCGGACGGCCATGCGCTCGAGATCCTCCAGTTTCCGCCCGGCCGGGGTGACGCGCGCTGGCAGCGCCCGAGCGAGAGCGTGTTCCTCGGTATCGATCACACGGGGATCGTCGTGGAGAGCACCGAGCGGAGCCTGGCGTTCTATCGGGACGCGCTCGGCTTGCAGGTCGTCGCGGCGAGCCAGGACCCGGCGCCCGCGCCGGAACGCTCGACCGGTGCCCCGGGCGGCAGGCGACGGATCACGACGATTCGGGCCTCCGAGGGCCCGGCGATCGAGCTCGTCCAATACCTCGGTCCAGGCGATGGGCGCCGAGATCCGCCGAATACGCCGAGCAACGATCGCGCCCGCTGGCAGACGCTTCTGGTCGCGGCCGATGCCGACGCCGCCGCGGCAAAGCTCGGAATTCGCCGCGGGCTCACGGCCGTGGATCCCGACGGCCACGAGGTACAGCTCCGCGCGCGGAAGTAGCGCGCTCCCGGCGTTTGCCGTAGATTCAGTGCGTGCGGCCCGACCCGCCGCGATTCTGCTGGAGTGAAACCGGCACGCGGTTCCTCGTCTATCCTCAAGATCGTGTCGTCCCCGGATTCGAGATGCCCCGCGTCGTGCGGGTGACGCCGCGTCCGGGAACGATCAAGGCCGGCCCCGAGGACGGCCGGATCCGCGTAGTCGACGCGATCGGCAAGAAGCCCTACCGCGACCCCGTGACCGCGGAATATCTCTGGCGTCCGCCGTACCCGGAGAGCAAGCCCCGCGAGCGCCCGGTCCGGCCGGGTCCCCGCGGCCAGTTCGACAATCTCAAGCCGGGGACGCGAGAGTTCTCGGCCGCCACCGCGTACGCGTCGGTCCGCTGCGTGCTGGAGATCTGGGAGCACTACCTGGGCCGCCGGATCTCGCTCGTCGGCAAGAGCGGCCAGCGCAAGCTCGAGGTCGTCCCGCGCGTGACCGCGATCGGGGACAACGCCTGGTCGGGCGAATGGTACATCGAGCTCGGCTTCGCGCAGCGGAACCGCCGGCAGCCGTACTGCGAGAATCTCGACGTGATCGCCCACGAGATGGGCCACATCATCCTCAAGCACGTCATCGGCCCGACGCCCCGGGGTCGGCTCGAGTTCGAGCGCCGCGCGCACGACGAGGCCGGCGCCGACCTCGTCTCGCTCGTGTCCATCCTCCACTTCGACCGCGTCGTCGACGCGGCGCTGGCGCAGACGAAGGGCAAGCTCTTCTCGAAGAACATCCTCTCGCGCATCGGCGAGTACCGGATGGCGGGGAGCGGTCGGCGGCGGGCCGGGCGGCTCTTCTTCCAGAACCAGACGATGGGCGCGGTGGCCCGCGCTCGGCGGAAAGAGAATAAGTACGTGTACGCCCGACCGCTCCTGGGCGCCGCGTTCGACCTCCTCGTCGAGATCTACGAGGCGCGCCTGGTCCGGCGCGGGCTCATCTGCCGGGATCTCGCCGCCCGCTCGACGCACGCGACCGCCCGGGAACATCCGGCCATTCGCCGTGAGTTCGCGGCGCAGTTCAAGACGAATCCCGACAGCTTCGCCGACGCGCTCCGCGAGGCGACCGCCGACTTCGCGCGGCTCCTGGCGGCGGCCTGGCGCATGGCAGGCCGCACCGGGGTCACCTTCTCGCGAATCGCCTCGAACATCGCCGCCGCCGATGCGCGCTTGAATCGCGGGCGTTACGAGGAGACCATCCGGCGCGCGTTCGCCCGGCGGGGGATCGCGGTGAGGATCGGCCGATCGTGAAGAGACGCCTGCTCCTCACCGGAGCCGGAAGCGCCGCGACCAGCAACTTGATCCGGAGCCTCCGGGCTGGATATCGGGGGCTCACGGTCGTCGGCTGTCACAGCGATCGCTTCCTGCTCAAGAAATCGTCGGCCGACCGCAACTACCTCGTGCCGTCGCTGGCGCATCCGGGCTACTTCAGGGCGCTCTCCCGCGTGATCGCGCGCGAGCGCGTCGACCTGCTGATCCCGACGACCGACGCCGAGGTTCGCGCCTTCACGCGGCCGCGGACCAGGCTCCCGTGCCGGGTGTTCCTGCCGCGCAAGGCCGTCGTCGACCTGTGTCAGGACAAATATCGGCTCAACGTCGCCCTGCGCGCGCACGGCGTGCCGGCTCCGGCGACCTACCCCGTGGAGCGCCTCCGCGCCCTCGACGCGATCTTCAACCGGCTACCGCGGCCGGTCTGGTGCCGGGTGCGCACCGGAAGCGGCTCGACGGGCGCGATCCCCGTCACGCGCGCCGAGCAAGCCCGGAGCTGGATCGCGTACTGGACCGAGATGCGCGGCGTCCCGGCGACGTCGTTCATCCTCTCGGAGTACCTGCCCGGCCGCGACTTCTCGTGTCAAGCCATCTGGAAGTCGGGGGAGCTCGTCCTCGTGAAGACGTGCGAGCGGCTCTCGTACTTCGGCGGCGGGGGCAACCCGAGCGGGACGTCGTCGATCTCCCAGCTCGCCAAGACGGTCTTCGCGCCCGAGGTCGTGGCCGTGTGCACGGCGGCCATCCGCGCGATCGACCCGCGCGCGTCGGGCACGTTCAACTTCGACCTGCGCGAGAGCTCGCGCGGCGTGCCGTGCCTGACCGAGATCAACGCGGGCCGCTTTCCGTCCGGGACCAACATCTTCGACCTGACCGGCCGGGTCAACCTGGCCGCGACGTTCGTGCGCGTCGCGCTCGACGAACCGGTGAAGCTACGCGAGACGTACGACCCGGCGGAGGGTTACTATACCGTCAGAGACCTGGACACGCCCACGGGAGTCTTCCACGCCGACGAGTTGTTCGCTAAGATCGTGGACGCACGCGGATAGTGCGCTTCCCCGAAACCCGGCAACACATGGAGGACCAACATGCCCTTCAAGTCACCGCCGAAGAAAGGTCAGTCGCGGAAGATCACCGTGAAGTTCCGGACCGACCTGACCAGGAAGCAGCTGGCGAGCTTCAAGAAGAGCGTCCGCGCTCTCGCCAAGAGGTTCAAGGCGACGATCGGCAGATAAGAATGAAGCGCGGGCGGCCGCAACGCGTCGATCGCATCCGGATCGTGGGGAATCTCGATCCCCACGACGCCGAGGCGCTCCAGCTCGAGCTTCGCCGGCTGGCGAAGCGTTACGGTCGGATCAAGGATCTCCAGATCGAGACGACGACGACGAAGCCGGACGGCCGCTCAGCGTAGGCTTTCGAGCGCCGACTCGGCCTGAGCCGCCCAGAACCGCATCTCGAGCTCCCCGAAGAGCGCGGCGGCCGCTCGCAGGTGCTCTTCTGCGTCCGCGCGCTGACCGGCGCGCCGGCACCATCGGCCGAGCCCGAGCCGCGCGTGGGCCACGAGCGGGCGCATCTCGAGCTCAGTCGCGAGGGCGAGGGCGCGATGCAGCGCCTCCTCGGCGTCGGGCACGCTCAGCTCGGACCGCAGCGGAATCTCACCGAGGAGCCGCCACGACCACGCCTCGTGGCCGCGCTCCTTGTGCTCTCGCGACAGGTCGAGCGCCCGGCGCGTCGCTCGAAGGGCATCCGAGGCGCGGCCGGCGAGCAGGTAAGCCAGGCTCAGCGACGTGAGCACGCGCGAGTGCCATCCCCCAAGCCGCATCCCCTCCGACTGCTCGATGGCGCGCTCCAGAAGGGGGACGGCGTCGCCGACGCGCCCCGCCTGCGTGTAGCCGACACCGAGCGCGGAAGCGATCGGCGGAAACCAGAGCGAGAGCTTCCAGGTACGGCAGAGATCGAGACCCCGCTCGAGGATCGGGATCGCCTTCTCGAGATTCCCCTGGCGGACGTAGAGGACGCCGATGCCGGCGTGCGCGGTGGCGAGAGTGAACGGGTGGTCGACCGACTCGGCGATCCGAATCGCGTCGCGGCCGATCCTGATCCCGTCACCGAACTCGCCGAGCTCGGCGAGACACCACACCAGACACGTCCTCGAATGGACCGACGGGAGTTGCACGAACCCGTAAAACTGTAGCAGCCGCTCGCTGTCCAGCATGTCGACGTTCCGCGCGAGGAAGCCGGCCGCCCGCCGATAATCGCCGAAGGCGTGATACGTCTGCCCGAGATAGGTGTTCGCCCGCAGCCGAAGGGTAAAGTCGTCGACCGTGTCCGCGATCGCAAGGGCCTGCTGGCCGTACTCGATCGCGCGGTCCTGATCGCCCATCAGCCGGAAATAGTCGGTCAGATACGCCGAGGCCTCGCCGAGCCGCCGCCGATCGCCGAGCGTCCGCGCCAGCGCCTCGGCTTCGCGAAGACACTCGAGAATACGCCCGAACTCGCCGAGCGGCTGGAGCGTGTTGCGCAGGTCGAACCGCAGATCGACGATGCGCTCGTTGCGCTCGCGACTCTCTGGAAGCCGCCCGATCGCGTCGAGGGCTCGGTCGAAGCAGACCTCCGCCTCCTGGTGCGCGCAGCGCATGAAGGCCTTCGTGCCGGCTTGGTGGAGGTAGACGTGTGCCTTCGCCCACGTCTCGCCTTCGAAGGCGTGGTGGGCGAGCCGCTCCACGTGATCGGCCAGCCGCGTGGGATACAAGCGCTCGATCGCCTCCACGATGCGCGCGTGCAAGGTGCGCCGCGGCTCGGGGAGCAGCCGTCCGTACGCGACCTCGTGAGTCAGCGTGTGCTTGAAGGTGTACTCGGTCTCGGGCCCCGGGCTCGTCTCGTAGAGAAACTCGGCGGCCTTGAGGCGCTCGAACGATCTCCGCAGCTCGTCTTCCGGCAGCTCCGCCACGGCGTGAACCACGGCGAGCGGTACGTCCTTGCCCACGACCGCCGCGACCTCGAGCAGCCGCCGCTCCTCGGCGGCGAGCCGGTCGATCCTGCCGCCGAGCACTTCTTCGACCGTGTCGGGCACGGTCATCGGCGTGGTGCCGCCGATCTGCTCTCGCACCGTCCGCGCCAGCTCCTCGACGAAGAACGGATTGCCCTCGGCCTTCGCCACGATGAGCTCGTAGAGCGCGTCGGCCGCCTGATCGGTGCCCAACACCGACCGCACGATGTGCAGGCTTTCCTCGGGAGCCAGCGGCTGGAGCGCCACCTGGGTCGCGTAGGACTTCTCGATCCAGGACGGCCGGTACCCGCCGCGATGGGTGCACACCAAGAGCAGGCGGGCGCCGGGCAGGATCTCCGTGAGGGACGCGAGGAATTCCTCGGAGGTGCTGTCGATCCAGTGCAGGTCCTCGACGACGATGACCAGCGGCGATTGACGGCTCTTCCGCACGATGAGCTGGCGGAGCGCCTCGAAGATCCGCGCCTTCGTCACGTCCGGCGCGAGCTCGGCGAACCGCTCGGCGTCATGCTCGATGTCGAGCAGGTGCATGAGATAGGGCGCGGTCTCCAGGAGATCCATGCCCGACTCGAGCAAGGTCGTGCGCGCCTTGTCGGCCATCAGCCCGGGCGCGTCGCCCTCCGCGATGCCACAGGCGGCCCTCGCCACGTCGAGGATGGGCAGATAGGGCACCGCCGTGCCGTGGGAATGGCACTGGCCCTCGAGACACGTCACGCCCTTGCCGGCGAGACTTTCGCGGAACTCGAAGATCAAGCGCGACTTGCCGATGCCCGCCTCGCCGCTGATGCCGACGATCTGCCCGCGGCCCCGCATCGCGGATTCGAGACGGCTCGACAGGAGCTCGATCTCGCGGTTGCGGCCGACGAACGTGGAGTCGCGCCCCTCGTGACCGGCGCCGGGCCGCCCGCGCCCGACCAGGCTGTACGCGCGCCCGCGCGCGAACTCGTCGCCGTGCAGCTCGACGAACTCGAAGCCGCGCGTGAGGAAGGGCGCGGTGGCCTCGCTGACCATGACGCTGTCGGCGCCGCCGCGCGCGATGAGCGCGTTGAGCACGCTCAGCGCGGCCTGCTTACCCTCGAGGTCGATCTCGGGCGCGTCCGAACCCCGGCCGACGAGCATCGGGCTCGTGTGGACGGCGACCTTGATGGCGGGACCCGTTCCGGCGTCCCGCCGGGCGCGCGTGACGGCGTTGACGACCGCCATCGCCGCGTGAGCCGCGCGGCTCGGCGCGTCCTCGGTCGGATCGAGACCGAAGGCGGCGGCGATACCGGTGGGCCCGCGTCCCACGAGCGTCCCGCCGAAGCTTCGGATCTTGTCGAGCACCAGCTCGAGCGCGCGATTGGTCTCGAGCAGCGCTTCGGGCGCCGAGGGGGCGACCAGGGCGGTGCGCAGCATCGTCACCCGTCGGCGCTCCCACTCGAGCGGCGCCGAGGCGGTCGGGACGGCGACCACGGTCGGTGGCGGGGGCGCAACGACCTCTGGAGCGGCCGATGGAGGATCGGGCCGGCGCGCCGGGCGCCGCTCGGGCCGCGGCGGCGCCGGGGCCGGCGCCTCACCGACGCGCAGGCCATACCTCTCGACGCGAGCCCGCAAGGTATTCCGCGAGATCCCGAGCAGCGCCGCGGTGCGTGAGATGTTCCAGCCGGTCTGACGGAGCACGTCGGCCACCCGGTCGCGCACGGCGTCGTCGAGCGAGCTGGCCGGGGCGCCCGACACTGCTGTCGCCACCGGCACGGTCTTCGAAGCCGCGGCGGTGAGTCCGAGCGCCTCCGCGGTCACGGCGGGCTCCGACGACAGCAGCGCCACGCGCTCCATCAGATTGGCGAGCTCGCGGACGTTGCCGGGCCAAGGGTACGCGGTGAGCGCCGCCCGGGCGTCAGCGGAGAGCGTCTTGGCCGATACGCCGTAGTCCGTGCACGCTCGGACGAGATAGTGCTCGGCGAGCATCAGGATGTCGCGGCCGCGATCGCGGAGCGGGGGCAGGGACAACGTGAGCACGGCGAGACGGTGATACAGGTCCTCGCGGAAGCGACGCCCCTGGATCGCGGATTTGAGGTCTTCGTTGGTCGCGGTCAGGATCCAGACGTCGATCGCCTCGTCGCGCGTGCTCCCGAGCCGGCGCACGGTCCGCTCCTCGAGCACCTTGAGCAGCTTGGCCTGGAGGCCCTCTGACAGAAGCCCCACCTCGTCCAGGAAGATCGTGCCCCCATGGGCCGTCTGCAGGAGCCCCGGCTTCGCGCGCCGGGCGTCGGTGAAGGCGCCGCGCTCGAAGCCGAACATTTCGGCCTCGAGCAGAGTCTCCGGAATGGCGGCGCAGTTGACGTCGACGAACGGGCCGTCCGGCCTCGGACCCGCTCGATGAATCAGCCTGGCCAGCAGTCCCTTGCCCGTCCCGGTCTCGCCCTCGATGAGCACGGGAGGGAGCCGACGAGCGTTTTGCTGCCTAGTGAGGAGCCTGGCGATCTTTTCTCGAATGGCCTGGATGCCCGGGCTTTCACCGAGCAGGTCAGCCAGGTGTTTCATGGTTGAAGCATCCTACTCGCCGGTCAGGACGGTGTTCAACTCTTGACCAGCTTCCCCGTCTCGATTCGCTGTCCCAAGAAGTAACCCGTTGTTTTACCGAAGATTTCCGGATGGTATCACCCTTGCCTCATCAACCCCGCATGGAGGACGTGATGAAGGAGCTCTGGTCGAGCCGCTGGCTCTGCTTGTTCATCCCAGCGATCGCCTCGACGCTCGGACCCGTCCTGCTGGTGGCGACCATCAGGGACGCTCTCGCCGACCACGCCATCGGAACCGAGGCCCAGCTCGCCTGGCAGGCCCGCCTCCTCAAGGTCGAACAGGCTATGGCGCGGGGAGATTTCGCCGAGGCCGAGACCCTATGGCGCGAGGCGTACGCGGCCGCCCTGAAGAGCCGCCATTGGGAAGGCGTGATCGCGACCGGGGACACCTATCGAGCCCTGGGGGCGCGGGCGGGCTTCCGGGCCGCCTCGGTGTCCAAGGCCCGGCAAGCCTACCTCACCGCCCTGTTCCGGGCGCGCAGCGAAGGCTCGCTCGCGGGCGTGCTGATCACGGCCGAGCGCTTCGCCGAGCTCGGCGACCGCGAGGTCGTGGAGCGGTGCATCAGCGTGGCGCGAAAGGTCGCGGCCCAGTCGCGCGATCCGTACGCCGGGGAGCATCTTCGCGCCTTCACGGAACGGTGGGCGGCGAGCGCCCAGGAAAACGATGGCCGGGGCTTGACCCCCTAGGACGGTGCCCATGTCACACGGAAGACGCTTCGATGAGGGAGGTGCGGTGATGGTACGGCCCATGTTCGGAAAGGTGGAGACGCTCGGCCCCTGGACAGCCCACATCCAGGCCATGGACCAGGCTCTTCAGAGCAACGATCCGGGCGAGTCGGTTCGCGCGTGGCGGCAAGCCTACTCGTCCGCCCTCAGCCATCCCGGCTGGCTCGGGCTCCTCACGGTCGCCAACGCGTCGCTCCGTCTCGGCGTCTTCCCCGGGCTCGCGCGCGATGCCGCGGCCCGGGCGCGCGAGACGTACTGGATCGCGTTCTTTCGCGCTCGCCAGCAGCGCTCTCTCAACGGCGTCCTGCACGCGGCGGAAGCTTTCGGGGTGCTCGGCGACCGCTCGACCGTCGAGCAATGCATGCGGGTCGCGGAGGGGCTGGCCGCGCGCGCCGGTGACGCGGAGGAGCTGGAGCGCGTGCGGGTGATCGCCTCGCGGCTGGCCGATCAGGCGCCGCTCGAGGAACGGAGCGAGCTCTAGCGGCGAGGACTGCGACCGGCCGGCAGCGAGAGCGGGTCTTCCTTCTTCTGCTCGGCCCTGGGCGGTGTGACGGCCACCCAGCCTCGCGCCTTCATGCAGTCGTCGTCGAGCTTGCCCTTGATCGTGCACTCCTGCAGATCGCGTCGGAACTCGGCCGTCGTGTACGTTTGATCGAGCTTCATCCACTCGCGGGTGTCGGACCCGCACGCGCACATCGCGAGCGCCACCAGCAGCACGGCGAGCGTCGGCTCCTTGCGCATCCCGTCGCATTGTATCGCACCGGGAAACTCGGGCTCCTCACCGCGCGGCCCTCGGGTCGGGCGCCGAGGCCGCGGCGAAGAATACGTAGCCGATCCCGGACCGAGCGAGCCACACGCGGCGGAGCTCGTCGAGGCGGTAGCGGCGCGCGACCTGCGAAGCCCGCGGCGCCGCCGGGTCGTTGACGAAGACGCTGCCGCCGTCGTAGCCGGTCAGCACGAGCAGGTGCCCCGAGGTCTCGCCGATCGCCGCGCCCGTCAGCTCGCCTGCGCCGTAGCGGACCGACGCGATCACGGGCATGTCGCGCTCGAGACACCACGCGGCGGCGGCCCAGTCGGGGAAACGGAGGAGATAGCCGCCGACGCCACGCCGACTCGCGGCTCGAATCGCGGCCGGCCACACCCCATAGAGATCGAGCTCGGGCTGGAACATCTCGCGGGCGAGGTCGGCCACCGCGACGTGAAGGCCGTGGTACCCCAGCACCATCGCGACGCACGTCGGCGAGCAGACGCGATGCCTGAGCGCCGCGTCCTCTTCCATCTGACTGAAGGCCGGAACGACCAGGCGGGCGCCACGGGCGGCGAGGGGCGCGTCGGATCCGGGACTCCACGCCGATAGTGACGCGCACCACCGCGCCCCCAGCGACGATCCCGCGGCGTCGGCGCTCGCCCGCAGCACCAGGCGGATGCGCTCGGCCGGCGGATTCGCGATGAACTCGTCGATCTCGCACACGAGCGTCTCGGATCGGGCGACACCCTCGACGAATCGCGCGCGTCCGATGGTGGCGCCGGTGATCCAGGGCGACCACGCGCCCGCCGCGAACGCGGAGAGCTCGAAGCGAAAGCCACGCGGGCTCGCGCCGAGGGCGCTGAGCGCCGGCACCATGCGGTGGGCGGGCACGCGGGGGCGCCACTCAGGAAAGGTCACGAGCAGCTGGTCTGCCTCCGCCACGACGGCGGGGGCGGACACGATGCCGCGATCGCACGAGGGCGGAACGGCCCGGGCGAGCACATCGGTGGGCCAGCCGGACGCGGCGAGAAAGAGGTCAGTGGGCAAGCGAGCGTGATGCCTCTCGAAGCATCAGGGAGCATCGGGGGCGTGGGCGAGACGGGCTCGCCCACGGCCTCCCCCTCTTTGCATTGCGCAGGCCGGGCTGCGCGTCCCGACTTGCGTCGGGAGTGAATTACTACGACTCGCGGGCGCCGCTCGGAACCGCTAGCAGGCTCCGTGGGGCGCGGCTGTCAGGTCCGGTGGTGTCTTCTCCATCTAACACCTCCTGGATTCGCGTGGGCCCACGACGGTGCGCGACACCCGATCGCGTCACCGTACTCCCTCTGTACTCCACATGGTCGCGGGACGTCAAGTGGCGCGGCGTCCAGCTTCGATTGGACCGGCTCGGGCCCGCGCCGCGACGGCACTCACCTCCCGCTGCCGCGCAACCGGGGATCGAGCACGTCGCGCAGCGCATCGCCGAGCATGTTGAAGCCGAAGACGGCGAGCGAGATCGCGACGCCCGGCCAGATGGCCATCCACGGCGCGCGGAACATGTAGGTTCGCCCGGAGCCCGAGAGCATTCCGCCCCACGCCGGGTACGGCGGCGGCACGCCGAAACCGAGGAAAGAGAGCGCCGACTCGGCCAGGATCGCGGTGCCGAGACCGATCGTCGCCAGGATGATGATCGTGGCGGCGACGTTGGGGAGGATATGACGCACGATGATCCGCGTGTGCCCACAGCCCACCGCGCGCGCGGCCTCGACGTATGTGCCCTGGGCGATCGCGATCGTCGCGCCGCGGATCACCCGCGAGTTGACGGCAGCGATGATGATCGCGAGCGAGAGCACCACGTTGAAGAGCCCCGGGCCCAGGACCGCCATCACCGACAGCACGATGACGAGATACGGAAACGAGAGCCACGCGTCGACCACCCGCTGGACCACCAGGTCGTAGGCGCCGCCGAAGTAACCGCTCGAGACTCCGACGGTCGTGGCGAGCAGCACCGCCATGCCGACGGTCGCGAAGCCGACCGTGATCGACACCCGCGCGCCGTAGACGATGCGGCTCCACATGTCGCGGGAGAGGTTGTCGGTGCCGAGCCAGTGGGCCGCCGACGGCGCCCGCATGCGGGCGCCGCGGATCGTCTCGTCGTAGCTGTACGGCGCGATCCGCTCGGCGAACACCGCCATCACGAGCAGCACGACCACGATGACGGCGCCGATCGCGCCGAGGGGCTTGCGCCGGACAAACCTCCCGAGCGCGCGGAGCGTGTCGGCCCCGCCGATCCACGCGCGCCCGCGCGCCCCGGCCGCCTTCGCCGGCGCAACCCGCTGCGGAATCTCGACGCGCGTACTCACGCCGAAGCCAACTCGCCGGGCCGTCGTAACGGGCAGCCGTGCGGAAATCGGCGCGGTTCGAGCGCCGGCGTTGCCGGCGCAATCGGTCCTAGCCTCGGCCACACAGGGCGACCGGTGGGGGGCATCGGGGGGAGCGGCGGACGCTCCCCCCGATCAATATCGTATCCGCGGATCGAGGACGGCATAGAGCGCGTCGACCGTCAGATTGATGACGACGATCAGCGAGATGACGATGAGGTTGACGCCCTGGATCACGGGGTAGTCGCGCTGGTTGATCGCGTCGAACAGGAAGCGGCTCATGCCGGGAAGGCCGAACACCGTCTCGATGATCACGGTGCCGCCGATGACTTGAGGGAGCTGGGTGCCGAGCAAGGTCACGACCGGGATGATGGCGTTGCGGAGCCCGTGCTTCATGACGACCACGTGCTCGGCGAGCCCCTTCGCCCACGCCGTGCGCACGTAGTCCTGCCGGAGCACCTCGAGCAGCATGCCGCGCGTCAGGCGCATCAGCGCTGCGCCCGTCGCGATCCCGAGGATCAGAGCCGGCAAGAGAAGCTGGGTCACGTGCCCGACCGGATCGCGCGAGAACTCGACGAAGCCGGTCACCGGCCGCCAGCCCCACCAGATCGCGGGCAGCACGATCAGGAGCGTCGCGAGCCAGAAGGGGGGGACGGACAGCCCGAGGATCGCGGCGCTCCGGGCGATGTAGTCCTGGATCGTGTCGTGGCGGGCGGCCGAAATGAGGCCGACCGGGATGGCGATCAGGAGCGCGAAGGAGAGCCCGAACACCGCCAGCTCGAACGTCAGCGGCAGCCGCTGGCCGATCTCCTCCAGCACCGGGCGCTTCGTCCACAGCGATTCGCCGAGGTCGCCGCGGACGGCGCGACCGAGCCATTCCACGTACTGCACCGGCAGCGGCCGATCCAGACCGAGCTTCGCGCGCAGCTCGTCCAGATCCTTGGCGTACGCCTTCTCGGCCAGCATGAGCATGACGACGTCGCCCGGAATCAGGCGCGGGAGCGTGAAGACGATCAGCGACGCGATCAGCAGCGACGGGATCGCGACCAGGAGCCGCTTGGCGAGGTACCGCCTCAGCACGAGCGGTCGGGCACCGGCTAGCGGTCGAGCCACGCGGCCATGAGGCGGCCGCCGTAGTCGTAGCCCATGTTCGGGCCGTAGTTCTTGAGCGCGCCTTCCCATACCGCGATGTAGACGCCCGACGGCATCTGGACGTAGTACTGCTGCGTCGCCAGGTGCCGCTGGATGTCGTAGATGATCTCGCGCCGCTTGGCCTGGTCGAACGTGCGCCGCTGGCGGACGAGCATTTCGGCGACCTTGTTGTCGACGATGTGGCTCTGGTTCTTCAGCTCCTCCGGGTAGTACTGGCCGAAGAGGAAGTTGTCGGGCTCGAGGAATCCCGTCTGCGGCCCGTAGGTCATCGAGTCGAACTTGCCGTAGAAGCAGGTCGCGATGTAGGCGCCGTACTCCTTCTGGTCGATCCTCACGTCGATGCCGACGGCCTTGAGGTCCTTCTGCACGAGCTGCAGCGAGTCGACCAGGATCGTGGAGCCGTAGGTCGTGAAGCACATTGTGCCGGGAAATCCATTCGGATAGCCGGCGGCGGCCAGCAGCCGCTTGGCCTCGGCGGGGTCGTGCCGGTAGTACTTCGCGCCGTCGCCGAGCTTGTCGAACGGAATCGACCACTCCTTCAGGGCGGCCGGCACCGCCGGGTTCATCGCGCCGACGCCCTCGAACACGGCTTCGATGATGGCCTTGCGGTCGATGGCCAGCGACATGGCCTGCCGGACCCGCACGTCGCTGAACGGCTTCTGGTCGGTCCGCATCGAGATATGGCTCATCACCGGCGACGGGAACTCGACGGTCTGAAGCTTCGGCCGCTTCTGCTTGAGCGTGTCCTTGATCTGCACCCAGTCGACGCGGTTGATCGTGCCGGGGAACTCCCAGCCGAGATCGTACTTGCCGCTGAGGAACGCCGCCATGCGCGAGGCGTTGTCCTCGTCGACGGTCGCCTCGATCCGATCGATGTAGGGCAGACCGGACTGAAAGTAATTCGGATTGCGCACGTAGGCGAGCCCGACGTTCGGACGATACGAGTCGAGCATCCACGGGCCGGTGCCGACGACCGACTCCCACTTCTTGAGATCGCCGTGCTTGTCGACGACTTCCCGGGCGACGATGGCCACGGCGTGCGGATTCGCCAGCATGTCGAGGAACCAGACGAACGATTCTTTCAGGGTGAACTTCACCGTGTACTTGTCGAGCGCCTCCACCTTGTCGACCGACTTGAGCATGTAGGCGTTGGCGTTGCCCTGCACGGTCAGGAAGTGGTTCACGCTGAACACGACGTCGTCGGCCGTCAGCTCGCGGCCGTTCACCGGCGGCTTGTTCTGCCAGCGCACCCCCTTGCGGAGCTTGAACACGTACGTCGTCTCGCTCGGCTGGGTCCACGACTCGGCCAGGTCTCCCTCGATCGGGAACGTGCCGGGCACGACGCTCGGCCCCGCCTTGTGTCGGAGCAGCCGGCTGTGCGTGAAGCTGAGGGCGATGTGCGACTTGTAGGAGATCGTCTGGAACGGGTCGAAGTGCGGCGGATCCCAGGTCCGGATCGCCAGGGTGCCGCCGCGCTTGGGCGTTTGCGCGCGCGCGACGGCCGGGGCCATCGACGCGCCGGCCAGCGCGGCGCCGCTCAGCTTGAGCAGGTGCCGTCGGCTGAGATTCATGGATTCCTCCGCGACCTCACGCGCCGGCGGCGATGACCCCGAGCGCCTGGTCGAATATGTCGAGCGTCTCGTCGACGTCCTTGTCGGTGTGAGCGAGCGACACGTAGATCTTGTTCGCGGCCTTGACGACCTTGCGGCGCACCAGCTCCTGATTGAAGCGCTTGATCCGGTCGCGGTCGGCCGTCAAGGTGGCGCGATAGTCGACGAGGGGACGGTCGGTGAAGAAGATATCGAAGACCGGCGGCTCGCCGCTGACCTGCGCCGGCACGCCGTGCTTGCGCGCGGTGGCGGCGAGCCCCTCGCGCAGGCGCGTGCCGGTCTTGAAGAGCCGCTGGTACGCGCCCGGCTTCCGGAGCTCGGCCAGGGTCGCGAGACCGGCCGCGCAGGCGATGGCGTTGCCGTTGAACGTTCCGGCCTGCCAGACGTAGTCCGGGGTGCCCTCGAGCGCCGCGTCGAAGTGACGCATGATCGCCTTCGGCCCAGCGATGCACGCGAGCGGAAAGCCGCCGGCCACCACCTTGCCGTACGCCGCCAGGTCGGGCACGACCCCGTAGTACTCCTGGGCGCCGCCGTACGCGAATCGAAAGCCGGTCACGATCTCGTCGAAGACGAGCGGCACGCCGTAGCGACGCGTCGCGGCGCGCAGCCCCGCCAGGAAGCCCGGCACCGGCACGATCGTCCGCTGGTAGGGCTCGATCAGCACCGCGGCCAACTCGTCGTGGTGCGCGGCGATCAGCGCCTCGGCGGTCGCCAGATCGTTATAGGGCGCGATCAGTACCTCGGCCTCGATCGCGTGCGGGACGCCGGCCGAGTCCGTCATCGCCGCCGGGAACGCCTTCGGCGAGCGCGGGACCACGCTCATCAGCGCGTAGTCGTGCGTGCCGTGGAAGCCGCCCTCGAACTTCATGATCTTGTCGCGCTTCCGGAAGGCGCGTGCGACGCGAAGCGCGAAGAACGTCGCCTCCGAGCCGCTCGAGGTGTAGCGCACCTGTTCCGCGCACGGGACGGCTCGGACGATCTCTTCGGCCAGCTCGATCGCCGGCTCGTTCAGCAGGAAGTAGGACGTGCCGCGCGCCATCTGGCGCTCGACCGCCTCGACGACGGCCGGGTGCGCGTGGCCGAGCAGCATCGGGCCGGAGCCGAGCAGGTAGTCGAGATAGCGCCGCCCGACCATGTCGTAGAGGTACGCGCCGTGGCCTTCCTTGACGACGAATTCGAGCCCGGGGCCGCTCCGGTGACTGCCGAGGATGCCTCCGGGAAGGACCTGATCGGCGCGGCGCAGAAGGTTTTCTTGATCGCTCATCGATGAGCCTCCGTCGAACCGTTCGGTGATCATACGCGAGAACCCTCACCGGTCAAGAGCACTCCGGCCCCGGCGAAGGCGCCTCGTTTCAGGAGGGCCAGCGCACGGTTGGCGTCTTCGAGGCCGAACGTCGTCGTCTCGGTCCGGATCGGGATCCGCCCGGCTTCCGCGAGGAGCTCCTCGCCGTCGGCGCGGGTGTTGGCGGTCACGCTCCGGACCTTCCGCTCGTAGAACAGATCGCGCTCGTAGTCGAGCGACGGCACCGCCGTCATGTAGACGCCGGCCAGCGCCAGGGTGCCGCCCCGATCCAGATTCTGGAGCGCGACGGGCACCAGCTCGCCGGCCGGCGCGAAGAGGATCGTGCCGTGCATCTTCGCGGGCATCGCCTCGGCGACGCCGCCGACCCAGGTCGCGCCCAGCCGGCGCGCGAGCGCCCGATGCGACTCCTCGCGCGTGCAGACGAAGACGTCCAGGCCGCGGGCCCGCGCGACCTGCAGGGTCACGTGAGCCGAAGCCCCGAATCCGTAGATGCCGAGGCGTCCGCCCGGCCTGACCTCGCTCAGCTTGAGCGCCCGGTAGCCGATGATGCCGGCGCAGAGGAGCGGCGCCGCCTCGGCGTCGCCGAACACGGACGGGATCGCGTAGGCGAAGGCTTCGGAGACCACCGCGTAGTCGGCGAAGCCGCCGTCGGCGTGATAGCCGGTGAACTCGGTGCGCCCGCAGAGGTTCTCCCGCCCGCCACGGCACGCCTCGCAGGCGCCGCACGTCCCGCGAAGCCACGCGATCCCCACTCGGTCGCCGGGCTGGAAGCGCCGCGCGCTGCTGCCCGCGCGCTCGACCCGTCCGACGACCTGGTGCCCGGGCACGACGAGGGGCCGGACCGGCGGAAGCTCGCCCTCGACGATGTGCAGGTCGGTGCGGCACACGGCGCACGCGCTCACGCGGACCAGGATCTCGCCGGGGGCGGGCGCGGGCACGGGACGAGCTTCCAGACGCAGCGGCGCGGTCTCGATCGGCGCCGGGGCGGAGAGGACGAGCGCCCGCATCCTATCGGAGTGGCGCGGCCGGGCTCGGGCTCACTCGCCGCCCGCCCTCGCCACGAGCTTCTTCGCGCGCGCGAGGTGCGGGGCGTCCACCATCTGGCCCTTGAACGTGAAGGCGAAGACGCCACGCCGCGCGTGCTCCTCGAACAGCGCGACGAGCTGGCGCGCCTCGTCCACCGATTCCTTCGACGGCGTGAAGACCTCGTTGATCACGGGGATCTGGGCGGGATGGATCGAGATCTTACCGGTGAAGCCCATCGCCACCCCTTCCTCGCACTCGCGCCGCAGGCCGTCGAGGTCCGCGATGTCCGTGAAGACCGTGTCGATCGCCGCGACTCCGCACGCGGCGGCGACGACGGCGCACATGACGCGCGCGTAGCGCGGGATGTCCATGTAGCGGCCTGCGGCGTCGCGAACCCGGCCGAGCCCCATCGCGGCGCCCAGGTCCTCGACGCCCCAGGAGATCGCGACCGTCCGCGGTGTGGCCGCCGCGATCTCGCGGATGTTCAGCAGCCCCTCGGGCGTCTCCGTCGCGATCAGCACGAGCCGCGTGGCGCCGTTCTGAATCCCGTGGCGCTGCTCGAGCCGGTCGAGGATCCTGACGATCGCGCGGATGTCGGCGGCGCTGCCGGGCTTGGGGACCACGTAGCCGTCGGGGCGCGACGCGATCGTCTCCTCGAGGTCCGCCTGGCCGAGCCCGGTGGCGATCGGATTCATCCGCACCCACCGCTCGCGGCCGCCGAACTCGCGAGTCAGCCACTCGCGGACCACCCCTCGGGTGGCTGCCTTGCGGTCCGGCGCGACCGCGTCCTCGAGGTCGAGGATGAGGCCGTCGGCCGGGATGGTCAGCGCCTTGGCGAGCATGCGCTCGTTGCCGCCCGGCACGAAGTGGAGCGAGCGCCGCCGGCGCGTCACGATCCGGCGCCCTTCTTGCGCATCATCGCGTTGCGGCGCGCCACCATCACGACCTCGCCGTTCTGGTTGCGGGCCCGGTGCACGAACGTCACGATGCCCCACTGCGGGCGCGACCGCGACTCGCGCTTGTCGACCACCTCGGTCTCGGAATAGATCGTGTCCCCGTGAAAGACGGGCTTGGGAAACTCGACCTTCTCGAACCCGAGATTGCCGACGGTCGTGCCGAGCGTGGTCTCGCCGACCGAGAGGCCGACGGCGACGCCGAGCGTGAAGAGGCTGTTGACCAGCGGCTTGCCGAACTCGGCTTTCGCCGCCGCGTGAAAGTCGACATGGAGCGACTGGGGGTTCATCGTGAGGCAGGAGAACCACACGTTGTCCGCCTCGGTGACCGTCCGTCCGGGCTGGTGCCGGAAGGTCTGTCCGATCTCGAGCTCGTCGAAGTACTTTCCCGCCACGTCGGACCTCCGGATGTCGTTCGGGTTCCGCGCTTGACAGCGGTCGTGCCAGATTCTATCAATGATGCGCCATGGAAAACTCTTACGACATCGCGATCATCGGCGGCGGCATCGTCGGCCTCGCCACCGCGCGGGCTCTGGGCGAGAAGAGCCCCCGAGCGCGGCTCGTCGTCCTCGAGAAGGAAGCCAAGCTCGCCACGCACCAGACCGGCAACAACTCGGGCGTGATCCACTCCGGCATCTACTACAAGCCGGGCTCCTACAAGGCGAAGCTCTGCGTCGAGGGCAAGGGGCTGATGCTCGAGTTCTGCGGCAAGTACGGGATCCGCGTCGACCACGTCGGCAAGGTGATCGTCGCGACCGAGCCCGCCGAGCTGCCGCGCCTGCAGACGCTCTACGAGCGCGGGATCGCCAACGGCGTGCCGGTCGAGATGATCGAGCCGGGAGAGCTCCGGGAGATCGAGCCGCACGCCAGCGCGCTCCGAGCGATCCGGTCGCCGTCGACCGCGATCGTGGACTACAAGGAGGTCTGCGCGGCGATGACGCGCGAGCTGACCGCGCGGGGCGTCGCGATCCAGACCGGCGCCGGGGTCACGTCGATCCGGCGCCGCGCCGGCACGATCGAGCTGGTCACGCCGCGCGGAATCGTACGAGCGACGCGGATCGTGAACTGCGCCGGGCTCTATTCCGACGTCGTGGCGCGCATGGCCGGCGCGAAGGTCGACCTGCGCATCATCCCGTTCCGCGGCGAGTACTACATGATCCGGCCCGAGCGCCAGGACATCGTGCGGGGCCTCATCTATCCCGTCCCCGATCCGCAGTTCCCGTTCCTGGGCGTCCACCTCACGCGCACCGTGCACGGCGAGGTGGAGGCCGGCCCGAACGCGGTCCTGGCGTTCGCGCGCGAGGGCTATCGCTTCGGCACGGTGCGCCCGAGCGAGCTCGCGGGGACGCTTGCCTATCGGGGGTTCTGGCAGATGGCGCGGAAGTACTGGCGCACGGGCAGCTACGAGATGTACCGCTCGCTCAGCAAGAACGCGTTCGTGCAGGCGCTGCAGCGGCTGGTTCCCGCGCTGCGCCCCGAGGACGTCACGCGCGGCGGCGCCGGCGTGCGCGCCCAGGCCGTGAGCCCGGACGGCTCGCTCGTGGACGACTTTCGCATCGTCGCCGAGGCGGACGCGATCCACGTGCTCAATGCGCCCTCCCCGGGCGCCACGGCCTCGCTCGCGATCGGACGCCACATCGCCGGCCTCGCCGTCGAGACCTTCGGCCTGAAGTAACCTCCGGGGGCGCTCGCTGGTGACCTCCATCGGCGTCCGTCCACTCGACGCCTACCTTCAGCTTGGTGGCGCGCCGCAGTACCGCCACGGCGCGAGTCCTGGGCAAGCTCGGAATGTCGCGTGAGGGCGTTCTTCCCCCGACCTGGGCGGTTGGGAGCGGTAGGAAAGAATGGTTAACATCCGACCGCTAGGCACAACGGATCGGGCTTTCCTAGAAGAAATGCTCTTCGAGGCGCACTTCTGGGACTTCGCTTGGCCCCGGCCGGCACTGACCGAGTTCCGAGAACACCCCGAGTTCACGAAGCTGCTGGCGGGCTGGGGTCGTCCTGGCGACCGTGGCGTTGTCGCTGAGGAGCAGCAATCCAGAATCGGTGCGGCGTGGTTCCGGCTCTGGACGCCCGAACTGCATTCTTATGGCTTCGTGAACGCTGAGACTCCCGAGTTGGGCATCGCGGTAGCTTTGGGTCACCGTTCCAGGGGAGTCGGGCGTACTCTTCTTCGGGCGCTCATTGAGATTGCGCAATCAGACGGCCTTCCGGCCCTCAGCCTGAGCGTGAGTCCCTTCAACTACGCGCGCGCGCTCTACGAGTCCGAGGGCTTCTGCAAGGTTGGCGAATCGGGCACGTCGTGGACTTTGGTGCTTCGACTAGGCCTCTAGAACGGCGAGTGTTCGGAGCGGCGATCAGTCGCGGGCGAGCGCGACGCAGATCACCCCCGCGAGCACGATCGAGGCGCCGGCGAGGCGCGGGGCCAGGCGTCCTTCTCCGAGCCACAGGCTTCCGATGAACGCGGAGAACAGGATCGAGAGCTCGCGCGACGCCACCACGTAGCCCACCTTCGAAAGCCGAAAGGCGAAGAGCACCAGCAGATAGCTCGTCAGGTTCATCGCGGAGGCGACGAGGATCGTCCTCCAGCTCTGACGCCATTCGTGGGCGAGCGCTTCACGATCCGCTAGCACGAGGGGGCTTAGGACCACGCTGAGCCCGAGACCCATGAGCGCGATGTAGGGCATCGGGTGCAGGCGGGCGACACCCGCCTTGTCCACGAGCGAGTAAGTCGCGATCGTCAGGCCCGTGACCGCGGCCCACACCGTTCCCGCGCCGATGGAGGTTCCGGTCGATACGCGCGCCACCGATGGATTCCGGCTGAGCCGGATGATGCCGAGGACGACGAGCCCCACGCCGAGCGAGCCGAGCCATGACAGCCGCTCGCCGAACACGGGCAGCGCGATCAGCGGGACGAGGGCGACGCCGAGTCCGCGCGCCATCGGATAGACGCGGGAGAAGTCGCCGTAGCGGTACGAGCGCCCGAGTGCCAAGAAATAGAGCGCGTGTATCCCCACGCTCGCGGCGACGAACGGCAGCCCCGAGGCCGGCGCGGGCTCGGCGGGAAGACGCCAGAGGCCGATCGGCAGCAGGAGGAGCGCCGCCAGCGAGACGGACGACCAGAGAAATGCGAACTGGTGGTCGGCGCGCTTGGCCAGCGCGTTCCAGGTTGCGTGCAGAACGGCGGCGCACACGACGAGGGCGAGGGCCGGGCCGCTCACGGCTCGATCTTACCGAACTTCAGGTGCGGATATGCCTGAAAACCCCTCTATTGACAAGGGTTTGCCGATCAGTTAGACTTCCACTCCCATGATTACCGTCCCGGCGCGCCGTGTGAAGCAGTTCGGCGTCGAGTTCTACCAGGCAGGTCTTTCGGCCAAGGATATCGACCGGTTAGTGAAGTTCGAGGTCCTCGGCTACTCTGGAGGCCCGGCCAACGATCCTCCCAAGAAGACGCGGGTGAACCGGTCGCGCGTCAACTGGGACAGCCTCGAGAAGCGCATCGGAGAGAGCGAGACCGCCTATCAGCGGCCGGTCATCCGCCGGAAGATCGACGAGCTCGTGGCCTATTACCGGGAATGCAAGGACGCGGCGACCCTGCCCGCGATCCCCGGCGCGGTCATCATCACGTCGGAGCGGCGGTTCACGTTCACCCCGGTCGCCGGCCAGCACGACCTCGGCCTGCTCCAGATTCCGGAGGAGCACGGGGTCCTGCGCGTGCTCGACGGCCAGCACCGTCTCCTGGCCCTGCACGCGCTGTCGCAGGCGGGCGAGAACATGACCATCGAGGTGCCGGCGGTGCTCTTCGATTCGCTCGACGCCCGTCAGATCGTCGAGCTCTTCGTCACGATCAACGCCAAGCACACGCGCTTGAATCCGTCGCACATCATCAGCCTGGCCGGCCGCAAGCTCTACCCGGACGCGAACCAGGCGCTCGCGCACGACGTGATCCGCTCGCTCAACGAGGACGATACCTCGCCGCTCCACGGCGAGATCAAGATGCTCGGCACCGGCCGCGGGCGCGTGAGTCAGGCGCCGCTGGCCGAGGAGATCGTCGACTTCTTCGAGACCGTCGAGAAGGTCGGCAGCGGCGGCAAGCTGCAGGAGCTGCGGGGCGGCGCCAAGCGCTTCTTCCTGAACTACATCAAGGCGCTCTCGACCACGTTCCCGACCGCCTGGGCGGGGCGCAAGTACTCGATCAAGACCGGCGCCGCGCTGCGCGCCTTCATCCGGACGGCGCCCGACGTGATGGCGCGCGCCCGCGAGCTGCGGCGCGATCCGTTCGATCTGAACGCGATCCGCGAGGCGATCAAGCCGTGGGCCGAGCGTCTGCGCGACCGGCGCTTCGAGACCGAGGGCGAGTGGAAGCTGAAGCTCGCCGGCGGCACGCGCGGAACCGTGGAGGTCCTCACGCGCGAGCTGCGCGACGCGCTGCGCTAGCTCGCGCCGCGCCCTCGATCACTTCTTGGCGAGGGTCACGTCCTCGTAGGGCGCCGACCAGGGATACGGGTCGATCTTCAGCAACGCCGGGTCCCCCACGCGGGAACCGATCCCGCTCGGCCAGATGTATTCCCAGATCGGCCCGAACCTCACCCGCTCGTGGAGCAGCTGCTGGATCTGGTGGAGCATCGCCTCGCGCTTCTTGCGATCGAGCTCTCGCGCCTGCTGCTTGAAGAGCGCGTCGATATCGGGATCGGCGCCCCGCGCGAAATCGCCGTCGCTCGGCACGAACTGGGCCATCCGCGAGGCCGCGTTGCCGTACGGCGCGTGGATGCAGACGCAGACTCCCTTGAGCTTCTTCGACAGCCAGGCGCTCTGGAACGCCGCGCGCTCCATCGTGACCATCCGGGTCTTGATGCCCACGGCGGTAAGATTGGTCGCGACCGCCTCGCCCAGCGAGAAGTACGGTGGGTACGGGTGCAGATCACCCGCGTCGAAGCCGTTGGGATAGCCCGCCTCGGCGAGCAACTTCTTGGCCTTCGGCGGATCGTAGGAATACGGCTCGAGCGATAGCGCGAACTCGAACTTGCGCGGGACCATGCCTCCCGTCAGACGCGACGCGCCCAGGTTCTCGGCTTCGTTCAGCGACCTGAGATCGACCGCCGTGATGGCCGCGAGCCGCACGCGCTTGTCGGCCCACGGCGACTTCGGATCCCACTGATCGAAGAAGTCGAGGAAGTGGATCCCGATCGCGCCCGAGAACGCGAGGCGAATGTTCGGGTCGCGCTTGAGCTCCAAGGCCGCCGGCGCATCCAGCAGATAGGCGACGTCGACCTCGCCCTTCTTCAGCATCGCCGCCCGCGTGGTGGGCTCCGGGACGCTCTTGAGCACGAGGCGCTTCACCGAGGGCATCTTGCGCCAGTAAGTCTCGTTGGCCTCCAGGACCACTTCGATGCCCGGGTTGTTGCTGACGAACTTGTACGGCCCGAGACCGATCGGGTGCTTCTTGAACCCGTCGTCGCCGACCTTCTCGACGTATTTCTTGGGCACGATCCAGCTCGAAGCGGTCGCGAGCGTTCCGTAGAACGCCATGAAGTCGGGGAACGGCTCGTTGAGGTGGAAGCGCACGCGGTAGGGATCGGCAATCTCGATCTCGCGTACCTTTTCCTTGAGGATCCGCGAGCTCTTGGCCCGCAAGAAGCTGAACTTGACGTCCTCCGCCGTGAACGGATCGCCGTTGTGGAACTTGAGCCCCTGGCGCAGCTTGAACTCGTAGGTCTTCTGGTCGGGGCTGAGCGTCCACGACTCGGCCAGGCTCGGCGTCATGATGTTGCCGGGCATCGGCTTGACCAGCGCATCGTGGAGCGCGTACTGAATCCAGAACGGCGTGATGAAGCCCTGAACCTCCCCGGGATCGAGCCAGGCCGGCGGCACCGTCACGTAGAGGGCCCAGCGCATCTCGCCTTCCGGCTTTGCCTGAGCTTCCACCCTGCTGAAGAGCCCGCTCGCCAAGAGGCCGCCGAGCGCGGCGACGATGAGCATCCTGGTAGGGCCGAACGCTCGCTGACCGTTCATGCCGGGTCCTCCGTGATCGATCCGGCGCCCGCTACGATCGCGGAGCGCGCCGATAGCGTTTGAACTCAGTCCGGCCCACGTTCCTTGAGCGAAGCGCCGCGCGCTCGCGCGCGGCTAGACGACGGCGTCCTTCCGGAGTGCGGCGATCTCGCCGGCGGTGTAACCGAGCTCGCGCAGGATCTCGTCGGTGTGCTCACCGTGGGTGGGCGCGGCGCGGCGAATCGCGCCGGGCGTGCGCGAGAGCGTCGCCGGGAGCCCCTGCACCAGCATCTCGCCGCGCTCGGGGTGGCGCACCGGCTGCGCCATGCCGAGGTGCCTGATCTGCTCGTTCTCGTAGACTTCCTTGACGTTCAGGATCGGCCCCGACGGCACGCCGGCGCGATTGAGCGTCTCGATCCACTCGGCGCTGGGCTTCTTCGCGAGGATCCGGTCGAGCTCCGCGTTCATCTGCTTGCGGTTCTTCGACCGGTCGGCCAGGTTCTTGAAGCGCGGATCGTCGATCAGCTCGGGCGCGCCGATCGCGGTGCAGAGCCGCCGGTACATCGTCTGGCCGGACGCGGCGATGTTGAGGTGGCCGTCGGCGGTCGTGAACACGCCCGTCGGAATCCCCGTCGGGTGATCGTTCCCCGCCTGCGGCGGGATCTCGCGGTCGATGAGCCAGCGCGCGGCCTGGAAGTCGAGCATGGTCACCATCGCCTGCAGGAGCGAGGTGTGCACCCACTGGCCCTTGCCGGATCTCTCGCGCTCGAGCAGCGCGACCAGGATGCCCTGCGCCAGGAACAGACCGGAGGTCAGATCGGCGACGGGGATGCCGACGCGCACGGGCCCCTGCCCCGGCAGCCCGGTGATCGACATGAGCCCACCCATGCCCTGCGCGATCTGGTCGTAGCCCGGCCGGTCGGCGTACGGGCCGGTCTGGCCGAAGCCCGAGATCGAGCCGTACACGAGCCGCGGATTCACCTTCGACAGGGCCTCGTAGTCGATGCCGAGCCGCTTCTTGACGTCCGGCCGGAAGTTCTCGACGACGACGTCGGCGCGCGCGGCGATCTTCTTGATGATCTCGACGCCGCGCGGATGCTTGAGGTCGAGGGTGATCGAGCGCTTGTTGCGGTGGAGATTCAGGAAGTCGAAGCCGAGCGCTGTCGAGTCGCCTTCCATCTCCTCGCGCTGCTCGACCTTGATGACGTCGGCGCCCATGTCGGCCAGCTGGCGCACGGCCGTCGGGCCGGAGCGCGCGCGGGTGAGGTCCAGGACCGTATAGCCTTCGAGGGGTAGTGGCATCAGCGTGTCTCCGCGGGTAGGACGGCCGAGCCCGTCTGCGAGGCGGGATTGCGTCGCGTCCATTTTCCGGCGTCCACCGCCGTGAGGAAGTCGAGCACGGCGCGATTGAACGCCTCGGGCTCCTCCAGGTTGATCGTGTGGCCCGACTTCGGCAGCACGACGAGCCCCGCGGTCGGGATCTTGCGCTTCATGAAGATGCCGGGCTCGAGGCACGGATCGTCCTCGTCACCGGTCATGATCAGGGTGGGCACGTCGAGCTTCTCGAGCTGGGGTCCGAGATCCAGGATCGATGGCCGCCGCATCTGCACGCCGCGCTGCGTGAGGGCGTGGCCCTTCGCCGAGCCTTCCGCGAGCTGAGCGTGGAACTCGCGCCAGCCGTACGGATCCTTGTCCATGAACTGGACGCGGGTCGGCCCCTTCGAGTACATCTCGGCGGTCTTCACCATCCCGTCGTTCTCGAAGCGGCGCGCGACGATCTCGGTGTCCTTGTGGAATTTCTCGCGGTCGCCCGCCACGCTGCCGTAGCCCGCGCCGGCCACGACCAGCGAGAGCGCGCGGTCCGGATGCCTCAGCCCGAAGTGGAGGGTCGCATAGCCTCCCATCGAGAGGCCGCAGACGTGGGCCTTCGGGATCCTCAGGCCGTCGAGCACGCCGCGGATGTCCTCGGCCGCGCGCTCCTGCGAGTACGCCTTCACGTCGTCGGGCACGTCCGAGGGCGGATAGCCGCGCGCGTTGAACACGATCGCGCGGTAGCGGCGCGAGAAGAAGCGCATCTGCAGATGCCAGCTCCGGTGGTCGCCGGCGAACTCGTGGACGAAGACCAGCGGCGGGCCCTGGCCCGCCTCCTCGTAGTAGAGATTGACGCCGTCGACTTTCACGGTGGGCATGGCGCTCGCCTCAGTCCGTCCAGGGGAAGTTCACTTTGACGATGTCGAAGGTCTTCTTGCCGCCGGGAAGCTGCGCGGTCACGCGATCGCCGACGTTCTTGCCGATGAGCGTGCGGGCCAGCGGCGACATGATCGAGATGCGCCCCTTCGCGGGCTCGGCCTCGTCCGAGCCCACGATCTGGTAGCGGATCTCCTTGCCGTGCTCGTCCTCGAGCAGGACCGTCGAGGCGAAGGTGACGCGGTCGCCCGACGTTGGCGGCTCGAGGACCTCGGCGGCGCCCACCTTGCCCTCGAGCTCGGCGATGCGGCCCTCGATGAACGACTGCTTCTCGCGCGCCGCGTGGTACTCCGCGTTCTCGGCGAGGTCGCCGTGCGCGCGGGCTTCCGCGATCGCCCTGGTGATCGCGTGCCGATCCACGCGCTTGAGGCGGTCGAGCTCCTCGCGCAGACGCTCGTACCCCGGACGCGTCATCGGAGTGCGCTGGATCGACATGGAATCCTAATCCTCGTCGTCGACCCGCGAGCGCTTCAGCGCGCGCCGACGCTTCTTGCGGGCCTGGGCTTGCTTCCGCTTGCGTTTGACCGAGGGCTTCTCGTAGTACACCCGCCGCTTCATCTCCTGGTAGAGACCGCCCTTGATCATGACTTTCTTGAGGGTCTTCAGCGCGGCTTCGATCTGATTGTCCGTGACCTCGACCTTGGCTCGAGTCAGGCTCGCCACGGATCGGCTCAGCCGCGCCGCGAGGCGGGCAAGTGGGTCTCGACCTTGGAGTTCGCACGCGCACCGTTGATCCAGGACTCCCACGCGAGGCTCTGCTTCTGCACGAGGACCTCCTTCTGGATCTTATCGCGCTCGGCGGCGAGACCGCCCGTGTCGGGCGGCACCCGCTCGAGGACCTTCACCACGTAGTAACCCTGCTGGGCCTTGATCGGCACGCTCACCTGGCCGGCCGGCGTCTGCAGCGCGGCCAGCATGGCGTCGGCCGGCAGCTTCTCGGCCGGTTTCGCGCGCGAGAAGCGCGCGGTCTCGCCGGTGACCGCCCCCGCCTTTTTCGCGGCGGCGGCGAGATCGCCGTCCTTCGCGTCGGCGGCGATCTGCTTCGCGCGCTCGAGGGCAACCGTCTCCGCCTTCTGGCGCTTCACCGAGGCGGAGACCTTGTCCTTGATCTCGGCGAGCGGCGGGACGCCGGCGGGAACGACGCCGGTAGTCTTGAGGATGACGAGGCCGATCGGCGTCGACACGGGAGCGGACACGCCGCCGATCGAGAGCGCGAACGCCGCCTCCTCGAGAGGGTCGGGGGCGCCCAGGCCGGCCGTGCGGTCCACGCGGGCCATGGTCGTCTCGATCGGCCGCAGGCCAAGCTTCCTCGCCTCGGCCATGAAGTCCGGCGTGGCCTGGAGCGACGGCCGGAGGTGCTCGGCCTTCGCCCTGGCGGCGCGATCACCGGCGTCGGCCGACAGCCGGCTCCGAATCTGTGCCGCGACCTCCTTCAGGGGCTTGCGGCCGCCTTCCTGGATCTCGACCGCCTTGATCGCGTGGAAGCCGAACGGGGTGCGGACCGGCTCGGGCGACACCTCGCCCTTCTTCAGCGCGACGAGCGCCTTCTCGAACTCGGGCACCATCTCGCCCTTGCCGACGAGGCCCAGGTCGCCGCCCCGCGGCGCGGTCCCCGAGTCCTCGGAGATTTCCTGCGCCAGCTTGCCAAAGTCGGCCCCCGCCTTCGCGCGCCGAATGACGTCCACGATCTTTGCGCGCGCCTTGTCCTCGCCGGCGCTCCCGCCGGTCTCGGGGACGCGCGCGAGCACGTGGGCGGCGCGGACCTGGCGCGGCGTTTCGAACTCGGCGACGTGCTCCGTGTAGTACTTCTCGGCCTCGGCGTCGGTCACCGTCGCCGGGAAATCTTTCGGACTCACTGTCACGTACTGCACGCGGCGGCGGTCGGGCTGGCGGAACTCGTCGGGGTGCTGCGTCAGATAGGCGGTGAGCTCGTCGTCGGTGGCGTTGGCGCCCGCGACAATCGGCGCCAGCTCGACGAGCGCCCACGCGGCGCGCACCTCCTCGCGCCGCAGGCGGAAGGCCTGCTCGACCTCGGTCTCCGACACCTTGACGCCGCTACGGATCGCGGTCTCGACCTTCGCGCGCGTCATCTGGCGGCGCAGGTCGGCCTCGAGTCCGGCGCCGGCCCGCTTGAGGTAGTCCTGGTAGCGCTGGAGCACGAAGCGTCCGTTCTCCTGGAACGCCGGGATCGCGTGAATCCGCGCGTTGAGCTCCTCGTCGCTGACGGAGAAGCCCTCGGCGTTCGCCCGCTGGACGATCAGCGCCTCCTGGACGAGATCGCCGACGACCTGCTGCGGCAGCCCGAGGCGCTCGGCCATTTCCGTCGAGAAACGCTCGCGATAGATCTGCGCGTACGCCTCGAGGTACGACTGGTAGCGCCGCTGAAAGCGCTCGATCGGGATCTTCTCGCCGTTGACCGTCGCCACCGAATCGCGCGGCTCGCCGTCGCCGTAGCGCGACCCGGTCGCGCCGAACACGAACAGCGAGGCGACGAACGCCGCGATGACGACCAGGAGGCCGATCTGGAGCGACTTCCGGTAGCGCCGCATGACCGCGATCATCAGCGCTCTCCGTCGTCGGGCTGGTGACGGCTGAGCCGCGCGGCGGGCGCGCCGCTCTCTTCCGGCACGACCCGCCGCGCGACCGTGATGAATCCGGTGTGGGCGACCATGCGGTGGAACGGTCGCACCGACTGGCCTTCGATGTTCCACGGCCGGTACAGGGTCTCGAAGGTCTCGACGAGCGCCCAGTGCCGCTCGCGCTGGAGCGCCTCGGCGATCTGCTGCGACTGCACGATCGTCGGCACGTAGCAGAGGAAGATCCCGCCCGGCCGCAGCGCCCGCGCGACGAGCGCGGTGAGCTTCCAGGGCTCGGGCAGGTCGAACACGATCCGGTCGACCGGGTCCTCGTCGGGCAGGCCGTCCTCGACCGGCCGCAGCCGGACCATGAGACTGGCGACCTCGCCCAGACGCATGTGGATGTTCGCCAGCGCGCGGCGCGCGAACTCGTCGCGCTGCTCGTAGGTGATGACTCGGCCGTCGGGGCCGACCGCGCGCAGGAGCGCCAGGGTCAGGGCGCCCGAGCCGGTGCCGGCCTCGAGCACGCGGCACCCGGGGTAGACGTCGGCCCAGAAGAGGATCATCGCTAGATCCTTGGGATAGATGACCTGGGCGCCGCGGGGCATCTCCAGCACGTACTCGGCGAGCGTCGGGCGCAGGGCGAGGTAGCGCAGCCCCATCGAGCTGCGGACCCAGCTGCCCTCGGGCTGGCCGATGATCGCGTCGTGCGGTAGCCAGCCACGGTCGGAGTGGAAGGTCTCCGACTTGCGCAGAAAGATCAGGTGCCGCTTGCCGCGCTGATCGGTGAGCAGGACCTGCTCGCCATCCTGGAACGGAAGCCCGTCGTTCACCTTGCTTCGTGGACTCGTGGCGCGGGCAGGAGCCGCGCCGTCGCGAACGCCAGCAGGGGCATCAGGGCGCTGATCCAGAGAGCCGACGGTAACCCGTAGCGGTCCGCGACCCAGCCGAGCGCGGTCACGCCCAAGCCGCCGGCGCCGATCGCGAAGCCGACGATCAGGCCCGAGGCCGTTCCCGCGTTACGCGGCAGGTACGCCTGTCCAAGCACCACGGACACCGTGAAGCTCGAGGTCAGGAGCGCGCCAAAGATTCCGAGCATGACGAACGCGAGAGCGCCGCGCACCAGCAAAAAGAGCACGCCGAACGGCAGCGCGGCGAGGAGAACCCATTGCATGAAGGCGCGGGAGCCCCAGCGATCGGCGAGCGGCCCGGCGATGACGGTGCCGGCCGCGCCCGCGCCCAGGAAAACGAAGAGCAGCGGCCCGACGAGTCGCGGGTCCGCTCCGAGCGTGTCGATGTAGTAGAACGGCACGAACGTCGTGAAGCCGAGCGTTGTCCACGAGCGAATCGTGACGACCAGGATCAGCAGGGCCATCGCGCGCGGCATGTTGACGCCGCGGGCGGCGGCCGCGGCGGCGGCCCGGGGTGCGGGGGTCGGCGAGAACGCGGGCAGCACCGCGAGCAAGAGCATCGTCGCGACGAGCGTGGGGAGCAGCAGCCCGAGGCTTCCCATCACCCCGACGACGGTGACGAGGGCCGTGATCACCGGCGGACCGAGCGCGATGCCGACGTTGCCGCCCAGCGAGAACCAGGAGAGCGCGGTCGCCTTCTTCTCGCCCGCCACGCTGGTGGCGGTCTTGTACGCCTCGGGATGATAAGCGGCGACGCCGAGGCCCATGGCCACGACGAGAGCCAGCAACGCCGTGAAGCCCGGCGCCAGGCCCATCAGCGCGAAGCCGCCGCCCGTCAGGAGCACCGAGGCAGGCAGCATCCAACGCCGCGCCGTCCGATCGGCGAAGTAGCCAAACAGCGGCTGCACGATCGACGAGGCCACGTTCGCCGCGAGCACGATCGTCGCCACCGCGGCGTACGATAGCTGGTGGGCCGACTTCAAGAACGGCAGCATCGCCGGCAGGCATCCCTGGTTCAGATCGACCACGAAGTGGCCGACCGACAGGAGCGCGATCAGCTTCGTGTTGGGCCGAATGCGCTGCGCGGTCGATGCGAGCAGGGCCGGAGCGACGGGCGCACTGTAGATCACCGGCTCGGAATCCGCCATGGCCTCCCAATGTTACACTACTCGGTGATGGTCGCATCGTCCGAGCGACTGACGATTCGCGCGCTCGGTCTCATCTCCTCCCGACCGTGACCGCCGAGGGCGCTCGTCTCGTCATCGACCTCCCCGCGTGGGTCGCTGAGGCCGCCGTCCCCGGCCGAGCCTTCCGCGACGACCAGGACAAGATGGCGCTGGTCATCCGGCTGGCCGAAGAGAACATCGCGCGCGGCGACGGCGGGCCCTTCGGCGCGGCGGTGTTCGAGATCGGCTCGGGCAAGGTCGTGGCGGCCGGCGTCAATCGCGTCGTCGAGGCCGCGAACTGCGTCCTGCACGCCGAGATGATCGCGCTGATGTTCGCGCAGCAGCGCGTAGGGTCGTTCACGCTCCGCTCACCCGGGCGCCCCGAGCACGAACTGTTCACGAGCTGCGAGCCGTGCGCGATGTGCCTGGGCGCGACCCTCTGGAGCGGAGTCACCCGGCTGGTCATCGGCGCCGAGCGCGAAGACGCGATGGCAGTGGGCTTCGAGGAGGGTCCCGTCTTCGCCGAGTCCTACGCGTACATCGCCGCGCACGGCGTGCAGACGGTGCGCGGCATCCGCCGCGCCGAAGCGGCCCGCCTGCTGCGCGGGTATCGCGACAGCGGCGGCCCGATCTACAACCCCGATTCCACGCCGCCGACTACCGGGCTCTAGCGTCGCTCCTGTCCCTGCCCTGCTGCTGTCGCTGCTCTAAGGCGGCCTTTATCGGCCGCCTTGTCCTGGGCCCGACTCCAGCCGTCGCATCGCGAGAGCCGTCTCGAGGGCGCGCGACAAGCTCGAGATCTCGAACGGCTTCGTCACGTAGTCGTGGGCGCCGAACGCGAGCGACCGCTTGAGCACGTCCTCGTTCGCCGCACCGCTGATCATGATCACCTTCGCGTTGGGCGCGAGCGCGACGATCGTCGGCAGCGCGCCCACCCCGCTGAGCCCGGGCATGTAGACGTCGAGCAGCACGACGTCGGGCGCCTCGGTGAGCACCGCGCGCACCGCCGTGGCGCCGTCCGCCGCCGTGCGGGTCGTGTAGCCGAGCGAGGTCAGCACGTCCGCGAGCATCGCCCGCACCTCGGGGTTGTCGTCGACGACGAGGACGCGGCCCGCCTGCGCGCCGCCGGTCGCGATGGGGGCCGCGGGCGCCGGCGCCGCGGGCCGGGAAGCCGGCGTGGGCGATGGGCCGGCGAGCGCGGCGACCAATGTGGCCGCGGATACCGGCTTCGCGAAGACCCCGGCAGCGCCGGCCAGGGTGGCCTGGCGATGGAGTTCGGTGTCGATGGCTCCCGTCACGACGAGCGCCCTGATACCGGGATTGAAGGCGTGGATCCGCTTGAGGGCCTCGACGCCGCCCAGGCGCGGCATCATCAGGTCGAGCACGACGGCGTCGGGCCGGTCGCGCTTGACGCAGAGCAGGGCCTCGAGCCCGTTCGCCGCCTGGAGGACGTCGAACCCGGCGTCCCGAAAGGACTCCACGAGCACCTCCCGGACATCCGCGTCGTCGTCCGCAATCAGCACTCGCATGAGACCCCCCCTGTACGGTTTAGCCGCGCCTCGGCCGGAGTCCGGCGCCGCTGCTCACATCCCGAACGCGTCGAGACCCGTGATGTCCCGGCCGATGATGAGGGTGTGGATGTCGTGCGTGCCTTCGTACGTGTTGACCGTCTCCAGATTCATCATGTGGCGGATCACCGGGTGCTCGTCGACGATTCCGGCGGCGCCCAGGATGTCGCGCGCGAGCCGCGCCGCGTCGAGCGCGATCTGCACGTTGTTCATCTTGGCCATCGAGACCTGCTGCGCGCGAACCTGGCCCGCGTCCTTCAACCGGCCGAGCTGCAGGCACAGGAGCTGCGCCTTGGTGATCTCGGTGATCATCCAGACGAGCTTCTGCTGCACGAGCTGGAAGGTCGCGATCGGCTTGCCGAACTGGATCCGCTGCTGCGCGTACTGCAGCGCCCAGTCGTAACAGGCCATCGCGGCGCCGACGGCGCCCCACGCGATGCCGTACCGCGCCTGGTTGAGACAGCCGAGCGGGCCGCGCAGCCCCTTCACGTTCGGAAACTTGTTCGCGAGCGGTATCTTACAGTCCTGGAACGAGAGCTCGGACGTGATCGAGGCGCGCATCGAGAACTTGCCGTGGATGTCGAGCGTCGAGAATCCCGGCGTCCCCCGCTCGACCAGATAGCCGTAGATCTCGCCGTCGTCCTCCTTCGCCCACACCACCGCGACGTCAGCGATCGAGCCGTTGGTGATCCAGAGCTTCGTGCCGTTCAGGACGTAGCTGTCGCCCTGGCGCTTCGCGCGCGTCTTCATCCCGCCCGGGTCGGAGCCGTGGTCGGGTTCGGTGAGGCCGAAGCAGCCGACCTTCTCGCCGCGCGCCATCGCGGGCAGCCACCGGTCCTTCTGCGCCTCGGAGCCGTAGGTGTAGATCGGGTACATCACGAGCCCGCTCTGCACCGACGCGGCCGAGCGCAGGCCGGAGTCGCCGCGCTCGAGCTCCTGCATGATCAGCCCGTAGGCGACGTTGCTGAGCCCCGCGCAGCCGTAGCCCTTGAGCGTCGCGCCGAACACGCCGAGCTCGCCGAGCTCGGGGATGAGCTCGACCGGAAACGTACCGGCTCGGTGGTGCTCGGTGACCAGCGGCAGGAACTCCGCCTCGACCCAGTCGCGGACCGCGTCGCGGACCATGCGCTCTTCTTCAGACAGCAGACCCTCGGTCGCGTAGTAATCGACGCCCCGAAACTTCTCCATCCCTGACTCTCCCTCAGCGTCGGCGACGCAGCGCCGCCAGGGGCACCGAGAGCAGCGCCCCCAACGCCACCGCCAGGATCACGGCGTGAAAGACATGGATCGGCACGTTCCAGCCGACGAACCGGCCCGCGACGTCCCGGTCCACCGGGCCCGCGCTCCGGAGCACGCTCCCCTCGAGCGCCCCGAATCCCGACGCATAGTGGATCGCGATCCAGAGTACGCCGGCGACACCCGCCACGAGCGCCGCCGTCCGATGCCGCCGGGCGGCGAGCGACACCAGCAGGAACACGCTGGTCCCGACCACCTGGAGCCCCGCCACCGCGTAGTACGCGTCGAGCCCTGACCGTCCGGCCGACCCGCGGAACGTCGGATAGGCCTCGCTCAGCGCCGGCACTCCCGAGAGAAGCAGCCAGTTCAGGAACTGGGCCAGAATGAGCGCGTGGCCGAGCATGAAGCCGCCGACGATCCCGGTCAGGAGGGCCGCCAGAAACCAGCTCGGCCAGTACAGGCGGTCGGTCATCAGACGTTCGTCAGAATGGAGGGCGGCTCCTCGCTCAGCGCGCGCCGGAGCGCCCGCGCCAGCTCGAGGTCGTGCTCGTGGGACATCGCGAAGATCCGGCACTGCGCGACCTTGCCCGGCAGGTACTTCAAGATCTCGGTGAGCGGCTCCTCGGAGACGCGCTTGGAGGAGTCGTACACGTAGATCTGCCGGTCGCCCATCTTGAGCGGGTTCAGCGGCCGCGGATCCTGCAGCGCCATGTCGATCTCGAACGGGATTTCGCGCAGCGCCGACGGCAGGTACATGCGCACGCGCTTCTTCACCGTCTCGACGTCGAGGAATCCCTGGCCCTTGCGCGTCTCGAACTGATCGAGCACCTCTTCGCTGGACATCCGCCACTTGAGCTTGCGGTCCAGGATGTATCGCCACTCGGCGCCCAGCCGCCGCCGATCGTGGTCCTCGGCGTCGTGCCATCGTCCGACGTCCTCGAGCAGGGTCCACTCGGTCAGGTGCAGATACGGGTGCAGCTCTTTCCGGAGGTCGTATGGGAAGGCGATCCGCATGGTGTCGCGGAAGATCTCCTTGAGGTGCAGGTCGATCCCGCGCGTCGTGCGGTGGTAGTAGACGTTCGTGTACATGTAGAAGCGGGCGTTCAGGAACATCGTGAAGGCCTGCAGGCCGGCCCGGTCGAGCGTGAGCCCCTTCTCCGAGAAGAACGAATAATAGATGATGCGGTCGATGTCGATCGGCCCGATCGCGACGCCGCACATGTAGGAGTCGCGGAGCACGTAGTCCATGTTGTCCGCGGTGAAGACCCCGGAGAGCAGCGGTTTGAGGTGCGGCAGCCACCGCGGGTGCGACGTCAGCGGCTGCGTGTAGCTCTTGCCCATCAGGTAGCAGATCCACTCCGGGTCGATGACCTCGCCGGCGTCGAACGCGCCGCTCGGGCTCCGCCGGAGGCCGCGGAGCAGATCGGCGAGCTCTTCGCGGATGATGCGCTGGCCGACCAGCTCGTGGGTCAGATCGTAGTCGACCAGGAAGTTGTCGTCGAAGAAGTGGCCGAAGGGGCCGTGGCCGATGTCGTGGAGCAGTCCCGCGGTGCGCAGGAGCTCCTCGATCAGCGGCGCCGACGGCGCGTCTGGAAAGACCGAGCGGAGCGACGGATAGAGCTGCTGGGCGAGCCGCCCGGCCAGGTGCATCGCGCCGAGCGAGTGCTGGAAGCGGCTGTGCTCGGCCGCCGGATAGACCCAGCGCGCCGACTGTAGCTGGGGCACGCGGCGCAGCCGTTGCATCCACGAGGTGTCGATCAGGTCCTGCTCGGTCGCCTCGCCGGGGATGCCGCCCGGACGCGTATAGAGGATGTATTGGTGGATGGGGTCGGCGATGAGGCCGCGCCCCTGATAGGGTCCCTCGGCGTTCTTCATCGGAGAGAGTCTACCCCACCGGCGCGGCCGGAACGCTCAGGTCCGAGCCCGCGGCGCGGCGGGTCTACCGGATCTGAAAGAGGTGGTGTCGATCGACCGAGGGCACCGAGATGGTGCGCACCTGGTTGTCGCGCTGGACGCTGAGCTCGATGAGATCGCCGGCACGCCGGGACCAGAGCTGCTCGTAGAACTCCTCCTGGGAGGCGACGGCGACGCCGTTGACCTTCAGGATTCGATCGCCCTGCTGGAAGCCGGCGCGCGAGGCCGGCCCGACCGGCGAGAGCTCGCTGACGAAGAGGCCGGCCGGCATCGAGATGGTGTAGAGGCCGAGCCACGGGCGCGGCGGACGACTCGCGATGCGGCCCGACTCGATCAGCTCGTCCTTCACCGGCACGAACTTCTCGATGGGGATCGCCAGGTTCACGTGCGGGGCCTCGCCGAGCCGGAGCGACGCGATCCCGATCAGCTCACCCCGATCGTTCACGACGGCGCTGCCGCCCCAGTGCGGGCTCGCCGGAGCCACGATGATCGCCCGGTCGAGCATGTACTCCCAGTAGGCCGAAAACCTCCTGACGGCGTTCACGGTGCCCGTCACCTGGACCAGGTCGTTGTCCTCGTCGACGCCGACGGTCCCGGTCCGCGCCCCCTCGGCCATCGCGCGCGAATCGCCGAGCGTCGCGACGGGCCACGGTCCGGGGCCTTCGAGCTTCACGACCCCGAGTCCGGAGTCGAGATCGAAGCCGACCACCTGGGCCGACACGGCGCGTCCGTCGCGGCCGCGCGCCTCGATCTCGACCGCGTCCAGCAGCAGGTAGCTCACCGTGAGCGCGTAGCCGCGCGTGTCGAAGATGACGGCACTCCCGAAGCGACGGCTGCCGAGCCGGGCCGACGAGGCGGCGCTCTCGGCGTTGCGCACGCGCAGCCCGACGATCGCGGGCTCGACCCGCTGGACGAACGACGGCAGGGCGGAGACCTCGCCGGGATTGAGTCGTCGATCCGGAGCCGAGGTCGGCGCGCCCGGCACAATGGCCGGAGTCAGCAGAAGCGTCGCCAGGGTCAAGGTCACGACTCGCTTCATGGAACCTCTCCATTCAGAGGCCGTACTGTCGTTCGTAGTACGCGCGGAACTCGCCGGACTTGAGCGGGCGCCACCACGCTTCGTGGCCTTTATACCACTCCACGGTCGCCCGCAGGGCGTCGCCGAAACGATGCCGCGGCGTCCAGCCGAGCTGGTGGACCTTCTTCGAGTCGACGGAGTAGCGCCGGTCGTGGCCGGGGCGATCCTTCACGGGCCGGATCAGGGTCTCGGGCCGGCCGGTGAGCTGGAGGATCTGGCGCGTGAGGACGACGTTCTCGACCTCGTGACCGCCGCCGATGTTGTAGACCTCGCCGTCGGCGCCCTTGCGGAGCACCAGGTCGATGCCCGCGCAGTTGTCCAGGACGTAGAGCCAGTCGCGCACGTTGCGGCCGTCGCCGTAGAGCGGCAGCGGCTGGTCGTCGAGTGCGTTCGTCACGAAGAGCGGGATGACCTTCTCCGGGTACTGATAAGGCCCGAAGTTGTTCGACGAGCGCGTGATCACGACGGGCACGCGGTGGGTGTGCCAGTAGGCCAGCGCCAGCAGATCGCCGCCGGCCTTGGAGGCCGAGTACGGATTGGAGGGCCGCACCGGATCGCTCTCGCGCGACGAGCCGCGCTCGACCGAGCCGTACACCTCGTCAGTGCTGATGTGCAGGAGACGCGCGATCTTCAGCTCACGCACCGCCTCGAGCAGGGTGAAGACGCCGAACACGTCGGTCTTGAGGAACGCGTCGGGCTCCATCAGCGAGCGGTCGACGTGCGACTCGGCGGCGAAATTGACGATCGCGTCGACTCCGCGGCACGCGTCGCGCACGATCTTGCCGTCGCAGACGTCGCCCTGGACGAACGTGTAGCGCGGATCGCGCTCGAGGTCGGCCAGGTTGGCGGGGTTCCCCGCGTAGGTCAGCTTGTCGAGGTTGACGACACGGTCGTCCGGGTGCGTGGTGAGGACATGGCGGATGAAGTTGGAGCCGATGAAGCCGCTTCCGCCCGTGACCAGGAGCTTCACCGGCCTACCCTCGGGTCACGTCCCAGATCTCGGCGCCGGCGTAGTCCCACGGCAAGCGGCCCTCGTCGCACACCGCGGGCTCGGGCGAGAAATGGACATCGGTGAAGTAGATGATGCGCCCGGGCGCGGTGGACAGGTTGCGCACGCCGTGCGCGACCCCGGGCGGGATGCGCACCATGCGCGAGGCGCCCGCGCCGAGCGTGAGACGCATGCGCGTGCCCTCGGTCTTTGAGCCGTGCCGCACGTCGAGCAGGACCACGAGCATCCGGTCGGACGGGGGCACGTACCAGATGTCCGTCTGGCGCTGGTGGAGGTGGAACGCCTTGATCACGCCGGGCTCGACCTCGCTGTAGTTGATCTGGCGCACCTCGAAGCTCTTGAACGCCTGCGGGTGGCCGGTGGTCAGACGCGCCAGCTCGGTCATGCTCCCGCCGTCGTCGGCGAATCGCTTGAGCTCGACGATCTCGACGCCTTCGATCGACGGAGCGGGACCGTAGGACTGGGTCTGGAAGGCGCGCTTCGCGGCGGGCGTGAAGTCCATTGGGGGCTCCGATCTTATGGCTCGGACTCGACCAGGCGCAATAAATACTGCCCGTACGCGTTGTCCTTCATCGGCCGGGCGATCCGCAGCACGGCGTCCTCGGTGATGTAGCCCATGCGGAACGCGATCTCCTCGACGCAGGCGACCATCAGGCCTTGCCGCTCCTCGATCGTGTGGATGAAGTTGGACGCGTCGAGGAGCGCCGTGTGGGTCCCGGTGTCGAGCCACGCGATTCCACGGCCGAGCTTCTCGACCTGGAGCTGTCCGCGCCGGAGATACGCGGCGTTCACGTCGGTGATCTCGAGCTCGCCGCGCGCCGACGGCGTGAGGCCCGCCGCGATCTCCAGCACCTGGTTATCGTAGAAGTAGAGCCCGGTCACCGCGTACGACGAGCGCGGCTTGACGGGCTTTTCCTCGAGCCCGGCCGCCCGGCCGTCGGCCCCGAACTCGACGACTCCGTAGCGCTGGGGATCGCGCACCCAGTAGGCGAAGACCGTCGCGCCGGTCGGGCGATCGGCGGCCCGCTTGAGATACTCCGGCAGCCCGTGGCCGTAGAAGACGTTGTCGCCCAGAGCCAGAGCGACCCGGTCGCTGCCGACGAAACGCCGGCCGATGATGAAGGCCTGGGCCAGGCCCTCGGGCCTCGGCTGGACGGCGTACTCGATGCCGAGCCCGAGGTGCCCGCCGTCTCCGAGCAGCCGCTGGAAGGCTTCCTGATCTAGCGGTGTCGTAATGACCAGAACCTTCGTGATCCCCGCGAGCATCAAGGTGGATAGCGGGTAGTAGATCATCGGCTTGTTGTAAATCGGCACGAGCTGCTTGCTAACCGCGTGGGTCAAGGGGTAGAGTCGCGTTCCCGATCCGCCCGCGAGGATGATGCCCTTGATGGAATTCGTCATGGAATTCTGTGAGTATAGCAGCGGCGTACGGCCGGGACGAAGGTCCTGGACGGCGCATCACCCTTGAACCGACCGGGAATGGCGGTAATATTGAGATCGAGCCGATGAAAACGCTGAAGGACATGCTCGCGGATGCAAGGCAGGTCGTCCCCGAGGAGGGGCCGGCCGAGGTCGCCCGCCGTCTGGCCGCCGGCGAAAAGGTCGTCGTCATTGACGTGCGCGACCCCGACGAGTACCGCGACGGTCATCTCGAGGCGGCGACGAACATCAGCCGCGGCTTTCTCGAGTTCCGGGTCGGGTCGGCGGTCAGCGATGCGTCCACGCCGGTCGTGCTCTACTGCCAGACCGGGCTACGGTCGATGCTCGCCGCCAAGGCCCTGAAAGACCTGGGCTACTCCAACGTCGTCAACCTGCAGGGCGGCTACCAGAAGTGGGTGCAATCGGGAATGCCGGTGATCCGGGAAGTCCCGATGACCCAGGACCAGATCCAGCGCTACAGCCGTCACTTCCTCCTGCCTCAAGTCGGCGACAAGGGGCAGAAGAAGCTCCTGCGCTCGAAGGTCCTGCTGATCGGGGCCGGCGGGCTCGGCTCGCCGACGGCTTTCTACCTGGCCGCCGCCGGAGTGGGAACGCTCGGGCTGATGGATGGCGACACCGTCGACATCACGAATCTCCAGCGGCAGATCCTGCACACGACGGCCGACATCGGGAAGCCCAAGGTCGAGTCGGGCACGCGGACGCTCAAAGCCCTCAACCCGGACGTCGACGTGATCTCGCTGCCAACGCGCATCACGGTCGACAACGTGATGGACGTCATCAAGGACTATGACCTCATCGTCGACGGCTCGGACAACTTCGAGACGCGCTACCTAGTCAACGACGCCTGCTTCCTGGCGGGCAAGACCAACGTCCACGGGTCGATCTTCCAGTTCGAGGGCATGGCCACGGTGTTCGCGCCCAACCAGGGCCCGTGCTACCGGTGCCTCTATCCGACCCCACCGCCGCCCGGCCTGGTTCCCTCCTGAAGCGAGGCCGGCGTCCTGGGCGTGCTCCCAGGAGTGGTCGGAACGATTCAGGCGACGGAGGCCGTCAAGCTCCTGCTCGGCATCGGTGAGCCGCTGATCGGCCGCCTCCTGACCTACGACGCGCTCGGCATGCGCTTCCGCGAGGTCCGTCTGCGCCGCGATCCCAAGTGCCCGCTCTGCGGCACCGCGCCGACGATCACGGATCTGGCGGTCCACAGAAACGGCGCCGGCGGCGCTTGTGACGTGTCGCCCGACGGTCATCCCGAGGGCGTGGCGGCGGCAGTCGCCCCCAAAGCGGGCGGCTGATCGCGACGCTCTCGGTCGTCGGGCCTCGCCCGAGGTGAGATCTGGTCCTCTCGCTCGTCGGGCTCTTCCGTACGCGGCGGCCCATCAGTGACGTCGTCGACGACGCGATCAGGAAGCAGACGAAGACCGAGCCGGCGGCTCATCGCTCGCGAGAGAGCACGATGAGCGTGTCGTAGCCGCGCAGGGTGCCGAGCATCCGGTCGCCGTCGACTCTGAACACGGCGGACAGATAGGCGCCGCCCGCCTCGTGCTTCATGACGACGCGGGCCGGAAACACGTCGAAAATCACCGGTACGCCAAGCGCCCCGCGATTGGTGACGATCGCCGGGACGTGGGCGGCGACGGCGTCCGATAGCACGATCTTTCCCCACCCCCAGCGACCCGCCTGGCTGAACTCGGCCCGAGCCGTGCTCACGCGCCGAGACATGGCGCCGATCCCGCTCCAGGCGCCGGTCCACCGTCCGGCGATGTCCGGCATCGCCGCCTCGTCGCCCCGCAGCTGGTCTCGGCCGACCGCGCCCTCACCGGACTCCAGCGGGAGAGCCAGCGCGACCCGCATGGTCGCGGGAGGCGGAGAGAACGCCGCGGGCGCGAAGCCGTCCGAGAGCGGTGACCCGCCCGGAGTTTCCACGCTCGCGGAGCAGGCGGCCGTCGAGAGGAATGCGCCCGCGAGCAGTAGGAACCGGAGATTCGCGCCCATCCGAGATCGTTCCCCCTCGCCTTCGGCTCGGCTGCAAGGCAAACACCACGTGACCGACGCTCAAAGAATTGAGAACTTGACCGAGCGTTCCGGCGCAGATTGACAAGCGCTTGCCAGAGTCTTGACACTGGGGAGCCATGACGCGATCGCTCGGACGAGCCCTCTCGCACGACCTCGTCGACCGCTTCTCTCAGCGGGACATCGCCCGGCGGCTCGGCGCCGCGCTGCCGTTCGTCACGGTCGACGCGGACGGGCGGCCCCATCCGATGCTCCTCTCCTACCTGGAGATCCGGGCCTACGACACGCGAACGGTGGGCCTCGTGATCGGCGCGCGCACGCGCAGCGCGCGCAACCTGGCCGAGCGCGGCGCGGCGACGCTCCTGGCGATCGAGGCGGACGTGACCCTCTACGTGAAGCTGCGCACCATCGACGGCCCCCTGCCCGTGGCCGGCGCCGGCGAGCACGGGCTGGGATACTTCCTGCTCGAGGTCGACGAAGTGCTCGAGGACGCGGCGGCCGATTGGGAAGGCGGGATGCGGATCACGACCGGGATCCGGTACGAGCCCGCGCCGACGCTCGACGAGCCCTGGGCGCGCGCGACCCTGGCCGCGCTCGCGGAGCCTCGCGCCCGCGCCTGACTACTTCGGCGCCTCGTTGGGCGGCGTCTCCCTGGGAGGCTCGGCCGGACGCGGGCCTCGCCGCGGCGCCTCGCCGGGAGGTGCCTCGCGCTCCTGATAGAGGCCGATCGTCACCTCGAGCTCCGTCTCTTGCCCCTCGCGCAGCAGGACGACGCGGACCTTCTTCCCGACCGGGGTCGAGGAGACGACGCGCTGGAGATCGCGCGGCGACTCGAGGCGCGTGCCGTCGATGCCGAGGATCACGTCGTCCGCCCGCACGCCGCCCTTATCGGCCGGCTCGCCCGGCATCACGCTGCGCACCAGCACGCCTTTGGGCTCGCGGAGCTTGAGCCGGCCGAGGTCGTCTTCGGTCACCTCGGCGATGGCGACGCCGAGCCACCCCCAATCCACGCGGCCCTTCGAGGCGAGCTGCGGCAGCAGCATCTTGACGAGGGTCGAGGGAATCGCGAAGCCGATCGAGCCGTTCACCGCCGCCATGCTGTTGACGCCGACGACCTCACCGGACAAGTTCACGAGAGGTCCGCCGGAGTTGCCGGGGTTGATCGCGGCGTCGGTCTGGATGAAGTCGAATCCCGGCGCGGCCACGGTCAGGGGCGCGCCCTTTCGGCTCACGATCCCGAACGAGACGCTCTGCTCGAGCCCGAACGGGTTGCCGAGGGCGAGCACGAGCTCGCCGACACGCAGCTTGTTGGAATCGCCGAGCGGGAGCACGGTCAGGCGCGAAGCGCCCTCGATCTTCAGGAGCGCCAGGTCGACGCGACCGTCCCGCCCGACGACAGTCGCCGGGAATCGCCGCCCGTCGGCCAGCCGCACCTGGATCTGTCCCGCGCTCTCGACCACGTGGGCGTTGGTGACGATCAGCCCGCTCGAGTCGATGACGAAGCCCGAGCCGGTGCTCCGGCGCGGCTCGCCCGGCTCCTCGCGGGCGGGCTCGTCCCTCGGCGGCGTCGCGCGCTGGACACGGACGTACACCAACCCCGGCTGCAAGCGCTCCGCGAGATCGGCCAGGAGATCGTTGATCCGGGCCAGCTCGGGCGGAACGGACGTAACCACGCCCTCCCGCCAGGGCCCGGGCCCGGCGGCAGTCGACGGACCGGAGCACCCGCTTGCCAGGGCGACGAGAGCCAGCAGGACGACCAGCGCGCGGGCGTGCGACGCGAACATCGACATCCTCCCGCAGCAGTATACGCCGCCGCGGGGCCGCCGGACCGGGCGGCCGCGTGACTAGCGGCTGACCTCGCGGATCAGGTGGGGAAGCTCCGGAATGATGAGCTTCTCGAGCGCGAGTCGGCACGCGTTGGGCGAGCCGGGCATCGAGACGACGATGCGGCGCGCGTGCACGCCGAGCTGGGCGCGCGACATCATCGCGGCGGCCCCGATCTCCTGGAACGACAGCACGCGGAACAGCTCGCCGAATCCGGGCAGGCGCTTGTCGAGCAGCGCCTCGATCGCCTCGTAGGTCGAGTCGCGCGACGTGATGCCCGTGCCGCCGGTCACGAGCACGGCCCGCACCTCGTCGTGCGCGCACGCCTCACGGATCACACGCTGGACGTCTTTGGGCTCGTCGCGCTCGATCGAGGCTCCGACGACCCGATGGCCGGCGTCCGTCAGGAGCTTGCGGATGAGCTGGCCGCTCGTGTCCGTCTCGGGTGTCTTCGTGTCGGACACGGTCAGCACCCAGCAGCCGATCGAGCCCGGCGCGGTGGCCCGGTGCTCGAACGGGGTGCTGTCGGGCCGGCTCATCGGGCACCTCCCGGGCCGCCGTAGGCGCGGTCGAGGATCTCGACCAGATGCATGACCCGAACGCCGGACTCGTGGGCACCGAGCCCCGCCTGGATCTGCAGGATACAGCCGGGATTCGCCGTCACGACCGCCTCGGCGCCCGTCGCGAGCACGTGGCCCACCTTGCGGTGCAGCAAGCGCGTCGCCATCTCGGGCTCGGTGAGGTTGTAGATGCCGGCGGACCCGCAGCACCAGTCCGATTCGGTCAGCTCGACCACCCGCAGCCCCGGAATCTGCGCCAGCAGCCTGCGCGGCTCGCTCTTGATCTTCTGGCCGTGAGCCACGTGACAGGGATCGTGGTACGTGCACGTGAGAGGAACCGGTACCAGCGGGCCGCGGAGCGGCTCCTGCGCGAGGAACTCGGCGAGATCGCGAACGGTGGCGGCGAACCGCCTGGCACGCTCGGCGTACGCGCGATCGTCCGCGAGCAGGTGGCCGTACGCCTTCATGTGGGCGCCACAGCCCGAGGTGTTCACCACCACGGCATCGACGCGCGCCACCTCGAACGCGTCGATCGTCCGGCGCGCCATCGCGAGCGCGCGCGCGTGATCGCCGCCGTGCGCGTTCAGCGCGCCGCAGCATCCCTGCCCGTCGGGCACGATCACCTCGCCGCCGTTCTTCGCGAGCACGCGTGCGGTCGCCCTGTTGTGGGCCGCGAAGATGACGGACTGCACGCAGCCGGTCAGCACGGCGACGCGCGCGCGCCGCGGGCCTTCGGCCGGTGTCACGGGCGGCGGCCCCGTCCGCTCGGACTTCGCCGGCACCGGCGGCAGCAGCGCTTCCCAGGCCGGCAAGGTCCCGGGCAGGAGCCGCACGAGGCCGGACTTTCGGACGAGGCGCTGGAGCCCGCTCGCCTGATAGAGGCGCGCGCCGGACGCGGCGAGCCCGAGCAGACGCGGGTGTCCCAGCAAGAGCCCGAAGTTGAGCCAGCGAAAGAGCCGGCGGCCCAGCGCACCCGGTCTGTCGCGCTCGATCTCGGCCTTCGCGGCTTCGATGAGCCGCCCGTACGGTACGCCCGCCGGACACACGGTCTCGCACGCGCGGCAGTCCAGGCACAGCGAGAGATGACGCACCGTCGAGTCACTCAGCGTCATCCGGCCTTCGGCCAGCGACTTGATCATGAAGATCCGGCCGCGCGGCGAATCCATCTCGGTCCCGAGCTCCGAGAACGTCGGGCAGTAAGCCAGACAGAGCCCGCAGTGGACGCACTGGTTGACGCCGTCCACCGACAGCCCGTGCAGGCTGAGCGGTCCCCCCGGCGCGGGCGGCGATGCGTGAGTCGTCGTGTCCATGAGTAGCGTTCTATCATAGGCGCGCCTCGGCCGGCGGGACCCCAGCCCCGCGACGGCCTGCAGCGCGCACTGCCAATCATAGGCGCGCCTCGGCCGGCGGGACCCCAGCCCCGCGACGGCCTGCAGCGCGCACTGCCAATCATAGGCGCGCCTCGGCCGGCGGGACCCCAGCCCCGCGACGGCCTGCAGCGCGCACTGCGATCAGATGCCGGCGACGAACCGGCCGGGGTTCAAGATGTTACGCGGATCGAGCTGAGCCTTGATGCGCTCCATGATCCGGCCGGCGGCGCCGGGGTCGTCCCACACCGCGATCTGCGACTTCACCGCGAGCGGAGCCCATTCGAGATTCGCGTGGCCGCCCCCGGCGCGGGCCAGCTCGCGCCACTCGGCGAGCACCGCCGCGAGCGCTGCCGGGTCCTTCGGTGCCGGATCCGACGCGAGCGCGCCGCGCACGACGCCGACCCCCGCGTGAGCCGCCCATGCGCTCGAGAGGCCGCGGCCGCGCGCGATGCCGGCGCCCTGCTCCATCGTCTCCGCGACCTGGCTCGGCAGCACCGCGAGCGCCATCGTCGCGGCCGGCGTCGGGAACGCCGTGCGCGCGGCCGGCGTGAGCCGTGACCAGGCCGCCGCGTCGAGCGGCCTCACGTCGCGTCCGCCGAGCGGGCCGGTCAAGCGCGCGAGCTCGGCGCGCTGCCAGTCGACCTGCTCGCGGACTCCGTCGAAGCCGACGACCAGCACGCCGCCCGGCGGCGAGCCGGCCGCCAGTCCCGCGCCCACGGCGGCGGCGCCGTCGAGGAGCTCGACCGCGTTCGGGATCAGGTCGCTCGCCGCGACGGCCCTCACGGCCGCGCCCGCGTCCTTGAGACGATCGAAGCGCACGCGCACGAGCTCTTCCTGCTCGGGCAGCGGGCGAAGCTTCACCGTCGCCTCGACGATGACGCCGAGCGTGCCGTACGAGCCGATGAAGAGCTTGGGCAGGTCGTAGCCGGCAACGTTCTTCACGACCTTGCCGCCGCCCTTCACGACAGAGCCGTCCGCGGTCACGACCGTCACGCCGATCAGGAGGTCGCGGGCCGTGCCGTAGAGATGGCGTCGCGGCCCGCACGCATTCGTGGCGAGCACGCCGCCGACGGTCGCGCGGTCGGCGTCGGGGGGATCGAGCGACAGCCACTGGCCGCGCCTGCCGAGCGCGGCCTGAAACGCCTCGACCGTCATACCGGCCTCGACCGTCGCCGTCAGGTCGCCGGGCTCGTGATCCAGGAGCCGGCCGAGCCGGGAGAGCACCACGACGAGCCCCGCGCGACCCGCGGGCATGCCGACGCTCGCCGCGGTGCCGCCACCCCACGGCGCGACCGGGCTTCCGACTTCAGACGCCAGCACCATCACGGCCGCGACCTCCTCGATCGAGCCAGGAAAGACCGCCGCCTCGGGCGTGCGGCCCTCGACGACGTAGGGCGAGAGCTCGACGCCGGTCAGGACGTTGGCGGCGCCGACGGTCGTGCGGAGCTTCTGGAGCAGCGCGTCGGGCACGGACGCTACGACGGCACGCGCTAGAAGCGCTGGGCGAGGCCCTTTTCTTCGATCGCGTGCGGCCGGTACGCGACGGGCCCGACTTCGACGCAGGACTTCTTGGTGGGGAACACCTTGCCCGGATTGCAGAGCCCGCGAGGATTGAACGCGCTCTTCAAGCGCTGCATCAGCGCGAGATCGGCGACCGAGAAGATGAGCGGCATGAAGTCGGCCTTCTCGAGGCCGATCCCGTGCTCGCCGGAGATCGAGCCGCCGACGTCCGCGCACACCTTCATGATCTCGGCGCCGGCCGCCACTACGCGCGCCTCCTCGCCCGGCTTGCGCGGATCGTAGAGGATGTTGGGATGCAGGTTGCCGTCGCCGGCGTGGAACACGTTGCCGACGCGAAGCCCGGAGGCGGCGACGATCTCGTTCACGCGGCGGAGCACGTACGGGAGCTTCGTGCGCGGGATCACGCCGTCCATCACCATGTAGGCCGGCGAGACGCGGCCGTACGCGCCGAACGCCGACTTGCGCCCCTTCCAGAGGAGCTGCCGCTCGGCCTCGCTGCGCGCCGTGCGGACCTCGCGCGCCCCCGACTCGCGGCACGCCTCGACGATGCGCTCGGCCTGCACGTCCATCCCGACCGCGAGGCCGTCGAGCTCGATGAGCAGCGCCGCGTCGGCGTCGCGCGGGTAGCCGCAGCTGAACGCGTCCTCGACCGCCTGGATGGTCAGCTGGTCGATCATCTCCATCGCCGCCGGCACGAGCCCGCGCGCGATGATCGCCGACACGGCGGCCGAGGCCTGGTCGATCGCGTCGAACACCGCGAGCACCGTCTTGACGGCCTGCGGCTTCCTGAGGATGCGGACGACGATCCGCGTGGCGATCCCGAACGTGCCCTCGGAGCCGACGAAGACGCCGGCCAGATCGTATCCGCACGCCTCGCGCGTCTTGCCGCCGAGCCACACGATCTCGCCGTCGGGCATGACCACCTCGAGGCCGAGGACGTGATTGGTGGTGACGCCGTACTTCAAGGTGTGCGGGCCGCCGGAGTTGTTGGCGATGTTGCCGCCGATCGTGCACGCCTGCTGGCTCGAGGGATCGGGCGCGTAGTAGTAGCCGCGCGGGCCGACCTTCCACGAGAGGTGCAGGTTGACGAGCCCGGGCTCGACGACGGCGATCTGGTTGTCGTAGTCGACCTCGAGCACCCGGTTCATCCGCATCATCGAGACCACGATGCCGCCCTCGGTCGGCAGGCATCCGCCCGAGAGCCCGGTGCCCGCGCCGCGGGCGACGAACGGGAGGTTCTCGCGGTTGGCGAGCTTCACGACCGCCGAAACGTGCTGGGCCGAGGTCGGGAAGACGACGAAGTCGGCGAGCGCGCGGAACAAGGTAAGCCCGTCCGATTCGTACACCATGAGCTCGTCGGGGTCGGAGAGCACGGCCCCCGGGCCGACGATCGACTCGAGCTCGCGCCGGAGCTCGCGCTTCCTGGAGTCCGTCAGGGTGGACATGGGGTTGAGCGAATTATACCCCGCCCACGAGGACCTGCGCCGCCTGGGCGATCGCGGCGGCATCGATCCCGTAGTGGCGATAGAGATCGCCGCGCGCGCCCGACTGGCCGAAGTCGTCCACGCCGAGCGCCTGCTGGGGCACGCCGAGCGCGGCCCCGATGAAGGCGAGCGCGTGGGAATGGCCGTCCAGCACGGAGACGACCGACACGCCCTCTTCCTCGGCGCCGACGAGATCTTCGAGGTACGGGCGCGGCGCGCGCAAACCCCGGTAGAGCCGGTCGGGGCTCGTGACCGCGAAGACGCTCGCCAGGATGCCGCGCTCGCGCAGCGCGCGCGCCGCCGCCACCGCTTCCGGAACGGTGACGCCCGCGGCGAAGACGTTGACCGCGTTCGTCTCGGGGTCCCAGCCCGGCTCGGCGCGCGCGTCCACCAGGCGGTAGGCACCCCGCAGGACGTCTTCCCGGTACGCCGGGCTCGGTGGCAGCGCCAGTGACTGGTCGATCGGTCGCGTCGAGAGCCTGAGATACGCCGATTCGCCCCGGCCCTCGGCGAGACCGCGGAGCGCGTCGAGCAGGATCCACTCGACCTCGCGGCCGAACGTCGGATCCCAGAAGACGATGCCCGGCAGCGCCACGCCGATCCCGGGCGTGATGACCGACTGGTGGGCGCCGCCCTCCGGCGAGAGCGTCACGCCCGACGGCGTCGCGGCCACGACGAAGCGCGAGCCGGAGTAGAGGGCGTGATAGAGGGCGTCGAGCCCGCGGGTGACGAAGGGATCGTAGAGCGTGCCGATCGCGAGCAGCGGCTCGCCCAGGATGTCGCGCGAGAGACCGAGGGCGCCCAGGAGCAGAAACAGGTTGTGCTCGGCGATGCCCAGCTCGATGTGTTGGCCGGCCGGCGACTCCTTCCACTGAACGGCCTGCGGCACGTCGGCGAACGGGTTCCGCCGCGCCTCGGGGTAGTAGACGCCCTTGCGATTGATCCAGCCCGCGAGGTGCGTGGTGACCGCCACGTCGGCCGACACCGTCACGATTCGCTCCGCGGCGGCAAGGCGGCTCAGCGCGCCGAGCACCCGCCCGAACGCCTCCTGGCTCGAGCACTCGGCCGGGTAGCTCTCGTCGAGCTCGGAAGGGATCTCGACGGAAGACGCGCTCGGCGCCGGCGGCGCGAAGAGCGGCGGCAGCCGATGCACGAGATCGGCTTCCTCGCTGCCTGGCGCGAACCCGTCCCACTCGCGACCCTCCTCGATGCCGAGCGTCGCGCGCAGCTCGTCGATCTGGCCCTGCGTGAGGAGCATCGTGTGGTTGAGCGGATCGCCGGCGAGCGGAAGCCCCCACCCCTTGATCGTGCTCGCGAAGATGACTGCGGGCCGGTCGCTCACCTGCCCCACCGAGTTGAGCGCCTCGACGAGCAGCCGGAGGTCGTGGCCTCCGACGTCGGCGACCAGCTCCGCGAGCGCGGCGTCGCTCGTGTCGGAGAGCAGCCGGTCGAGCGTGCGGTCGATTCCGCCGGCCTCGGTCACGACGAGCGCCTTGCGCACGGCGCCGGGCGGAAGGCGCAGGAGGCGCTGGTACTCGGTGTTCGTCATGGTCTGCAGCCGCTCGCGCAGCCGCTCGCCGCCGCGCCCGTCGAAGAATCCCTGGAGCTTACGCCCCCACCGGAGCTCGCTGACGCGCCACCCCGCGGCTTCGAACATCGCCCGCATCTGGCGCCGCCGCCCGTCGGGGACGACGCGATCCAGCGACTGACGGTTCACGTCCACGATCCAGAGCACGTTGGAGAGCCGCGCCACGATCTCCTCGGCCAGCGCCTCGGCCACGTTGCCCTCGTCGAGCTCGGCGTCGCCGACGATGACGATCACGCGCCCGCGCCGCTCGCCGCCGAAGTGATCGACGACGTAGCGCGACGCCAGCGCCCCGAACGTGGCCTGCACGGCGCCGAGCCCCATCGAGCCGGTCGAGAGGTCGACGACGTCCGCGTTCTTCCGCCGGCTCGGGTACGCCTGGAGCCCGCCGAAGGCCCTGAGCCCGCGCAGCGCCTCGGCCGTCAGGCGGCCGCGCAGGTACTGGATGGCGTAGAAGGCGGGCGAGGCGTGGGCCTTCACCGCGACCAGGTCGTCCGGACGGAGCGCGTCGAAGTAGAGCGCGGTCAGGAGGCTGACGATTGAGGACGACGAGGCCTGGTGGCCGCCGACCTTCACGCCGTCCGGGTTCGGCCGCAGCGAGTTGGCGTGGTGGACGATGTAGGTGCCGAGCCACAGCACCTTCTTCTGGATCCGGTCGAGGAGCTCGAGACGGCTCACCGCGGGTCGAAGGGTAACATGGCGTGGCCGTTGAAGAGCCGGCGCGTCGCGTGTACATTGCGCTCCATGTCCGAACGCACCCGCGATCTCAGGATCGAGAGCTTCCGGCCGCTCCTGCCGCCCCTGATCCTGCTCGAGGAGCAGCCGCTCAGCGAGCGGGGCTCCACGACGGTCACGCGGGCGCGCCGGGACATCAGCCGGATCCTCCGGGGCGAAGACGACCGGCTCGTCGTGATCGTCGGGCCGTGCTCGATCCACGACCCGGCCGCGGGGCTCGAGTACGGCCGTCGCCTGCGCGCCCTGGCCGACGAACACGCGCGGGATCTCTGCATCGTGATGCGCGTCTACTTCGAGAAGCCGCGCACGACGGTGGGCTGGAAGGGGCTCATCAACGATCCGCACCTTGACGGAAGCTTCGCCATCAACGAGGGCTTGCGCCGCGCGCGACGGGTTCTGCTCGACCTCGCGGAGCTCGGCCTGCCGGCGGGCTGCGAGTTCCTCGATCCGATCTCGCCGCAGTTCACGTCGGACCTGGTCTCCTGGGGCGCCATCGGTGCGCGCACGACCGAGAGCCAGGTGCACCGCGAGCTGGCGTCGGGCCTCTCGATGCCGGTCGGCTTCAAGAACGGGACCGACGGCGGCGTCCAGATCGCCATCGACGCCGTGCGTGCCGCCGCTCACCCGCACCAGTTCCTCGGCGTCACCGAGCAGGGGCTCTGCGCGATCGTCGCCACGCGCGGCAATCCCGACTGTCACGTCATCCTGCGCGGCGGCGCGAGCGGCCCCAACTACGATGCGGTCAGCGTCCAGAAGACGGCGGCGGGGCTCGTCGACGCCGGGCTGGCGCCGCGTCTCATGGTGGACACGAGCCACGGCAACAGCGACAAGGACTACCGCCGGCAGCCAGTCGCCGCGCACGACCTCGCCGAGCAGGTCGCCCACGGCGAAAACGCGATCTTCGGCGTGATGATGGAGAGCTTCCTCGTCGACGGACGCCAGGATCTGAAAAATCCAGCCGCGCTCCGCTACGGACAGAGCATCACCGACGCGTGCATGGGCTGGGAGATGACCGTGCCGGTTCTCGCCGACCTCGCGCGAGCCGTGCACGCCCGCCGCGCGACGAGCTAGCGAAGCAGCCGCTCGAGGCATCGCACGATGGCGATCACCATTTCCGCGGACCTCACGATCGTCACGCTGCGCAGCAGGGGCGGCGAGCTCGCTCAGCGCTGGACCGAGGAGTACGCGACCTCGGTCCTGCGGCAAGCCAGCGATCTCTTGCGGTCTCGCACCAACATCGAGTTCTCCCGCGGGACGGTCGAGCGGGTCGTGGAGGAGATGCCGTCGGACGCGGCGTCGGAGACGGTGGACGAGGCAGGCTACCACTTCCTCGCCGCTACTCACAAGGCGGGCACCGGCGTCCGCGCGCTCCTGGTCGACCGCGTGTCGCGGACGGAGCTCGGAGGACAGTCCCGACAGCAGACGCGGGTCTGTCTGATCGCCTACGGCTCGGACGTGGCCGCGACTTCGCGCATGATGGCGCACGAGCTCGGCCACCTGCTGTCCCTGCCTCACGTCGACGGCGGCCGGCGACCGGGGCCCGGCCAGGAGCGCCTGGCCGCCGCCTGGATGCGGAACCTCATGTACTCCGGCGCGCTCAATCCGGCAGCCGAGCTGACGGAGACCCAAGTGCAGGCGGCGCGGTCGTCCCCGCTCGCGCGCCGCTTCGGCGGGCGCTGAGCCCGAACGGCTCGGCGTTACTGCCCGCGGAAGGTCGGCCGGCGGTGCTCGAGCATCGCGCGCACGCCTTCGCGCGCGTCGGCGCTGGCGCGGGCGTGGCGCGCGACCTCGTCGAGGTCCTTGTGCTCGAGGCACTCGCGCAGCGAGAGCGCACGGCGGATGATCGCCTTCATGCCCGCCAGCGAGAGCGGGGCGTTGCCGGCGATCGTCCGCGCCAGCTCGTAGGTCGCCGTCTCCAGCTCCGCGGCGGGGACGACCGCGTGTACCATCCCCATCTCGTAGGCGCGCCGGGCGTCGACCGGCTGACCGGTCAACAGAATTTGCCGCGTGAACGCCGGGCCGACGATCTCGACGAGCTTCTGGCCGAGCGCGAACGGCGCGACGAGCCCGATCTTCGCCAGCGGCATCGCGAAACGCGCAAGGTCGGCGGCGACGCGAAAATCGCAGTGGAGCGCCAGCTCGCACCCGCCCGCATAGGCCGCGCCGTGGACCATCGCGATCGTCGGGTGGCGCGAGGCCTCGATCTGCTGGAACAGGCTGATCACGTCGGCCTCGGGCTCGAGCCCGTCGTCCTGTCGCCGGCTCATCTCCTCCAGGTCACGGCCCGAGCAGAACGCGGTGCCGGCGCCGCGGATCACGACGGCCCGCACGCTCGTGTCGCGCTCGAGCGCCTCGAAGCGGCGGCCCAGCGCCTCCATCAGCGCGGTGTTGAGCGCGTTGCGGCGCTCGGGACGGTTGAGCGTGATCGTGGCGATCGACTCGGCGACCGCGTACAGGATCTCGTCGGCCATGGCAGCACCCTCGGGTCTAGCGGAAGAGGGAGCGCGCGATCACCATGCGGTGGACCTCGGACGGCCCCTCGCCGATGCGGCGCACGCGCGCCTCGCGGTACCAGCGCTCGAGCGGAAACTCTTTGGAGACGCCGTAGCCGCCGTGGATCTGCACCGCGGAGTCGATCACGCGCCCGAGCACCTCGCTCGAGTAGAGCTTGGCGATCGAGGCCTCGACCCGCGCGTCCTCGCCGCGGTCGGCCTTCCAGGCGCCCTCCCAGATGATCCAGCGGCACGCGCGCAGCTCGACCTCGGCGTCGGCCAGCATCCACTGGATCGCCTGGCGCTGCGAGAGCGGCGCGCCGAAGGTCGAGCGCTGCTTGGCGTGGGCGATCGCCATGCGGTGGCCCGCGACGGCCACGCCAAGGTTGCACGCCGAGTACGGAAACCGGTTCTTGACGAGCAGATCGAAGGCGAGGTCCAGCCCCTGCCCCTCGGCGCCGACGAGATTCTCGGCGGGGACCTCGCAGTCCTCTAGGGTGACGTCGTTCGGGATCGCGGAGGTCCTGATGACCTTGATCGGCTTCGCCGTGAAGCCCGGCGTTCCCCGCTCGAGGATGAAGCACGAGATGCCGCCGCGGCCCTTCGCTCGGTCGGTGCGCGCCCACACCAGGCCCCACGGGGCGTCGTGGGCGCGCGAGGTGAACACCTTGCGGCCGTTCAGCACCCAGCGATCGCCCCGCTTCTCGGCCCGCGTCTGGATCGCGCCGGCCGGATCGGAGCCGCCGGAGGGCTCGGTGATGGCGAAGAACGTCTTCAGGCCGTCGCGGATGGTCGGCACGGCGTACTTGGCGATCTGCTCCTTGCTGCCGGCCCAGATCGCCGGGGGCGGATAACGGCCGAAGACGCCGCAGCCCGGATTGTAGAGTCCCATCCGGTGCTGCGACATCTCCTCGAGCGCGACGCACATCGAGAACGTGTCCAGGCCGCCGCCGCCGTATTGCTCGGGGGCGCCCAGTGCCCAGAGCCCCGCGGCCTTCGTCTTGGCCGCGATCTTCTGATAGTCCTCATCCGGCAGCTCGGGCGCGTCCGGGTCGATGCGCTGCTCGACGGGGATGACCTCGTCGCGCACGACCCGTCGGATCTGCTCGCGCAGGGCGAGCAGCTCGTCCGGCAGCCGAAAGCCGGGAAAGTGGGGCGTGACTAGACCCTCACGGGGCGATAGGTGGGGGTGCGCCACTCCGGGAATCGCGTGTCGACGCCGCGCACGATGTCCATATAGGCCCGCGTGAGACGCGCCGTGATCGGACCGACCTTGCCGTCGCCGACCGGGAACCGGTCGATCGAGAGGATCGGCGTGATCTCGTAGCCGCTGCCGCACAAGAACGCCTCGTCGGCCACGTAGAGCTCGGTGCGATCGATCTCGCGCTCGACCACGCCCATCCCGAGAAGCTCGGGGCAGATCGAGTCCATCAACGTCGTGCGCGTGATGCTCTCGAGGATGTCCGCGGTGATCGGCGGCGTGATGAGCCGGCCCTTTCGGACCATGAAGAACGTGGCGCCGGTGCCCTCGGCGACGTGGCCTTCCTTGTTGAGGAGGATCGGCTGATCGTAGCCGTCGGCGTTGGCCTGCAACGTCGCCAGCCGGCCGTTCTGATAGTTGGCGCCGCACTTCAGGCGGATGGGGATCGCGTTGTCCGACGTACGCACCCACGAGCTCACGCAGCACTTGAGCCCGTTGCCCTCCTCGACGCGCGGCCGGCGCCGCGGGTTGATGTACATCCCGGTCGGCGTCGTGGCGTTGAGGCCCGTGCCGGTGACGTACGCGCACATGTGCATGTGCACGTCCTCGCGGATCTCGTTTCCGGAAAGCACCTGGCGTACGGCCTCGTAGAGATCGAGATCGCTGTAGGGAATCGTGAACCGCATCATCTTCATCGACTCCCGGAAGCGCTGGAAGTGCTCGGCCAGGCGGAAGCAATAGAGCTCGTCGTCGCCGGCGTTCCAGTAGGCGCGGAGCCCCTCGAACACGTTCGTCGCATAGAACACGGCGGCGCTGTTGACGGGCAGGACGGCCTGCACCTGGGGCACGAGCTTGCCGTTCATCCAGATGTTGAGCTCTTTCATGGGCCGGGCTCCTTTGGTGGTCTTGTACCTCGCCGGATGCAGCGAGAATACAGGATCGGAGCCGCGGGCGAAACTAGTCCGGTCCCGGTCGAACCTCGAGCGTGCTGACGACGCGCTTGACGCCGGGCACGGTCCTGGCGACCGTCTCGGCCTTCGTCTTTTGATCCTCCGACTCGACGGCGCCGCTGAGATAGACGGTCGCCTGTCGGCTCACCACGCCGAGACGGGTCAGGTTCGCTTCGTGCTCGGCGACCAGACGCGCCTTCACCTCGGACTCGATCCGCGTATCCGTCCACGGGTCGACGGTGGCGCATCCGCCGATCAGGGCGAGCGTGGCGACGATGAGGACGAGTCGCGTCAGCATCGCGGCGAGCGTCGTCATCCGCGGCGGCGCGGGCTCTCGGGCTCGGCCACGGCCGTCGCCGTTTGCGCTCGGCGCGGACGCATTCGCTGCTCGATCGGTGCCGGGTGTCGCCGTCTCGGACGCGAGCAGCGGGCGCAACGGCAACGCACCGGACTCGGCGCGCTCGAGAAGAACCCCGACGCCGAGGCGGCTCGGCCACTGCAGCTCGAGCCCGTTCACCTCCACTCGCTGGGCCCCCACCAGCTCCTGCTGCACGTCACGCACGCCGAGGCGATTCAACGCGATCGTGCCGCTCACGCGCGTGGGCACGCCGGCGGCGAGCGGCTCGCTGATGCGAAGATCGGCCTCGCCGCGGCCGCTGAGCCTGGCGGCGATCGGTAGAAACCGATTCCACGCGTCCAGGTCCAGGTCTCTGAGCCGCAGCGCGAGCTGGCTCGGCGCAGGCGGCGGCCGCAGCATGCCCGAGACCGCGAGCGTTCCACCGCCGGGAACCGCCGTCAGCGCGTCGAGGCGACCCGGCGTCGTGATCGGCCATGTGACGTCGGCGATGCTCGCGCGAATCGTCGAGAGCTGATACCGCCCTCCCGGCCGCGCCCTGGGATCGCGGACGCTGGCCGAGCCCTTCAGCTCGAGCTGACCGACTCGCACCTGCTCGTTCCGGAACATGAAGTCGGTGATCTTCGCCGTCAGCTTCGGGATCCGGCTCACAGGCTCGCGCTCGCCCGGCTTGACCAGCACGATGTCCTCGAGCTCGCCCGTCATCTCGGCGAGGACTTTCCCGCATCGGCCGTGACCTCGAGGACCGAGCTCACGCGCCCTCGATCGAGCACGACCGGCGAATCGGGCGGCAGGTAGAGCCGAGCGAGCGCCAGGTCCAGGCCCTTCACCGTCACCCGGGCCTTCAGGTGGATCGGATACAGTCTGAATTGCTCGATCTCGACCAGGTTGAGGGCGCCCGCGGTCACCGAGCTGGCCACGACGGTGCCGTCGTCGCGCAAGGTCGACACGTTGTGCGCCTCGATCTGGATGTCGTCGGACGTCCACGCTCGCGGCTCGGGCAGCGCCCGGTCCTCGAGGAGCTCGCATTCCGCGAACGGGGTGGTGCCGTCCGGCTCGGCGACGCGAAGACCGTGTATCGTGAACCGGCCGCCGAGCGGCCGGACCTCCACGCGGTCGATGCTGACCGGCCGCTTGGTGAGCACGTGCAGTCGAGCGACCGCGAGATGCCGCGCGATCGTCGGGAGCGCATAGAGTGTTGCGGCGACCGCGACCAGCAGGACACCCGAGATCGCGATGAGCCAGCGATGCGATCTGACCTTCACTGGTGCTCCTCGTCGATTTCAGTATGCCAACCGTTCCGGCTCGTGACTACGCCGAATCTCGAACAGGGCGTCTTCAAGGCTTCCCCCGACGCGCCGCATGCGGGAAGTCCTCGATGCTCGTACCGGACGCCTCTTGCGAACCGGACGCGCTCCTGGTTAATAATCGGGCGCGATGGGGACGGTGGTCGAGCTTCGGGGAGCGCGGAAGCGATTCGGCGAGATCGAGGCGGTGAGGGGCGTCGATCTCGCGATCGGCGCGGGTGAGCTCGTGGCGCTCCTCGGCCCCAACGGGGCCGGGAAGACGACGTCGATCAGCTTGATGCTGGGGCTCCGGCGCCCGACCGCGGGCGAGGCGTGCCTCTTCGGGCTCGACCCGGAAGACCGACGGGCACGGAGCCGTTGCGGCGTGATGCTCCAGGAGTCCGGCACGACGGGTGTGTTGACCGTCAGCGAGATCGTGGATCTCTTCCGCGCCTACTACCCCGCGCCGCTGCCGACCGCCCGGGCGATCTCTCTGGCCGGGCTCGACGCCAAGGCGAACGCGCGAATCGGCACGCTCTCCGGCGGCGAGCGCCAGCGGCTCTATTTCGCGCTCGCCGTGTGCGGCGATCCGGAGGCGATGTTTCTCGACGAGCCGACGGTGGGCATGGACGTCGAGGCCCGGCGCGGCGTGCTCGAGAGCATCCACGCGCTCTCCGCCGCCGGCAAGACCATCGTGCTCACCACGCACTATCTCGAAGAAGCCGACCAGCTGGCGCACCGGATCGTGGTGATCGATCGCGGTGTCGTCATCGCCGACGCGACGCCGCGCGAGATCAAGTCGCGAATCCCGAGCAAACGCATCAACTTCAAGCCCGACACGCCGATCGGCGCATCGACCTTCAGCGGGCTCCCGGTCCAGGGCCTGGAGGTCGCCGACCATCGCGTGCACTTCCTGAGCAACGAGCCCGAAGCGGTCCTGCGCGCGTTGTTCGAGCGCGGCGTGGTCATGCGCGATCTCGAGGTGACCGGCGCCGACCTCGAGGAAGCGTTCCTCAGCCTGACGAGGCGTCCGTGACCAGTCAGGCCGTGGCGCCCGTGCTGAAGATGCTCCTCGCCCAGACCCGGAGCGAGCTCTTGATGCGCTGGCGGGTACCCGCGTTCAGCGTCACGAATCTCGTCCTGCCGATCGTGTTCTTCACGTTCTTCGGCCTGCCGGTCGCGCACCTCCGGCGCGGAGACGGCGTGAGCATCGGCGCGTATCTCCTGGCCTCGTTCGGCGCCTACGCGGTCGGCAACGTGATGGTGTACGGCTTCGGGATCGGCGTGGCCAACGAGCGCGGCATGAAGATCGACCGCCTGATGCGGGCGAGCCCGCTGCCGCCACTCGTGTTCATGCTGGCGAAGGTACTGACCGCGCTCGTCTTCTCGCTGGTGGCCCTGGTGCTGCTGATCGCCTTCGGTATCGTCGTGGGCGGGATCCACGAGACGCCGGCCGTATGGGCGACGATCATCACGCGGCTGCTCGCCGGCTCGCTGCCGTTCATCGCGCTCGGCTTCGCGATCGGCTACTGGTCGGGCCCGAACGCGGCGCCGGCGCTCGCGAACCTGATCTATTTGCCGCTGTCGTTTGCGTCGGGGCTGTTCGTGCCGCTCAACCAGCTCCCGGCGTTCATCCAGAACCTGGCGCCCTACCTGCCGAGCTACCACTACGCGCAGCTCGCGTGGAGCGCGCTCGGGGCCGGGCGTGAGTCGCTCGGCGAGAGCCTGCTGTGGCTCGCCGCTTACACGGCGCTGTTTCTGACGCTCGCCGTCCGATCGTATCGCCGCGAGGAGCGCGCGAAGTTCGCGTAGGGAGCGAGCGAGCGGCTGAACCCTAGGCGATGGCTCGCGGCTCTTCCTCTCCCTCAGGAACGGTTTGCCAGCCCGTGTGCGAGATGTCGAACACCACTCGCTAGTTCACCTTCCGCTCGCGCCCGGCCCAGTACGGCTCGCGGAGCTTGAACTTCTGGAGCTTGCCGGTGGCTGTGCGGGCGAGCGCGTCGCGCAGCTCGACCGACGTCGGGCACTTGTAGTGCGCCATGCGCGAGCGACAGAACGCGATCAGGTCGGGCGCACTCGCTTGCGTGCCCGGCCGCAGCACCACCAGCGCCTTGATGGTCTCGCCCCACTTCTCGTCGGGCACACCGATCACGGCGGCCTCGGCCACGGCGGGGTGCTGGTAGAGGCAGTCCTCGACCTCGATCGACGACACGTTCTCGCCCCCGGTGATGATCACGTCCTTCTTGCGGTCGGCGATCACGACGTAGGCATCCTCGGTGTGGCCGCCGTCGCCGGTGTGGAACCAGCCGTCGGCCAGCGCCGTGGCGGTCTCGTCGGGCTGGCTCCAGTAGCCCTCGAAGACGTTGTTGGTGCGCGTGAGGATCTCGCCGCTCTCGTCGACCGCCATGCGCACGCCGACCGCGGGCACGCCCGCGCGCGAGAGGCGCCGGGCCCGCTCGCTCCGGTCGATTCCGTCCCACTCCTGGGGCGCCCGGTTGATCGTGAGCAGCGGTGAGGTCTCGGTGAGCCCGTAGATCTGTATGAACTCCCAGCCCAGCTCGGCCTCGATGCGCTCGATGGTCTTCGACGGCGGCGGCGCGCCGGCGACCACGACCCGCACGCGCCCGGCGCCCGGCACCTTCTCACCGCGCTGGCGCCGCGCCGCCGCGGCGTCGAGGACCGCCGCAATCACCGCCGGCGCGCAGTTGAAGAGCGTCACCCCGTGGGGGTCGACCCGGCGGAGAATTTCCTCGCCGTCGATTTTCCTGATGATCACCTGGCGCGCACCGATCGCGGTCACGGCGTAGGGCATGCCCCAGCCGTTGCAGTGAAACGTCGGCAAGGTGTGCAGGTAGACGTCGCGATCCGAGAGGCCGAGGTGCCAGCCGAACGTGACGGCGTTCAGCCAGCAGCCGCGGTGAGTGAGCTGGACGCCCTTGGGCCGAGCGGTCGTGCCCGACGTGTAGTTGATCGAGACGGTCGCGTTCTCGTCGGTCACGCGACCCCGCGGCTTCGCGTCGCGCCGTCCGAACAGCTGCGCGTCGGTCGCCGCGCCGAGCGCGAAGCGATGCTTGACCTGGATCTGCTTGAGCGGCTCGTCGAGCTCGGGATCGATGAGCGCGACCGTCGAGCCCGAGTGCTCGACGATGTAGCGCACCTCGTCCACGTTCAGCCGGAAGTTCACCGGGACGATGACCCGCCCGAAGACGCTCACGCCGAACAGGCTCACCAGGAAGCGCGCGGCGTTCGGCGAGACGATCGCGATCCGCTCGCCGTCGCCCACGCCGAGGTCGTCGAGTGCGGCCGCCAGGCTGCGCGACATCGCCGCGAACTGCGCGTAGGTGATGCGGCCGAGACCGCCGCCCGGCGGATTCGGCTCGTCGACGATCGCTTCGCGGTCGCCATAGACATGCTCGGCGCGCTCGAGGAAATCAGCCAGGGTGAGGGGCACGATCATGATGACTGCTCCCGGCCTTCGGGGCCGTGCGACTCAGGCAAGGTGGCGACGGATCGCGGCGAGCGTGTCCGCGTATTCCTCGGGGCCCGGCAGGCGCGGCGAATGGCTCGTCTCCCAGATCGGGCGCTTCGGATGCGGGTCCCACTCGTAGCGCGGGAAGAGATGCCAGTGCAGATGCCCGACCGTGTTGCCGAGCGCCTCGTAGTTCATCTTGCGCGGCTTGAAGGCGGCGGCGATCGCGCGCGCCACCGCGACCATGTCCTGGAAGTACTGGGTGCTCTGGCGCTCGGGAAGCTCGTAGAGCTCGACCGCGTGCGTCTTCGACACCACCATCGTGTAGCCCTTGTAGTGCTGATCGGGCGCCAGGATCGCGATCGACGCGGTCAGGTCACGGACCTTCCTGAGCACCTGCCCGGCTTCTCCGGCCGGGCAGGTGTCGGAGGGCTCGAGGGCGGCGACGACCTTGCAGAACACGCAGCCGGCGTCGCTCACTTGGCCTTGGCCGCGCAATCCGGTTGATACTCGATGCCGAGCGGCGACGAGAACCAGCCGAAGTAGACGGCGAGGATGTCGAGCTGGCGGCCGAGCTTGCGGTTGAGCGGAAGCGCCGCGATCCGCATGGTGCCGGAAGAAAACCATGCCGCTGGCGGGCCTGTCAAGGCGCGCCGAACCGCGGTAGGATCGCTCGCCTGAGGAGGGCCGCCCATGCCGCGTCGCATCGCCATCCACGCCGGTCACGTGATCGCCTTCGACGGCCGCGGCCACCGGCTATTGCGCGACGGAACCGTGGTCGTCGACGCAGACCGCATCGTCTCCGTCGGCCCGCGGCAGGCGGCGACGGCCGGCGCCGACGTCGAGGTCGTCGACGCGCGCGACTCGATCCTGACCCCCGGGCTCATCTCGACCCACGCGCACATCGGCGGCTCGCCGCTCGACCGCTCGTTCATCGAGGACCGCGGCAATCCGCAGTTCTACTACTCCGGGCTCTTCGAGCTCCTGCCGGTGCGCGGCGCGGCGCAGGACGAGGAGGCGACGCGCGCGTGCGTGGACTTCTCGATGGTCGAGCTCCTCCGCGGCGGCGTCACCACCGTGATGGAGATCGGCGGCGCCGGCGAGTACGTCGCCGCCCGCGCCGCGGACTACGGCCTGCGCGTGTACGTGGGGCTCGCCTTCCGCTCCGGGCGCTGGCTCACGCGCGACGGCCGGCGGGTCGAGTGGGAATGGGACGAGGAGCAGGGCCGCCAGGGGCTCGCCCGGGCCATCGAGCTGCACAAGCGGTACGACGGCGCCCACGGCGACCTCGTGCGCTGCTTCTTCTCGCCCGCGCAGGTCGACACCTGCACGCCCGACCTCCTGCAGGCCTCCAAGCGCGCCGCCGACGAGCGGCAGAGGCCGTGGCAGCTCCACACCTCGCAGTCCGTCGTCGAGTTCAACGAGATGCTGGGCCGGCACGGCAAGACGCCGGTCGCCTGGCTCCGCGACCTCGGCGTGCTCGGACCGAACGCGATCCTCGGCCACGCCATCGTGATCGGTGGCTCGTCGTGGACGAACTATCCGGCCGGCGACGTCGCGATCATGGCCGACGCCGGCTGCTCCGTCGCGCACGCGGTCTGGGTCTTCGCGCGGCGCGGGATCGCGATGGAGTCATTCGCCGCCTATCGGCGCGCGGGCGTGAACATGTCGCTCGGGACCGATACGAACCCGCAGTCGGTCATCGAGGCCATGCGCTGGGCGGCCGTCGTGTCGAAGATCGTGGAGCGTAACACCCAGGCGACCACCGCCGCCCACGTCTTCGACGCCGCGACCCTCGGCGGCGCCAAGGCGCTCGGCCGCGACGATCTCGGACGCCTGGCCCCGGGCGCGAAAGCCGACATGGTCCTGTGGAAGGGCGCCTCGTGGGGCATGACGCCGCTGCGCGATCCGGTGAAGAACATCGTCTACAACGCCACCGCCGAAGACGTCGATCGCGTCTGGGTCGACGGCCGCCTCGTCGTCGACGGCGGCCGCGTGCGCGGGGCCGACGAGCGCGCCATCCTCGCGGCGCTCCAGGCCGGGGGCGAGCGCATGTGGCCGCGCATGGGCCCCTTCGACTGGGCAGGCCGCGATGCGGACGCGCTCTCGCCTCAGACCTATCCCGACTGGGCCGCAGGCCGCGGATAAGTGCCCATCCGCTTCGTCGGCGAGGCGCTCACCGCCGCGACCTACCTCGAGGCTCGCACGGCTCTCAGTCAGTCCCGGTAGTCTCCAGAACGTTCAGCGCGCCGTCAGCTTCAGGTCCTCGTACGGGCTCGAGTAGGCGTGGCTCGTGATCAAGGTGAGCCCCGATTCCGCCACGCGCGGGCCGTGGCCGTTGATGAACGCGAGCTCCCAGATCGGTGCGATCATCGCCTTGTCGTGGATGAGCTGCTGATGCCAGGTGGAGCCGACCAGGCCGAGTGTCTCGCCCTCGGAGACCGTGAAGGACACGCCGTCGGGAGCCATCAGACAAGCCGGGCCACGCCGAGCCCGCGCCACAGGTGAGCCAGCGGATCGAGCCCGAGCGCCAGACGGGAAAGGACGTCGCCGACCGTGGGCGCCACCGCGAAGCCGTGGCCCGAGAAGCCGCAGGCGACCAGCAGGCCGTCCACGCCGTTCACCGGGCCCAGCACCGGCAGATCGTCGGGCGTGAACGCCTCGATGCCGGCCCAGCTACGGGCGACCGAGCGGGCAACGAGCGGCGGATAGACGGCGCGTGCGACCTCGAGGCTTCCACGGACGCTGTCGTCCAGCACCTCCCAGCGGTTCACCGCCTCATCCGGAACCCGCGCGGGCCAGCCTCCGCCGATGAGATAGGCACCGTCGGCGAGCTGCTTGAGGCTCAGCGGCCGGCCGAAGCAGCCGACGACCGGCGTCAGGCTCGGCGGCGCCGAGTCGGTCAGCAGCATCTGCAGACCGCGTCCGCCAAGCGGGAGCTTCACGCCGATCATCGCGAGGAGCCCCGCGCTCCACGCGCCGCCGGCCACGAGCGCCACGTCGCACGGCAGGCGCGCGCCATCGCTCTGGAGGACCGCGACGACCCGCGAGCCGTCCCCGACGAGCGCATCGGCGCCGAGCCCTTCCTCGATCCGCGCGCCCAGACGTCGCGCCGCCGTCGCCCACGCGTTCACGGTTGCGAGGGCCTCGGCGTGGCCGTCGATCGGACAGTGAACGCCACCGCGACAGTCGGGCGAGAGACCCGGCGCCAGCCGGTGCGCGGTTGCGGCGTCGACCAGCTCCACGGGAACGCCGTCGGCTCGCTGCTCGCCGACCGTCGCGCGCGCCTCCGCCCAGCCGGCGTCGTCGAGCGCGACCCTCAATCCGCCGCCGCGCCGATAGCCGGTCGTTGCCTCGAGCTCACGGTCGAGCTCGGGCCAGCGCCGGAGGCTCTCGAGCGCCAGCGCCCGCTCGGCTCGATGGCGTCCCATGACCCGAACGCCGGCGGCGCTCGCGCCGGACGCCGCGTCGCCGACGCGCCCGCGCTCGAGCACCGTCACGCGGGCCTGTGGAGCGGCGCGGCGCAGGTGGAACGCGGTGCTGAGCCCCATCAGACCACCGCCGACGATCACGATCGCACGCGGTCCCGATCCCATGCGCGCGCTCAGAGCTGGCGGAGCTTGGGGTCGATGACGACCCGCCCGCTACCCTTTCACCGAACCGGCGGCGAGTCCTTGCACGACGAAGCGCTGGCCGAGGAAGTAGAGGATCGTGATCGGGACCGTGGCGAGGACGGCGCCCGCCATGAGCTGACCCCAGATGTACTGGTCGCCCACCACCATCATCGAGAGCTTGATCGGCACCGTCATCGTGGTCTGGTCGGAGGTGAAGACCAGCGCCAGGAGGAACTCGTTCCAGGCCAGGGTGAACGAGAAAATGGCGGACGCGACGATGCCCGGGGCCGACAGCGGCAGCAGGATCCGGAACAGGGCCCCGATCTTGGTGCAGCCGTCCACCATCGCGTGCTCCTCGAGCTCGGCCGGGATGCTCCTGAAGTACCCCATCAGCATCCACGTGCAGAAGGGCACCGTGAACGAGAGATAGGTCAGCATGAGCGACTTCAGCGTGTTGCCGAGGCCCAGCGCGACCACGATCGCGTAGAGCGACACGAACAGCATCGCGGTCGGTAGCACGTACTTGAACAGGATGAAGCGGCCGATCCACTCCCGTCCGCGGTACTTGTACCGGACGATGCTGAAGGCGGCGAACGCGCTCACCACGACCGTGACCGCGGTCGTCACCGACGCCACCGCGAAGCTGTTCCAGATGTTGGTCAAGAGACCGTCACGCTCGATGACCCGGACGAAGTGCTGCAAGGTGGGGTGGCGCGGCAGATAGGTGAAGTCCTCGTAGAGATCCTTGTTGGTCTTGAGCGCGGTCGTCACCATCCAGAAGAGCGGCACGGCCACCATGAAGACGAAGAGCGCCAGCAGCGCGTACGTGGTGGCCCGGATCGAGAGCGGCTCACGCATGATCCGCGCCTCCCTCAGGCATTCGCCTTGCGCTGCAGCAGAATCGTCACCGCCAGCACAAGGGCGATCAGCAACGGCAAGAATAGCGTCGAGACCGCCGCCGCTTCGCCCAGGCGGAGGTTCATCATCCCCATCACGTACACCAGCATCGTGTAGACCATCGTCGCGTCCGAGGGGCCGCCGCCCGTCAGCAGATAGACCGGCTCGAACGCGTTCGCGGTCCAGATCGTCGTCAGCAGCACCACCACGCCGATGACGTGGTAGAGCCCGGGCAGGGTGACGTGCCGGAACTGCTGCACCCGCGAGGCGCCGTCGACCTGCGCGGCGTCGTAGAGCTCCTGCGAGATCGTCTGCATCCCGGCCAGGAAGGAGATCGCGTAGAAGGGGAAGTTCCGCCAGACGTGCGCGACGATGACCGAGATCATGGCCGTGCTGCGATCGGACAGGAAGGGGATCGGGCTCGCGATGAGGCCGAGGTCGATCAACGCGTAGTTGATCAGGCCGCTCAGCGGATCGTAGAGCCAGCGCCAGACCAGGTACACGACGAACGCCGGCATCGCCCAGGGCAGGAGCAGGAAGGCGCGGAAGAAGTTGCGGCCCCGGATCTGCTGGTTGAGCACGAGGGCCACCGCCATGCCGAGCACGAGCTTGATGGCCACCGCGGACACGGTGAAGACGACCGTGTTCCAGACCGCGGTGCTGAACTGCGGCCAGCGAAGGACGTAGACGAAGTTCCGCAGGCCGACGAACTGGCCCGGAGAGCCCACGGTCTTGTCCGAGAAGGCCAGCCAGATCGCGTAGAAGAACGGGTACAGCACGAGTCCGAGCAGGAGCAGCACGGTCGGCGCGAGGAGCCCGATGCCGCCGAGCGTCTCGCGTGTGCGCGCCGACGGCCACCGGGCGGGCCTCGCCGGAGCGGGAAGAGCGACGGCGACGGAGCGATGCCGGATGGCCACGAGTCCTCTCAGGCGTACTTCGCGTAGATCTTGTTCAGGACGTCGATCGCCTCCGCGAACGCCTTGTCACGGCTCCAGTTGTCCACGACGAGGCGCTGCAGCATCCGCGAGATCGTCGTGTTCGTGAACTGCTCGCGCCAGGCGTCGTTGAAGACGTCGGGCCAGCCCTGCGGCTCGCCCTTTTGCGACATCTCGATGAGGCCCTTCATGAAGGGCTTCTTCTTCCAGACGTCGAACTTGAGGTAGTCCTTCAGGACCGGGCCCCACTGGCTCACCGCCGACTCGCGGTCCATCTTCGCGGGCTCCATCGAGTCCCACAGGAACTGCTTCGCGAGCTCGGGCACCTTCGTGTACTTCATGATCGACCGGGAGCCGAACGTGACCGGCTGCACCAGCCCCTTGGGCCCGCGCGGGTACGTATAGTGACCGGTCTTCGCCAGGAGCTCGGGGTTGTTGGTCTCGAGCCAGAGCGAGATCGTGATCGGGTTCAGGACGAAGACGGCCTTGCCCGCCTGGTAGGTGGAGTTGTTCATCGTGTTGTCCCAGGTCACGACTCCGGGCGGAAGGACCCCGGACTTCCAGACTTCGGTGAAGAAGTCGAGGAACTCCCACACCTGCGGCTTGTAGTCGCCGAGGATCACGCGCTTGCCACGGTCGTCGGCCAGGCGCGCGCCGTAGCTCTTCATCATGTCCTCCCAGACCTGCGAGTCGGTCTGGTTGCTCACCGGGATGCCGAGGCCGAACGTCCGCGGCGGCTGCTGGGCTTTCTTGGCGTACGCCAGGAGGTCCGTCCAGGTCGCCGGCGGCGGCTTCAGGCCCGCCTTGTCCAGCAGGTCGTCCCGGGTGATCAGCATGAAGCCCTGGAACCCATACATGATGTGGTGGACGCGCCCGTCGGGCTCGAGCATGATCTTGGGCGCGTTGCCGACCCAGCCGCCGTAGGTCTTCTCCAGCTTCTTGTAGATGTCGGTGACGTCGAGCAGCTGGCCGCGCCCCCGCAGCTCCACCGCGTTGGACTCGACGATGTCCGGCGTGGCCTTGGCCTCGATGGCGGCGGTGATCTTGGGCAGGAACTCCTTCAGCGGCACCATCGTGATCTGCAGGTCGACGTTGTTCTTCTGCGCCCACTCGCGCGCGAAGTTCGCCCGCGCGTCGTCGCTCTCCTTCAGGAACTGGTAGCACCAGTAGTTGAGCTTCGGCCGCTGGGCCCCGGCGGGCGCGGCGAACGGAAGCGCGGCCGCGGCCCCGGCGGCGAGCGCCGCGGAGTTTTTCAGGAACTCTCGACGGGTGTGCCGCTTCGCAGGGCGTGCCATCGATTTCCTCCCTCGTCACGCGGCGGCGCGACGTCCACACAGTGCAAGCTCGACGGGCCGGCGCCGCAAGAAGCTACGTTGCGGGAGACTATGCCCCGCTCGCCGAACCCGGTCAAGCCCCGGCAGATACCCTACGCTCGATCGCGCGCCGGTATGTCACGGGTGAAGCTATTGATCTCATGGCAGAAAAGTTCGGTGAATTAATGGGGATAAGTGGACAACTTCACGGTTGACAGGCGCCCGTTTCCGGCTTACCAAGCGCCGAATGCAGGACGCCGCCGAGCGGGCCAATCAGATCCGCATACTCTCCGGCGTGGCCGGCCATCTGTGCTCGGCGCTCGAGACGCTCGCGCGCAGCGACTGCGAGGGATACACGAAGGACCTGCTCGAGATGCTGTCCGCCATCGACAGCCAGATCGCGGTGCTGAAGGAGATCGACGCCAGGAGCGCCTGACTACCAGAACTCTCGAGTCGCCCGTCGGGCACCCTCGACCATGCTGGTGAGCTTCGCCCACGCGATGTCGGGGTCGACGGCCGCCTGACCCACCCACGTCCCGAACCCACAGTCCGTTCCCGCGATGACGTTCTCGCGCCCGACCAGACGCGCGTAGCGCCCGATCCGCTCGGCCACGAGGTCCGGGTGCTCGATGAAGTTCGTCGTCGAGTCGAGGACGCCGGGGATAAGCACCTTGCCCGGCGGCAGCTTCACGCGCTCGAACACACGCCACTCGTGGGCGTGGCGCGGATTGGCGGCTTCGAACGAGAGCCCCGCGGGCCGGGCCTCGAAGACGACGTCGATGATGTCGGCCAGCGCGACGTCGTAGTGATGGGGGCCCTCGTAGTTGCCCCAGCACACGTGCAGGCGCGAGCGCTCCGGCGGCACGTTCGCGAGCGCCCGGTTCACCGCCGCGATGTGAAGCCGAGCCATCTTCCGGAACTCGTCGAGGCTCAGGTCGGCGAACTGGATGTGCCGCCCCATTCCGAGATCCGGACAGTCGAGCTGCAGGATGAAGCCCGCCTTCGCGACCGCCTCGTACTCGGGCCGCATCGCCTCGGCGATCGCGAACAGATAGGCCTCGTGGCTCGGATAGTGCTCGTTGTGAAAGAACAGCGAGATCACGCCCGGCGACGCGGCCGAGATGAATCCGTGCTCGGCCTTGGCGGCGTCGCACGCGGCGCGGAGGTTGTCGGCGTCGACCGCGGCGGCGCGCGGGTCACGGACGCTGATCGGCCCGTCGCAACCCGGCGTGCGTCGCCGCGACCGTCCGGGATCGCCGAAGACGCGCTTGGCCATCTCGGGAAAGTCCACCAGGTCGCGATAGGTGAGCGGATGGCTCGCGCCGCCGAAGCCGTTCAGACGGTCCTTGACGTAGGTCGCGTAGCTCGGCTTGCTCATCTCGCCGTCGTTCACGATCGCGACACCCGCCTTCACCTGCTTCTGCACGGCCTCGGCGACCGCCGCGCGGATGCGGGCCCCGAGGGCGGCCGCGTCGACCGGGACGCCTTCCTCCTTCGCGTACATCATCCGGATCAGGTCCGGCGGGCGCGGAAGACTCCCGGTGTGCGTGGTGAGGAATCCGTCGGTGCTGCGCGGCGCCGTCATCGCGACGCGATGCTACCACACGCGTAACTGGCCAAGTCCGTGTCAACATGCTCTGCGGCGCCGCGTGGAAGGGAACGGGGTCTCGTCGACCCCTCCCGCCGGCCCCGCCCTCGTTCCGCCGATCACGCCGCGCGCATAGGACAGGAGGAGGTTCAGTTGGCGAGTGGAGTTGGGCCGAGGGAGATCGAGAAGGTGCGGGAGGTCATACGGCCGTACGTGCGCGTGACGCCGGTCGTGGAGGTTCGCGGCGGCGACTTCGGGCTCGGCGATTTTCCGATCGCGCTGAAGCTCGAGCTGCTGCAGCATTCCGGGTCGTTCAAGGCGCGCGGCGCGTTCGCGAATCTGCTGACGCGCAAGATTCCGGCGGCGGGTGTGGTCGCCGCGTCCGGCGGCAACCACGGGGCGGCGGTGGCGTACGCGGCCAGGCGACTGGGCGTGCCGGCCAAGATCTTCGTGCCGACGGTGTCGTCACCGGCGAAAGTCGCGCGCATCCGCGCGTACGGCGCCGACCTCGTCATCGTCGGCGACCGCTACGCGGACGCGCTCGCCGCCAGCGAGGCGTGGGTCGAACGGACGGCGGCGCTCACGGTACACGCCTACGACCAGGCCGAGACCTTGCTCGGCCAGGGAACTCTCGGCATGGAATTCGCCGAGCAGACGGCGGTCGACACCGTGCTGGTGTCGGTCGGCGGAGGCGGGCTGCTCGGCGGCGTGGCAGCGTGGTTCGCCGGCGCGGTCAAGGTGGTCGGCGTCGAGCCCGAATCCGCGCCGACCCTGACCAAGGCGCTCGAGGCCGGCCGACCCGTCGACGCGCCGGCGGGCGGTATCGCGGCCGACTCGCTGGCGCCCCGCAAGGTCGGCGAGCTGATGTTCCCGATCGCGCGGGCCCACGTGGCCCGCGTGGCGCTGGTGAGCGACGACGCGATTCGCCGGGCGCAGGATGCGCTGTGGAGCGCGGTGCGGATCGTGGCCGAGCCGGGCGGGGCCGCGGCGTTCGCGGCGCTGCAGAGCGGAGCGTACACGCCGGCGGCGGGCGAGCGGGTCGGCGTGGTCGTCAGCGGCGGCAACTCGACCGCGGTCGATTTCGGCCGCGCCAGACGCTCTGCCGCGTCTCGACCCGAATCCGACGCCCTCCGCGGCTAGCTGATCGCGAAGTGGGCTTCGGTCGTCCGCCCGGTGCGGCCGTTGATCGGCAGAATATCTTGGGGGCAGGCGGACAGCGCGATGACCAGATCCATCTCGGCGCGGAAGACAACGTAGCCTCCCGGCGGCGACACCGGCTCGCCCCACGCGAGGTGGCCGTCCGGCGTCCACGGGATGTTCATGAAGAGGTTCAGCGACGGCGGCGTGGCGCGGATCACGACGCCGAGATTGGCCAGCGCCGAGTGCAGGTTGTCGCGGCAGTTGTCGTGATAGCCCTCGACGCCGAGCAGGCCGTAGCGCCACCGGTCGCACGGCGCCATCAAGGTGTCGTGAACGCAGTTCGTGGTGTCCTCGACCAGGGTCAGGATGGGCTTTCGCTGGTTCGTGACGAACGTGTCGCCCACCGCCGCGGCGAGCTTCATGAACGAGGCGCGGCTGGCCTCCATCGACATCCACTCCGTCAGGTCGCGGGCGTTGAACGCCCAGGCATCGACGACCTGCGTGCCGTGGGTGTTGACGACCTTGATGTGCTGGCCGGCACCCGCCTGCGCCGCCTTGCCGCCGCGGGCTGGAATCGTGACGAGCTGACCGCTCACTTGATCGCCCCCTTTTCGGACCTCTCGCGGTAGTAGGAGTTGATGCCGGTGTCCGGCGGCGAGCCGCTCGTCATCGTGAGCATCGTGGCGAGCTCGCTCCGGTGGTGGGCCGCGTGGGTCGGAACGTGAAGCAGCAGCATGCCGAGCGGCCGGCTGAACGTCCGGCCCTCGGATGTCGTGCCGTCGAGCGAGCGCGACAGGTCGGCCTCGCCGAGGTCGGCGAGTAAGCCGCGTTGCTCGCGCTCGAGGTCGTCCCATTTCTTTCGGAGCTCGGCGAGCGTCCGGATGACGAGGCCGTAGGTCGGATCGCCGCGGACGATCGCGGGCGCGCGCCCGCGCCACGTCTCGAGCCAGAACCAGTCGGCGCCATACATGTGCACCAGCATCGCCCGCAGACTGGACTCGCTGCACTGCTTGCCGATCGGGCGCCCCGCCGCGTCCTCGCCGAGCGCCGCCACGACCTCGAAGAGCCGGCGATTGGCCCAGCGATGATAGGCCCAGTACTCGCGAATCAGCTCGACGCTCACGACCCGCTCCCCAGACCGTGGCCTCCGCGGTAGTCCGATGGCGCCGGCGGCGTCCAGCCGGCCAGGAGCTCGGGCGCCGGCTGCCAGATTTCGACGCCGAGGGGCCGGCATGTGACGAGCGCGTCGCCCGCGCCCGGCCCCCACACCGCGACCGACAGATCCCCGTGCGGACACACCGAGATCGCGGCGAGCACGTCGATCTCGGCGAAGAACTCGACGAAGTCGCCGGTGCGCGCCGGGCTCGGCTTGACGAAGTAGCGGCCTTCGGGCGTGAGACCGGTGACCTGGAACACGTTGAGCACGTCGTGCACGTCCAGCTCGGTGAGGTGAAACGGCGCCACCGCGCGCACGAGATTGCTGTGGCAGCAGAGGTCGAACTCCTCGCCGTTGAGCAGCTTGTGCACGTACGGGTCGCACCGCGTCCCGAGCAGGTCGTGGCAGCCGCCGCCGTCCTCGTCGCGTCCGTACCGGACGCTGTCGCCGGTCATCGTCAGCATCGGTCTCAGGTACGGCAGGCACGACCACAACCGGTCGAACGTCGTGAGGTGCGCCTGGTGGAGCTGGCGCGTGCGCGATGCCCAGAACCGCTCGCGCGGGTTCGACAGATTCCACACGTTGAGGTCCGCCACCTGGGGCCCCTCGACGGCGACGATGCGGAAGATCTGTCCCGCGCGCACCGGCCACGCGCGGCCCGTTCGCCGGGGCACGACGAACCGGTCGACCAGCGTGCGTCGCCCGGTCTCGCGCGCCAGGCGCTCGTAGCGCGCGCGGTCGACCTCGAGCGGCGAGCCGGGCTTCGCGTCGTAGATCAATCGGGGCCGCATGTGTCCGGTCCAGCCTCCGCCGTCGCGGGTTTGTCCCGCGTGTCGTCCGCTATTCCAACGCGGCGCCTCGATCCGCGGTCGCACTCGGTGTGAGCAATCGCGCGCCGACGTTGACAATGCCCGATCAGGCATAGTCTGATACCGGCCAGCCGGATCAGAATGCCGCATGATAGCGCCGATCAGGGAGGTCCAGCCATGAGAGTCTTGCGCGTGACCACAGCCGTCGCACTGTGTCTCGGTCTCGTCGGCTTCGCCGCCGGCACCGACGCCCAGCAGTGCCCGAAGGGCAAGCTCCGCCTCTACACGTCGTGGCCGATGCAGGGCGCGATGCTCCCGGAAGGCACGGGCATGAAGAACGGCGTCGACCTCGCGGTATCGGAGGTCAACGGCCTGGTCGCCGGCTTCTGCCTCGAGGTCGTGAATCTCGACGACGCCTCGCCCCAGACCGGCAAGTGGGACGGCGCGGTCGAGGCGGAGAACGCGAACAAGGCGGTCGGCGATCCGCTCGCGATCGTGTACATCGGGACCTACAACTCCGGCGCGGCCAAGGTGTCGATCCCGATCACCAACCGTGCGCACATGGCCCAGGTCACGCCGGCCAACACGTATCCCGGCCTGACGAAGAAGCGCGGCGCCGCGCCGGGTGAGCCCGAGATCTACCGGCCGGGCGGCTTCGTAAACTACTTCCGGCCGATCCCGGCCGACGACATCCAGGGCGCCGTCGCCGCCAAGTGGGCCAAGCGCCTCGGCGCCAAGAAGGTCTTCGTCCTCAACGACCAGGAGCTCTACGGCAAGGGCATCGCCGACGTCTTCGAGGCCACCGCGAAGAAGATCGGTCTTCCCGTGGTCGCCAACGAGGGCATCGACTGGAAGCAGCCCGACCAGAAGCCAGTGCTGACCAAGATTCGGGCCTCCGGCGCGGATCTCGTCTACATGGGCGGCGTCATCGAGACCGGCGCGCAGGTGATCATCCGGCAGATGAAAGAAGTCGGCCTCGTCGCGCCGCGCACGCGCTTCATGGGGCCTGACGGGCTCCTCGAGGAAGAGCTGCTCAAGGGCGCCACGTGCGACGCAGTCCTCGCGACCGATATGCGTATCACCTTCGCCGGGCTGCCCTTCGAGAAGATGCGCGGCGTCGGCGCCAAGACCTACGAGACCTACAAGTCGAAGTACGGCAAGGAGCCGACCTCGTACGCGCTCTACGCAGCCGAGGGCGGGCGGGTGATCGTCGACGCCATCAAGCGGGCCGCGCCGCAGATCGAGAAGGCGAAGGACGTCACGGAGAAGCGCGAGGCCCTGCGCAAGGCGATCGCCTCCACCAAGAACTTCGAGGGCATCAACGGCAAGTGGAGCTTCGACGAGAACGGCGACGTCGACTACGACACCATGTCCGGCTTCAAGGCCGTGAAGGCCGACGGGCCGATCGGCTGCAAGTTCCAGTTCGAGACCATCCTCGAGTAGCCCCGTCCGGACACGCAGAATGACGACGAGCGCCCCGGCCCAGCCGGGGCGCGACGTACCTCCCCGGGAGGCGGCGGCGGCCATTTCGGAGCCCCCGGAACCGCCGAGCAATCCCGAGGCGCGCCACGGCTCCGCCGAGGCGTGTCCGAGCGCGGGGGGCTTGGGGGGCCCGTCGAGGCCGCCCATTTACATCTGATGCAACCCTGGGAGGTCCTCGTCCAGCAGACCATCAACGGCCTTACCCGCGGAGCCGTCTTCGCGCTGATCGCGCTCGGCTACACGATGGTCTACGGCATCATCGAGCTCATCAACTTCGCGCACGGCGACGTGTTCATGCTGGGCCTCTTCATCTCGCTCTCGTGGTTCGCGCTCTTCGGGGTGACGCAGGCGCCGACCGGCTGGCAGCTCCTGACGATCCTTCCGCTCGTGTTCGTCCTGACGATGCTCTCCACCGCGGCCCTCAACGTCGCGATCGATCGCGTCGCCTACCGGCCGCTCCGTCGCTCGACGCGCCTGGCGCCGCTGATCACCGCGATCGGCGTGTCGTTCATGCTGGAGAACCTGGCGCTCCTCTGGAAGGGGCCGGCGCCGATCGCCTATCCCGACGTGTTCCCGTCGGTCGACATCTTGCGCGAGTGGTTCGGCGTCGACTCGGCGATCTTCGTCACGACCAAGGACGTGCTGGTCGTGGGCGCGACGATCCCGCTGATGCTCGCGCTCAACTACTTCGTGACACGGACCCGATGGGGCAAGGCGATGCGGGCGACGGCGCAGGACCGTGAGACCGCGCAGGCGATGGGGATCAACGTCGAGCGGACGATCTTGCTGACGTTCTTCGTAGGCGGCGCGCTCGCCGGCGCGGCCGGGCTGATCCAGGGCCTCTACTACAACATCGGCATGTGGTGGATGGGCTACCAGGCGGGCCTGCGCGCCTTCACCGCGGCCGTGCTCGGCGGCATCGGCAACATGCCCGGCGCCGCGCTCGGCGGGCTCTTCATCGGGTTCCTGTCGGCGTGGAGCGACCAGTACATCTCCGCCCGCTGGACCAACGCGATCGTCTTCTCGATCCTGATCCTCGTGCTCGTCTTTCGTCCTCAGGGTCTCCTGGGGGCGCGGTCGGCCGACAAGGTATGACGCCGGCGCTCCGCTGGGCCGCGCTGGTCGCCGTGCTGCTCGCCTACCCGTTCGTCGACCGCGCCCTCGGGTTCCAGACCGTGCACGCGGTCTCCGACGGGATGATCTACGTGCTGCTGGCACTCGGCCTCAACATCGTCGTCGGCTACGCGGGGCTCCTCGACCTCGGCTACGCGGCGTTCTTCGCGATCGGCGCCTACGCGATGGGGCTCTTGAACTCGCCGGTCGTCGGCTCGCCGTTCTACGGCCACGGCTGGAGCTTCTGGCTCTGCATCTGGGTCGCGGCGGCGGTGTCGGCGCTGCTCGGCACGGCGATCGGCGCGCCGACCCTGCGCGTGCGCGGCGACTACCTGGCGATCATCACCCTGGGGTTCGGCGAGATCATCCCGGTCGCGATCAGAAATCTCGGCGACATCACGGTGGATATCGGCGGCTGGCGGCCGATCGAGCGGCTCAACCTGACCGGCGGCGAGAACGGCGTCAATCCGATCGGCCGCCCGCACTTGCCCGGCGTGCCGTTCGAGACCGACCCGGTGCCCTGGTACTTCCTGATCCTCATCATCGGCGCGTTCTCGGTCGGGGCGATGAGCCGGCTCAGCGACTCGCGCCTGGGCCGCGCCTGGATGGCGATCCGCGAGGACGAGACCGCCGCGGACTGCACGGGCGTGAACCCGATCTCGACCAAGCTCCTCGCGTTCGCGCTCGGCGCCTCGTTCTCCGGCTTCGCGGGCTCGGTCTACGCCGCGAAGCTCCAGGCCATCACGCCGGGCGCGTTCGAGTTCCAGGTGTCGATCATGCTCCTGTGCATGGTCGTGCTCGGCGGCGCCGGCAGCATCAAGGGCGTGATCCTCGGCGGCATGCTCATCACCATCTTCGATCGCGTCGTGCTCTCGCAGATGACGTTCTTCGTGCGCTGGCTCGGCCGCACCGCCGGCGTGCCGGCGCTCGCGACCGCCGACATCACCCTGTGGCGCTGGTTCTTCTTCGGCGGCGGGCTGGTCCTCGTGATGCTGCTGAAGCCCGAGGGCCTGGCCGGGCGCCGCGTGCGCCCGATCGCGCCCGCCGACGACGACTTCGACGCACCGCGCATCGAGGAAGCGCCGCGGCGCGCGGCGGCGCTCCCCGCCTGGCTCCTCGAGCGCGCCCGCCGCGGCGCGGCGCCCGACCCGATCCTCGAGGTGCGCGGGGTGGCCAAGCGCTTCGGCGGTGTCGTCGCGCTCGGCGACGTCGACCTGGTCGTCCCGCAAGGCGCCATCGTCGGCTTGATCGGACCGAACGGCGCCGGCAAGACCACGTTCTTCAACGTCGTGACCGGCCTCATCCCCCCGGACGAGGGCCGCATCGTCTTCGCGGGCTCCAGCATCGTGGGCCTCCGGCCGAACGCGATCGTCGAGCGCGGGATCGCCCGCACCTTCCAGTCGATCCGCCTGTTCCCGCAGATGACCGTGCTCGAGAACGTGCTGGTGGGCGAGCACTGCCGGCTCCGCGCCAACGTTCCCGGGGCCGTGATTCGGCCGGCATCGGTCGTCGCCGAAGAGGCGCGGGCGCGGGAACGGGCGCGCGAGCTGCTCGCGTTCATCGGCCTCGACGGCAAGGCGCAGGACCTCGCGCGCAACCTGCCGTACGGCGATCAGCGGCGCCTGGAGATCGCGCGCGCGCTCGCCACCGAGCCGCGCCTGCTGCTGCTCGACGAGCCGACGGCGGGGATGAACCCGCGCGAGACCGAGAACCTCACCGCGCTGATCGGCACGCTCCGGCGCGAGCTCGAGCTGGCGATACTCTTGATCGAGCACGACATGGAGGTCGTGATGGGCATCTCCGACCGCATCACCGTGCTCGACTACGGTGTGCGCATCGCCGAAGGTACGCCGGCCGAGATCCAGCGCCATCCCAAGGTGATCGAGGCTTACCTCGGCACCGGCTACGAGCGCGAGCCCCATGCTTGAGCTGGCCGACGTCCACACCTACTACGGCAACATCCGGGCGCTCCGCGGCGTCTCGCTCTCCGTCGCGCCCGGCGAGATCGTCACGCTGATCGGGAGCAATGGCGCCGGCAAGACGACGACCCTGCGCACGATCCTCGGTACCGCGCGGCCGCGCCGGGGCACCATCACCTTCGGCGGCCGGCGGCTGGACACGCTCCCGACCGACCGCATCGTCCGTCTCGGCATCGCGCAATCGCCGGAGGGCCGGAGGATCTTCCCGCGCATGACCGTGCTGGAGAACCTCGAGCTCGGCGCCTTCGCGCGAACCGACCGCGCGGCGATCGGCGCCGATCTCGAGCGCGTGTTCGCGCTCTTCCCGCGCCTGGCCCAGCGCCCGACACAGCAGGGCGCCACGCTCTCGGGGGGCGAGCAGCAGATGCTGGCGATCGGGCGCGCGCTCATGGCGCGGCCCAGCCTGCTCCTGCTGGACGAGCCGTCGATGGGCCTGGCGCCGATCCTGGTCGAGACGATCTTCCGCATCGTCCAGGACATCAACCGCCAGGGCACGACCATCCTGCTCGTCGAGCAGAACGCGCGGATGGCGCTCCGCGTGGCGCACCGGGGCTACGTCATGCAGACCGGCCGCATCGTGCTGCAGGCCGCGGCCGCCGAGCTCTTGCGGTCGGACCTGGTGCGGAAGACGTATCTCGGAGAGAAGTAGCGCGGCGAGCGCCGCGACGCTCAGCGACGGACGGTCAGCCCCTCGAGGTCCAGCGCGGGCATGCGTCCGAGCATCAGATCGGCGACGATCCGCGCGGTGCCGCACGCCATCGTCCAGCCCATGTGGCCGTGCCCGGCGTTGAAGAAGAGGTTCCGGTGTTGGCCCAGGCCGAGGATCGGCGGCCCGTCGGGCGTCATCGGGCGCAGGCACGCGCGGTACTCGCCCCGGTCGTAGTCGGCGGCCTCGGGGAACAGATCGCGGGCGAGGCGGAGGATGTTGTTGAAGTCGCGCGGCGTCCAGCCCCAGTCGTAGCCGGCGAACTCCGCGGTCGACGTCAGGCGCAGCCGGTCGCCCAGGCGCGACCAGCCCACCAGCCACTTCTCGTCGACGCCGGGCACCGTCGGCGCCCGTCCGCCCGGCTTGAGCGGAAACGTCGACGAATAGCCCTTCGCCGGATAGACGGGCAGGCCGACGCCGACCGTGCGCGCGACGATCGGCGCCCCGACCCCGAGCGCCAGGACGTAGTTGTCCGCCTTCAGCTCGCCGGCGCTCGTGAGGGCTGCGTCGATCCGATCGGCGTCGGCGCGGAGCGCCGTCACACGCGTGCCGAGCTTCACCGCGACGCCCAGCTTGTCGCGGCACACCCGCGCGAGGTTGTCGACGAACAGGCGCGCGTCGCCGCTCGAGTCGCCGAGGTCGCGGATCGCGCCGGCGATCTTTCCCTGGACCGGCTCGAAGACCGGGTCGAGCTGGGCGACGCCGCGGGCGTCGAGGACCTCCTGCTTCTGCCCGTGCTCCGCCAGCAGCGCCATCTTCTTCACGCCGGCCTCGAGCTCGGCGCCGTCCCGATACAGATAGAGGGCGCCCTTCGCGATGGCGTGGTACTCGATCTGCTCGGCGCGCACCAGCTCGGTCATGACCGCCTGGCTGTACTGGCAGAGCCGCAGCTTGATCAGCGTGTTCCGCCGCGCGCGGTCCGCCGTGCACTCGCGCAGGAAGCGGAGCCCCCACGTGTAGAGGCGCACGTCGGATGAGAGCCGGAGGCGGATCGCCGTTTCGCCGCCGCGCAGCGAGTCCCACAGCATGCGCGGCGCGCGCGGCGAGGCCCACGCGAACGAATGGCCGGGCGCGATGATCCCGGCGTTGCCGGAGCTGGCCTCGAGGCCGAGCGCCTCTTTCTCCTCGACCAGGGTGACCTCGTGGCCGGCCTTGGCGAGGAAGTAGGCCGTCGTCACCCCGACGACGCCGCCGCCGAGCACGAGGGTCTTCACGGGATCACGACTCGAGGAGGAAGCCGGCGCGCAGCGGGTCGCCGGGGTCGAAGAGGAACTGGCTGAAGCCCGTGAGGTACGACGTGCCGGTGATCTCGGGAAGGATCGCGCGGCGGCCCTCGACCACGGTCTCGCCGGCGATGCGGCCCGTGAAGTCGAGACCCAGGATCCCCCGGCTCGTGATGCTCGAGCCCACCCGCATCAGTCCGCGGTGGTGGAAGAGCGCCATCCGCGCGCAGGTTCCGGATCCGCAGGGCGCGCCGTCGACCTGCCCCGGACCCCACACGAGCGCATTCGGCGACACGCCCGCGCCGTCCGGTAGCTCGTGGACGAGGACGTTGTCGACGCTCGCCTTGCCGAGACCCGGCACGTCCACCTCGAGCTGGGCGTTGACGGCCTCGCGGATCGCCATGCCCCGCTGCGCGATGCGCCGGGCGAGCTCACGTCGTACGGAGAGGCCCACCTTCTGGGCCTCCACGATGGCGAAGACGTTGCCGACGCCGAGCGCCACGTCGACCGGGACCTCGCCCACCGACTCGACCTCGACGCTCTGCCCGGCGAGCACGACGAACGACGGAGTCCAGCGCAGCGTGACCTCCCGAACGCGGTCGCCGTCGGCGTGGGCGATGGTCTCGACGACGCCGGCCTCCGTGTCGATGATCACCGGAGTCTCGGCGCCGAGCCGACGGACCATCCCGGTTTCGACGGCCACCGTCGCCGCGCCGATCGTGCCCTCGCCGCACGAGACGTAGTAGCCACCGGGATAGATGAAGAAGAGGCCGAAGTGCGCGCCGGGCGTGACTGCCTCGGTCATCACTGCGATCAGGAGGCTCCGGTGTCCGCGCGGCTCCAGACAGAGCCCGGTTCGAAGATCCTCGTGGTGCTCCTGAAAGAAGTGGCGCTTGTCCCCGATCGTGGCGCCCGGGAGCTTCCCGAGCCCGCTCGTGAGCAGGCGCATCCCGATGCCCGCGGTGTGAAAGTC
>Ga0209058_1000048_pt1 | contig 82927 bp, 79 predicted proteins | sample GraSoiAngelo_147_FD_185904 | JGI IMG/M metagenome (GOLD analysis project Ga0209058, IMG submission 185904) | Grasslands soil microbial communities from the Angelo Coastal Reserve, California, USA - 14_1009_05_40cm (SPAdes) (version 2) | ecosystem: Environmental > Terrestrial > Soil > Grasslands ... | reverse complement strand
ACACGCGCCTTGCGATTTCGGCCTATCCACATTCCCATGTTAAATCTGCTCCATCTTGAATCGTTCGTTTAAACTTCCGCAGTGCGGGCACCGGGGAAGCAGCGCGTCGGTTCGATCCTCAAATTCGAACGCGCAAATCACGCAGCGCAACCGGTGCTCGAGAGCCCGTCGCTCCCGCCGCCTCCGATTCCATTCTCCAACTATCCAGAAGAGGAAAACCGCCGCAAGAAAAAGCAGCAGATAAATCGTGACCAGAGTGGCAAGACTAACGCGAATCACTGGGTAACGCTGGCTGCTCGTGCCGGCTGTGGGCGCGCGATGTCATTGCCCCATACGATTGTTGCAGTGCCCCAAGCCAGAAACGAGTCGGCTTTGCCAGCGTTTGCGGTGTTTTGAGAAAAACGGCAATGCGCAACATATAAGCGGGCTTGCTCATCCAGCGCGGAGTCACCTGATGAATTAACAGGAAAACAATAGCGGATTTCTCCAAGCTTGCTCACCCCGACCCGGAACCGAATCGTCTCAGGCATCTCTTCGTTGGATGCGACAAAAGCTGGCTCTGGCAAGATCGGAACGCCAAAAACCTCAAGCTCGTTTGAAAACGAAACGGACGTTTTGGCAACCGTGATGGGGAGGGCGGTTTTCTGCCGGGCAAAGTGTACCGCGCCCGGTGGCTGGCAACTCGGGATTCGCAGATGGCGCTCCAGCGGCGGAATATTCTTCAAAGTCGGCTCAATCGCGGAATAGGACGGCACATGCTCAGCTTTTGGCAGCGCACGCAGCCTTGTTTCCTGCGGACGACGAGTTGTGAAGGCGAGTGCAGGATCTTCCGCATCGATCCACCGAAGAAGCGTGCGACCTTCTTCGGAGGCGGGCGTGATCAACGTGACGCGGGCTGGCGGCGGCAGAAGAGCGACCGTTGGCGGATAAACAATTTGAAAAATGTAAAAACAGACGGCGTGCGCGACCAAAGAGATCGCCAGAAAGACTGTAATCGCGAGTTTTTCGCCACGAGGCGAATCCCAACTGAAGATAAGCGGTTCGGCTGCGCTCTGCGCGATAACGCTGTTCATCGCGGCGGAGTCGCAGCCAATGCGACAGAAGTGATGCCGTGTTCAAGCGCAGCGTTTGCCACTTCGGCAACCGTTTCGTAAGACGTAGAACGGTCCGCCTTGATGATAATTGATTCGTCCCTGCGTTTGGCTGCATCCAGTAATGGCCCGAGTTCCTCCATTGTCACTCTCTGGTCCTGGAAATAAATGGCCGGAACTGCGCCGCCAGTGATGCTGATGATTTGCCCGCTGGTCTGCGGACCAAGCGTAAAGCGCGAGAACGGCATCGAAACTGAGATGCCTTGTTGCAGGATGAAATTCGAACTGAGCAACAGGAAGAAAACAAGCAGAAAGGCGACATCCACCAGCGCCACAAGGACAATCCACGCGAAATTGAAGTTTATCGTGCGGTGAAGCTTCATGAAGCGAGCCCACCTCCTAATGTCATTCTGAGCGAAGCGAAGAATCTCTGACCATTTTTTAGATCGATCCCCACAGAAATTAATTAGAGATGTTTCGCTTCGCTCAACATGACAGTGCCGTGCACAGGGTAAATTCTACAGATCCTGGCGGGCTTCAACCTCCCGGGCCGCCTCTTCGGGTTGTTGAAAGCTGATGATGCCGCTGATCGGACGGCTTTCAGTTAACATGTGGACGATTTCAATCCCTGCGCGTTCCATATCATGAAGCATCGTGTTCACGCGCGAAGAGAGATAGCTATAAGCAACGAAAGTGGGTGTCGCTACGACCAGGCCGGCGGCGGTGGTCAGCAAACTCTTATACACGCCGCCGGAAAGCTCAGTCACTGTCGCATAACCACCGCTTGAAGCGATGGTCCCGAAGGCATCGATCATTCCCGCGACGGTCCCAAGCAATCCGAGCAACGGCGTCAGGAACGCGATCGTAGCAAGCACGGCAAGAAACCGCTCCAGTTTGGGTACTTCCAGCTGGGCGGCGTCCTGCACGATATCGCGCAATTCCGCCCGGGGCGCATCGTGTCTGATAATCGCGGCATGAATCACTCGCGCCACCGGCCCCGGCGTCCCGGCTGATTCATGCAGCGCCTCAGCGAAATTGCGACGCCGAATCAGGTTCGACAGTCCCTTCAAGAATTCGCCGACATGAATGCTGGCGCGGTGCAAGTAAAAGAGGCGCTCGGCAAAAACAGCGATCGAGATGATGCTGCAGCCCAGGATTGGCCACATCAACAGTCCGCCTTTTTGGATGTAATCGATCACGCCGGTTTTGTAGCGCTCTTTCTCGACTGTGGCAAGGCAACAACCTTATGCACACTCTGCGGGAGGCTACTCGGAGCGGGACTTCTCATCGCCTGTTTTTCTCGCGCGGTTTTGGCGAGGGAGACGCGCGAACGACAGCAGCGCCCTTGCCGCTAACTAATTTGCCCGAAGCGTCGAAGACGGAGTAGCCGGTTTGCTTTCCGGATGAGTCGTAGTTGTAAACGATCTTGTGCTGAAGAGTGCCGTCCGCGGCGCTTTGAGTTTCCTCAAGGATGCGGCCTGTATCGTCGTACTTGTAGCGACTCTTGAGCCGAAGGCGGCCGTCAGGTCCCGAAATTTCCGCGCTCGAGAAACGCCCTGCGTCATCCAGTTCGTAACGAATTGTCTGGCGAAGTTTGCCGTCCACATCGGTGGTCGTCGCCACCGCCTTATGCTGCGCGTTATCGAAGTTGTAAACGGTGCGTGAGCCGTCCGGGTGCATCGATACGGTTACCCGCACCGCGTCACTCTGAGCTTGCTCCGGTGACTCGCCAAATCCGATCGCGCTGCCGCAGACGAGGAGGGCGCAAGGAACCGCCAGCCCGAGCGGTAAAAATTTCATGACCCGAGGAGCTTACGGTGAAGGCGGACGGGCGCAATATGCTGAAAAATTTTTGTTGACCACAGGCTGGGGAGATGGTTAAAAGTGGGGTCGAGTGGAGCAAAATGGACGATTATGCCACTCGATCAATGGACGCCGATTCCCCATCCGAACGCTTCTATGCCGGAGAGTTCCGGCATTCCATCGATGACAAGAATCGAATCACGATTCCCTCTCGTTGGCGACGCGACCGTCCTGAGGAATTCATTCTTTTGCCGGAGGCGACGCATCAATTTCTCCTCGTTATGTCGCCCAAGGAGTTTGCGAAAATGAGTTCGGCCGCGGAAACAAACCAGAACGTTTCCGCGCGTGATCGCCGCGTTTTTTTGCGCCAACTGCATTCGCGGGCTCAGCACGCGGGCGCGGACCGACAAGGGCGCCTTGTCTTGCCGGAAGACCTTTGCCGAAAGCTCGGATTGAAAGGTGAAGTTGCTCTCGTTGGCGGGCAAGGCCGCTTTGAGATTTGGAATTTGCAACGCTGGAAACGAGCGCACGAGGAGGAAACGCCGACTTACCAGCACGTGGCAGGTGTAATTGGATTGTAAGCAGATGTTTCGTCAAAACGCTATGAACACACTCTGTCTTGAGCGGCTTTTATGGCTCGCCATTGATCCGCGGGCCGACGACGAGGAACCGCATGCGATCGAGGATTTCGTGTACCACCGTCCAGTGTTGCAGAGAGAAGTGTTGGGGTTGCTAAAGCCGAAACCCGGTTTCCTCATCGTAGATGGAACATGTGGCGGTGGCGGCCATACCGAAGCGCTTTTGCAAAGTGGGGCCGACGTTCTGGCCCTGGATCAGGATCCTGATGCAGTCCAGCATGTGAGCGAGCGACTGGCACATTTCGGCCGGCGCCTCATCGTGCGGCAGGCGAATTTCCGGCATGCAGCCAGCGTTCTCGACGAGCGTGGCCTCGGTACCATCGGCGGCGCACTCCTTGATCTTGGTGTTTCTTCCCGCCAACTCGAGAATGCGCATCGCGGTTTCAGCTTCGTTCGAAATGGTCCGCTCGACATGCGCATGGACCCGCGAACCAAGCTGACTGCTGGTAAGATTGTAAATGAGTACGGCGAAGAGGAATTGACTCGCCTGTTTCGTGAACTCGGTGAGGAACCGGCCGCGCGCAGGATCGCGAGCTTGATCGTGAAGATGCGCAGGACTTCGCCGTTTCGCGAAACTCTGCCGCTGGCACGCGCCATCGAAAAGTTGGTCGGCCGACACGGTCGTCATCATCCAGCCACGCAGGTTTTTCAAGCGCTGCGGATGGAAGTGAATGATGAGCTTGGCGCGCTTGAAGAAGGCTTGCGTGTCTTAACTGCGCGACTTGCACCTCGCGGGCGCATTGCCGTGATCACTTTTCACTCACTGGAGGATCGGATCGTGAAGAACTTTTTTCGCGATCACAGCCGGGAATGGTTGGACAAGCCGGAGTGGCCCGAGCCGCAGCGCAACCCCGATTACGATCTTGAATTGGTTACGCCGAAACCGGTGGAGCCGAGTGATGAAGAACAGCGCGCAAATCCCCGCTCGCGGAGCGCGAAGTTGCGCGTGGCCGAGAAGATTTAAATGAAGCGCTCACGTCGAAGAAACTGTAATGCGGTAAACGCGGCCTCGCTTGCGCGCTGGATTTTGATGACTGCCTTTCTGGCGCTGGCCGGATTGAGCTACGTTTATTTGACGCTGCAACTCTACCATCTGGGCGAGCGCAGAAAGGCAGTCGAGAACGAGCTTGTTAGTCTGCGCACTCAAAATGATATAGCCAGCGCGCAAATCGCGGCTTTGACCTCGCGCTCGGCGTTGCAACGCCGATTGAAAGAAGGCTACCTGAAAATGGTCCCCATTTCGGAGGCAAACATCGTGCGGCTGACTATTCCTCCCCGGTCAGCAGACGAAGATGCGATCCAACCCGCAGCCAACTCCTCTGCCACAAGATGAATCCAAATAGCCGAAGCCGTTGTGTCTTAGTATGCACTGGTTTTATCGGGCTCTTCAGCATCTTTTCATTTCGCTTGATTTATCTGCAGGCAATAAAGCACGACGAATACGCCGGGCTTGCTGCTGAAAAACACGTTTACAAGCAAATCATTCATGCAGAGCGCGGCACGATTCTCGACGCGAACAGCGAGGTCCTCGCGCACAACATTCCTGTCGAAACCGTGGTCGCCGATGCTACGCATCTTAACAATCGGCAAGCAATCGTTGCTCTCGTAAGCCACGAACTTGGCATTCCGTCCAAGGAGCTCGCGGAAAAATTAGACAACGAACGCCGTTACATCGTGATCAAGCGGGAAGTGCCCGCCGCCACTGCAAACGCGCTGCGTGAGAAACTTCGGGCGGGCAATTTGCGCGGAATTTATTTCGAGCACGACGCCACGCGCATCTACCCAAACGGCTCCATGCTTTGTCATGTCATCGGATTTACCGACTTTGATCATCACGGGATTCAAGGCGTGGAAGCCTCGATGGAGGAATATCTCCACGGGCAGGACGGCTATCGTTTCATCGAGCACAACCGAGCCGGCCAGGAGATCGTGCCTTACCGCGGACAGGAGCGCGCTCCACGCGACGGCTACCAGATCCATCTGACCGTCGATCTTGGTCTGCAGAACATCGTGGAGAATGAAATCGACGCCGCGATGGCGCAATATTTCCCGCAAAAAGCCACCATTATTCTGATGCGGCCGCAGACCGGTGAAATCCTGGCGATGGCCAATCGGCCGCATTTTGATTTGAACCTCCGCTCGGAGGCCCGGCCTGATCAGATGAAAAACCGGGCCATTATCGACATGATGGAGCCGGGCTCCACCTTCAAGATTGTCGCAGCCGCCGCAGCTCTCAATGAACGCAAGGTGCGGCCTGATTCGTCGATTTTTTGTGAGAACGGTCTCTGGAACTTCGGCGGCACCGCCCTGCACGATCATCGCTCGTTTTCGTATCTCAGCGTGCGCGAGATTCTCATCAAATCGAGCAATATCGGAGCGGCCAAACTTGGCCTCAGTGTAGGCGAGCAAAAGTTTTACGAATACATTCGACGCTTCGGATTCGGCGAGCGCACGGGAATTGAGCTGCCCGGCGAGATCAACGGGCTCATCCGGTCTCCGAAATCTTGGAGCAAAATCTCGATCACCCGTATTCCGATGGGGCACGAAATCGGGGTGACGCCACTGCAAATGACGGTGGCAATGGCGACGATTGCCAACGGCGGCAAGTTGATCATGCCGCGCATTGTGAAATCGATCACAACGTCGGACGGCAAAAGCATCAGTTCGCTTTCTCCAGTGGTGCTGCGTCAGGTTATTTCTCCTGAAACCGCCAGAGAAATTGGTGATGCGCTACGAGGCGTCGTGAGCGACAGCGGGACCGCCGCCGCCGCGACCGTGCCAGGCTTTACCATTGCTGGAAAAACCGGAACCGCGCAGAAAGTTGATCCTCGAGGCGGATATGAAGAGGGAAAGTACGTCGTTTCTTTCGCTGGCTATCTTCCGGCTGAGCATCCCGAGTTTGTCGGTCTCGTGGTGCTCGATGATGCGCACACGAGCAAACCGGAGTTGAATTACGGCGGGCTTGTCGCGGGGCCGATCTTTTCCCATCTTGCGGAGAAGGCCGCCCGCTATCTCGATCTTGAGCCGCATGAGGAGATTCGCAAAGCGGTTCCCGTGGAGCGAGTCGAAAAACCGCCGCCGGCAGAGCGAGCCCGCAAAACTGCCTCGGCGGAACGAATCGCCTTAACCAATGCCGCACGCCATTGAATGCCTCGCCGCGGCATGTTGAAACCTCATGCAGCTCAAGACTCTCCTCGCCGCAACTCCAGTTCGCCAGGTCATTGGGTCACTTGATCGCCCAGTGGAAAACATCGCGTATGACTCGCGGCGAGTGCAAAGAAACAGCTTGTTCGCGGCATTGCGGGGCGAGAAAACCGATGGCCATCAATTCATTGGTCAAGCCATCGACAAAGGCGCGTCGGTGATCGTTGCTGAACGCGAGAACAACGATCCGCGCGTCACCTGTCTCGTTGTTGACAACACGCGCACCGCGCTTGCAGACCTTGCGGCAGCTTTTTACGGGCACCCGGCGCGGAAATTAAGACTGGCGGCGGTCACGGGCACGAATGGCAAAACTACGACAACGTTTCTCATCAAACATATCTGTGAACGAGCCGGCTTGCGTTGCGGATTAGTCGGAACCGTGCGCTACGAGATTGGTGAGCGAATCCTGCCGGCCATCCGCACGACGCCGGAATCGCTCGATTTACAAGAGTTGCTTGCGCAGATCGCCAACGCGGGCTGCAAGGCCGCGGCGATGGAAGTTTCTTCGCACGCGCTCGCGCAGGATCGCACGCGCGGCCTCGAATGGAACGTCGCTGTGTTTACAAATCTCACCCAGGACCATCTCGATTTTCACGGGACAATGGAAAACTACTTCGACGCCAAAGTGAAGCTCTTCACAGGACTCGTGAACCAGAAAAGAAAGCGCAAGCCTGTTGCAATTGTAAATATTGACGACCGGTACGGCCAGCGACTGCTCGACAAAATCAACAAGCGCGTGGCGGTTGTTACTTATGGCATGGGGACGCGCGCAGACTTCCGCGCTTCAAATTACCGTGCTGAGTTCGGCGGCACGTCTTATCAGCTGGACGCGCATGGCAAGAGCTACCTGGTGCGTCTCCCACTAATTGGCCGCTTTAACGTGACAAACTCCGTGGCCGCGCTGGCTGCGGCCAACGCTCTCGGAATCAACCTGCGAAACGCGGTGTTTAGTCTCGCTAAGTCGCCGCAAGTGCCGGGACGTCTGGAAATGGTTCCGGCCAGGCGACAATTTCAAGTGTTCGTCGATTACGCGCACACGCCGGACGCGCTCGGGAATGTTCTTAAAACGCTGCGGGAGCTGGAGCCGGAGCGATTGATTGCCGTCTTTGGCTGCGGGGGCGATCGCGACCGGCAAAAACGCCCGTTGATGGCTGAGATGGCAGATCGCCTTGCTGACTACTCCATCATCACGTCCGATAATCCGCGCAAGGAAGACCCGGGCGCCATCATCTCGGAGGTCGAAAAAGGATTTCGCTCGAATCGATATGAAAAAATTGTCGATCGTACACAGGCCATTGATCGCGCCGTTGCGCTTGCCCGACCGCGCGACATTGTATTGATTGCGGGCAAGGGACACGAAAATTATCAGGAGTTCGGCGATTACACGATCCCGTTTGACGATATTCAGGTCGCGCGTCGGGCGATTGAGGATCATCCAGTGGAGTTTTGACTTTATCTGTTAGCATGAATCCACTTCCACTTTCTCGAATCGCGCAGTTTGCCGGATGTTCGCTCGCATCCGGAGATGGAACTGTAGTGATCGCCAAGGTCAGTAGCGATTCGCGCACTGTTAAGCCGGGCGAATTATTCGTCGCGTTACGCGGCGAAAATTTCGATGGACACGATTTCGTCGAATCCGCCGCTAAAACCGACGCGGCCGGGGCGATTGTCGATTCCAACTGGAAGGGGAGCGTCCCGAAAAATTTCGCGCTTATCCGAGCGAAAGACACGTTACAGGCGTACCAGGAACTCGCTGCCAACTACCGGAAATCACTCACGCTAAAGGTGGTCGCAATCACTGGAAGCAACGGCAAGACGAGCACGAAAGACTTTGCTGCAGCAGTGCTGGCTCGCCGTTTTCGAGTCACGAAAACAGAAGGAAATTTCAATAATCACGTCGGCGTGCCCCGAACAATTTTGGAGGCCACTTCGGGCGATGAAGTCGCTGTCTGGGAGATCGGCATGAACCACCCGGGTGAAATTGCGACGTTGGCGAAAGTGGCAGCCCCCGATGTGGCCGTTATTACAAACATTGGTTTGGCGCACATCGAGTTCATGGGATCGCGCAAAAGAATTGCGGAGGAGAAAGGAGCGCTTGCAGACGCTGTGGGTCCCGAAGGAACAGTCATTTTGAATGCGGATGATCCATTTACCAAGGACATAGCAACCCGGACGCGCGGGAAAGTAATTTTAGCCGGTACCACAACGGGCACTATTCAAGCCGCTGAAATTAGCCAGAGCGGAACCGGAACAGATTTCACGATTCTCGAGGCGGCGCATCGCTGCCGCGCCCAGTTGCCCGTGCCCGGACTGCACATGGTGCAAAACGCGTTGCTAGCGGTTGCAGCAGGTCGCGTCTTTGGTGTGTCGCTGGAGGATTGCGCCGCCGGCCTGCTCGCCGCGCCGCTCACAAAGGCGCGTTTGCAAATCAGGGATATCGGTGGCGTGCAATTTCTAGACGACAGTTACAATGCAAATCCCGATTCGATGAAGGCAGCGTTGCATACATTGGTGGAACTGGACGCCGATGGACAGCGCATCGCCATCCTGGGCGAAATGCACGAATTGGGCGATGAGTCCGAGCGTGGACATCGCGAGGTAGGCGAAACCGCGGCCGCGCTAAAGATCGATCATTTGATCGCGATCGGAGACGTCGCGGCTGCGATTGCTGACGGCGCAAGACATGCAGGCTTGCGAAAAACGACCGTTGTAAACTCAACATCGGAAGCCGCAGGACTCTTGAATGAGATCGCGGCGCCTGGCGATCTTATCCTGATCAAGGGAAGTCGCGCCGCGCGAACGGAGGAAGTCATCAACCAATTCGAGCTGCATCATTCATCATTCGCCAACTCGCCATGATGTACTACCTCCATCGCCTGAGCGATCATTTCATCGGGTTTAATGTTTTCCTTTATGTCACTTTTCGAGCCATTGCTGCGTCCGTCACGGCTTTTCTGGGCACGTTGATTTTTGGAAATTTTATCATTCGAAAACTGACTGCCCTGAAGTTGGGACAACCGATTCGCGGAGCGGCAGAGGTTCACCGCCTTGCCGAGCTGCACGGCGGCAAGCAAGGCACGCCCACCATGGGCGGGGTGCTGGTTATCGGAGCTGTTTTTGTGTCGAGTGTTATCTGGGCTCGTCTGGACAACCGCTTCGTCTGGTTGGCTCTGTTCAGCATGGTCTATCTAGGCGCGCTTGGCTTCGCCGATGATTACCTAAAGGTGACGAAGAAGAAATCTGACGGGATCAGCGGTCGGATCAAACTCGTTTTTCAGATCGCCCTTGCTGCAATCGTCACAGCTGTTTTTCTCACGAGCCCATTGCTGGAAGTGCAGGCGCGCTCTTTGTACGTGCCCTTCGTCAAGGCGCCAGTCATCACCAATATGGGCTGGTTTACCTTTGTTTTTTTTGCTCTCGTCATTGTCGGTTCCTCAAACGCTGTGAACCTCACCGACGGGCTGGATGGCTTGGCGATCGGTTGTACTATTACCGCGGCATTTGCATATGCGTTGCTTTCTTACGCGGCTGGCAATTTCCGGATCGCCGAATATTTGCAGGTCCCGTTTTATCCGTTTGCTGGCGAACTGACGGTTGTTTGCTCGGCACTCATCGGCGCGGGTCTCGGGTTTCTCTGGTTCAACTGCTATCCAGCTAAAGTCTTCATGGGCGACACCGGATCGCTGGCCATCGGCGGCATGATGGGCGTCGTCGCGATCTGCTGTAAGCAGGAGCTGCTTTTGGTGGTGGTCGGCGGTGTTTTCGTGATCGAAGCCGTCTCAGTGATTTTGCAGGTGTTGAGTTTCAAACTGACGGGCAAGCGATTTTTCGTCATGTCTCCGCTTCATCATCATTTCGAACTAACGGGCTGGAAGGAAAGCACCGTGATCGTTCGGTTCTGGATCCTGTCAATCATCTTCGCCTTGCTTGGCCTGGCGACACTGAAACTGAGATGAAAAACGCGCTCTACAAAAATCAGAATATCGCCGTTCTTGGTGCAGGCTTGAGCGGCAGCGCTGCGGCGCTTCTGCTCAGGTCGGAGGGCGCACAGGTCACGGTGCTCGATAGGGCCGAGGAGAGAAGCTTACTCAAATCAACCATAGACAATCTGCGGGCACACGGTGTCCGTGTGATTTGCAGCGCTGCGGCTGATGAAGATTCAGCCGCATATCACATTGCCATTTTAAGTCCGGGCATCGATCCGGCTTCCCGATTGGCGCGCAATTTTTTCTCGCGCGGGATTGAAACCATCAGCGAAATCGAGTTGGGCTGGCGGTCCTGCGAAATTCCGGTCATCGCTGTTACGGGCACCAACGGCAAAACGACCACGACCGAATTGCTGGCTCAAATGTTGAATGCCTGCGGTCAGCGAACGATTGCTTGCGGAAATATTGGCAAACCGCTTTCGGAAGTGGCGCGGGAAAGGCAGCCATTCGATGTGCTCACGGTTGAAGTGAGCTCGTTTCAACTGGAAGCGATCCGCACCTTTCGCCCATCGATCAGCCTCTGGCTCAACTTCGCTCCCGACCATCTCGACCGTTATCGCTCCGTGGCTGATTATCGCGCGGCCAAGCTGCGCATTTTCGAAAATCAAACCGACACTGACGTGGCAGTGGTAAACGCCATCGAAAAATTTCCCGCGATTCGCCTGCGCAAGATCACGTTTAGTGCTTATGTCGATCAAGCGGACTTCCGTGTCTCGGAAGGCGCGATCCTTTATCACAACGAAGCGGTCCTGCGGCTGGCGGACACCAAACTGCGCGGCCTGCATAACATCGAGAATCTAATGGCGACACTTGCGGCCGGCATGGCGCGCGGATTGTCGTTTCGGGAGATGGTGCCGCCGCTGCGTGCCTATGAACCGCGTCCGCATCGTTGTGAATTTGTGCGCGAAGTCAGCGGCGTTGGATATGTGAATGATTCCAAGGCGACCAACCTCGACGCAGTGGACAAAGCGCTGCGTGCGCAAAACAAGCCGGTCGTCCTTATTGCTGGCGGCAAGGACAAAGGTTTTAACTTTGATCCGCTTCGATCCCTGGTGAAAGAGAAGGTCAGATCGACGATTTTGATCGGCGAAATGGGCGAGAGCATCAGGCGTTCCTGGAGCGGCGCGGTCGAATGCGAAATTGCAAATTCGCTCGCGGACGCAGTCGAGCGGGCACATGCCAGCGCACGACCAGGGGAAGTGGTTCTCTTTTCTCCCGGAACCTCCTCGTTCGACATGTTCAAAAGCTACGCCGATCGGGGTGATCAATTTCGTGCGCTCGTGCAGGCCCTGCCCCAAACAGACCGATGAAAATCCTGCAACTCTTCAAATATAAAAAACTCCTGGCGGCGACCGCGCGCCGCGCCTCGGCTGCGTCTGCAGGAATGGATTTCGGGGACATCCCGGAGCCAAACATGAAGCTGTCGCGGGCGCTGCTGATCGTGTTGCTATTGCACGTGGTTGCTGTGTCGGGAATCATCGCGTTCAACGCGATCAAGACCCGAGAGAGTTCATTTGTCCCGGCAGTCCCAACGAACACAGAAAATAAGGTGGCTGACACGGCGGGGACGCCAGTTGGCGCGGATGTGGCCAAGCGGCGGCCTTCAGTTTCGCAAAAGGAAGTTGCGTCGCGCAACGATGCGAAACTTTCACATTCGACTCCGAAGGACGAACACGCGAACACGCCTGCGTCTTCTGGAAAAACTTACATTGTAAAAAAGGGCGATAACCCCGTCACAATCGCAAAGAAACTGAAAATTTCTTACGACGATCTGATTGCTCTCAACCACATCGAAGATCCGCATAAATTGCAGATTGGCCAAAAGCTTTTAATCCCCAAGACAACAAACCCAAAAAAAGCCAAGAAATGAAAATCGATGCCGGAATCTAATTATGCATCGTAAGAGCGCTTACATCCTTTTCCTCGCAGTGCTGGGACTACTCGTCATTGGGATCGTCATGCTTTTCAGTACGAGCGCGTTTGCGCGCGACAGTCACGGGGACGTTTATTTCTTCATTAAACGGCAGGCGATGTGGGTTGGGATTGGACTTTTCCTCTGCATCTTTGCCGCGCTGATCGACTATCACTTCTGGCGGCGGACATGGTGGCTTTGGTTCGGGTTGGCACTGGCGGCTCTGGCGCTTTGCTATGTTCCGCATATCGGAATGCGCCTCAACGGATCGCGCCGCTGGATCGGTTGGGGACCGCTTACTTTTCAGCCATCGGAACTGGGAAAGCTGGCCGCAATCTTTTTTCTCGCTGCGTGGTTTGCGCGCTATGAAAAACCAAGTGGCAATGTGCTCTTTGGATTGATTCTTCCACTTGCGATTATCGCCCTGCCGGCCTCGCTTGTGCTGGGCGAAGTCGATCTGGGAACAACGGCTTTGATCGGAACGACGGCGTTCGTCGTAATGTTCATTGCCGGCGCTAATCCTCTATGGCTCGGTGCTGTGTCGTTTGCCGGCCTCGGCGCGCTTCTGATCGTCGCTACGCAAATCTCCGAGCGGATGGGGCGGCTCTCTGCGTTTCTTCACCCGGAAAATTTCAAAGAAGACGCTGGCTTGCAGCAGATGCAGGCGTTGATCGCCTGGGGCAGCGGTGGAATGGAAGGGCTTGGCCTGGGCAACGGGCGCCAGAAGATGCTTTATCTACCTTACGCGCACACAGATTTTATTTTTCCAATTATCGGTGAAGAGCTGGGGCTGCGGTTCAGTCTCCTCGTGGTTTTTTTATTCGTGGTGATAATTGTTTGCGGCATCATGATTGCGCTGCACGCCAAGGATCGTTTCGGCCTGCTGCTCGGCTGCGGCATTGTTTCGCTCCTCGCCCTACAGGCTGCGGTCAACATCGGCGTGACCACGTCGCTGCTGCCGAATAAGGGCTTGCCGCTGCCTTTTATCAGCTATGGAGGTTCGAATTTGGTGGCGTGCATGTTCGGCATCGGTTTGTTGCTGAACATTTATCGGCAGGGCATTCTAGAACCGCCGCACAAGAGACGTGCCACCATGCATGCGAGGATGACACTGCGGATCTAGATGCGACTGATGAATCCTATGAATCCTGTGCGGCAACCAAAAACCGAAAACCGACTTTCATGAATGCAGTGATCGCATGCGGAGGAACGGGCGGCCATCTTTTCCCCGGCATCGCCGTGGCGGAAGTGCTGCGCGATCGCGGGCACGAAGTGATGCTGTTAATTTCCGAGAAAGATATTGACGCTCTGGCGCTTTCTGGTCGCACAACTTTCCAAGTCGAGAAGTTACCCACGGTCGGGCTACCCTCCGCGTTTTCCCCGGCGTTCTTTGGGTTCATTCGCCGGTTTTGTGAAAGCTTGTCACTTTGCCGGTCTCTTTATCGTAAGTTCAAACCTCAGGTGGTTCTCGGCATGGGCGGGTTCACTTCCACCGCGCCGGTGCTGGCCGGGAGGATACGCGGCATTGCCACCTTTATTCACGAATCAAACGCCGTCCCCGGAAAGGCGAACCGGATGACGGCGCGGGTAGTGAATGCGGTCATGCTCGGCTTCAAGGAATGCGCGCCCTTTTTTCCAAAAACACACACTGAAGTCACGGGTACGCCGGTCCGGACCGAACTGGTACGTTTGGATCGGAAGGTTGCGCGCCAAAAACTCGGGCTACACGAGGATCTTCCCACGTTGCTTGTTATGGGAGGCAGCCAGGGTGCGAGCGGAATTAATCAGGCGCTGATCAAATCCGTCCCATTCTTGCAAGGTGTGCCGCTCCAGGTGATCCACCTCTCCGGCACGCGGGATGAACGCCTAGTTGCAGATAACTATCGCCGCGAAAATGTCCCTGCTTACATCGCTGCTTTTTACCATCGGATGGAAGAAATTTACAGCGCTGCCGATCTGTTTGTCGCGCGAGCTGGCGCGGCCAGCCTGGCTGAGTTCGCCGCTTTTTCGTTGCCCGGCATCCTGATTCCATTCCCTTATGCCACCGATGATCATCAGACGCGTAACGCAGAAATTTACGCTCGCGTTGGGGCGGCGATTCTTCTCAAGGAGTCAGAGGTAACCGGGGAATTGCTCGCACGCAAAATCCGCGAACTGATCCAGGACCCGCAGCTGATTCAGCAAATGGCTGCGAATTGTTCGCGTCTGGCACCGAAAGACGCGGCCGGCCTAGTAGCTACCACGATGGAGAAATATACGACTCATGAAGCCCGCCTCTGAAGAATGCGACGCGCTCGCCGACTCTGCTCGCGAAGAATTTCCGAGTCGCGTCCCACCGCTTGACTTGCCGCGATTCCTCACGCGCGAGCACCACCGGATCCACCTTGTTGGTGTAGCCGGAAGCGGCATGAGCGGCCTCGCTGGGCTTTTGATTGAGCTCGGGCACGCAGTGAGCGGCTCAGACAAGGTCACCACTACGGAGACGGAGCGATTGCAGCGGCTGGGCCTGCGGTTTCATGACCAGCATCGGCCGGAGCACGCGGATGCCGCCGATCTTGTGGTCTTTTCTTCCGCAATCAAAAGCGACAATCCAATTCTTGTGGCCAGCCGCGATTCCGGTAAACCGGTCGTGCGTCGCGCGGAAGCCCTGGCTGCAATCATGCGCGCAAAGCGCGGGATTGTTATCGCCGGAATGCACGGCAAAACAACAACTTCAGCAATGACTGCACACGTGTTGCGCGAAGGCGGCCTCCATCCGTCCCATTATGTCGGCGCCGAAATTCCGCTTCTCGGAACGAACGCACACTGGGATTGGCGCGGCGAATATTTTGTTGCTGAGGGGGACGAAAGCGACGGCACCCTGCGCTGCTTTCATCCCGAGCAGTCCCTCATTCTAAATATCGAGGAAGAGCATCTCGATTTTTATGCCGACCTAGCCGCGATCGAGAAGGTCTTTGAGCAGCTCATCGATCAAACGAGTGGAACAGTCTTCTATAACGCTGATGATCCCAACGCTGCGCGGTTGTGTGCGAAACGTAAAGGTGCGGTTTCCTACGGATTTTCTGAGGAGGCCCATTATCGCGGCATTGATGTCGAGCTGCGGGATTTTGGTTCGGTTTTTTGCGTTGATAGGTGCGGCGGAAAACTGGGTGAGGCGATTCTTAATGTTCCCGGAGAACACAACGTGCACAATGCCCTTGGGGTAATCGCACTCGCCTCAGAGCTTGGAATTCCGTTCGAAAAAATTGCGGCTTCGCTTCGTAAATTCGAGCACGCGCGGCGCCGGTTTGAGATCAAGTATGAGAGCGATCGTTTTCTGCTTATTGACGATTACGCGCATCACCCCACCGAAATTCGCGCTACATTGAAGACTGCGCGAGCCATGGGTCGCAAACGGGTGCTGGCCATGTTTCAACCTCATCGCTATTCCCGCACCAAAGCGCTGTGCAGGGAGTTTGGCTCCGCCTTCGATGAGGCTGATCGCGTGGTGGTGACGGATGTTTACCCCGCAAGCGAACCGCCGATTCCTGGGATCAGCGGGCAGACAATTGTTGATGAAATGGTCAAACGCGGTCATCGCGGTGCGAGTTACCAGCCGCGGTTCGAGCGCGTGCATTGCGATATCGGCAACGCCCTCGATGTCGGCGATTTCGTGTTGAGTCTCGGTGCTGGCAATATTCACGAGCAATTGTCGATCTTGGCGGCGGATCTGGTGATTGCCGAAAAGTTAAAGGCGGTCGTCGGCGAAGAAGGTGACGTCCGCCTTTATGAGCCACTCTCGAAACACACGACGCTGCGCGTAGGCGGCCCCGCGCAATTTTGGGTCGAGCCGCGGAACGAAAAGGCCTTTGCGGATTTGATTCGGTTTTGCCGCGATGAAAACCTGCCGCTTTTCGCAATGGGTCGTGGATCAAATCTTCTTGTTCGCGACGGTGGAATCCGCGGTGTGGTGGTTCATCCGCGCGGCGGCGATTTCGACAAAATCCAGGTCAACAGCTCCGAAATTACCGCAGGCGCAGGCGTAAAGTTGAGGGAAATTGCTTACGCGGCGCGCGCGTCAAATCTCGGCGGGCTCGAGTGGATGGAAGGAATTCCGGGCGCCGTCGGTGGCGCGTTGCGGATGAACGCCGGCGCAATGGGCGCGCAAACTTTCGAGAGCGTGACCCGGATTCGCTATCTCGACGCCGAAGGCAATCCGCACGTCAAGGATCGAGATGAGCTGGAGGTCTTTTACCGGCGGTTTCCGTTGCTGGAAAATAATTTTGCGATTTCGGCGACATTCCGTACACAGCCCGCCGAGCGCGCAGAGATCGATAGTCGCTTGCGCGAATCGCAGAAGAAACGACGCACTACGCAGCCAATCGCCAAGAGCGCAGGCTGCATTTTCAAGAACCCCGGCAACATTCCGGCGGGACGACTGGTGGATGAATTGGGTCTAAAGAATTCGCGAGTCGGAAACGCGCGCGTGTCGGAAGTGCACGGCAATTTCATCGTGAACGATGGCGGCGCGACTGCGGCGGAAATGCTTCAGTTGATCGACAAGATCCAAAGCGCGGCGCGGGCAATGCGCGGGATCGAATTGGAGACTGAAGTGGAAATTGTGGGGGAACCGGAATGAAAAGCCGCGAGGATCTTCCGAAAGAAATTGCGGTTCTCATGGGAGGCCCTGGCTCCGAACGCGACGTTTCGCTCGCCACCGGGCGAGGTGTATCGAAAGCGCTTCGCTCGTTAGGCGTGAAAGTGGCGGAAATCGATGTGCGGGATAAAGACTTCGAATTACCCGGCGATGTCGATCTTGCGTTCATTACGATTCACGGAACATTCGGCGAAGACGGCCAGCTTCAGAAAATTTTGGAGCGCCGCGGCGTCGCTTATACGGGCGAGGGAGTAGAAGGAAGCGAAACCGCGTTCGACAAAATTCGGACAAAAGAAAAATTTCAGGAACACGGAGTCACGACTCCGCTCTGGGAAGTGATTCATCCCGGCCAGCGTCCTACCCTTCCGTTGCCGATCGTCGTCAAGCCGCCACGTGAGGGATCAACGGTGGGCGTCGTGATTGTAAAGAGCGAAAGCGAAATCGAATCCGCGATCGGCGAAGCCGCAAAGTATGGCCGCGAATTGTTGATAGAAAAATTTGTGTTCGGCCGGGAATTGACGATAGGTATCCTCGGTGACCAAGCCTTGCCCATTCTCGAGATAATTCCCAAGGGCGGCTTTTACGATTTCAACAACAAGTATCCGTTTCTCAATCCGCAAGCTGGCGGTGGAGCAGAGCATGTTTGCCCGGCGAAGATCGACGCCGCAAAAACAAAAGAGATTCAGGATCTAGCGCTCCGCGCATTTCGCGCAGCAGGTCTGCAGGTGTACGCGCGGGTGGACGCGATTTTGTCTGAGAACGGGCAGCCGTTCATCTTGGAGATCAACACCATTCCTGGAATGACCGAGGCCAGCCTGCTGCCCGAAGCCGCCGCGGCTGCGGGGATCAGCTACGTCGATCTTTGCGCCCGCATTATCGCGCTCTCTCGCGACAGAACAGAAGGGAGCCGGAGATGAGTCTTGGCCAAAAAAAATCCCAATCGCGCAACCGACGAGTGTCCAATGTGCGCCAGCGGCGTCAGCAGCACTTGCTCGACGTGAAGGTCCGTTCCCGCAGAGCGACACAGCATCTCGTTCGAAGAGCCATGGGTGTGCTCTCCAGAGTAATTTTGCTCGCGGCGTTGCTCGGTGCCGTTTACGCAGGGGCGCGCGAAGCTGCAAGACGCCTATTCTTCGAGAATCCGGATTATCAACTCAGGACAATTGAACTACAGACTGACGGCACCTTGCAGCGAGAGCAGGTGTTGAAAGAAGCCGATCTGCGTGAAGGCGAAAATATTTTCAAGGTAAACCTGGCGCGCGTTCACGATCGGATACAGCAGCTTCCTCAGACCGACGAAGTCCAGGTGGTGCGAAAATTCCCGGGCGAGATCGATATTCGCGTGGTGGAACGAAAGCCGGTCGCCTGGATCACGAGCGAAAAGGAAATTTCAGATCCATTTGCGTCGGATGCTGCTTTTTTGGTGGACGCGCGGGGTGTTTTGATGAAACAAAAGAAGTTGTTGCCGGAATATCTGGGATTGCCGCTCATTCTGGGATGCTCGAGCGAAGCGCTCGAGGCGGGAAAAGTCGTCGAATCATCCGAAGCAAAAACAGCGCTGGAGTTGCTGCGCCTGAGCGCGCGCAGCTTTTTGCAAATGCGCTTTCAGATTCGAGAGATCGACGTCTCGAAAGGTTATTGCCTGCTGGTGACGGACAAAAATCACGCACGCGTGACGTTCGGGTTTAATGATCTGGAAACCCAATTACGGCGGCTGGAACATTTTCTTGTTTATTGTGATGACTCAAAGCAGGAACTCGGGACTGTAAACTTGCTTGTGCAACGGAATATTCCCGTCACTTTCGCCGAGCGAGCAGTTGCGGTCATTAACGATACGATCGAGCCCGCTGTGGAGCCGCGTATCATGAAGGCAATCCCGGTGCAGGCCCGCGAGAAACCTGCGCCGTCAGCGCCGAAGCCGCGCGCCGATTCGAAACCCCTTCCGAGGGCAATTCCCAGCCAACGAAAAAAAACGGACTAACAACGATGGCGAGCAATAATCTGATGGTCGGTCTCGAGATTGGCACCTCCAAAATCTGCGTCGTCGTCGGGGAGAGCCGGACGGATGGCACCCTCAAAATCCTCGGTGTCGGCCAGGCGCCGTCACGCGGCGTGCGCAAGGGGGAGATTGTTGATTTTGAAACGGCGATGAAATGCGTGCACGAGGCTATGGTCGATGCCGAACAGAAAAGCGATGTGATGATCCGCAGCGTTTACGTCGCAGTCGCCGGCTCGCATCTGCAAAGTTTCAATAACCGTGGATGCGTCATGCTGCCCGAGGACCGCGATGAAATTGATGAGCAGGATGTCGAGGACGTAAAAATTAATGCGCGCGAGGTGAGCATTCCGGCGCAAAACGCGTTCCTGCACTCCATCATTCAACATTATCATGTCGCTGGACAGAACGGGGTGCTCAACCCGATCGGGATGCTGGGCCAAAAATTGGAAGCCGATTTTCACATCATCCACGGTGTGCGCACGCGCATTCAAAATACCATCCGCTGCGTGAAAGAACTGCCGCTGGACGTGGAGGACGTTGTTTTTGGCGGGCTCGCTTCTGCGCAGGTGGTGCTCACTCAGCATCAAAAGGATCTTGGCGCGCTGGTCATCGATATGGGCGGCGGGACGACCGATTACGTCTTGTACGCCGATGGCGCAGTGAAACAAAGCGGTTGCCTTGCCGTCGGCGGCGACCACATCACCAACGATATCTCCATGGGACTGCGCATCCCGATGGCGCGCGCGGAGAAATTAAAAATTGAAGAGGGCAGTTGCATCCTGGGCAATTGTTTGCCTGGCGAAATAATTTTATTGAAGGACGATTCAGGCTTCGCGGGCAAAGAGATCGAGCGGGAAACGCTGAACACGATCATTCACCTGCGCGTGCGCGAAGGACTTGAGCTACTCAAACGCGGACTCGAGGACGAGCCGTATCTTAGCTACCTCGGCGCTGGCATTTTTATGACCGGCGGTTGTAGCCTTCTTAATGGCATCGACCATCTCACAGAGGAAATTTTCGAAATTCCTGCACACTTGGCGCACGCGCAGACCACATGGGGCGTAACGTCCGCAGTGGAAGATCCCCAGTTCTCGACGGCGATCGGCCTAGTCAAGTTCGCACAAGTTATGCAAACCGATCGACCGCGGCGAGGCTTCGGCCGGATCATCGGAAGATTTTTCAGCGGAATCCGATGAGAAGTTCGAACGCACTCTCCAGCGGTCATCCCCAGCCCCGAAAGCTTTCGGGGCGAGGGACCTCACAAATGCGCTGGGCGTTTGCTTGCTTCAATGCGCGTGACCATAAAGCGCGAATAGTGCTGTGTTTGGTTCGGGTGACCTCTTCTCAAATTGTGAGGTTCCTCGCTTCGCTCGGAATGACACGTTTAAGAAATGGGGTAGCAAGATCGATATGATTCAACTCAGCAAAAATTACAGTCTCCCAGACCACCTCGCAGAATTTATTCCGGTAAAAGTGGTGAGCGTTGGCGGCGCCGGTTTAAACGCGCTCGATCGAATTGTGCTCGATGGCTTGGAGAAAGCCGGCGTAGTTGCGATCAATACCGATGTGCAGTCACTCACCAGTTCCGTAGCGCCCCATAAAGTGCAGCTGGGGCGTACGCTCACGCGCGGTTTGGGCGCGGGTGGCGACCCGGAGCTTGGCTACCAAGCCGCTGTAGAATCGACCGAAGAAATTCGCGAAGCGCTGTCGGAAGCGAATGTGATCTTCATTTGTGCAGGGCTCGGTGGAGGCACCGGTTCGGGTGCGGCCCCCTACGTCGCGCAACTGGCCCGTGAAGCCGGCGCGCTGGTGATCGCCTTCGTCACTCTTCCATTCACATTTGAGGGGAAACGGCGCAATGCGCAGGCGCGAGAGGCGCTCGCACGGCTCAACGAGGTCGCCCACTCAGTGATTTGCTTCGAGAACGATCGAATGGGCGACATGATCGCGCCACACGCTGGAATTCATCAGGCCTTCGCGACGGCCGATATCACGATCAGCCAGAGTGTTCGCTCGATTGTGAACCTGATCCAGCGGCCGGGGCTCATTCGCATCGGCTTCGACGATTTGCTCGCGGCATTGCGCGCTCACAACGGCCGTTGCTTGTTTGGCTACGGCGAAGCCGATTCGGACAATCGCGCGCATGACGCTCTCACGCAGGCCCTCAAAAATCCGCTGATGGATCGTGGCCGGATGCTGGCTGACGCGACACACGTGCTCGTGCAAGTAGCCGGCGGGCCCGGGCTCACGCTGTCTGAAGTCGAAATCCTTATGCAGGAACTCGGCCGTCACGTGAGCGAGCAAACACAAATTCTCTTTGGCGCCGCTGTGGACGGACGGCTGGGAGACCGGTTGAGCGTGACCATCATCAGCTCGCTCGCTGCGGAGGAGGATTTGATTTCACAATCCGCCGACCCGGGGACCTCCAGCAACGTGTCCGCGCATCCGCCAGCCCAGGAGCATTACCAACATCCCGCGCCACAGATTCATATAGAACCAGCTGCGATGGAATCTGCGCCTCCGGAGGAAAGCATTCCGTTTGAAGAACCGGTGGCGACCGCGGAAGCGACACCAGCCCCCGCATTCGTGCCAAGTGAACCAGAACCGTTCATAAATAGGCCACAGAAAAAGACGGTCCCGCACAAGGAAGAAAAGGCATCGTCCGAAAAGTCTGCGCATGCGAAGCAGGAAGTTTTGCAATTCGAGCCGGTCACGCGCGGGCGATTTGAAAAAAGCGAGCCGACGATCGTCGAAGGCGAAGACCTCGACGTCCCAACCTATTTGCGGAAGAACATCAAGGTGAAGTGAGTTGCAGAGCGCCCGACCGATTGCAAGAATCTTTGAAGCGATCCGAGCCGGTCGATTACCCTATCATCAGCTATGAGGCTACAAATTCGTGCGGATGAAGACGACCTTGGTTCCATCACCAGACAGTGATGGCTGACCACAATTAGCGCCGTCGCAGCGGCTCACATTGACTGGTGCAGCGTCATCTCTTTTCAGGAAGACATCCTGCCACTCCACTGTGCCGGTAACACTTTCGCGCGTCTGCGCTTTGGGATAAACCGTAATGTCACCATAGACGCGTTCCCAACCTTTGAGATGGTTCAACAGCTTGCGATCGTTCGGCGAATTTGCGTCGTAGGAAATCTCGGTAATCGCACCGGTGACGAGTGACAGTAGCGCCGGCGCGGTCGTTGAACCTCGTTTGATCAGAACAAGAGCCTTGTCGGAGTCCTGACGATCGATTCCAACCACCTTCGTTAGGCCGGCGACCTGATAGATCTTGCTCGCTGCACCGGTTTGAAGCGACAGTCGCCAGAGAGCTCCACCTTTGACCGTCAGCACTGCATCGTCATTAGGACCGAAAATCGGCGAACGAAATCCATTTTCATGGCCGAGTTTCTGCAGCGTTCCAGCTTTGAGGTTGCTGATCCAAATCTCCCCGCCAGCTTCGATTTCCTCGCTCGGTGCTTTCTGCTGACTTGGAGTCGCAGAGATGCCTGTAATGCGCAGCAGCTTGTTTAACAAGCCATCCTCCGCTGTGACGTACTGGCAGAAGAGCAGCGCGGCACACGCAATTAGGGCAAGGGCTTTTCTCATTTTTTCTGGGCAAATAGAATCCGCAGCAGGGGATCGTAAGCGACGATCTGCTTCTCTGCATCGAGCTTCTTAGCGTCCGCCGTGATGAGCGCTCGCTCATCAACAGAAGCCGCAGGTAGAACAAACAAGGTGGCCTGGTTGTTGTTTTCCCATATCAGCCACGTTCTGCGCTGCGATGCGGTTTGGGTTTCAGCGATGCGCGGAAAACTCTTGTGCGCGATGAGAATCGAGTAGTTAATCGGTAAAAGAAGAGCCTGCAGGGCGAGAAGCAGTGCGAGAAGTTGCGCGAGCCAACCTCCTTGCTCTGACCCAGGCGAGCGCTTGTTTCCCCCTATGAGACAGGCACCCGTTATTGCTGTCGCCCCGACCAACCCGGCGAAGAAAAGCGATGCGACCTGATCTTGATCATCAAGGAGGACGGCCTGCAGCCACGCGGGTCCGGGCAGGGTGGGCGCGAGCAGGAGGTTATTGAAAACGAAGCATTGGCGCGCCACGAACTGGATTACCAGAATGGCAAAAATAATGCCCGTGAGATAAAACGTGCCGGGTCGAATAGCCTGGAAACGCGACCGCAACTGTGCGGGAAGCAAACGCCAAAGTAAGCAAACGATCGCGGCCGGCACGAGCAACAGAAGCAAAAGCGACGGAACGGTCGCGAGTAGATAGACCACAAACTTCGCTCCGGCGAAAAAGTAGCGTTCCTCGAGCACGTCGAGATTTCGCGCTACACCGAGCATGGTGAGTTCGAACCTCGTCACGAGATAGCCGAGCAGGTAGAGGACAAAACTACCGAACGCGGAATAGCCCGCCCAACCGGTTGCGTAACTCTTGAGATGATCCGCGATGGTCTTGCCAATGTTCTGCATGTTACCGGCCGACCAGCCGAAACGCAGCCCAATAGTAGGGCTGCGGAAATTTCTTTTTCACTTCGATGCACGCTGCCCGTGCTGCCTCGGCCAGCGGCTTCTGTCGCGCTTCGGCGTGGAAAGTTTTCATCCAGAGCGCCGTCGAAGCCGCATCAACCGGCCATGAGGAGAGCACGAGACTGTTTGCCCCGGCATAAAGGAGAGCCCGCTCGATTCCGAGAATCTCATTGCCCGGAGTCGCCTCGGCCTCGCCCGTTTCGCACGCGCTCAACACGACCAGCCGCGCTTTGCCGAGCGGAAGCCCAAACATTTCCGCCGCCGTCAGGCGTCCGTCGTTCCCCGCGTCTTTGCCGAGCTGAAGATACGATAGCATTGGCTCCACCGGTGTGAATTTTCCGTGAACTGAGAGATGGAGAACATCATAATCACCCGCGATCGATTTCACTTCCGACTCGGGAATCAACGCATCGGTCACCGTTTTGCTTCGGTTGGGGTAAAACGAGGCCACCGCCTCCACTTCGCTTCGCGCCTCTTCGATGTCAGGATCAGCCGCAGCAAGCAGTCGGCCATTTTCGATTGCACCACCTTTTTTCAGATCGAGGAGCAGACCTGCGCTCGGTGCATCGGAGAGCGCGAACATTTCCCCTAACGACTGGCCTGATGGCGCGATCAAGGCGGCGAATGGCAGACGATTCATCTCAGCGTGCGGGATTAAGATCAACTGCTGGCTCTTGATCCAAGCCAGTGCCGGTTGAATGAGGTAAAGGAATAACTCACGCGCGGATTTTTCATCGAACTTCGCATCGCGGCTCGACACACTCGCGCGCAGCGCTGCCACCTTGGCTTTAAGTTCGCTGCGTGGAAAGAGAACGCTGCGCACATGCTGGCTTTCGCCGGCGACGTGCCACAGAATGAGGCCGTCATCGAGCGAGAGGTAATAGAGCATTTCGCTCCCATCTCGGCGGAGAATCTCTTGCACGTGCTCGAGCGAAGCCGGTTGCGAGACGATCAACTCGCGCAGCCGCGGCGCTTTCGTGGCCAGGCGCGCTGCGGCCTCGCGATCCGCTTTTTCCAGGTCCGCGATCTGCTGCTCCGCCGCCTTGATTTCTGAAGTGAAGCTTTCCCGATCAGGACGTGTGCGATAATCAAAAAGCTTCTTCTGCAACGCGGCGATTTCCGCCCGCCGGCGTTGCGCTTCGCCGAAGAGCGATTGTTCTTCCGGCCGGGCCAGCGCGAGTTTTTTGCTGAAGATCAGATCTGCCATCGCGCGAGAACGCGAGCGTTCCATCAACTCGAACGCCTCAGCGAAACGCTTGCGCTGCAAAAGTTGCGAGATCGCCGGATAGTAAAAAGCGATTTTGTCGTTAAAAAACTCCTCGCGACTTTGGTCGTCCCGCAGGTTGCGCCGGTCTGCTTCGAGCGCATCCACGGCTTTCAGATAATCGGCCAGCGCCTGGTCGGCCTCGCCTGCGGCGGCGTGGAACTGTCCGCGCGTCACCAGGCTGCGCGCGTCGCGTCCTTCGAGTAGGCGATCCTTTTGCACGAGCGCAATTAAACCCGCCGGCAAATCAACGCGGTCAGGAACGAACTGCTCGTTTACCAGCACGTCGCTCGGCTTTCTCGGCGCGAAGACGCTGCTCTGTCCAAGCATCTTCGAGAAATTGACATTGTTCTCGACCATTCGCCGGCGAAACGTTAATTCACGCAGGAACTGTTCGATCGTTGGGTAAAGAGTCGCGTATCCGAACTGGTGGGCCAGTTTCAGCGCGGCTTCGTAATCGGCCTGGGCGAGTTGCAGACTCTCTAACTGCGCGCTGTATGCCTTTGTGGCCTCCGACTTTCCCGCCAGCTGTACGAAAACATCGGCGCGATCAAGATGAGCAAAGAGAACGAGCGATTGATCCTGCAATTGCGGCGCGAGTGCGAAAACGCGAGCGAGAAGGTCCGCCGCGCCGATTAAATTGCCCATCACTACTTCTACCTGCGCTTGCCAGGAAAGCGCATTGAAGAGCGGCGTATGATCGGTCAACGCCGACGCGACGGTCACTGCTTCTCGAAAATGCGCACCAGCGGCGGTAAAATCTTTCCTGCCGGCGTACTCGCAGCGTCCCGCACCGATCAAAGCCGAAGCCTGCGTCTTCGCATCGCCGGCAGCTCGCGCCTCGTCAATTGCCTTAAGGAAATAACCGGACGCAGCGCGATAGTTTTCCTGAAATCGATAGATTTCGCCCAACTTCAATAGGCTTAATCCTGCGGCTGCCGAATTGTGCGCCCGATTGAATTCGTCGAGACACGCGGAGAGTTCTCGGGCCGACTGGCCGAGCTTCGATCTGAACGTCGCCAGATCGCCGGTTTTCAAGTACTCTTTGTGAGCAGCATCGAATGCTTCGATTGCAGCTTTTTGACGCGCGATTGTGCCATCCTCGTTAGGCACGGCCGAAACCCGCGCTGGTTGCAATACAAGTACAAGCAGCGCCGCAACCGAGCCCGACATCCGCATTACGGCGTTCGCTTTCATCGCGGCCGCGATCTTAAACCTGCACAATCAATTTGTTGAACTACAAAATTGCAGGTGGCTGGGTAGGGACGCCGCGCTGCCCCGAAAGCTTTCGGGGGTTGGCGCAGCGCGCCGACCCCTACCTCTTCATCAATTCCAGCACCGCGGTCGTCATTCCGATCATGCCCGTGCGAATGGTCGGCTCGGGAACGGGCGCGAACTTGCTGGAATGCAGACTCGGCAGCGAGACGCCGGTTTTCTTCGACTCGGCTACTTTCGCCGGATCGACTGCGCCGACAGTGAACATGAGCGCCGGGATCGAATGATCCGGCAGACTGTATTCGCAAAAATCTTCAGCGCCCATGCTTGGATCTTTCTGCACGACATTGTCATTGCCCAGCGCCGTTTTCAGCGCCGCAGCAATCCGCCTCGTCAGCTCAGGGTTGTTATAGGTCGCGGCGCTGAATTCATCCTGGAGCACGTGTACCTCAGGTAATTTGTCCGGCGGAAGACCGAAGGCTGTCGCGCAATCTTTGGCGATCCGCGCGATGGCGGCCAGCACTTTTTCGCGCACTTCCTTTTTATAAGTGCGCACCGTTAATTGCATCTTCACTTCGTCTGGAATGATGTTGTGCTTGGTGCCGCCATGGATCGAACCGACCGTGATGACGGCAGGATCGATTGGATTTTTCTCGCGCGACGCGATCGTTTGCCAGGCATTGATGATCTCCGCCGACAGCACGATTGGGTCCTTCGTTTTATGCGGAGCCGCGCCGTGCCCGCCAATGCCGTGCACAATCACATCAACTGAATCGACATTGGCGAGAGCGTAACCCTCGGTGAGGGTGATCTTGCCCGCCTCGAACTCGGCATCGTCATGCAAGGCGAGCGCGTAATCGGGCTTTGGCCAGCGCGTGTAGAGTCCGTCTTTCAACATCGCTTTCGCGCCACCAACCGTTTCCTCCGCTGGTTGGCCAATAAAAATGATCGTGCCATGCCATTTGTCTTTCAGTTTTCCAAGCGCCCGCGCCGTGCCGATCAGCGTGGACATATGAACGTCGTGCCCGCACGCGTGCATGACCGGGACTTCTTTGCCCTCGTCGTTTTTGGTCGTCACAGTGCTCGCGTACGGCAAACCGGTCTCTTCGTGCACTGGCAACGCATCCAGATCGCTGCGCACCAGCACGGTCGGGCCGGCGCCATTCTTCATCACGCCGACAACACCGAAGCAGGTCACGCCCGGCTTGTCGTATTTGCCGACATGCTCGGTGACCTCGCAACCGGCGGCTTTCAATTCCTTGGCCACGATTGCAGATGAACGCTCCTCGTGCGCGGAGAGTTCGGGATGCGTGTGGAAGTCTTTGTAAATCGTGAGCAGCGACGGCAGCTCCGCATCGGCAAGGGATTGCGGCGTTTGTTCCGCCGAGGCCGCAAACGCAGACAACACCGAGATAGATATGACTAGGCAGAAAATCTTCATGTCGTAGTTATATCCACAGATTACGCAGATTTCCGCAGATTATTTTTCCGACCCTCACCGGCGCTTCGCGTCCGCCTTTCCCTACTAGGGAGAGGATTGAGGTGAGGGTGACTCGCTTTGAATCTGTGTAAATCTGCGCAATCTGTGGATGACCATGGAATTCGAGAAAAACACGCTGCTTTTTGGCGCTGATCCCACCCCGCGCATCGTCGCCATTGAACTGGGCGAGACTGGAACGGTGAAAGTCTATCGCCGGGAAAGAGATGGATCGACAATCGCCGACGTCGAGCCGTTCCATCCATTTGTCTGGGCCGACAGCGACGTTGTCGATCTCGGCATTGAAACCGAGAAACTTCGCGGCGACCTCAAATATGGCTGGCTGATCACGGTCGATAGTTGGAAGGAACTAATCGCGTTGCGAAACGGATTGAAGAATGCCGGGCGCGACTTCTTCGCGTTCACCGACCCGGTGCAGCATTACCTCACCGCCACAGGCCGCACATTGTTCAAAGATCTGCCTTTTAAAGAATTGAAACGAATGCAGCTCGAAGTGCTGTCGTTCGAAGGCGAGGGCGATCATGTGATGAGCATTGCAATTTCGGACAACAGCGGCTGGGAAGAATTAGTCGTTGTCGATCCGAACAACGTTGAGGAATCCGAGAGAGACGCGCTGAAGCGGCTTACCGCGCTCATCAAACAGCGCGATCCGGATGTGATCGAAGGTCACAACTTGTTCCGGTCCGATCTGCCTTATCTGGCCGGTCGCGCAAAGAAACTGAAAACCAAGCTCGACTGGGGACGCAGTGGCGGTTTTCTCCGCTCGCGGCCGTCGCGACTCCAAATCGCAGAGAAGACGATCGATTATCCGAAATTCACAATCGATGGCCGGCATTTCGTCGATACGTTTTTGCTAGCGCAATTCTATGACGTCGGGATGCGTTCGCTTGCCGGTTTCGAACGGATGGACGTCGCGCGGCATTTCGATCTCTGCGACGACGAACAAATCTCAGCGTTTACAGGCAAAGAACTGGAGCGCGCGTATCTGGAAAATTCGGAAACGTTTCGGCGACGCGCCTTATGCGGCGTTCGAGAAACGCGCGCGTTATCGGACCTGCTCAGCCCGAGCTACTTCATCCAGGCGCAAATTTTTCCATACAATTACCAGGACGTGATCGTGCGCGGCAACGCCACGCGCATTAACGCGCTTTTCCTGCGCGAATATTTCCGGCAACGCCATTCCATTCCCGAGCTGCCGATGCCGCGCGCGTTCGAGGGCGGCTACACCGACATCTTCTTCACCGGCGTCGCGCGCAACGTCTGGCACTGCGACATCGCTTCGCTTTATCCGTCGGTGATGTTACAATTCGAGTGTTTCCCTGCGACGGATCAGCTGCAAATTTTCCGCCATCTGTTGACTGATGTCCGCACGTTCCGGCTCGAAGCGAAGGCAAAAATGCGAGCCGAACAAGATCCTGCAAAACAGCATCATCTCCAGGCGTTACAAAACACATTCAAAATTTTGCTCAACAGTTTCTACGGATATCTGGGTTTCGCACAGGGACATTTCGCCGATTTCGACGCTGCCGCGCGCGTCACCCAGATCGGGCGCGATTTACTGAAGAAGATGATTGAGTGGCTCAACGCACACGGCGCGCACGTGGTGGAGGTCGATACCGACGGAATTTATTTTGTGCCGCCGTCTTCCGCTTCTTCTGTAGAGGCAGGCGTGTCGCCTGCAAGGTCCAAAAGCGATGCAGCCGACACGGCTGCCACTACAGGGAACGAGATCGAGGAACTACAACGCGGTTTGGCAAAAGAATTGCCGGTCGGAATCGACGTCGAGATCGACGAGCAGTTCGATGCGATGTTCAGTTACAAGGCAAAGAATTATGCGCTGCTCACAAAAGACGGCGACGTCGTTCTCAAGGGCGGCGCGCTCAAGTCACGTGGCCTCGAAAAATTCCAGCGCGTTTTTCTCGAGGAGATGATCAAGCTCATCATGGAAGGAAAACCGGAAGCGATTCCGCAGTTGCGGAACGAATTCGAACAAAAAATCCGGAACCGCGAATGGAAGATCGACATGTTAATGAAAACCGACACGCTCCAGGATTCACTGGAAAAGTATCGAGCAAAGATCGCCGGCTCCGCGCGGAATCGCGCCGCCGCATATGAGCTCGCTCTGGCCAGCCCCGAAAGCATTCGGGGCAATTACAAACCCGGCGACCAGATCAGCTACTACATCAAAGCCACTCCAAAAAAAGTTCCCGCGTACGAAGCCGCCAAACCCGCCAGCGATTTCGACCCGCAAAACCGTGACGAGAACGTTGATTACTACGTCGCCAAGCTCGATGACCTGATGAAAAAATTCAGCGGGCTCACTGCGGTGGCATCCGCACCAAAGCAAGAGAGCCTGGCGCTTTAGCGTCGATAATGGTGACGCAACTGCGCGATCCGCACGTCGTCGCTGGAAACGCGATAAACAATCCGGTGTTCGCTTGTGATCCGGCGAGACCAATACCCTTGCAACGCGTGCTTTAACGGCTCCGGTTTCCCGATTCCGCGATAGGGATCACGCATGATGTCCTTGATGAGTTGGTGAATGCGCCTGAGTGTCTGCGGATCAGTTTCCTGCTAGTAGAGATAATCCTGCCAGGCATCATCCGAGAAGACCAGATTCACGTGTCCAGCTTCAATTTCTTACGGACACCCTTTCCTCGTTCGAGTTGGTCGATAGAGCGAAGGAGTCGCTTTGCATTTGCTGGTGAGCGCAACAGGTGAGCGGTCTCCTCGAGCGATTCATATTCAGCGAGCGAGAGCATCACTACAGACTGGTCGCGGTTGCGCGTAATAATAACTGGCGCGTTGTCCTCACAAACGCGGTTAATCGTTGCCGCAAGATTTTCTCGCGCCGCGGTGTAAGTGATCGACTTCATGTGGACAGGATACTGTCCAGCCCCATGAACGCAATTGTTCCATGAGAAAATTCGGTTGGCCGCCGGTTAATTGCTTGCCGGAATTCTGCGAGAAGGCAGAAGTAATAGTCATGAAAACATTTGGCCATTTTATATGTGCGCTGGTTGCGGCTGCACTTTTTGCCGCGATTCAAAATGCATCTTCAGCTGAGACTGACCATGCCGACATCAAAGGCGAAATCGCTAAGCGGCACGATGAGGCGGTAAAGCGGTTGCAGGATTGGATCGCGCAGGTGTCGATCGCGGCGGAAGACCGCGGTTACCCTGAGGGCGCCGAGTACATGGCGAAACTCGCGCGGGACGCAGGATTTCAGCAGGCGACCGTCCTGAATACCGATGGAAAACCGGGCGTCTTTGCCGCGCTCGATGCGGGCGCGCCGAAAACGGTTGGCCTTTATTTCATGTACGACGTGAAACAGTTCGATCCGGCGGAATGGACGTCGCCGCCGACTGAAGCGCGAATCGTGGACAAACCGTCGCTGGGCAAAGTGATCATCGGCCGCGGCGCGGTGAATCAGAAGGGACCGGAGGCGGCGTTTCTTGCAGCTTTGCATGCGATTCGCGGCGCGGGAAAAAAGTTGCCGGTGAATCTGGTGATGGTAGCCGAAGGCGAGGAGGAGATTGGTTCACCGCATATTCCGCAACTCGTTAGGCGACCGGAAGTGCTGGACGCGCTGAAGAAATGTGTCGGTGTGTTCATGCCCTCGGCCGTGCAGGATTTGGATGGAGTTGTGACGGTGAACCTCGGGTCGAAAGGCGTCATCGAACTCGAGCTCGTGTCGAGCGGTGAGAAATGGGGTCGCGGTCCCGCCAAAGACATTCACTCCTCGCTCAAAGCGATGGTGGATAGCCCGGCGTGGCACCTGGTCAAAGCGCTCGATACGCTTGTGTCTGACGACGGCAACGAAATCAAGATCGACAATTATCCGAAGCCGCGGCCCTTGAGTGCAGAGGAGAAAGCGATGATCGCTAGTGTGTCGAAGGTGCGGAGCGAAGCGCAGGCGAAAAAGTTATTTTCCGCGCAGCATTGGATCAATGATCTGCCGTGGCAGCAGGCGAACGAACGACTTGAATCGCAGCCCACGGTAAACATTGAAGGCCTGGTCGGCGGTTACACTGGCCCCGGCGGCAAGACCGTCCTGCCGCATCGCGCCGTCGCGAAGATCGATATGCGTCTCGTGCCGGACATGAAAGCGGCGGACGCCCTCGCGGCGTTGAAGGCGCATCTGGCGAAGCACGGCTTCGGCGACATCGAAGTCAATATGACCGGTGGTTACGATCCCACGAGCACGTCGGCTGATTCCGCGCTGATAAAAGCGCAGGCCGCGACTTACAAAAGATTCGGGATTGATCCTCTGCTCTGGCCGCGCAACGCCGGTTCATATCCCGGCTACGTTTTCACGGGCGAACCGCTGAAACTTCCTGCCGGCCATTTCGGACTCGGTCATGGCAGCGGCGCGCACGCGCCGGATGAATATTACATCATCGAATCCGCGAACCCGAAAATACAGGGTTTCGACGGCGCGGTGATGTCGTTCGTTGAATATCTCTACGAGGTGGGCAAGTGACGATGAGCGAAAGTTCGGCCACGATAATTAGGCAGAAGGACGTGTGAGTACTGCATGCGTTCGGCGAAGAAGTGACGATTCTCCTCGATGGCGAGCGGACGGCCGGAAAATTCACGATGTGGACGGAGATCACGCCGCCCGGCGGTGGGCCGCCGCCACATCATCACGTGAATGACGACGAAGCATTTCATGTCCTCGAAGAACGAGTTGCATTTCTTTCCGATGGAGAATGGCACGAAGTCGGTCCCGGCGGCGCAACTTACATGCCGCGCGGCGTCGTTCACACGTTCAAGAACGTTGGCGATCAGCCGTCTCTGTAGCCGGTGGCGAGGCGGACCGGCCACAGGCCGATGGCTACAACATCATGCATCGCGGCTATACCAATTTCGCTTCGAGATTGATCTGCGTGCCTGCGAGAGCGACTGAGACTGGACAGGTCTTTTTTGTGAGCTCGGCCTGATCCTTGAATTTGGTTTCGTCGATTCCGGGAACATTGGCCTCCGTTTTCAAATCGATGGACGTGATTTTGAATCCGCCATCGCCAGGCTCCAGTTTCACCGTCGCAGCGGTGCTGACCCGTTTGGCGGGATGACCTGCCTTTTCGAGATTAAACGCCAGCGCCATCGAGAAGCAGCCGGCCTCCGCAGCGCCGATGAGTTCCTCGGGATTCGTGCCTTTGCCTTCTTCGAAGCGCGATGAAAACGAATAAGGACCTTCGAATGCGCCGCTCCCGAGTTTCATGGTTCCCTTGCCTTCCTTCAGTGTGCCTTCCCATAAAGCCGATCCAGTTCGTGTTGCCATTGTTTTGCCTCCTTTAGTTGTTGACGTGATGCAGACAATCCTGCCTGCAATTCTCTGGCAGACACGATTGTCTGCCTCACTCTCACTTAGCGCGCGAACGGCTGCGCGCAATCTGTTTTGACCTGCAAGGCGTCCCATCATATTGGACTGTCATGTTGAGCGGCGCGAAACATCTCTGGCTGTTGCCGCGCCGAGATTAGCCAAAAAAGATCAGAGATTCTTCGCTTCGCTCAGAATGACATTCCGGAGCAACTCACGCAGCTTCTGGTTCGGCTATATCGCCAACCGCTGCGGCTTCATCCCGCTTCGCCTGCGCATCCGCTAACCTGCGTTGTTTACGCCCAAGCCAAACGCCAAGTGCGCACCAACAGGCGACTACCGGTACGGCAATGTAACTGATCGCGCTCAAACTGAGACCGAGCGCTTGCATCCCGCCATAAGACCAGGCCCCGAATTGGTCGCCGCACCGATACCCGAATGTGTCGATGAAACTTTTGGCTTTGTATTTGTCCTCGCGCCGCAAAACGGTGAAAAGCACTTCACGCGCGGGACGCATGAAGGCGAACGTGCTCGCGCGTCGGGCGACTTGAAATATTGCCAGGACTGTGAGCACCGGCACGAGACCCATCGCAGCGAAACCGAACAGGCTAAGCACGGGCATGAATAAGAGCGTTACGGTCACGCCGAGAAATTTCATGAGCCGGCCAGTGAGAAAAATCTGAAGCAAGAGCGTCAGCGTGTTCACCGATAGATCGAGCTTTGCGAAAAATGCGGTGCGTGCGGCCTTATCGACAATACCGACTTTGGTCAGTTCAGATTGTTGAAAATACGTCCACGTCGACGTCAGCGTGTAGAGCAAGATAAAGAGAAAGAGCCCAAACAGGTAGGGCGATTTACAAATGTGCGTTACGCCGTCCCAAAACTTGCCCCCGATCGGCTTTTCGGCAGCAGCCGTATCTTCAGCCGATTTTGAATCGGACCGCCGAAATTCAGCGGGAAAGAATCGGATACTTTGCGCCGCGATTTCGAGCATGCCGGCGCAGATCAGCAATAACACGCCGGTGCTAACCCTATGAACCAACGACGCCGTAATGAGCGGTCCGAGCATTCCGCCTAACGAGCCGCCAACCGCGATGAAACCGAAAAGCCGTTTACCTTGCTCATTCGTGAATATGTCCGTCATGAATCCCCAGAAGACCGCCGTGGCGAAGAGATTGAACACGCTGACCCAGACAAAAAAGCATCCATCAACCCACGGTTGCTTTCCCGGAGGCGTGAACTGCATCAGCACGAAGAAAATAACCAGGTTCAGGATGAAAAAGCGGTAGGCAATCGGAATAAATCGACGCCGCGACATCCGCGAGACGATGGCGGAGAAGATCGCGTTTGCGAAGATCATCGTGACGAGAACAACGGTGAACATCCACCACAGGTTTTCGAAATAAGTGGCACCGATGTTATCGCGAACTGGCCGGATCACATAGTAACCAGCGAGAACGACGAAAAAGAAAATGAAACCGAGCCAGAGCGCGCGGATTTCCTCCGGTTTTACGTCAACGATGTTGCTAAAGAATTTTCTCATTCTGTAGCCGCGGCCCTGCGGGCCGCGCGCACGCGTCGCACAGCGACGCGGCTACAATTTTTTCTTCCAGGCGGTAAGCACTTGTGTTTCGCGTTCGGGCGTAAGACCGGTGCGCAATTTCGATTGCCGATCTTGCGGCAACGATTTGAACCAGGCAAGCGTGTCGCGCGCTGTTTCGGCGAGCGGCCGGAATGTTAGCCCTTTGCTCAGCGCGCGATCAATCTTCGCGCGAGCGACTCCGCTCTCTTTTCCAGTCCAAACCGGCATGTCAGACCACGGCTCGACTTTTTGCCGCGTGAGAAAATCCTCCCTAACCCAAGTGAATGTTGCATTTGATTTCAGTGCGGCCTTGGTTCCATCAAGCATTCCCCCAATGCCTAACGGTTTCGCCGGACCGGTTGCGTTATAAATTCCGGTCTCGCGGTTCTCGACCATTCGGATCGTCCATTCGGCGAGGTCGCAGGCATCAATGAATTGCACTGGGTCCTGAGGTGAACCCGGCGCGAGAACTTCGCCGCCGCGATCGATCCGCACCGGCCAGTATGTGAAGCGATCGGTCTCGTCGCGCGGACCGACGATGAGCCCCGGGCGAATGATCAACGTTTTTCCGGGAAACCATTTCTCGGCTTCTCTTTCGGAGAGCGCTTTGAGCGGGCCGTAGGTTTTGTAACCGCCAGCCTTCATCGCCTCGAGCGTCTCCTTGTACGGATCGGCGCCTTCGTATTTTTCTGTCGGCGCGGCCTCGTCCGGACTGGTCTTTACTTCGCCGTAAACGGAAATCGTCGAGATAAAGACGTAGCGCTCAACGTTGCCTTTGAGAATCTGCGCCGCGCCGCGCACCCACGCGGGAAGCGTCGTCGGATTGTCGATGGCGACGTCCCATTGTCGATTTTTCAGCGCGTCCAACTGGCCGTTTCGATCGCCAACCAGTTGTTCGACTTCGTTCGGCAATTCGCCTGGGTGCGTTTTGCCGCGGTTGAACGTCGTGACCTTATGTCCGCGACTAAGCGCGTAGCGAACCTGGTATGGTCCAGTGAACCCTGTGCCGCCAAGAACGAGAATGCGAAGAGGTTTCACCGATTTCTCTGCGAACAGCGTGGCCGATCTCGTTCCGAAGGCAAGTGCGCCGCCAGTGGCAGCGGAAAGTTTGATGAACTGACGGCGCGTCCTTTTCATGTAGCCGCTAACCTTTCTTGTCATTCCGAGCGAAGTCGAGGAATCTCTAATCGAAAATGAAGAGACGCGAAGCCCTGAAACTGATCGGCGGAACAACCGCCGGATTATTCTTGCCAATCATTGCCCGGGCCGCGAGCCAATCATCCCTGATGGTTACGCGCACTATTCCATCCTCCGGCGAAAAGTTGCCGGTGATCGGCCTGGGAACATGGAGTGTGTTTGACGTCGATCTTACACCAGCGAACAGAACGCAACTGTCGGAAGTGCTCTCTCTGTTGGTCAAGCACGGCGGGCGCGTGGTCGATTCCTCGCCCATGTACGGCCGCGCTGAGGGCGTAGTGGGCGAGCTGGCCGGCCAATTGCATTTGCTCGATTCGCTCTTTATCGCCACCAAGGTCTGGACAAGAGGCAAAGAAGCCGGGATCGCGATGATGCAGCGTTCCATGGCTCGCTGTCGGAAGATTGACCTGATGCAGGTCCACAATCTGGTCGATGTCGAAACGCATATGTCTTCGTTGCGTGAGTGGAAAACAACGGGACGCATCCGTTACACGGGCATCACACATTCACAGGCGCGCGGTCTTTACGAAGTCGAAAGAACCATGCGCAGCGAGAAACCTGATTTTGTCCAGATCAACTACTCGGTCATGGAGCCCGAGGCGGCCCAACGCATTTTGCCGCTGGCCCAGGAGCTTCGCATGGCAGTCATTATTAATCGGCCCTTTGGCGGCGGCGGTTTGTTTGGACGGGTCGCTGCAAAGCCGCTGCCGCCTTGGGCTGCGGAAATCGATTGCCGAACGTGGGCCCAGTTTTTTCTGAAATGGATTGTGGCCCATCCAGCGGTCACCTGCGTCATACCCGCAACAAGCAAACCGCAGCACATGGAAGATAACCTGGCCGCCGGGGCAGGCCGGCTTCCTGACGCAAAGATGCGGCGGCGAATGCTGGAGTTGGTCTCGTCACTGTAGAGCCACGGGGCCCTTTGGGCATTCGGAAGATGTCAAATGAAAAATTTTACGTTTTCTGAAAAAAATCAGTTGCGGGCTGGGCCGGTATGCTGGATAGGACGCGCTCTTTATGCGAAAACTTCTCACCTTTACCTTCACCATTTTGGGATGCGCGGCGTTTTGTCCTCGACCAGCCTCGGCGTTAGGGTTCTCGGCGCCGAATCCCAAGTTTGTTTACAATGATGCTTCCGGCAAAAAGCAGTCGGCGGAGGTCGTGGACAAATATTATCCAAAGAAAATTGTGCAACCGGTTGCCGGGGATTCGAAGATCGACCCAAAACTGCGCCGGGCGGCGACCATTGCCGAGGAACGCGCCCACCCGCACTCGCTTTCGAAGTGCTGGCATTTTGTCAAGGAAGCGCTCGTTGCTGCGGGCGTGGTGAAATCCCGGCCGCAAACACCTCTGGCGAAACAAGCCGGTCAAGAGCTCGTGAACAACTACGGGTTTAAAAAACTCCCTGTGTCCGATCCCTATCAGGCGCCAGTCGGCGCGGTGTTGGTCTATGGCGCCAAGCGCGCGGCCGGTCACGTGGAAATACGCACTGAGAACGGTTTCGTCAGCGATTTTCGCTCAAAGACACCGTCACGCCGCCCGCTGCTAGGCGTTTTCACAAAGACCTAGGTCACACCGTCTGCGCGACCTCGGGTAGTTCGGAAGATCCGGCTGGCAAATTTGCCAGTGGCGCGAGAATGTTTGCCGATGACTCGGCCAATACGCATCGCGATGTGGTCGGGCCCGCGAAACATCTCAACGGCGATGATGCGCGCCTGGGGTAACCGCAGCGACACAGTTGTCATCGATGAGCCGTTTTACGCCTTTTATCTAAAGGCGACCGGCAAACAGCATCCGGGTGCGGAAGAAGTGATCGCCGCAGGTGAAATCGATTGGCGAAAGGTCGTAGCGCAACTCACCGACCCAATCCCAAATGACAAGCGCATCTTTTTCCAGAAGCAGATGACGCACCATCTCCTGCCCGAGGTAGATCGGCAATGGCTGGATGCGGTCACGAATTGTTTTCTCATTCGCGATCCGCGCGATGTGATCGCCTCCTATATCAAGAAGCGGGAGAATCCGACATTGGAAGATCTCGGCTACGTGCAGCAGGCGGAGATTTTCGATTTCGTACAAACTCGCACGAAATCGCTACCGCCCGTTCTCGATGCGAAGGACGTGCTGGAAAATCCAGAGCGAATGTTGCGGCTGCTTTGCAAGTTAGTCGGTGTCGAATTTAGCGAGTTGATGCTGTCCTGGCCGCCCGGATTGCGCGAGACCGATGGAGTCTGGGCAAAATATTGGTATGGCGAGGTGGCAAAGACGACTTCGTTTCGGCCGTATCGTCCCCGACATGATGAAGTGCCGGAACGCTTGAGCAAAATTTACGAGCGTTGCTGCGAATGTTATGAACGGCTTTATCGGCATCGTTTGGGTTGAAGATCTCGCACGAAGGTGCACAACGGACACAACGTCATAGAAATTAAAGTTTTTCTTTGTGTCCTTAGTGGACGTTGTGCGAGCTAATTCAGATGCTTCAAAAATTCGATCAACGAAACCGCGATTTGATGGTGAACATCAACGGGCAGTTGGTGCATCGCGACAAAGCCGGGATCAGCCCCTTTGATTCGGCAGTGCAGGGTGGTGACGCAGTGTGGGAAGGGTTGCGTCTATACAACAGTCGCATTTTTAAGCTGCACGAACATCTCGACCGGCTGGAGCGTTCAGCCAACGCCTTATCGTTCACCGAAATTCCGCCGCGTGAAAAAATCATCGAGGAGATCAAACGCACCCTTGCCGCAAATAAAATGCGCGACGGCGTGCACATTCGCCTCACGCTCACACGCGGCCTAAAGATCACGTCGGGCATGGATCCCCGGCTGAATCAGAGCGGGCCGACGTTGATTGTACTCGCTGAATACAAGCCGCCGGTTTATGTGAAAAGCGGCCTCGCCCTGATCACGAGCAAAATCCGGCGCCCGCCGCCTGAGGTTTTGGATGCGCGGATTCATCATGCGAACCTGTTGAATTCGATTCTGGCAAAGATCGAAGCGAACAACGCCGGCGCGGACGACGCGCTCATGCTCGATACGCGCGGTTTTGTCGCGGAGACGAACGCCACGAACATCTTCATTGTGCGCAACTCCGATAAATCGCGAGCAAGCGGTGATCTGGCGACCAGCCGTTGCGTGGCGTGCCCGGAAGGAATTACTCGCGCGACGGTGATCGAGATTTGTGCTGCGGAAAAAATTCGTTGCATCGAGACCGACTTGTCAGTGGTCGATGTTTACAGCGCCCACGAAATCTTTTGCACAGGCACAATGGGCGAATTGGCCGCCGTCACAAGGATCGATAATCGCCAGATCGGTGATGGTAACGTCGGCCCGATGACAAAACGCCTGGGCGATCTCTACGCTCGGCGCACCGCGAGCGAAGGCGTCCAGGTTGCCTAGCTTTGTAACGGCGGTCTATGACCGCCGTGGCACCTCGAGCTGGTGCTACCGCTCGCCCCAGGTTTTCTTTTGAAATGAAACTCTTCCCGAGCCTTCCTCGAACGCTTCGAAGTGCTCCGGATTTTGCTGATAATATTTTTGGTGATACGCCTCGGCTAGATAGAACTTCATCGCGGGCAAGATTTCAGTGACGATGCGTTTATTGAATTTGCCTGAGCGCGCCAGTTTCTCTTTTGATGCCTCGGCAATTTTTTTCTCCTGCTCGTTGCCATAAAAAATCGCCGCGCGATAACTCGGGCCGATATCGGTGAACTGGCCGTCGGCCTGCGTGGGATCGATTTGCCGCCAGTAGATATCGAGGAGCTGTTCGTAGGAAATCTTCGCCGGGTCGTACGTGATTTCGATTGATTCGCGGTAGCTAGTCCTTTCGGAGGAGACGAGTTGGTAAGTCGGATTCGGTTCTGTTCCGCCACAATAACCCACGACGGTCTTGACCACGCCTTTTGCTTTGTCGAAGGCTGGCTGGATGCACCAGAAGCAGCCGCCGGCCAAAATCGCCGTTCTTGTCTCCACCGGAGAAGAATTTTGCCCACGGCTACCGGTGACGATGATTGCAGTAAGCCCTGCGTATCCGAGCGCGAGAAGAAAGGTTCGCTTCATGTTGCCGATCTTAGACAACCTGCCAATCGACGCGTTGTGAATAACTCAGATTGTTTTTGCTTGCCATTAACGGGCGCGCCTGTCATAAGCGGGCCGACCTTAAACCGGGGAGGACACAGAAATGATTAAATCGGCTGCAATTCTCTTCGGTATTGTCTTCTTGGTCGTTGGAATTCTGGGTTTTGTTCCTGCCGTCGCTCCAGATGAAATGCTGTTTAAGATCTTTCACGTTAACGCCGCGCACAACATCGTACACATCGCTTCGGGAATCATCTTTCTGCTTGCCGCCATGGCGGGTGTGGGAGCAGCCAAAGCATGGTTCAAAGTTTTCGGAATTATTTATGCAGTTGTTGCTATTTGGGGTTTCGCCGTTGGGACCGGCAACACTTTGTGGGTGGTTTCAAACAATCCCGCAGTTACCTGGCTGCATGTTGTGCTCGCGGCCGTGATGTTGTTTCTCGGCTTCGGCACCTCTGCTGGAAAAGCGGCCGTTTGATTTCTCCTTCAGCGTGCCTGCGGGCGAGGATAGCTTAGCTCACCGCAGGCACGTCTGTTCTCGAGTGATCGCGCAGTCACAGGAGTCGCTGACGAATCGGCTGGACCTGGAAAAGATATTCGGGCGCAAAGCACCGTTGCACGTGGATCTTGGTTGCGGCGATGGTTCGTTCCTTTGCGCGCTGGCGCAGCGCATGCCGTGCAAAAACTTTCTCGGGATCGAACGCTTGCTGGGTCGAATCCGCAGCGCTGCGCGCAAAGCCGCCAGCCTGGATAATGTGCGGCTTTTGCAGATAGAGAGCTTCTACGCAGTGCGTTATCTGTTGCCCGCTGGATCGGTGGAAACATTTTATCTCTTGTTTCCCGATCCATGGCCAAAACGGCGTCACCACTGGCGCCGAATCGTAACACCAGACTTCCTGAACTCCGTTCATGTCGCCCTTGAGCAAAATGGGGCTATCTACATTGCGACCGATCACCTCGATTATTTTCAGCAAATCCAGCGCCTCAGTCGCGCGCATCCGCAATTTGAAATTGTCGATCTCGATGATGTGGTCCTCCCGTTAACGAAGTTCGAAGGGCGATTCCGCGAACATGGCGCGCCGATTTATCGGCTCACGCTACGAAAAATCTCCAGGCCCGATCGCACCGCTGCTACTGCTTAGCGCAAGACCACTCGCAACCCGGCGAGGAAGCTGTAGATCCATGGCGCTTCCGGCGGGCGTTGATCTATCGACGGCGCGCAGGTTTGGATGATCACGGTGTTCTCGCTATCGCCAATGCAAATGCTCTCTTTGTCTAAATAGATTTTGGGCCGCGGACCAGAGGCAGGAAACACGACTTGCGAATGAATATAGAATACGTTGCCCTTCTTCTCGGCATTCAAAACACCAAACGACGCACCTTTCACAATTGCAGCGGTTTCGATAACACCAGAGAGGTTATAATTGAGGAAATACCCGACAATGTCGGAGTCTAGAAGGAGGTTGAGCATGGCTTCCTTAGCCTCCGCGTCCGACGGCGAAAGTGCTCCGGGGCTTTCGTCCGCACGGGGTGATGCTGTTGCACTCGCCGACGGCGACGTTGCAGCCGTGTCCACCGGAGCCTTCTTACTGCCTTTTTGGTCGAGAGTTCGCTTAGCCTCTGCGGCCGCCTTCTGCTTCGCTTCGAGTTCCTGTTCGTCTATGAATTTTCCTGTGTCCTCACGCATTTTCCGGTTATTGACCCTCTCAATGAACACGAATGGGAAAGCATGGAACACCGGCAGCTCCGGAGTGCCTGTCTCGATCTCGAATACGTCTGGTCCTCTCCAGCAATAGATCTTATAGCCGCTCATCATCCTTCCTAAAGGGGTTTCGAGTAGCTCCTTCAACCACTTCGGTCCCCAGATCATCCCCAAGAAGTCCGCCTCGCTCATCTGTTTGAAAGTCCACGCTTCTGATTTTGGAACCGCCAGATAGGACTGTAAATCGCCGAAATAAACGAAGTCGCTCCCGAGCGCTTTTACTTGGCTCTGCGACACGAGAACTTTGCTCACGTCCCAGACGGTCTCGGTGCCCACGTGACGTTCGATCGACCCAAGGCGGCCTTCGAGCTCTTTAATTTTTCCCTCGTGATCGGTCTTGACCCGCTGCAATTCAGCGGCGTGAGATTGTTCCGTGATCTTTTTTTCCTTCTCGAAAAAATACGTGGCTACAGTCGCGGTGGCGGAGCAAACCGCGACCGCCACACCCACCAGGACGACTAGGGGGCGACTCTCGAGCCATTCTCTCCAATTCCGCCCGTCCTCTGTTTTCTTTCGCCGCATACCCGAGGTCCTCGTTACAGCTTAGCGGATTTTCGCGATGGTCAAGCTCAGCGCGAGGTTCATCCTGAACACGCGCGGCAATTTACTGGTTGGCGCTGCGAAAAATTTCGCCGGTGAAATAACCTTGCGCTTCCCAACTGTCGTGGCCGAAGCGCAGTGTCACCGCGCCGGTTTCGTCCTGGCGAAAAAGTTTAATGCCCCGTCTTTGCAATTTCTCGGCCCACGTATCGCTGATTCGCTCGTGATCGGGAAAATCGCGCGAAGTGGCTATGACCAGGCGGGGGCGCGCAGCATCGAGGAACGCTTCTGAGCCGGATTCTCCGAAATGATGCTGCCCTTTGATGATAATGTCGCTGCGAAGATCCAAATGGCGAGCCAACAATGCCTGTTCGGTTTTGATACCACTATCCGACACAAACAAGATCGACGTCGCTGGGCCGACTAACAGGTGGATGACATAGGCCTGATCATCAGCGATCGGCGAGCTAAAGTTACGCGGGGGAAACAAGATATTCGCCATCACGTCGCGTGACAGGCGGAAACTGTCTCCCACAGCCAGAGTGTCCGACTGGATACCGCGTTGTTGAAACAGACGTTGCAATCGCCGGTGGATAGTTGAGCGATCAGGCGCCGGATTATCCACCACCCGCACTCGGGGAAAATCGTCGAGCAACTGCGCCGTCCCACCCAGATGAAGCGCATCGCCATGCGTTAGCAGCAAGCCGTCGAGCCGGTTCACCCCAGCCCAGTGCAGATACTCGCGAACCACCTGTTGATATGCGCGCTCGCTCCCGCAGTCGAACAACCAATCCGCGCTTCCCGAGTGCAAGTGAACCGCCGCTCCCGCACCGAGGTCCAGGACGGTGATCTTCGCGAGCAGCTTTTCGCCCCCGTCCGGCGTCCCCACATAAAAATGGCCGCCAGGAATTTGCGCGAACAGATGAACAATGCCGATAACCAGCGTAGCGAGCGCCCAGTTGGCGTTATTAAAAATGACGGCAAGCCACGACAGCAGCGGCGTTGAAAGAAGCGAAAGAAGTGCAATAGCAAGAACGAAAAAGGCGATGGGAACAACGACGAGGTTTGCGAACAATGAGATCGGCGTGACGAGATGAAAATACCACAGGATCAATGGGAGCGACCCAATCCAGGCTGCCAGCGACACAGATGCTCCTTGGCAGAGCCATTCGTATCCAGCGTGGATCCAGCGACGCGGACCACGCAGCAAGCTGCGCGGCAGGAACGGATCGCCTGCCACCCAACGCTGCAAAAACCCGAAAAACGGATCGGCAAACAATACAATGGCGCCCACAACCGCGAAGGAGAGTTGAAAGCCTGTGGAAAAAAGTTCGTTTGGGTCCCAGCAGAGAAGAAAGAACGCAGCAGCGGCGAGACTGTTCAGGACGAAAACTTTTCGATCGAAAAAGAAACCGCCGAGCAAAACCGAGCTCATTACTGCGGCCCGCACACTCGAAATGTGCAGTCCTGTCACTGCAGCGTAAAAAAGAAGAAGCGGAATGATGAACGCCGCCGCGGACGTGCGTGAAAGCCGCGCTACCGTCGCCAGCATCCATAAAAGCGCGGCGACGATTCCCACGTGCAGACCAGCGACAGCGAAAAGGTGAAGTGTGCCGGTCTGTTGAAATGGTTCTTCGATGTCCTCCGGCGTCTGGTGCCTGAGGCCAAGCACGATCCCGCTGAGAAAATTTTGCACCTCGGGCGCGTCCTCCAGCCCTCGGCAAAGGGCTTGTTGCATCCATGCGCGTGACTTCTGCGCTGCGCGCATGATCGGGTTGCCACCGCCGTGTCGAATCAACGTGCCGTCCTCCATATACCTGACGAAGAGCATTCGACGGACGTCGCGGCGCGCGAGATAAGAGCGCATATCGAATTCGCCGGGATTTCGCGGCGGCGGTATCGGCTCGGCGGTTCCAGAAAACTTCAGTTCATCGCCAAATTCCGATGCCCCTTTCCAACGGACCTGCCAGACCGCATGCGTGGATTGTTCTCTGCCCTCAAATTCTACTGACTTGAGCTTGAGCAGGAAGGTTGCGAATCCGCTGGGCGCAATCTTTGGCTCGCTGATTACGCTGCCGGTTGCCGTAACGACTCGTGGCCGGCTGCCAAGCTCATCGGCGAGCTGCTGGCCTTCCATGTTGCTGTTCTCCAGATTGTGGAGCAGAAAAAAGCCAGCTCCAACGATCGCGTAAGTCGCGAACAGCCTCGGTCGCCAAGCGACGGCGAAAATGCAGACCGCGAGAATTATCGCGGTTACAGTCAGGGCGACAGATGGAAGCGGAAAGATTTCCGCCGTGATAATGCCTATCGCAGCCATCAGCGCCAGACCGACGAATGGCTGGCGCGGCGCATTGAGCAACTTCATCTACTGGGCTTTTCGCTTATCGGGGCTTTGCAAGGCAAGCCGCAATCGCGAGCGGCAACCATCGAGAGCTTAAAGATGAGGGAAACGCCGAACGTGGAACACCGAACGGTCAACTGTCTGAATTGGACGTTGGGCGCCTGCTCGCGATTTATCGGAGTTGAGAGTTGAGCGCTTCCTCGCGATTTATCGGAGTTGGACGTTGAAACCTGTTATGACGATTTCGCACTCGGCACGAGCAGCACCGGGCGGGTCGCGTGCTTGAGGACCCCTTTGGTCGCGCTGCCTACTAGTAGGTTGTACATCGCGCCGTGGCCATGTGTGCCCATCACAATCAAGTCCGCCTCAACGGTGTCCGCTTGATCCAAAATTTCGGCCGCTACCGCTCCGGTCGGCTCGTGCAAGATGACCTTGATGCCGTCCTGTGCGATTTCTTTTTGCCATCGCGCCAGCTTCGACTTCTGATCTTCGCTGTCCGGAATTGGCTGCGGCATCGGATCAAAGCCCGGGACCGGCACGCCCGACATCGGCGCAAGCTCGGGCATCCCAGCGAGGCCGTAGCCTAGCGTGCGCGGCGTTGCGGCCGCGGCGAGTTCTCTCACGTGAACCAGATGAAGCTCCGCATCGAGAGCTTTGGCGAGCTGTCGCGCCAGATCGATCACGCGCGGCGTCGTGTCCGAAAAATCGATGGCGACCAGAATGCGTTTCATGTCGCGGACAGTTTATCCGGCTGGCCAGCGTGCTGGCTAGATTAAATGCCATCATGTGCGACGGGAAATGAGATGCAGAGATAGCGCCAGGCCGTATTTTTGCGCGTGCACGATCTGTTCGAGGAAGAAGAAGACGTCGAGGCGGCAGCAAACGCTGCACCGCTCGCCACGCGCATGCGCCCGCGCTCGCTCGAGGAATTTGTCGGCCAGGAACACATTCTTGGGCCCGGCAAACTTCTGCGACGCGCGATTGAAGCGGATCGTCTGCCGTCGGTGATCTTCTCGGGCCCGCCCGGCAGCGGTAAGACCACGCTGGCCCGGGTCATCGCAGAGATGACCCACGCCAAATTCATTCGAATCAGCGGCGTGGAAAGCAATGTCGCCGAAATGCGCCGCGTCATCGCTGCGACGACGAATCGCCTCCGCACATCGGGGCAAAGGACGATCTTGTTCATTGATGAGATCCATCATTTCAACAAGGCGCAACAAGACATCCTTTTGCCTGATGTTGAGACCGGAAATCTCCGGCTCATCGGCGCGACCACTTACAACCCGTTCTTTTACGTAAACAGCGCGCTCGTTTCGCGCTCGCAAGTTTTTCGACTCGAACCGCTCACGGCCGAGCAACTGGAAGAATTAATCGATCACGCGCTGGCCGATAAAGAGCGCGGCCTCGGAAATTACAACGCGAAGCTCGACAAGAACGCGCGCCGGCATCTCGCGGGGCTAAGCGACGGGGACGCGCGCAAATGTTTAAACGCGCTCGAGATTGGCGTGCTCACGACCCCGCCGGATTCGCGCGGCGTAATTCATTTCACGCTCGCCGTTGCAGAGGAAAGCATTCAGCAGAAAGCCGTGGTGTACGATCGTGCTGGTGACGCGCACTACGACACGATCAGTGCGTTCATCAAAAGCATGCGCGCTTCGGATGAAAAAGGCGCCATGTATTGGCTCGCGAAGATGCTCCACGCCGGAGAAGACTTCCGTTTCATTGCTCGGCGCATCGTGATTTTCGCCAGCGAAGACATCGGCCTAGCCGATCCGGAAGCGTTGCAGCTGGCAGTCGCGACGCAACAAGCGGTGGAATTTGTCGGTATGCCCGAGGCGCGCATTCCGCTTGCGCACGCTACCGCTTACATGTGCCGCACACCGAAAAATCGCGAAGCGTACGACGCGTTGAACGCCGCAACCGAAAAGATCGAAATGGAACAAACCAAGCGTGTCCCGGAGCATCTGAAGAACAAACATTTTCCGGTAAATCCGGAAAGGTGACGGCGCGCTGTGCGACCGACGTCCGATTAACCACGAATGCACACGAATAGACACGATCAAGGTATGAGAAAGTGTCTCCGTCTGTGAATCGTCGCGTTTGTGAAGCGAAAAGATCGACAAGCTGAGCCGATCACACGTGGTCGATCCGTGTCGCGATTTCTCCGATTGATTCGTTTTTCGCACACGATTTTCGCCCTGCCATTTGCTTTTGGTGCGCTGGTGGTGGCGGCGAACGGGTGGCCGTCTTTGAGAATCCTGGTGTTGGTGCTCATCTGCATGGTGCTTGCCCGCACGGCAGCCATGCTTTTCAACCGGTTGGTCGATTGGTCGCTCGATCAACGAAACCCGCGCACTGCGTCGCGTCATTTGCTCATCTCAAAGTCAGCCGCACAGGCTTTACTGGTTCTGAGCACTGTCGGATTTCTTTTGGCCGCAGCCACAATCAATCGGTTAACCTTTATTCTCGCGCCGGTCGCTTTGGCGCTCGTTTTCTTCTACTCAGTCACGAAGCGGTTTACCAGTGCAACGCACTTCTTTCTCGGACTCGCCCTGGCCATCGCGCCGGTGGGCGCTTGGATCGCACAGACTGGACGGATCGATTTTCCGCCGATTGTGCTGGCGGCAGGCGTAATTTGCTGGGTGGCGGGATTCGATCTGATTTACGCTACCCAGGATTACGATTTTGACCGACGCGAAGGGATTCGGTCGCTGGTTGTAAAACTTGGGATCGCGCGGAGCCTTCGTCTGGCGCAGCTATTGCATCTTCTGACGTTCGTTGTCCTGATTGGTTTCGGTCTCACCGCGAAACTTGGTGCGCTCTATTACTGGTCGATGCCTTTCGTTGCAGCGGCACTGCTTTACGAACACAAAACCGAGAAACTCGATCTCACTGGAATCAATCGCGCGTTTTTTCAGAGCAATGCATTTGTGAGCGCGGTTTTCCTTACTGCTGTCTGTCTGGATCGATTGATCAGGTAGGGGCGATTGACCCCAATCGCCTCGCCGGTTCGACTGAACCGCCTCTGCCTACATTGCGTTTAACATCGCGACTCGTCTCTCGTGCCGCCCGCCCTCGAAGCCGGTCTCGAGCCAGATCCGCACAATTCTTAGCGCCAGATCTTCAGGGACGAGGCGCTGGCCGATGGAAAGCACATTAGCATCATTGTGTTGGCGCGAGAGGCGGGCCGCTTCTTCATTCCAGCAAAGCGCGCAGCGCACGCCGTGCACCTTGTTCGCGACCATCGCTTCACCGTTGCCCGAGCCGCCGAAGACAATGCCTCGTTCGCACTCGCCACGCGCCACTGCTTCGGCCGCTGGGCGGATGAACAGCGGATAATCGACCGGTTCTTCACTGAACGCGCCGAAGTCTTTCACTTCGTGCCCCAGTGAGCCGAGCAATTCTTTTACTTTTTCCTTGTAGCGAAATCCGGCGTGATCTGATCCGAGCGAAATCTTCATGAGACGAGTTAATCGCAATCGACCCTTGTTTGTCTAGGAAAGGTAGGGGCGATTGACTCAATCGCCCGCAGGCGGTTCGGTAACCTACCCGCCATGCAGTTTTGCCAGTTCATTCCAGATCTGGCGTTCGCGCTCAGTGAGTTTTTTCGGCACGTTGATCTGAACAACGACAAAGAGATTGCCGCGTTTCCCCGAGACTCCCGGCAGACCGCGTTCGCGCAGGCGAAATCGCTGGCCACCCTGAGTGCCCGGCGGAATTTTTAAGCGCACGTTGCCTTCCAGAGTTGGCACGACCAATTCGCTGCCCAACACGGCGCGCCACGGCTCGATCTTCACCTCATGGATCAAGTCACTGCCTTCGACCGAAAAATCGGGATGCCGCGCCAGACGCACGCGAAGAAATAGATCACCACTTTTTCCCCCGCGCACGCCGGCTTCGCCCTGGCCGCGCAAGCGGATACGCTGCCCTTCGTGAACACCGCGCGGAATCTTTACCTGGTAATTTTCCACTTTGTTTGAGCCTGCTCGCCGTAGCGAAACTGTTCGGGTGGATCCGTGCAACGCTTCTTCAAGTGTGACCATGATATCCGCTTCGACATCGGCGCCGCGCTCCGCTGTCGCAGCGCGGCCGCCGAATCCGCCGAAAGCCGAGCGGCCCCGGCCGCCGCCGAAAAACGCTTCGAAGAAATCGCTGAACCCGGTCCCGCCGAATTCGAATTGGACCCCGCCGCCATCGCCGCCCCATTGATGAAACCCGCCGCCGGGTTGCTGCCCTTCCCATTGCCAGCCGGGTGGCGGTTGAAATCCGCCAGGCCGGTTCCAATCCGCGCCGAGTTGATCGTATTTCTTGCGTTTTTCCGGATCGCCCAGCACCTCGTAGGCTTCGTTGATCTCTTTAAATTTTTCCTCCGCGGCCTTTTTGTCCTTGGCTACATCGGGATGATATTTGCGCGCCAGCTTGCGAAAGGCGCTGCGAATCTCGTCGTCGGTGGCCGTTTTCGAAACACCGAGTGTCTCGTAATAATCTCGAAACTGTACGGGCATTTGCTCTCAAGCTTGTGCCTCCGCTCAATTCGCGCAACTTTTTGAAGGATGCGTGAGCTGGGAAAACTGATCGTGATCATCGGTGTGATCACCACGCTGTTGGGACTGGTGATGTGGAGCGGCTTTGCGCCGAAATGGCTGGGCCGATTGCCCGGCGACATTCATATCGAGCGCGAGCATTCCGCATTTTACTTTCCCATCGTCACCTGCATTGTTCTCAGCATTGCGTTGAGCCTGCTTCTCTCGCTCGTCTCAATCTTCCGGCGTTAACTACGTTTCAATCACCCTGATATCTGAAGCGCTGTAGCCACGGGCCTGTGGCCCGTCTGATCTTGCGTGTTGTCCGGCCGTGTGCGAACGGCCCACAGGGCCGTGGCTACAACAGCTATCCAAACTCAGCTCGATCGACACGTAACGGCGTTACTGCGCTGTCGGCGCTGCCCCCGTATGCAATCGACGCCTGTGTCGGGCGGCGCAGTCGTGAGCAACGTAATGATCATTGGTCAGGCGCCCGGCCCAAGAGAACCAGCTCTACAAAGGATGTTCGCGCATACCGCAGGTAAAACTCTTTTCCGGTGGTTCGAAGAATTCTGCGGGATGAATGAGTCCACAGTTCGATCGAAGATTTATTTCGCAGCGGTCTGTCGGTGTTTTCCCGGAAAAAATTCCACCGGCACGGATCGCGTTCCTGTCCCGGATGAGATTCGCAACTGTTCGTCGTGGATGGGTGATGAGATTCAAATCTTGCAGCCACATCTCATCATTCCCGTCGGCCGGCTGGCTATCATGCAATTCATCGACTGCAAAAAATTGGAGGAAGTGATTGGCCGAAAATTCCGGGTCGCACGCGCCGGGCATCGCTTTGAGGTAATTCCCTTGCCGCATCCGTCCGGAGCATCGCCATGGCACAAAATTCTGCCAGGTCGCAAACTGACCGAACGCGCGCTCAAATTGATCGCGCGCCATTCTGCTGTAGCGGCACTCTGCCGGTTACGGCCGAAGCGGCGGGGAGACCTCATAATCCATCCAACGCGGCTTCCTTCAATCGCGTTGACCACTCAACGCAAGAAGTGCTAGTTTGCTCTGTATGAAACGCCGGAAAAAGGCTACGAGCGCGAGAGAGCGAGAGCGGCGCGCTCGCGCAGTAATCGCAGCGACCCAGCCCGGCACCATCCCCAAAGGGATGAAATTCATCTCCTTCCGCAAACTGACAGCGGCGGAGCGAGCCTACGGGAAATCGCTAGCCGGACGCGCTGCCGAGCTCTTGGCACGAAAGTCCGAAAAAGTCGCGGTGTCTCGGTAGCGGTCGCTGATGCCGGAATACATCAGGCAAGTTGTTCGTGAGCGTCGGTTCGAATACGAACTGCGCGGATTAATTGCCGAAGCAATCGCAGCAGATCAATTTGTCGAGGCCGCGGAATTTCTCATCGCGCGCGATCCATTAATTGGATCGCAGACCGAAGACCCGCGTGTTTGGGCCATGCCAATGGCCTTGGTTGAGGGCGCGCAAGTCGTGCTTTACTACACCTTTGACGAAAACACTGTCTGGTTCCTATCGATTACCCGCATTTCAAATGAGCAGTGAACATGTTCCAATGCGCCCTGAAATCCCCGAGTCCGAGAAGTGGGACCTGACGCAGCTTTTTGCCGACGTTAGCAAATGGCAGGAGGATTTCGCCTGGCTTCAGCGAACCTATCCAAACCTTGAGCAGTGGAAGGGCAGGGTGGGGGACTCCGCGCAAACGCTGGCCGAGGTGCTTGAGTTTGAGAAGGCGCTCGAGCTCAAAATGGAGCGCGTCTATCACTACGCGTCGCTGCAACTGGCGGAGGACAGCACGAATAACGAGTACCTGACGCGGATCGGCCAGGTTCAGAATCTACTTACAAAAATCGGCGAAGCCGCGGCATTTGTTGTTCCAGAAATCCTGGCGATCGACGACAAGAAGTTCGCGGAGTTCATCGCTGATCCAGCGCTAAAGGAATGGCGGATCAAGTTGCACAAAATTCGGCGGATGAAACGGCATGTGCTTTCCGTGCCCGAGGAACGTCTTCTCGCGCTGGGCAGCGTCGCCCTCAGCGGTTACGACGACGCTTTTTCGCAATTGACCGATGTGGACATGAAGTTTGGCGTTCTGATCGACGAGACCGGACGCGAGAGACCGCTGACTCAAAGCTCATTCAGCTCATTCTTGGTGAAGCGCGATCACGAATTGCGCAAACGCTCCTTCCATCAGTTCTACGCGGAGTTTCGTGACCATCAGTACACGCTCGCCGCGGCACTTGCGTATTCGGTGAAGGCCGATGTTTTCCACGCACGCGCAAGACATTATCCATCTGCGCTCCAGGCTGCGCTCTTTCCCGACGATGTACCGGTCGCAGTTTATGACGGATTGATCCAGTCGGTCCGCGCCAACTTGGAGCCGCTGTTTCGCTATTTTGATCTGCGCCGTCGCGCCCTTGGTTTGGACGAGCTGCATCATTACGACACGTATGTGCCGCTGATCCCGGAGATTGAGACTCGGTTCACCTTTGATGAAGCGGTCGAAACAGTCTTGAGCGCGCTGGCTCCCCTCGGAAAAGAATATGTCGACGTACTGGCGAAAGGTTTGCGCTCCAGGCGTTGGTGTGATCGTTACGAAACGAAAGGCAAACGCAGCGGCGCGTTTTCATCCGGCAGTTACGGGGCGCCACCCTACATCCTGATGAATTACAAGGAGGACGTTTTCGCCGATGTTTACACGCTCGCGCATGAGGCCGGTCACTCCATGCACAGTTGGTTCGCGCAAAATGCGCAGCTGTTTCAGGATTACGAGTATCCGATTTTTCTGGCCGAAGTGGCGTCGACGTTCAACGAGGAACTGCTGACGCATCATCTGCTGCAAACAACGAGCGATCCGAAGATGCGGGCGTACATCATTAACCGGCAAATCGACGAACTGCGCGGCACACTGTTCCGGCAAACGATGTTCGCTGAATTTGAAAAGATTATTCATGCCATCGAGGAAAGCGGCGACGCGCTAACGCTCGATGTCTTTAGATCGGAATATCACAAGCTTCTCAAAAATTATTTCGCCGAAGATTTCGTGCTCGATCCGGAGCTGGATCTGGAATGCCTGCGTATTCCGCATTTCTATCACGCGTTTTATGTCTATAAATATGCGACCGGGATCTCCGCCGCGGTGGCGCTTTCGCAGCGTGTGCTTTCCGGCGAATCAGGAAGCGTGGAGGCGTATCTGAATTTTCTGCGCTCGGGCGGATCGAAGTTCCCGCTGGAAACATTGAAAGCGGCAGGCGTGGACATGGCCACGCCTGTGCCCATCGAGAGCACGTTGCATTTGTTCGACCAGCGAGTCGTAGAACTCGAAAAGCTCTTGCTGTAGCTCTGTGGCGGCAGCCGTGTCGGTTGCGTTACAGGTTGCAGGCGGCACGCCTGCCACTACAGATTCGAATGCAACTGGAAAGCGGCCGACTTCTCCAGCGGTTGAAGCCGCTGTTCCTGCAGAATTTCGAAAAGTTTGGCGAGTTAGGAGCTGCCGTATCCGTCTGGCAAAACGGCAAGCCGATTCTCGATCTTTGCGGTGGTTTTCGCGATGTTTATCGTGAGAAACCGTGGAGCGCTGACACGCTTGTCCTAGTCTGGTCGGCGACCAAGGGAATCGGTAGCGCGTGTGTCTTGCATGCGTTGCAGGAACACAATATCGACATTAGCCGACGCGTCGCCGAGTTCTGGCCCGAGTTTGCCCAGGCAGGCAAAGAAAAAATCACAGTTGCACAGTTGCTCTCGCATCAAGCGGGGCTTTGCGCTTTGGATCGGCGAGTCGATGTGCTCGACTACGACGCAGTGATTCGCGCGCTGGAAGCGCAAAAGCCGCTGTGGCCACCAGGCACCGCTCACGGTTATCACGCGCGCACGTTTGGATTTCTTCTCGATGAACTCGTGCGCCGAATCGCCGGCAAGACGCTGTCAGATTATTGGCAGGAAAATTTTGCACGACCGCTCAATCTCGATTTCTGGATCGGCCTTCCGAAAACGGAGAATTCGTGCGTGGCAACGATGTACGCCGCAAAAAACGGAAAGCCACCCGAGCCGAAAAACCGCCAGTCCGGCTCGGACTTTTATGCTGATCTTGTTACGCCCGGCACTTTGGCCCGCAAAGCGTTTACGTCACCGTACGGCCTGCACGTGATCAGTAAGATGAATGACGCTGCAATTCGCGCGCACCCGATTGTCTCCTTCGGCGGGATCGGGAGCGCCTCGACGCTGGCGAAATTTTATTCCATGCTCGCCAACGGCGGAACGTTTGATGGCCGAACTTTCTTTTCAGAAAAGGCAATCGCATGGATGACCACGACGCTCGCAGACGGCGTGGACCTCGTTTTTCAAATACCGACAGCATTTTCAGCCGGATTTATGAAAGATTCACGAAACGCAGCGCGAAGAATATTCGGCCCATCAGGAACTTCCTTCGGACATCCCGGCGCCGGGGGCAGCCACGCATTTGCCGATCCAGAGAACAAAATCGCATTTGCGTACGTCATGAACCAAATGGAGCAATCGCTTTTGCCTACCGAGAAATCGTTGCGGCTCATCAAGGCGATTTATGGGTAAGGCGATTGCCGTAGCTCGGTTTAGGCGAAGGCGGGTGAACCCGGCAGGATTTTCGCCCAGATCATAGCGGTCGTCGGCGCGCCGATTCCGCTGAAGTAACAGCTGTTGTGCCAGGCTCGCCGCGGGACGAGTCCGTCCGAATGGCGGACATGTCGCCTGCCATTTGGAGAGCTCATCTTTTCGCAAGCCGGCACTCCGAAAGCTTTCGCGAGCAGGCGGCTGCCTCTACAAGACGGGGCCCCTACAAGTTTCCGTGTAACCTCACGCCGGATTTTACGCACTACATCAGTGAACGGCAGAAGTGACTCCCGCTTTGATCGACGCCGGCTTGGGGCGAAAGGAGGAAGCCATCCGCGAGGGGCGCCGTGCCGCCGAATTGACTCCAGTCGCTAAGGACGCAGTCAACGGAGCCCACATCATGCAATTTCTCGGCATTATCTACGCGTGGACCGGAGAGAAAGATCTCGCGATCGAGCAAATCGCCTCGACGCTGCAAGTCCCGAGCCTCCTAAGCTATGGCCAACTCCGCCTGCATCCTTTCTCGGATCCGTTGCGCGGCGATCCGCGTTTTGAGAAGCTCGTTGAAGAAGCAAAAGAGCCAGTCGCGCTGAAATAACAATCGTCGCCTCGCTCGAACCAAAAGAAACAGTGACAGGTAGGGGCGATTGACCTCAATCGCCTGTTCGCTGTAGCCGCGTCGCTGCGTCGACGCGTTTCTGGTGACGAGGACTGGCCCAATTATCTTTCGTTAGTCTGCCGAGCCGATTGAATCCTCTTGAGCGGGCGCTCATACGCGACATCCGCGATTCCTAATCTTTCCAAGTTTCCGCGTAACCTCGCGCCGGATCTTACGCATTACCTCAGGTGAAAGGCCAGAAGAGAGTTCTCAATGACGAGAGGTCACCGAAGGCCAAAACAAGAAAAGGAAATTAAGCAATATGAAAAATCGAAACACCAAATTCACAGCCATACTGTTTGTGCTTGCCTTTGCGCTTGCGTCAATCGTCCAAGCAAGGCCGGGGCCTAGCCCTGGTCCTACCCACCCGCCCGCTAACGATGGCGTCAGTGCGAACAGCGAGGCAAACTCCGCTTATTCAACAAGCTCTGAGGGTGAGAACCTCCCGGTTGTCACCATCCATAGCACCGGGAATATCCCCCGGGGGAAGACCGGTTCATTCGTGCTGGACATGAAGCCTGCACTCATGTTCGGTGGAACGTACGTAAAGTTCTCGGTCAGCGGCACCGCTATCCCAGGAGTGGATTACGTTGCGCTTGTCTCCCCGGCCTACATCGGACAATCCGGCTACGGAACAATCCTGGTCAAAACCCTGCCTGACCCCAGAGCATTCAACCGTCAAGCGTACAGCGTTGTGATAACCCTGGAGCCTGGCTTGGGATATGCGCTTGGCATACCTAGCTCAGCCACAATGTGGATTAAGCCGTGACTTTAAGTCTTCGACAGGCGGCAACGAATCGCGCGCTGCGCCGTCCCCGGGAAGCTTTCGGGGCGGCGCGGCGTCGCTACGTTGGGTCCCTGGCTTCCACTTGTGTCTGTCGTTACGCCTGAGTCTTTGGCCAGATTCATACGATGTCCTGCCGGGCTCGTCGGGCGACTTATCTGTAGCCGCGCCTCTGTGAGGCGCGCAACGCAATGTGGCATTCGAATGCGCCCGTAATGCTTCGCACCCGCCTTCGTCCAACTTCGGCGTGGCAGGCAGCGAAGCGGCTACATTTCGCCCATAATTGTCACAAATATTTTCCGCCGATGCGGGGCTCGCCGGTGTTCAAAGAGGAAAATGCCTTGCCAGGTTCCAAGCTGCATTTTTCCATCGACAACCGGCACCGTCTCGCTGGTGCGCGTCAAGACCATGCGGATGTGCGATGGCATATCATCGCTGCCCTCGGAACCATGCCTGAAGTAATCGGCGTCCTCAGGCACTAGTCGATTGAAGAATTCTTCCAAGTCGTCTCGCGCAGTTGGATCGGCATTCTCCATGATGACGATGCTACAACTGGTGTGTTGAACAAAAACCGTCACTGTTCCATTTCGGACGCCGCTCCTGTCGATCTTCGACTGCACATCCTCGGTGATTTCGTACAGTCCTTTGCTGTTTGTGCGAAGTTCGAGCTGGTCGTGATGGACACGCATCAGAGTGCAGATTATTGAAGCCAGTTGTGCGAGCAATAGGTAACCGCGCCAAATCAGTGCAATGAAAATTCATGTGCAGTTTTACGCGCAATTACGCGATCTGATTGGAATCCGTGAGTTGGATGTCGATCTTTCGAAAGGGGCCACTGTGCGCGACCTGCTCGACCAAATCTATGCGAAACAACCTGCGCTTCGTTCCCATGACAAGAGCATTTTGATTGGCGCAGGCGTGGAATTTGTCGATCGCAATCACAAACTCAAACCGGGCGACGAGATTTCCATCATGCCGCCAGTGCAAGGCGGATGAATTAAGGCAGAAGTAAGAGGCTCAACGGTCAGGTAATCAGTCGCGAAAATTTTTGAAACTCGTGGCGACGCCGAAGTCGCGGCTGCGCACGAATTGAATCACAGCCTGTAGTTCGTCTCTCTTTTTTCCGGCGACCCGAATTTGCCGGTCCTGCAATTGGCTTTGCACCTTGAAGCCTTGTGACTTGATCGCCTGAATGATCTCCTTCGCTTTATTTCCTTCCAGGCCCTGCCGAATTTTCAATTCCTGTCGGGCGTGACCTACGGATGAAATGGCGGGCTCGTCCTGTTCGATGTTGCGCAGATCGACGCCGCGCTTGGAAAGTTTGCCGATGAGAATTTCCCGTAACCCATGGAGGTGAGCGGCGTCGTCGGCAGTGAGCGTAATTTTGTCTTTCTCAGGGAGAATTTCGGCGGCTATCCCCTTGAAATCGAATCGAGTGGCCAGCTCTTTGCGCGCCTGATTAATCGCATTGTCGAGCTCCTGCTTGTCAACTTCTGAGACGATATCGAAGGAAGGCATTTTCGGATTGCGGATTTTAGATCGCGGATTGTGGATTGATCAAATCCCGAATCATTTGCGCGTTACGGATTAGCTTCCACGATTTTTATGTTGCCCTCCTTCATGCGCATTGTAACTGCGGCTTCGCCTCCGCCTTCGAATAACGTGTCGATCTTTGTGATCTCTTTGGTCTCGCGCTCGGTTGACTCCACGAAATCACTTTCAATTTTTCCGTGCCCCGTTTCCGCAACCAGATGATAAGCAATATCAGCTGGAAAAAAGGCCCAGGCATTTCCGTGCGCGATATTTGTTTGGATTGAAAATTTCCCCGGCTCCCACCAGTCGTAAGCCAGGGTGAGCGTGCCGCGATCCAGCGTGAGCGCGACATTGCTAAAGCAGTTGTGAGCAAACATCCGCCCGCTCCCCAAGCGCGCGTGCACCCTCTGGCCGCGCAACCCATCCACGAAAACTTCACCAGCGCCTAATTCCAGGCGCGCCAGGTTGGCGGTTGCCGGGATAACGATGGTGTAATCAACCGTGCCGGAGCGATCGAACAGCGCCCATTTCGGTTTGGGAGGGAATTTGGTGTTGATTGAAGCGGAGCCTGGCTGGATGGAAACATCGACCGCGATCTGTTTCAGTCGCCCGCGAGTGTATGCTCGCTTGATGGCTTGCACCCGCATCTCGTTTGTGTTCGAACCGTAAACGAAGACCGCGCCGTCGCCATTGATGACTGTGACGTTCGCGGTCGGTTCAATCGTGTAGATTTGCTCGGACGTTTCCTCCAAGGTGCGGTGCGCTGCGGACCCGCACCCCGCAACTGCCGACAATAATGCAGCTAATAGGAGCCGAACGACTTGTTGATTAATAGCCAGTGATCGCACGCAAATTCCATCACCGCATGTGCGTTACTGATCAAGGGGAGAAATGCCGTCAGCGCAAGAACCGCCCAAAGCGAGGCTTCACCCCAAAAATCCTGGCGGGCTTCATTTTTATAATAATCGCCTGTGATATTCCAAAACGATCGTGCACGAGTGGACACATAACGTGCGCTCGACCCCTCGAAGGCGACAGAATGGTAATTGTAATCTGTGACCGACAAGCGTCGGCTTCTGCGCTTGCCACCGTCGAATGACTCGCGGCGGCGAGAACGAATGAGTGTTGGGAAGGTTGGTTTCATAATTCTTCTTTCCTATGAGATGCGCTGCGCATCTGAGTTGGATTCAAAAATTTCTCAGTCCATGAGGCCACCATCTGCCATGGAGTCATAAGGAGGGTTTGCCCGCGCGTATCCGTTCCCGTAATATCGGTCCCAGAAATTGTGCGGAAGCTGTCTCGATCCTGGTGGCAGGGGCTGTTCGTTATCGCAACGGTTGCAGCCACAATCGTTGTCACATTGATTTCGCTCCGCGATTTCCAGCGCGAAGTTGTGCCGCCGGAGAATCGTCCCATCCAATCGCAGATCGCCGGTTATGTAAGCTCGAATGCCTGCCGCGCCTGTCATCCTGGGAATTACGCGAGCTGGCACGCGTCGTTTCATCGCACCATGACGCAGGTGGCAACGCCACAGTGTTTGCCGCCGGACATGGACAAGCTCGAGCTTGCATTCAACGGGCGCGAATACAAAGCAGAGCGTCGCGGCGATAAGTTTTTTGTCCGCACGCGGCCAGAAAGCGGCAGCTATGGCGAACCGCAGCAAGTCGTACTCGTGACCGGTTCGCACAATTTGCAAATCCTTTGGCTGGACACCGGCGAGGGCCGGACCCTGCAACAATTTCCCTTCGGCTACATCGTCGCTGAGAAAATGTGGGCGCCAGTGACTGAGACATTCCTGATTCCGCCGAATGTGAAGGAATATTATTCTACGGGCGCATGGAATGGCGCGTGCATGGATTGCCACGTCACCCAGGGGCAGTCGCGGTTTGTCGCGGGCAACAAATGGGATTCACAGGTGGCCGAGTTCGGGATCGCGTGTGAAGCCTGCCATAGCGAGGGGCGCGAGCACATGGAGCGCAATCGTAATCCATTTCGCCGTTTCAAAATTCATCTCACAACGAAGTCGGACCCAACCGTAACCAATCCTGCAAGTTTGAAAGGTCTGGAATCCGGCCTCGCCTGCGGGCAGTGCCACAGCGTCTGGGCTTTCAACGGCATGGCTGACAAGATCGAGTTCAATCGGCACGGCGCGGCTTTTCGTCCCGGTGCTGGCGATCTCTCGCAACGCTTCGTGGTTCAACCCAACGCGCCGGATCATACTGAACAAAAGGATTTCATTCGCCGGACCGAACCGGATTTTTTCCACAATCGATTCTGGGGCGATGGGATGATTCGTGTGACCGGGCGCGAATTCAACGGCGTGCAGGCCTCGCCTTGTTTTCGCGGGGGCGAATTCTCCTGCATTTCATGCCACGAAATGCACCTCGACTCGCCCGGCCAAACCGATGCGAAAACGTGGGCGCGCACCGCGCAGTTAAAACCGAAAATGGATTCGGACTCCGCCTGTTTGCAATGTCACAAAGACATGACCGCAAGGCTCGTCGCGCACACTCACCATAGCGCGGAGTCATCCGGCAGCCGCTGTTACAACTGCCACATGCCGCGCACAACATTCGGATTGCTGCGCGCGATGCGCAGCCATCAGGTCTCGTCGCCCAACGTGCATGAGAGCATTGCCTATGGTCGGCCAAATGCATGCAATCTTTGCCATCTCGATCAAACGCTCGGATGGGCTGCGCAGCATTTGCACGCGTGGTATAACCAACCTGTGCCGGAACTTTCCGAGGACGATCGCACGATCGCTGCGGCCGTGCAGTGGATCTTGAAGGGCGATGCCGGACAGCGCGCGCTCATTGCCTGGGGGATAGGTTGGGAGAGCGCGCAAAAAATCGCCGGACGGGACTGGCTGTATCCCTACCTGATCTACACGTTGACCGATTCTTACGCCGCGGTGCGTTTCGATGCGTGGAAATCGCTCCGAACGCTGCCCGGGTTCTCCGACTTCTCGTTTACCTACACCGCGCCCGATCAAACGCTGGGCGAAGCGGCGACGCGCGCTTATAAAAAATGGCTGGGCGAAGTGCGCAATGTGAATGCAGTTTATCGGCGAGAAACGGCCATCGATTCGGACGGCCGTGTCCGGCAAGATGTTTTCCAAAGATTGCGGAGCGCGCGCGACGAGAAACCAATTTTTCTTGCAGAATGAGTCGTGCTTCAAAACATGCGCTGCCCGGCGCGCAGTTGGCTGACCGCAATTTGCGCTTCGGTTGGTGGTCGCTTCTCGTCTTTTTATCACTCGGTGCAGTGCTCGAAACGCTGCACGGTTTCAAGATCGGGTGGTATGTCGATGTTGGAAACGAAACGCGGCGACTCATGTTCACGCTCGCCCACGCGCACGGAACCCTGCTCGCGCTCGTGAACATCGCCGCTGGGCTGACCGCGCGATTCGTGGAGCGCTTCGCGCTTCGGTCGTCGGTTTCTATCGCATTAATTTGGGCTGCGATTCTTCTGCCAGCTGGCTTTTTTCTCGGCGGAATTGTCATCTACGACGGAGACCCAGGGTTGGGCGTCTGGCTGGTGCCCATCGGGGCGGCATTATTGTTCTATGGCATTGCGCGAATTGCGCTTGACTTATCCAGACGTAATCAAGGTCGCTAGACCCACAGCGTGCGATCGAAGGTGCGATATTGGATCGCTTCGCTGACGTGTTCAGGGGAGATGTCGCTCTTGCCGTCGAGATCGGCGATGGTGCGCGAGACTTTCAGGATCCGATCATAAGCGCGGGCGCTGAGGTTGAGTTCATTCATGGCCACGCGAATCAATTCCTGCGAATCCTGGCTGAGTTTGCAGTGCTGTTTCAGCTGACGCGTGGCCATGCGCGCATTGCAATTTACTTTTGCGTCGTTCCGAAAGCGTTCCTGCTGGCGTTGCCGCGCGCGGATGACGCGCGCGCGAATGGCGGCGGAAGTTTCCTCTGAGCGCTCGCTGGCTATGTCGCGATATTCGACAGCGGGGACCTCGATGTGGAGATCGATGCGATCCAATAGCGGTCCGGAAATGCGTTGGCGATATCGCTGCACTTGCACTGGGCCGCAACGGCACTCGCGTTTCAAATCGCCAAAGTATCCACACGGGCAAGGATTCATAGCCGCGACCAGCATGAACTCGGAGGGAAAAGTGACGCTGCCTGCCGCGCGCGACACGGTGACTTTTCCGTCCTCAAGCGGCTGCCGCATCACCTCTAATGCCGATCTCTTAAACTCAGGCAGCTCATCGAGAAAGAGGACGCCGTTGTGGGCGACGCTCACTTCGCCCGGATTTGGGAATGTTCCGCCGCCGAGCAAACCGATGTCGCTGATGGTATGATGCGGCGCGCGGAATGGTCGCGTGGAGACGAATGATTTTTCCGCATCCAGCAAACCCGCGATGCTGTGAATCTTCGTTGTCTCGATCGCTTCCTCGAGCGAGAGCGGTGGAATGATGGTCGGGATGCGTTTGGCCAGCATCGATTTACCCGAGCCGGGCGGTCCGATCATGAGGACATTGTGACCGCCAGCTACGGCCACTTCGATGGCGCGTTTGACGTGGCCCTGGCCTTTCACATCGCTGAAATCCACGTCGTAGATTTGATGCGCCGCAAAGAAACCGGTCAGATCGGCGCGTGTAGGCAGAAGCGCGATTTCGCCGCGCAAAAAGGCGAATGTCTGGCGTAAATTTTGCACGCCGTAGATGTCGATCTTATCGACCATGGCGGCTTCAAGTGCGTTGGCTTCGGGAACAAACAGCGCGCGCTTGCCGCGGCGTCGTGCTTCCAACGCAACCGGCAGCACGCCTTTCACAGCACGAACTGAACCGTCCAGGGCGAGCTCACCCACAAAGCTAAAGTTCTCGAACGGCGAACTGTCCAATTCTTCGGTCACGGCGATCATTCCAAGTGCGATTGGTAAATCGAAGCTTGGTCCCTCCTTTTTGATGTCTGCCGGGGCGAGATTGATCGTGGTGCGACCACGTGGCCAATAGTAGCCGCTGTTTGCGATCGCAGTGGTGACGCGGTCGCGGCTTTCCTTCACTGCTGCGTCCGGCAAACCGACAATGACGATGTTCGGATCCCCGCCCGCCCCGTTCACTTCGATCTCCACTTCGTACGCGTCCACGCCGTAAACGGCAGCGGAATAAATTTTCGCCAGCATCGCGGCACCAAAGTCTCAGAAAACGACGCCGACGAAAAGCCGCAAATATCCCTCTAAAGTGGGATACCATTCAGGTGTGCAAGTGTGGTAAATATTTTGGACTTGGGAGGCCCCCAAAAAGATTGAACAAGAGGCGCCCGGAGGGTGTCAGAAATCCGAATATTTAACCTTGTTAAATACTTCCCAGGATGCTACAACGCGTGATCAACAAGGCATCGACGAATACAATTTACGGGGGGTTGTCAATCCAAACCCCCAAAATGTTTGATGAAAAAGAGTTATATGGCTGCTGAAGATAGCGATACCGGGATTAAGATTTACCTGCGCGAGATCGGGCAAATCCCGCTCCTGACTCCGCAGCAGGAGATCGAGCTGGCCGCAAAGATCAAGAAGGGCGATCGCGAAGCGCGCGCCCTGATGATCCGGTCTAATTTGCGCCTGGTGGTCAAGATCGCGCATGATTATGCGAACCTTGGCCTGCCGCTGCTAGACCTGATTTCCGAAGGCAACATCGGCTTGATGAAGGCGGTGGAGCGTTTCGATCCGGCGAAAGGCGGAAAGCTCAGCACCTACGCGGCATGGTGGATCAAGCAATCCATCAAGCGCGCGCTGGCCAACCAAAGTAAGACGATCCGTCTGCCCGTGCATTTGGTGGACAAGATTTCCAAGATGCGCCGCGTCTCCCTGCAAATGAGCGAGGAACTTGGCCGCGAACCGACGGACGAAGAGTTGGGCGATGAGATCGGCATCGCGAGCGGAAAAGTTTCTCAACTCAAGACCGTCTCGATTCGTCCGGCTTCGCTCGACGCGCCCATCAGCGACGATGATTCCACCGAGTTTGGCGAAATCGTCGGCGACGAGGAGGCCCAGACGCCCTTCGAGCTGTTGCGTGACAAAAATCTCCGCAATGAGGTCGGCGGTTTGCTTGACGTGCTCGATGATCGCGAAAAGAAGATCATTTTCCAGCGCTTCGGTCTGGACGGAGGCAAACCCAAGACTCTCGAGGAAGTCGGCAAGAAATTCGGCGTTACGCGCGAGCGCATCCGGCAGTTGCAGAACATCGCGCTCTCGAAACTTCGCCGCGCTCTAAGCAAGAAGGAGCGTCCGGTGGACGTCGAATTGCCGGTGGAAGCGTAGCTGTAGCCGCTTTCCTGTGGGAAGCGCCGCACTAACCTGCTAAACACACGCGAAATCCGCCGCTCACAAAGCGGACTCTACAATCATTTCACCGTGCGCAGTTGAATGCAATCAATCAGCATCCGGCCCATGCGGACATCGCTGATGATTACCGTGTTATTAAACAAACGCGGGACGTCTAGCAGGGGCGTGCCGCGCGCAAAGGCAGTTTCCGTTGGTTACCGCACTCCGGCTTGTTTCTCTGCCTGCTGGACCATCGACAGGTGCTGCTTCAGCGTTGGCACGGTTTTCGACGCCCAAGACTTCAGCTCGCTGTCGTCCCCGCTCTTTGCCTGTCTGTCGAACGCGGCAATGTCCATTTTGTGGCGCTCATCAAGCCACTTCAAATAGAGGGCGTCAAAATTCCCGCTGCCAAGATTTTGGGCTTTAACACTGCTGGTACTGAACGTTACGCCTTTGCGGTTGGCCAATGCAGTCAGCTCTTTATTGATTCTGGTGTGATCAGCCACTGTGCGCGCAGCGATGTTTTTCACTTCCGCGCCTCTTGCCTGTCTTTCAGCCATCTTCCCGTTTTCAACTTCTTGTTGGCCGTTCCCTCCCGCGCTCTGAATGAAGCTGACGTCCTTCTGACTCATTTTCACCACGGCACCGGGTGATGCCGCGGCCGCCCCGGCGGACTGGGAACGAAGATGAGGATTGGTCCCGATCCCGGTGTCGGTTTGAGCGCGGACGGTTCCGATAACGCAGATGCTGCTGGCTGCGATCGCAGCCGCTGCGATTCCTGAGAGTGATATAAGTTTGGGTTTCATTAGGGGCTCCTTTTTAAGATGATGCTGCATAATTACCGGCTGAGTCGGCAGTTAAGAATCGCATCTTCACATCAGCTTGGACGCGACTCTCTACACAAAATTCATATAAAAATCGGCGTGTGACAAGAACTGGCCATTCTTGTCCCCTTCCGCTTTTGAGGCGTGGAAAATTCGATCAGGCATGCGGGATATTCTGTTCGTAGGAGCTTTCTACTCGTCGCGCCACGTCCTTGTAGCCATAATCAACTTCGTAAATCTGCTTCATACAGGCGAGCGATTTCTCCCGTTCGCCCATCCGCTCGCAAACGAGGCCTAGATTGTACACGATCTCCTTCTTCATCGCGTCCATGGACAAAATTTCCTTCGACGCTTCCTCGAGTTGCTTCATTGCAAGATCAAGCATCTCAAGTTCGCTATAGCAGCAACCGAGCAGGTTCATCGCTTTCAAGCGCGCATGTGGATTTTGCCGTGCGCGTTGCAGCTCCGGCAGGGCCTCGCGAAAACGCCCGGCATCAAAAAGGTTTTCACCCAACTCGAATCGAAGCTGAAGGTCGGTCGGATTCCGCGCCACGCGCTCTCGCGCATCGTCGATGAGGATTTCTGCACGCTTGGCTTTGGCGGCCTTCAGTTGCTGGGACTTTTTCGCGTGCAATTCATCCGGTTCATTGTGCGAGGAAAGAAACTCCTCGTGCGCAGCGATCTCCCGTTCGAGACATTTGATTTTCAAGTCCGAAACTTTTCGAGCCAATCCGGTGTCTGCGCCCTTGGTCAGATCGGCAGCGCCCTGATACCAGCGAATCGCTGCCTCGAAATCTTCCTTTTGCTCGTTCAACGCGCCCAGTCGTCGCACCAGATCGATATTTGCCGGTTCCGCTTTATGCCGGGCGTACGTTTCGGCAATCTGTTGATCGAGCGCTTCCCCGGTCAAGCGCATGCGGCTCTGTTGCTCGAGTGAAATTGCTACGTCTTTGTCCTTGATCAGGTCGCGGTAGCTTTCAGCCTGCGTCCATCCACCTCTCTTCATGGTTGAATGGGCCGAGGCGTCTTTGCCCAGACGGAGCGCTTGAGCATCCAGCGGGTTTATCGCGGTGATTTGATTATAGATTTCCACCTCCTGATCGCTGTCTCCAAGTTGATGATACAAACGCCCAAGCTCCTGCAGCACCTTGACGTCGCGAGAATTTTCCTCAAGCAGCGTGCGCAGCGCGAAGACTGCGATCTCCGGCCAGCCAGCCGCTAGCGCGGCTTCTTTCAAAACCAGATTTGCCTGGCGATTGTAAGGTTCCTTTTCCAGAACCTTCTCCAATATTTCAACCGCGCGTTTCGGGTCCTTTTTGATTTCTCGCTGCGCCTTCATGACCCAGATCGGCGCAGTTGAGATGTTGAAAAAGCTTTTCTTTGCCGATTTGCTTTTTGTTACCTCGGCGCGCCGCAATAGTTCACGGCCCGTGAGAAATTGAGGCTCCTGCTTGAGCATCTCCTGCAAGAGTGAAATTGCGTAGCCAAAATTGCGCAGCTCGATGGCCGCCACTGCCTTGAGCCAGAGGGCGCGCAACGCTTCGCTCAACTCCTTTTCGGTTTTGACCGCCATGTTCGCGGGGTAGCTTATCACAAAAACGCAACTCATGCGTCGAGCGCGATGGCACTTCGCGCCGAGGTGAATAAGTTAATTAACTCACAATGCGCCCTTTCGATTGTATCGTGAATGGCGACGCTACGCCGTTCGAGTTGAACGGTGGCGGACGGTTTACCCTGTCCCGCCAAGATTTTGTCCCGGCGTATGTGAAAGCATTCGAGGAAGGGGTTCTTCACGAGCGCGCCCAGCAAGCGATCGAAGCGTTGCGCTCATGCCGCGTCTGCCCGCGCGATTGCGAGATTGACCGGTTCAACAACAAGATCGGCGTCTGCAAGAGTGGCCGGCTTGCGCGCGTCGCCAGCGCATTCCCGCATTTCGGCGAGGAAGATTGCCTGCGCGGTTGGAACGGCTCAGGCACGATTTTTTTCGGCTGGTGCAATCTGCGCTGCGTGTTCTGCCAAAATTTTGAGACCAGCCAGTTCGGTGAAGGCGCAGAAGTCACGGCGTGCGAGCTTGCGCAAATCATGCTCGATTTGCAGCGGATCGGTTGTCACAACATCAACTTCGTCACCCCCGAGCACGTCGTTCCGCAAATATTGGAAGCGCTCGTGATCGCGGTCGAACGCGGCTTGCGTCTGCCGCTTGTGTATAACACATCGGCCTACGATAGCCTCGAAAGCATCCACTGGATGAATGGGGTAGTGGACATCTACATGCCCGATTTCAAACTATGGGACCCCGAGCATTGCCGAAAATATCTCGTGGCCAGCGATTACGCTGACGCTGCGCGTGCCGTGACCGCCGCCATGCACGCGCAGGTCGGTGAGTTAAAAGTGGACGAGAACGGTCTGACATTGCGCGGCGTCCTGGTGCGCCATCTCGTCATGCCCGGCCTGCTCGACGATACGCGCGAGATCATGAACTGGATCGCCGACAACTTATCGCGCGACACCTACGTAAACGTGATGGATCAATATTATCCAGCGCACAAAGCCGAGACCGAACCGCGCTTCGCCGAAATCAACCGCGGCATAAGCGACAACGAATTTTGTGGTGCACTCGAACTCGCCCGCGCCGCTCGCCTTTGGCGTTTCGACACCCGCTGGCGCCACGTCATTCCCCACGGCGCTCCAGTTTGGCTTCCGCGAATGCAAAAGCTGGAGAATACAGCCTAAAGCAGATCCAACTGCGGTTTATCAGATCTTTTTGCAGTTTTTCTCCTGCGCCGCGATTCCCCGGCAGCTGGTTTCTCCAAGGACCCGTCAGTTTTTTCCAGGTGCGCGAGAATGTCCTTCGCCCGGTCGAGAATTTCCTTCGGCAAACCGGCCAGTCGCGCGACGTGGATTCCGTAACTTTTGTCTGCGCCGCCGGGTACGATTTTGCGGAGGAAAATGATCTGCTCGTTCCATTCGCGCACTGCGACGTTGAAATTGCAGACGCCGGGGCGATCCTCCGCGAGTTTGGTCAGCTCGTGGTAGTGCGTCGCGAACAGTGTGCGCGCTTTGATTTTGTCGTGGAGAAATTCGGCGACGCTCCACGCGATGGACAGCCCGTCGAATGTCGATGTACCGCGGCCAATCTCATCTAAAATCACCAGGCTGCGTTCTGTTGCATTGTTGACGATGTTTGAGGTCTCGTTCATCTCCACCATGAATGTTGACTGACCTCGCGCGAGGTCATCGCTCGCGCCCACACGGGTGAAGATGCGATCAACCAAGCCGATCTCTGCGCTCTCTGCCGGAACGAAACTGCCGATGTGTGCCATCAACACGATAAGCGCGACTTGGCGAATGTAGGTCGATTTGCCGGCCATGTTCGGCCCGGTGACGACCGCCAGCCGCTTCTGCTCGCCATGGAGCGACGTATCATTCGGCACGAATTTCTCTTCGACCAGAGTTTGATCGAGCACGGGATGCCGTCCGTCCTTAATGACCAGCCGCAGCGTTTCGTTCAGAACTGGCCGGCAGTAACGAAAAAGCCGCGCGGCTTCCGCGAGCGCGCAGATCACGTCGAGAACCGCGATTGCTTCCGCGGTTTGCTGGATTGGCTCGATCTCACGCAACGTTTCGTCGCGCAATTTCTGGAACAGTTGGTACTCGAGGTTCTGGGCGCGTTCATCCGCGCCAAGAATTTTCGCCTCCATCTCTTTCAGCTCCGGCGTGATGAAGCGTTCCCCGCCTACAGTAGTTTGCTTACGCGTGTAATGCGCAGGCACGTTCGCCAGATTCGATTTCGTGACTTCGATAAAATAACCGAAGACCGAGTTGTAACGGACCTTCAGCGACTTGATTCCCGTCACAGCGATCTCGCGCTCCTGTAAATGGCTGATCCAGTTTTTCCCCTCGCGCGACGCCTGCCGCAACGCGTCAAGATCAGCATCGTAGCCGTCACAGAAAATGCCCCCTTCTTTCAGCGCGAACGGCGGATCATCAACAAGCGCTTTGGCCAGCTTCTCCGCCAGCGCCGGCATTTCGTGGATTTCGCGCTGAAGCTGTAGTGGCAGGCGTGTCGCCTGCTTTGACTGTTTTGCAGCCGGCACGGCTGCCTCTACAGGGCTCGCGCCAAATTCAATTCGCTCAATCAATTTCGCCAACTCGGCCTTCAATTTCGGGATTTGTTGAAGGGAAGTTTTGAGCGCGACCAGATCGCGCGCATTGCCGGAGGCCTGGCTCAAGCGGCCGGCTGCGCGTTCGATGTCCCGAATCGATTTCAGTTCCGTGCGGATCGCTGCGAGCAGGTCTGGCTCCTGCAATAAATCGGCAATCATCTGCTGGCGCCGCTCCAGCTCAGGCAAATTGCGCAGCGGCTGCAAGATCCAGGAGCGCAATTTGCGTCCGCCCATGGGGGTGATGGTGCGATCGAGGACGGCCAGCAGGCTGGTGCCTCGCGCGCTGCGCGATTCAACCAGGTCGAGATTGGTTTGGGTAGCCGCATCGAGCAGGACGTAATCCGCGGGCGCATCGCAGCGCAACGCGGTCAGATGATCGATCTTGCGCCGGAGTTGGTACTTCAAATAATGGACAATCGCGCCCGCGGCGGCGACGGCCTGCGACATTTGCCCGCAGCCAAATCCGTCGAGCGATTTGACCTTGAAGTGTTCGCACAACGTGAAGACTGCCTGTTCTGGCAAAAACGCGTAGCTGTCGTAGCCGAGCGCATTCGGGATTTCCTTGAACTGCTGCTGTTGCTCATCGGCGACGAGAAGCTCCGAAGGCGAAACGCGCGCAAGTTCGTCCAGCAGTGATTGACGATCTTGCGCCTGGGTTAAGCGGAACTCGCCCGTGCTGAGATCGGCATACGCGAAGCCGAAGACGTTGCCATCGGCATAGACTGCGCCAAGATAATTGGCGCGCTTGGACTCGAGCAAGTCGAGATCGCTTACTGTGCCCGCGCTGATAACCTGGGTGATGTCTCGGGAAACAATTTTTCCAGGTTGCGGTTCGCTGGTCTGATCGCAAATCGCCACGCGCCGCCCGGCCTTGATCAGCTTTGCAATATAAGTTTGCGCCGCGTGATATGGCACGCCGCACATCGGCACGCCGTTGCGCTTGGTCAGCGCGACGTTCAGCAGACCGGATGCTTCCTTTGCGTCTTCAAAAAACAGCTCGTAAAAATCGCCAAGGCGAAACAGCAGGAGCGTATCGGCCGGAATGCTGGTCCGCAGCCGCCGGTATTGCTGCATCATTGGAGTGAGCGCGTCCTGCATCTTTTCAGAATTAAATCACGCCGCGCGAATTGCGAGTTTGGAATGCGAATTAGCAAAAATTCCTTGTGTGGCTGAGAGTGTTTGTCTCTAGTCGGGCGCCGGGTTTCATGCATTTCTTTGCTCGTTCATCCAGCAGGCGGTCATTCATATTCGCTTTCCTTCTTGTCCCTGCAGCTCTTCTGGCAGTCACGCTTGTGCAAAAGAGCCCGCCAGTTCGTCCTGCCGACGCGGACTCACCAGTGGCGATCTGGGACATTGACTCAAAGCTGGCGAAGGCTTTACCGCGAAACTTCCGCACAACCGACGATCCGCTTCAGGCGAGCAAAGGTGAAACGCCGGCGACAACTGGGCTGAGCGATCTGCGCGCTTCGGGCAGCGGCGAGTTTACACCTGAAGGGCTGAAGCTTTTGCTGGCGCGAACTCGCGGTCCTGTGACGGTCTTCGATTTCCGGCAAGAAACGCACATATTTGTTAACAACCTGCCTGTCAGTTGGTATGCGTCACGCGACTGGGCGAACGTAGGTCGCAGTCAGAGCGAAATTGAGGCGGACGAAGCTGCCCGAGTGCAATCGCTCAAGCCGGGGAGCGAAATCGATATTCGGTCGGGCGAACCAGTGAAAAAAGGCAGCGCTAATTCTGCAACCCCGCAACGTGTGACGATAGGGAGCGCGAGTACAGAGCGCGACGTCGTCGAAGGCGCTGGCGCTAATTACGTGCGCGTCACTGTTACCGACCATACGCGGCCGCTCGATGACGAGGTGGACCGCTTTGTTCTTGCTGCCCGCGCGCTGCCGGAGAATGCCTGGGCGCATTTTCATTGCGAAGCGGGTCTTGGACGCACGACCACGTTCATGGTGCTTTATGACATCCTGCGAAACGCGAATCGAGTGTCGCTGGAAGACATTGTCCGCCGTCAAAAGATTCTGGGTTACGATTACGACGTGCTTCAGCCCGCTGAACCCGGGAACTGGAAGGCGCCTTACATGGCAGACCGCGCCGCATTTATCCGCGCATTTTACGATTACGCTCGCGCAAATCCGAACGGCCGACCGCAGCTTTGGACCGAATGGCTGAAGGCGGGCACGCAGTAACTGGGTTATCCGTTCGGCCGCCTCCGCCAAGGCTACGACGGACACTTTCGCTCGGAGAGCGAAAGTGGAGGCGAGGGGAGTTGAACCCCTGTCCTCGTCGCTATCCACGCAAGCATCTACATGTGTATCCGGCGATAAATTCTGAGGAGCCAAGCCATGCACCGGCGCACTGCCGGCTCCCGAGCGTCCGCGAAATCGATTCACAAATCGGCGCGGTCGCTCCGCCGATTTGCCAGCCTGCTGTCCACGTTTGCCGCCGTAGCAGGCGTCCAGCGTCAAACGTCGCGGTCAATTAAGCCGCGAGAGCGAGACCTTCGTTGTCTGCGTTTATTTGTTTGGTCCGGTTTTTAACGAGGCCAACGAACCATCCTCGACATGCCGCCTGCGCTTCCAACGATGAGTCGAAGCCAGTGCGCCCCCAATAATTTACGCTTGAACAATTACCCCTTCTTGCGGTCTGATGCAACAGCCCGAAGGTTCAACGGAGCGATCTGAATGGCAATCGAAATAACATCTCAATCTTTGGCCGGAGCTCACCCGGAAGAGACGGCCGCTTACAAGGGGGGCGGCCCCGGGATGCTTTCGGGTTTTCCCGCCACAGATAAACCCGTCTCGCGACTCAGATTTTGGCGGCCGACTCTGCGATGGACGCGCCGCAATTTTAGCAGCCGCGCGAGTGAACTTTCCAGGGGAAACGCCATCATCGTTTCAATCCCGAAAAGCGGGCGTACCTGGCTTCGTGCATTTCTTTGTGCCTACTTCTGCAAGCGCTTCGGCCTTGAATTCACTCTGCGGCCGGAGCGTTACCGCGACTCGCGTATTCCCCGGCTGATATTTTCTCACGATCTGTTCGAGCACCGGACAAAGGGCGATCTCTGGGACAGATTGCGTGGCAAATATCTGGTGCCGCGAAGAGAACTTGGCCGGGCAAAGATCATTCTGCTCGCGCGCGACCCACGCGATTGTTTCGTTTCGCTCTACCTGCAGATAACGAGGCGCGATCCCAATGCTCCTGTCGAGCTCAGGCAAAAGAGTGTCAGCGACATGCTGCGCGACAGAAGATTCGGCGTGCGCGCCATCATAAACACAATGAACGATTGGATCGACGAATTCTCGAGACGCGACAATTTCATCCTCATCCGATATGAAGCCCTCCGCGCCTCCCCAGCAGAATATTTCCGAGACTTACTTGCCCTGCTCGGCGAATCTGCCCCCGATATGACGATGTTCCAAGAGGCGCTCGCCTTTTCCGGGTTCGAGAACATGCAAAAGCTCGAGGCGGCCGGTGCTTTTGATTCAAAAATCCTGCGTCCGGGCGACGTGCGCGATCCGGAGTCATTCAAGGTGCGTCGCGGAAAGGTCGGAGGCTACCGCGAATACCTTTCGCTCGAGGATCAGAAATATGCTGCGGACGCATTGGCCGAACTCGATGTTCGGTTTGGCTATTAGATAGGGCGGCGGTGCCGCGCGCTCATGTTCTGCCGGTGCCCCAGCGGCGGTGCAGGAATCGCTCCCAAGGCGAGAATAAGATTTTGTCCGCCAGCAAACCGATGACGACGATCACCAGCATGATGCCGATGACCTGGTCCATCGCGTTTAATTCGCGACCGTAATGAAGCAGATGGCCGAGACCAAATCCGGTCAGGATCGTGACGTAAATTTCGGCGGCCATTAGTGAACGCCAGGCAAACGCCCAGCCCTGTTTCATTCCGCTGATCAAATGCGGCAGTGATGCCGGTAAAATCACGTGGATCCACCGATGGAATGGCCCCGAGCCCATCGTTCGTGCCGCACGCGCAAAGATCGGTGAAATCGTGCGCACCCCGGTGTCGGTCGCGATCACAACTGACCAGACCGTTCCCATGATAACGACGAAGAGCATCGCGCCCTCGGTTTGTCCGAACCACAGTAACGCCAGGGGGACCCAGCAAACGCTCGGCAATGTTTGCAGGCCGAGGGCGAGCACGCCGACCGTGTCTTCGGCAAATGTCAAAGATGCAGTTAGGAGCCCAAGCGGGAGCCCGATCGCGAGGCCAATGAAATATCCCACTAGCAGACGCCGCAACGTAACTGTCGAAGCGCTGAAGAGCGTGCCATCACGTGCGGAGCTAGTGAGATAATCCATAACGCTGCGCGGAGAAGGCAGCAAAACTGGCGACCAAATTTTTGCATTCACCAAGGCCGCCCAAATCGCGACTAGCGCGACGAAAAATAAAACTGCGAACAAGGTTCTCCTCATTCCACGCTCACCACCGCCTCCGGCGCAAGGTAGCCTTTCAGCGCTGCGGTCAATTTCGACGCGTGCCGGGCAATTTCGATGCTGTTGAAGTCCCGCGGCCGCGGCAGGTTCACTTCAAAGATCTCACGGATGCGCCCCGGCGTGGGCGTCATGATCACTACTCGGTCGGCGAGACATGCCGCCTCACGCACGTTGTGGGTGACGAAGATGATCGTCTTGCGCCGTTTTTGCCAAATCTGCTGAATATCGCCGTAAAGTTGTTCGCGTGTCATGGCGTCGAGCGCCGCGAAGGGTTCGTCCATCAGCAACACGCGCGGGTTCGGCGCGAGTGCTCGGGCGAGGGCGACGCGCTGTTTCATGCCGCCAGAGAGCTCGTGCACGTTGGCTTCCATGAACTTCTCAAGGCCCACCAGATGAAGAAAAAATTTCGCGACCTCGCGCCGCTCCCGATTGCGTAAACCCGGTTTCAATTTCAAACCGAACATGACGTTGCCGAACGCATTCAGCCACGGAAATAGCGCGGATTCCTGAAACATGACCAGTCGATGCCGCCCCGGTCCGATCACCGGTTGATTATCCGCCAGCACTCGTCCTTTGTCCGGTCTTTCCAAACCGGCGATGATATCGAGCAGCGTCGATTTTCCGCAGCCACTCGGCCCGACGATGACGATGAATTCGCCTTCCTCGACTTCGAGCGACACATCGTCCAACGCGTGCACGGTCTGGCGCTTTTGGCGAAACCATTTCGAGACATGATCGACAATCAGCTTCGCCGGTGGCGGACCCTGCAGTTCTTCTTGCAGTGACATCAGAGATTTTCGAACAGCTTGGAAAGGTCAGGCGCTGTTTTGATGAAACCGGCTCTGACCGAGTTCTGCATGAATTTTTCCACCGCAGCGCGCGGCGTTTCCGCCGTAAACACAATCCGCTTCCATGCCGCGTCGATCAGTTGTGTGCTCATGTCGCTCTTCGTTTCCTCCAGCAGCTCAGCTTTGATCAAGCGCTGGGCTTCCTCCGGATTTTTTGTGATCCAGTCAGTAAGCTCCGCATGCGCTTGGGCAAAACTTTTCGCCAGTTCGTGTTGTTGGTTTAGAAATTTCACGCTCGAAACGAGAATCGTCGTGGCCACTTCCTTTTCTTCGACAATCACTTTACCGGAGGCTTCCTGCTCGAGGCGAGTCAGCCAGGGTTCCACAGTCCAAACCGCGTCTACTCTCTTCGCCTTAAACAACCCTAACTGATCGGGATTTTGTGTTGGAATCACCTGTGCGTCTCCGCCGAGTTGCGTGATCTTTAGTCCACCGTCTGTCAGCCATGCTCGGCAAGAAATGTCCTGCGTGTTCCCTAATTGCGGCGTGGCGATTTTCTTGCCTCGAAAATCGGCGGCTACTTTCAAATTTTCATCCGGCTGAACAACCAAACCCGCGCCGCCGTTGGCCGCGCCCGCGATCAGACGAATCTCTTCCCCTTTGGATTTGGTATAAGCATTGAGCGCCGGCCCGGGACCGACGTAAGTCAGATCAATCGAATTCGCGAAAACCGCCTCCATCGTGCTCGGTCCGGCGTTGTAAACGAACCATTCGATTTTGGTTCCCGGTCCAAGCCGTTGTTCGAACCAACCTTTGCCCTGGCGAGAGAGAGCATGTGCAATCACGCCTTGTGCGTGCGTGATGTTCGGAAAATGGCCAACACGAATTTTTGTTTCGCCGAAAGAGAAAGCCGCTGCTGCAAACCACAGGGAGATCGATAATACAGCCTTGGAGATTTTCATTCCGTGACTGTTGATCTTGTCGATGGATCGGCGCAACAATCAAGCGCCGAAAGACGCACAAATTGAATTTATCGGAGCGGTCGGGCGACCAGGATGCCGCTGTCCGAGCGATAGCGATAAAGGTATTTCGAAAGCTCCTCGTCAACGATGACCCGGCCATAATTGCTCGGAGATGACGCATGCATGAAATGCAAGACGCCATTGCCTGTACGCAACGCAAGGCCGACATGCGCGGTGGAATAAAGTCCGCTCCGGTCGCGCGAAATGATTCCGATGATGTCGCCGCTGCGCAGTTTGGATTCAATGCCAGCGACTTTGCTTTTCGGAATCTCATGGAGCGGTCGCGAGGAGACGTTCGCTTCCATGCGCGCGAGCGGTCCCAGCAGTGAGCGGTTCGCGGCGAGATAACGGTAATGTCGCCAGCCGACGCTCATTTCGCGCGCGGAATGGGGCACACTGCGGCCACCGAGGTCGCGCGTTAGATCCTCGACCAGACCCCGGCGATCATTGTCGTAAAGCCAGTCCTCCAAGTAATGCAGGCGCGAAAGATATTCGCCGGTGCACTGGCCGCCGCGATATCGATCGAGCTCGACGTAATACAGCATGCGTTCCGGCGTCCAGTTCGATTCCGGTTCGTTCAGCATCCGGGCGAAACCCAGCGCGATCTCGAAGAACGTCCAGCAATCCATCCCGTTGAAATTCACCGATGGCGACTCGATCCGGTTGTCGATCTCCAGAGTGAAATGTTTGTAGCGCGTCCCGACCAGAGCTTGTCCGACCGCCGCAGCGCGTTCACCAATCGGCAGCGCCTTCCAATTCTCCGCTTTAGCCTTTGCCACCAGGCGATTGAATTGGTCTTGTCCTTTAAAAGCCGTGCTAAGCGGCAAGCGCGACTCGTACGCGAATGCGACCGAATAAATTAACAATATGGGAATGAAAACCTTCCAAGTCCGCATATTGCCCACAACTCAACGCGGAATTCATTTGTGAGCAACCGCATTCCTCCTGCCGCAAAGAGTTTTACTTCACTGGAGCAGACTTATATCGTTGGCATTGTGCCCATTCGTTTTCCAAAAAAGAGCCGGCGAAATATTGTTCGCCAAGCGTCACGAGACGGCGCGCCCGTAAAACGTTCCACGCGCGTCCGGTTGCGTCCGCGAGCTGACTGGCACAAGCGTAATTTTCTTACGAGCGTGTTGATTCCTTCGCTCTTCGTCAAACGTTCCGGCGGCCCAGCGGCTCCGCAATTCCCGAAAATCCGCGAAGGCGAGATCTGCATCACCTGGATCGGTCACGCCTCATTTCTCATTCAGACGCACGAGGTGAATATCTTGATCGACCCGATCTGGTCGAAATGGCTCAAGGTGATCAAGCGGTTGAAACAACCAGGCTTCGAAATTCATCATTTGCCTTCGATTGATTTTGTCCTAGTGACTCACGCTCACTTCGATCATCTCGATCGGCGCACGCTGCGGCGCGTTGCAGCAGATCAACCAATCGTCGTGCCCATGGGCGTGGGGAATTTGGTGCACGATCTCGGATTCCATATCGTGCATGAACTGGATTATTGGCAGACGCTCGAGCTTGGGCCGCTGAAAATTTCGCTCACGCCCTGCCATCACTGGGGCGCTCGGTTCCTTGCGGATTTGCATCGGGACTTTGGCGGATTCGTCATCGCGTCGAATGGCCGCACGATTTTTCACTGCGGCGACAGTGCCTATTTTCCCGGGTTCAAGGAAATCGGCGACCGCTTTAACATCGAGGTCGCATTACTTCCCATTGGCGCTTACGAAGCGCCCACCGGTCGTGAAGTTCACATGAATCCTGAGGAAGCGGTCAAAGCGTTTCTCGAGCTCCGTGCGAAGACGTTGATCCCGATGCATTACGGCACGTTTCCGCTCGGTTTCGAGCCGCTCCATGAACCACCGCAACGATTGCTCACAGCCGCCCGCGCTCACGACATTGAGAAAAAGGTTCTTGTGATGACCGAGGGAAAGCCGGTGGTGCTATGAAAAAGAAAACGCCGAACGTCCAACGTCCAACGTCCAATATAGAATTCGAAAGGTGGCGTATTACTGAGGTTTTTGATGGAAAGTACGCATCTAAGAGCAAGTCCGTATATGATCTCGAAGACAGGCTGCTAGAATTTGCCGCGAATATTGTCGAACTCACAGAGTCATTGCCAAATACCCGAGCTGGAAATCACATTGCCGGACAGCTCTTCCGATCCGGGACATCATCTCTTTCCAATCACGGTGAAGTCGAGGCCGCAGAATCACGCAGAGATTTCATTCACAAACTACGAATTTGTCTCAAGGAACTGCGTGAAACAAAGCGCTGGTTGCGACTTGTAGGCCCAGTAAAGAACCTCGGCACACCTGCAAACTTCACCGTCTGTCTCAATGAAGTCGAAGAGCTGATCCGGATTTTCGTGGCCAGCATCCGGACGGCTGAGAGAAGGCCAAATGATATGCGCTCCCTCTGAGTTCGACGTTGGGCGTTGGGCGTTGGGGGTTGGGCGTTTTCTGTGTTAGATGTCCGCTCCGCGCTCCACGCGTTCGGAAATTCCTGGCGCGGTAACGGCAGGACTTATCGTCGTCTTCTTCTGTCTTCTTCTGCTCTGGCACGATCCGCTCGTTTTTTGGAATGACGATTATGAATTGTCTGTGCTGCCTGTGTTCGCCGACATCGCGCGCAGTTGGTCGGAGGGTCATTGGCCGATTCTAAGTCCGTATTCTTGGGTCTGCGGCAATCTCGCTGGCGAATTTCAGTACGGCACGTTCTCGGTCTTTATAAATGCAGCCGTCATTCTCATCTGGAAATTTCCGATGACGTTTCCCCAACAAGCCGCCGCACTTTCCATCGCGCACCTGTTTGTTCTGGCGATGGGCGCATTCTTGCTTGCGCGCGACCGGCGACTTTCAATTCCATTGTCGATCTTTGTCGCGCTGGTTGCTGCTCTAAACGGCTGGTTCATTTGCTGGGGCGCGGCCGATTGGTTCGGCGCGCTCGGCGCGTTTACCTGGCTGCCTTGGGCATGGTGGGGAGCGGAGCGCGCAATGGATCAACAGCGAACGAAATGGCGATTCCTTTGGCCGGCGCCGTTCGTTTACCTCGTCGTCACCGGCGGATTTCCGTACACAGTTTTGATGATGCTGCTCTTGATCGCATGGTTGGCGATCAAGGCAATGTGGGAGCGGCCTCAGAGCGGCGATAGCCGGGACACTAAGGTCCCTCCCGCATTGGCAATCTTGCCGATGCTTTTTGGTGTCGCGCTCGGTTTCGGATTGTCCGCGCCCGCGTGGCTCGCGATTCTCGATCTCGTTCACGGTTCAGCGCGCGAATTGCAGTCGCCAGCAGCACACTGGCAATGGCTTGTTCCACCAGCGGCATTGCCCGGTTTGATCTTGCCATGCTGGACTGTTAATTGGGCGGATTTTTCCAGCCGTTATCTGCCACACACGGCGACCGAATTAACATGCGGGCTCGTCGCTCCCGCCGCACTTATCGCTGGGTTCTTCTGGCGCGGACGTATGCTCGTCAGGCAAATTAAGTGGGAGCTTCTCTTGCTCTTGCTCTTGCTCTTGCTCTGCATGATTCCAACGGCGGGTCTTTTCCGGTGGAGTTTTCGCTGGCTGCCTTTTTTCTATTTGGTTCTGGCAATTTGCGCAGCGGAAGTGCTGCAAGTGCGGCCGGGGTCACCGACCCCGGCTACAGCGGCGCTCGGTCTCGTCGTTTTGACGGCTATCGCAATGTTCGTCCTGCGCGCAACTGGCACCTACGCTTTCCCTCTGACATGGATTTTACTCGGACTCGCGGGCATTTGGTGGCTGGCAACGCTTTGGTTGCGTGATTCTGAATTTCAAAAATGGGGACCGGTTGTGATCACGTTTTTGGCATTTCTCGCTACATATTTCTACATCCCGACAAACTGCTGTGTGCCGAAATACAATTTTTCTCAAGACCTGCTTAAACCTGCGCCGCTCGATCCCCGCCGGCTTTATCTCAGCATCTATCCGTGGGCAGAGCTTACCTATTGTGTGGCAAACAAACCACAGCCAGTCGGCCATGTTCTGCGCCCGGGAAGCACGTCGATGTGGGCTGGATTGCATTTTATTAATGGCTACAGCCCAATCAGAGCCGCTGGCGTGGCGCGCGAGTTCGCGGCCACGATCCACGGTGAAATCAATCCTGCAGTGGGAGAATATTTGCTCAATCATCAAGCTGGTGAGGGTGGGGAACTAGCATCGCTGGGAGTGGACGGAATCGTCGTTGCGCGAGAAATCGATCTTCTGCCGCAACCATCCTCTGAATGGCAGCTCGTCGTTTCAACAGATGAAGGACGCGTCTTTCATCGGCGCGGCGCGCCATTCGCGCGCGTGCGCTCGGTCACGTCGATCGATTCGCAGCCTGACGAGCAGTTTGTGGCCGCAACGATTTCGCAGGTCGATGATTCGCGAGACCGAGTGGAAGTTGATATCGATGTGCCGAGTGGCGATCGGCCTGCGTTGCTGACTTTTTCGCGGCCGTATTTTCGCGGATATCAGGCGCGCCTGGGCGATCAAAAACTCGCCGTCACTTCCTATCGCGGATTATTTCCAGTGGTGAAAATCCCAGCGAGCATGCATGGGCGGCTCACTCTTGCCTATCGGCCATATTGGCTGATCTGGGGAGGCGGCGCCGCAATCGCCTGTGCTTTAGTTATCGCGCTGAGCCTTGTCGCAGCGATTCCGCGAGGTACGCCCGACCAAAGGGTTACATAAGTACGCAATAATGTTGAGCTGTGATATGATTTGGTTCGATTTTACCCAATCGTGAAAAGGTCACTCGTCGCGCTTACCATATTTTTCTCTGCCTTCGCTGCCGTGCTCGGAGATCTCAAGCCCAGCGATTCGAGCGCTCCAGTCCTGCAATATTTCGCACCCGTTCAAATCGCTCCAAGGGCTGGCCATGCAGATGCACCCAACTTTACTTTCGATGCGGGAAAGCCGTTGCTTACGATAAGGTCTGTCCGCCAGTTAATCCCTCATCGAGATGGAAAAGGCATTACAATCATTCTAAATGAAAAAGACAAACAGCGATACGCGGAGCTGACCCGCCGATTTAAAGGTCGCCTGCTGATATGTGTTGCTGCAACCGATGTGATCAGCATCGAGCAGATCACTTCTCCGGCGGAGAACGGGATGATTGAGTTTAGTGATGCCCGCTATACGGGGCATATCGCCAGATATCTTCGTCGCCGATTTGGCATGTAGCGTTGCCGGGTCCTGGCGCCGCTACAATTTTTTTGGATCTTCGAGCAGATCGATCACCCGCTTGAGCAAGCGTCCTGCGCCGCCACCGTCGATGCTGCGATGATCGAAACTCAATGTGATCTGCGCTTCGGTTTTGGGAACGAACTCGCCTTTCGCTTCATCCCATGACGGCGTTTTTTTCCCGACGCCGAGACCGAGCAGCAATGTCTGGTCTGGCAGCGGAATCGGGGTGCCCCATTCCATTCCGAAGGTTCCGAAATTGGAAACCGTAGCGATGCCGCCGGCTTGCATGTCGGGCGAAATTCGCCGTTGTCGGGCAAGATCGACAAGCTCCTTGTATTTTGTCGTAAGATCGGCAAGAGAGGTTTTATCTGCGCCGCGAATCACCGGCACCATGATTCCATCCTCCGCTTCAACCGCAATGCCTACATCAATGGAGTTTGATTGCACTACGCGGTTGCCGATCAATTTCGCCGCTGCGCCCGGATTTTCCTCGAGAGCGAGCGCGAGCGCGCGCAACGCGTAAAGACCAGGACCTGGCTTTGGATCACGCGATTGCCGATCTTGCAGCACCGGGTCGAGATTTACCGACGAGCCAATGGTCGAAAGCGGGCGCGTCCAACTCCGCCGCATCGCATCCGCCACGCCGGCGCGAATGGCGGAAGCTTCATGCGCGGTCTGTTTCTCGATCTTGTGCAGGAAATTCTCGAGATCCTTAATCGTGACGCGAGTGCCTGCGCCAGTGCCGATGATCCCGGCCAAGTCCGCCGTTGTTAATTGCAACTCGGCCATGCGTGCGCGCACGCGCGGCGACATGAAAGTGGCGCCTTTCGTGATTGCCGGAACGGGCAGGTCGCCAACGCGCGCGCCGTCGCCGTCGCGCGCGGCAATTTTTCTCTCTCGCGCCGGAGCAACTTCCTGATCAGCGCGCGCGGGAATTTCTTCAGCCACTTCTCGCTGTGAAGGAGGCGGCACTTGTTTCGCGAATCGCGCCGCGTCTGCCTCGCTCGCTTCTACGTAGCCAAGCACTGCACCGACCGGGTATGTCTGCTTTAATTGCACCGTGATCTTGTCAATTTTGCCTTTGCATGGCGTGGTCACGCCCATGACCGCTTTGTTGGTCTCGACGTCGATAATTTCCTGATCATCCACGACGTCGTCGCCCGGTTTGATCTTGATATCGACGATGGTGGCTTCGGCGATCGATTCGCCCAGCTGCGGCATGATGATCGGGACTTGCGGCATAGATTCTATTCTCGCAGCAGTGCGCGAGCTTTGGTTGCGATATGTTGCGCGTTCGGCCGATGCGCGCTCCAAAGATTTGGATGATACGGAATCGGAGTGTCCTTGGCGTTGAGACGTTGCGGCGCTGCATCGAGCAGATGAAACCCCTGGCTGGTGACGCGTGCGATGACTTCTGCGGTCGCGCCGCCCCAGGGAAATGACTCGCCGACGCAGAGCAAACGTCCCGTGCGCGCGACGGATGCCAGCACCGTGTCGGTATCAAGCGGTTTAACCGTGCGCAGATCGACCACTTCAACTTCGAAACCTTCACGCGCGAGTTCTTCCGCCGCTGCGAGAGATTCCTGAACCATTGCACTGTAGCTCACGATGGTGAGATCCCGTCCCTCCCGCGCAATCCGCGCGCGACCGGTCGGCAAGCCCTTCTCCGGCAGCTTGTCGGCTTTGAGATGGTAATAGAGATATTTGTGTTCGCAGTAGATGACCGGATCATCAATCGCTACGGCTTCAATGAGCATGGTATAGGCGTCTTCCACCGTCGCGGGAGTCATCACAATCAGTCCCGGATAATGCGCATAAATTGATTCCATCGATTGACTGTGAAATGGCCCGCTGCCTTTTGTTCCGCCCGAAGGCAGACGCACGGTTATTGGCACGGGCATGCCTGTTCGCCAGTGATGGGTGCCTGCATTGTTTAGAATTTGATTGAGCGCAATGCTGGAGAAATCGGCAAACTGCATTTCGACAATCGGCCGCATTCCCTGCATGGCGGCGCCAATTGCGGTGCCGACGATCGCGTCTTCACTGATCGGCGTGTTCAATACGCGCCCAGGAAATTCCTTCGCGAGGCCTTTCGTGGCCTTAAATGCACCGCCGAATGTTCCGCCGACGTCCTGTCCGTAGATGAAAACTCGTTCGTCATCACGGAGCAGTTTTGCCTGTGCTTCGCGGATTGCTTCGAGATAGGTGATGCTCATTCGAAAGAATCGACAAGGTCGCGCGTCGATAACGCGCACCAATCTTCTTTGTCGCCCTCAGGCGCGGGCTCTTTTTGCGCACTGGCAATTGCCTCGTCCACCTGCGCGGCTGCGTGTTTGCGCCACTCGGCGAGCGTCTCCGCGTCCGAAAGATTAAGGTCGATAATTGTCTGCTCGGCCACCTTCAGGCAATCGCGCGCGAACGGCTGCTGCTTGATCTCCTCCGTCACATAGCTTGCATCATCGTGCTCCCCATGCCCGGACAGGCGCAGGACGGACGCGACGACCAATTGCGGCGGACGACCTGCGCGCGCGCGTTTCACCGCGCTACCGATTACGTCCAGGCACGCAGCGAGATCGGTTCCGTCGAGACTATAGCCTTCGAAGCCGTAGCCGAGCGCGCGGTCAACCAAATCATGACACGCGAATTCGCGGTCGTTCGGCGTTGAGTAAGCGTAATGATTGTTTGTCGCGACGACCACGAGCGGCACTTGTTCGACAGCAGCGATATTCATTCCCTCGTGGAACGAACCGGTCTGCATTCCCCCTTCGCCGATGGATGCCAGGCCGACGAAATTTTTCTCCCCTTTAAATCGCTTCGCCAGTAATGCGCCTACCGTGACCGAAATCATCGCGCCGAGATGACTAATCATGGCAAGTTCGTTCTTGCGCGGATGGCCCCGGTGAATGTTGCCGTCGCGTCCGCGCATCGGGCCGAGGCGCGAGCCGAGATACGTGCGCGTTACGTCGAGCAGCGGTTCGCCAAATGCGGAGCGTCCGGCCTGGTCGCGAATCAATGGCGCGAAGATATCGCCTTTTTGCAAAAATAACCCGCATGCGACGCTGATTGCCTCCTGGCCTTTGCCGATATAAACTCCGCCCGTGATCAACCCGCCGCGGTACAGGCTCACCAGCTTTTCTTCCAGGGTGCGCGCCAGAAGCATCCAGCGAAACGCTTCGAGGAAGCGCTCGTGCAGCGGCGCGGCCTTTTTTGTTTTTGATTTTGCGCTGCGCTGCGCCGTCTGAAGCATCGGGCAATTCTACGCGACATCGACAATCCCGCGCAAAAATTTTTTTGCGGAGCGCAGGCATCTTGCCTATGGGGCCAGCGGGCTTCCAGCCTGCTGAATCTGGAAAACGAGCATTTAATCGGCAGGCAAGATGCCTGCGCTACTATCGCGTCGCCAGCGCGAGCCGTCGCTGGGTCGGGCTACGTTCGCCTCCGTTCGATGCTACTTCGGCGGAAATTTGCTGTGGCGCGGTTAGTTTCATTCCGACCA
>Ga0209058_1000047_pt1 | contig 83355 bp, 70 predicted proteins | sample GraSoiAngelo_147_FD_185904 | JGI IMG/M metagenome (GOLD analysis project Ga0209058, IMG submission 185904) | Grasslands soil microbial communities from the Angelo Coastal Reserve, California, USA - 14_1009_05_40cm (SPAdes) (version 2) | ecosystem: Environmental > Terrestrial > Soil > Grasslands ... | reverse complement strand
GACCGGCGCGTTGGCGAACGCGGTGACCACGTTGTTGACCGCCACCGGATCGGGCCTGTGGAACTGCATGTAGTCGGCCTCGACGAAGATGTCCTTGTGGTTGGGACTCGCGCACTCGCCGGCGTCGAAGACGCCGTTCCCGTTCATGTCCACACAGAGGGTGACGGCCCGGAAGGAGGGGTCCCGATTCGCAGAATAGATGCTGTCCACGCTGATGCCCGGACGGCCGTCGCTCCAGAAACTGCTGTCCTCCCAGCAGTCGAGCAGGCCGTCGCCGTCGGCGTCCGGCGCGCTCCCGGTGGTCTGATCACATGCGGCCGGAAACGCCAGCGGTGCTCCCGAATTCTGGCCGGTAGTTCCAGCCGCCATTTCCAGGCCGATCAGCTGACCGAAGGTCGTGGAGGTCGAGGAAACGGCATCCTTCGTCCACAGGACGTCCCGCATTGGGACCTGGAGCCCAAAGCTCGCGGGGTCATCCGGCACCCCGGCGGGATCGACCATCGTCATTCCTGCGGGGAGGGTTACGCTGAAGGACCTCACGAGACTGCCGCTGGCCTTGTCGAGTTGCCGGATCGTGGGGACACCCCCGCTCGGCGCCGCACACGCGACGAAGAGGCTCACGCCTGCGATCCCGATCCCGGCGACCGGCGTAGTGCAGCCTGACGCGATCGTCGCCGGCACGGCGGCGGCTCCGGTCGGAGTGAGATGGAGGATATTGGGGCTCGACGAGGTCTGGTAGATCGTCTTGTTCTTGCTGTCCCATGCGATTCCATTGCAGTTGGAGCCGGCGGACCCCGTGAATAGGGGGGTCGCCGTGCCTGGGGCACCTGCCGGGTCGAATGGGCTGAAGTGAAGCACGTAGAGGTCGCCTCGCCCTGGCGTCGTTTGTGCCGACGCGATGGAAAGGGAGGAGAGAAAGGTACTACTGACCGCCGTGCAGCCGAGGAGGTCCCCGGTGTCGGCTCGGAACGCCAAGGCGTTCCATGGAGTCACGACCGAGGTGGAGATCGTCGTCTTGAGGACGGCTGAGGTCGCGGACGGATTGCTCGTGACGGGGTCGAGGAGGAAGAGTCTGGATTGTGAGGAGCCGTCACTCGGAGTAAAGCAGCTAATTACCACGAGACTGGGGATCGCTGGGAAGCCCGCCTTCCCGCCCGACACGACGGCGAGCGCGGTCCCGAAGTCCGAGCCGCAATTCGCGTCGCCGGGGATGGTTACGGTCTTGATGACGTCCCCGACGGCAGCCTCCGCGGCGCGACCTATCGTCCCGAGCGCTAGAGTGATCACCAACCCGACAACGGCCCAGTTCACGAAGCTCCGGCTCTTCCTGCTCATTCCTCTCCACTCCCTCATTCGCCCACTCACGTCCTCACGGCCTCTCGTGTTCGCACGCTGCCTCTGATCGACACGTCCTGGAGAACCGAGCGGGGCCTGATCTTATCTCTGAGTCACTTTGAAGAGTCTCGTTGAACAGCCCGCGGAGTCTTGGTACGGACAAGCGTGTTTTCCCTTGCGGAATCTGTAGACCTCGTCTGGGAAGCCCCATCCGAGAGGGCTCACCTGCGCGTTGACTTTTAACTTGGTGTGGGTTAGACGTCCATACGTAGTTCTACGTATGTTTGGGAACGCTCGAGCGTGGGGTCGTATTGGAGCACTTAACCCAGCGAGACATCCGGGCTCTTGTTGCGTGCGTGGCAGAGATTTCTGCGCTCCGCGATCTCGACGCCTTCCGTGACCATGTGGTTCGCGCGATCGCGAAGGTCGTTCCGGCCGAGGTCATCGCATACACCGAGATCGGGTTCGGACAGCCCACCGCCCGGGTCTTCCATCCCGCCCATGTCGTCACTCCCGACCTCATGCAGACCTTTGAGCACCACAAACACGAGCATCCGCTCATCAGGCATTTCAGCGAGAATCCTCAGGCTCGTGCGGCCAAAATCTCTGACTTCTTGACTCAGCGCGAGTTCCACCGCCTTGGGCTCTATAACGAGTTCTTCCGCAAGATCGATGTGGAGCACCAGATAGTCATCGGCCTGCCCGCCCCGTCGCCACGGGTCGGCGGGGTCGCACTCAGCCGGAGTGGGCCGGACTTCTCGGAGCGTGACCGGATGCTTTTGAGTGTGCTTCAGCCCCACATCGTTCAGGCCCACCGAAACGCTGCGTCGTTTTCTCAGATCAAGCAAGAGGCTACGCTGGCCCTGACGGGGCTGGAGGAGATCGGACGGGGGATCGTTCTGTTGGGACCGGATGGCGCCGTCCGGTTCGCGACGCGGCTGGCCCGTCAGTGGTTGACAAGTTACTTCGGTCATCGAGGGATGCGGTCAAAGCGCTTGCCGGAGGCTCTTCAGCGCTGGGTCACATTCCATGTGACGACGGTCGGCAGGCCCGGCGACGTCTCTGCCGCCGGCAAACCGTTAGTGGTCGAGGGTCCCGAGAATCGTCTCGTCGTCCGGCTGATTCCCGCCGAGGGCGGTAGCCTCCTCTTGCTGCAACAGCAGCACACCGTCCCCAGGCCTGCGTCCCTCGAGGCCCTGGGGCTCAGCCGTCGCGAGGCGGAGGTGCTCGCCTGGGTGGCTCAAGGCAAGACCGACGCCGCCATCGGGATGATCCTGAGCCTGAGCCCCCGCACGGTCGGCAAGCACCTCGAGCATATCTACGAGAGGCTCGGCGTCGAGAACCGATTGGCAGCGGCCGCGCTCGCGTACACCACGCCGCTGGCGACGTTCTAGAATCCCGACAAGTACGCGAGCGCCGAGGCGAAGCGCGAACGACCTTCACGCGTTCCGAGGAGAGAGAGCTTCCGCGATCAGGTCTTGCGATAGATCTCGCCGCCGCTCGTCCTGAACTCCTCCGCCTTCTCGCGGAGCCCCTGCACGACCGCCGCCGTCTCCTCCGCGATGCCGTGCTTGGCGGCGTAGTCGCGGACCTCCTGCGTGATCTTCATCGAGCAGAAGTGCGGCCCGCACATCGAGCAGAAGTGGGCGACCTTGGCGCCCTCCGCGGGCAGGGTCTCGTCGTGGAACTCGCGCGCCGTCTCGGGATCGAGCGAGAGGTTGAACTGGTCCTGCCAGCGGAACTCGAAGCGCGCCCGCGAGAGCGCGTCGTCCCAGTCGCGGGCACGCGGGTGGCCCTTGGCGATGTCGGCCGCGTGGGCGGCGATCTTGTAGGCGATCACGCCGTCCTTCACGTCCTTGCGGTTGGGGAGGCCCAGGTGCTCCTTCGGGGTCACATAGCAGAGCATCGCGGTCCCGTACCAGCCGATCATGGCCGCGCCGATCGCGGACGTGATGTGGTCGTACCCCGGCGCCACGTCGGTCGTCAGCGGCCCGAGCGTATAGAAGGGCGCCTCGTGGCAGACCTCGAGCTGGCGGTCCATGTTCTCCTTGATCAGGTGCATCGGCACGTGGCCCGGGCCCTCGATCATCACCTGCACGTCGCGCTCCCACGCGATCGTCGTGAGCTCGCCGAGCGTGTCGAGCTCGGCGAACTGCGCCTCGTCGTTGGCGTCGGCGTTGGAGCCGGGGCGCAGGCCGTCGCCCAGCGAGAAGGCGACGTCGTAGGCGGCCATGATCTCGCAGATCTCGCGGAAGCGCGTGTAGAGGAAGCTCTCCTGATGGTGCGCCAGACACCACTTGGCCATGATCGAGCCGCCGCGCGAGACGATGCCGGTGACGCGCTTGGCGGTGAGGGGAATGTAGGGCAGGCGGACGCCGGCGTGGATCGTGAAGTAATCGACACCCTGCTCGGCCTGCTCGATGAGCGTGTCGCGGTAAATGTCCCACGTGAGCTCTTCGGCCTTGCCGCCGACCTTCTCGAGCGCCTGGTAGATCGGCACCGTGCCGATCGGCACCGGCGAGTTGCGCAGGATCCACTCGCGCGTCTCGTGGATGTTCTTGCCGGTCGAGAGGTCCATCACCGTGTCGGCGCCCCAGCGCGTCGCCCACGTCATCTTTTCCACCTCCTCCTCGATCGAGGAGGCGACCGCCGAGTTGCCGATGTTGGCGTTGATCTTCACGAGGAACTTGCGGCCGATGATCATCGGCTCGGTCTCGGGGTGGTTGACGTTCGACGGGATGATCGCGCGGCCGCGCGCGACCTCGTCGCGCACGATTTCGGGCGCCATGCCCTCGCGGAGCGCGATGAACTCCATCTCCGGCGTGATCTCGCCGCGCCGCGCGTAGTGCATCTGCGTGACGCAGCGGCCCGGGCGGGCGCGCAGCGGCCGCCGCACGCTCGCGAACCGCACGCCGCCGAGCGCGGGATTCTCGTCGCGGCTGCGGCGATACGCGGACGACGGGCCGGGCAGCTCCTGGACGTCGCCCCGGTCGACGATCCACCCGAGCCGGCGCGGCGTCAGACCTCGCTTGAGGTCGATGGGCGCGTCAGGATCGGTGTAGGGGCCGCTCGTGTCGTAGAGGCGGAGCGGTGGATTGCCGCCGGACAGCGCGATCTCGCGCATCGGGACGCGGATGTCGGGCCGGGATCCGGTGAGGTAGATCTTGCGGGACGGCGAATGTGACATACGATCCTCCCTTCGCTGGTATTAACCAGTTCAGGTTCATGCGGTCGGCGGCGGTGAGCCGCCCTCTCAGCCCGGTTCCCCGAGCTCCCGCGTTTTTCAGCGGATCGGCAGCCGTGGCTGCCGTGGCACAGCCTACGCTGGAACTAGCCTTAGAGCAAGTCGCCGCTGACGTGCAGTTCGTGCCCCGCTCGCTCCGGCCATCAGCGAATGCGCCAGCTCTTGTCCACGTACCGGTGTGCGTCCACCTCCGACACCTGGATCGCGGCTCGGTAGGCGCCGGCCTCCACGGTGTGGACGCGCGTGTCGACGGCGACCTGCTCGGCGTCGGGTCCCCCCTCGAGCGCCTCCGCGAGCACGCGCCCGTCGAGGTCACCGCGCTCGGCGATGCCCAAGAGCGCGAGGATCGTGGGCGTCACGTCCACGTTGCCCACGGGCACGCGGATCGTCGCCCGCTTCTTGAAGCTCGCGCCCCCGGCCAGGAACGTGTTGCGCACGTTCCACGGGCTCATGCTCCCGTGGTCGCTGGCGTAGAGCGTGGCACCGCCGCTGATGTTCGCCAGGTCGGCCCCCGGGACGCCGAACGCGTTCGGGCGAGAGCTCCACGGAAACGTGAAGAGCAGATCCGGCCCGCGCTCGGCGTTGGCCGCATGGATCAGCTCGAGCGAGAACGTGCCCTCGACGGCGCCGCGCGCGTCGCCGGCCGCGCGGGCCGCGGTGAAGACCACGCCGCCCCACTCGCTCGCCTGGACGAGTCGTGCGATCTCCGCGGTGCGTGTCCGATCGTGGCCCGCGACGTGAACCGCGACCGCCTGCCCGCTGCTGGCCAGGACGACGTCGTCCGAGTCGGCCGACGCCTTCAGTCCGGCCTCGATGAGCGCGGCGGCGACGTCGACGCCCCCCGTGTTGGAGGTGAACCCGTGGTCGGAGACGACCAGCACGTCGGTCGAAGGGGTCAGCCCGAGGTCGTCGAGCGTCGCCAGCACGCGCGCGATCTCGCGGTCGTCGTTGGCGAGGGCCTCGCGCGAGGATGGCGAGCCCACACCCAGGTGGTGCTGGCTGTGATCCGGCTCGGTGAGCCAGTTGATCACAACGTCGGGCACGAGCTCCGGAATCACGTACTCGCGCAGCACGCGTTGCGTCCACGCGACCACCGCGTCGAACCGCTCGGCAGCGCCCCGCGGGGGCGCCGGCCCGAACCTGGCGAGGATCGCCTCGCTCGCCGAGGCGGGCCAGCCCACGATCTCGCCGGGGTCGAAGGCGCCGTTGACGAGCACGCCGATGCCGTCACGCGCTCGGGGATTGGTCAAGAGCGCGCTGCCCGTCGAGCCCGAGCTGACGGCCGCGAGCCGCAGCCCTCGCGCGTGAAGTCGCTCGCCGAGCGTGGCCGTGAGCACGAGCCGCCGGCCCGTGGCCTCGTCGAGCTCGAGCAGGCGGCGATAGTCACCCGTGTTCAGCGCGCGCGTCGGATCGACCTCCGCGGCGTAGATCTGGTTGCCCAGAATGCCGTTCGAGGCCGGCTGCATACCGGTCGCGAGCGCGGCCGCGTTGACGCGCGTCACCGTCGGGAAGACGGCGTGGCCGTTCGTGAAATCCACGCCTTCGGACCGCAGGCGATGCAAGCTGGGCGTGCCGTCCGGGGTGACCGCGTCGGGCCGGAGCCCGTCGACCACGAACACGATCACGAACCGTCTGCCGGCCGGCATGGGCTCGCTATGCTAGCGCGCTGCGGGCCGGATTGGTATCATCCCGAATCACCATGAAAATCTGCTTCTTCCACCTCATGCCCTATCGGTTCCTGCCCGACGATTTCGAGCGGAAGTACCGGTCGGTCTGGGTCGACGTCCCGCATCACCTGCACGACGCCGAGAAGACGCGGGGCCTCTACCAGGAGTTCCTCGACGAGCTGGAGTTTGCCGAGGCGCAGGGCTTCGACGGGCTGTGCGTGAACGAGCACCACAACAACGCCTACGGCCTGATGCCCTCGCCCAACCTCATGGCGGCGGCGCTCACGCGGCGGACGTCGCAGGCCGCGCTCGTCGTCCTCGGCAATAGCCTCGCCGCCTACAATCCGCCGCTCCGCGTGGCCGAAGAGTTCGCGATGCTCGACCTGCTCTCGGGCGGCCGGCTCGTTGCCGGTTTTCCGGTCGGCACGTCGATGGACATGAACTTCGCGTACGGGATCAACCCGGCCACACTGCGCGAGCGTTACTACGAGGCGCACGACCTGGTGATCCAGGCGTGGACGCGGCCCGAGGTCTTCGCATTCAACGGCAAGTACACGCAGGTCCGCTACGCGAACATCTGGCCGCAGCCGCTGCAGAAGCCGCACCCGCCGGTGTGGATCCCGGGCGGCGGCAGCGTCGAGACGTGGGAGTGGACGGCGAAGCTCGACTACGTCTACTGCTACCTCTCGTACTTCGGCTACAAGCGCGGGCGCGCCACCATGGACGGCTTCTGGGAGGCGATCGCCCGCGTCGGCGCCGACGACAATCCGTACCGCGCTGGCTTCCTGCAGCTCGTGTGCGTGTCGGAGACCGACGCGCAGGCCGAGCGCGAGTACTTCCCGCACGTGCACTACTTCTATCAGAAGTGTCTGAACGTCTGGGAAGGGTTCGCGGAGGCACCGGGCTACCGCACCGTCAAGACCGTGCAGAGCGGCACCCGCGCCCAGGTGGGCGCCGCGGCGCGCAAGGCGCGCCAGTCGCTCGACTGGGGCCAGTACGTCGATCAGGGCTACATCATCGCGGGCAGCCCGCAGACGGTGCGCCAGCAGCTCACCGACTGCATCCGCAGCTTGCGCGTCGGGCACCTGATGGTCCTGCTCCAGATCGGCAGCATGCCGAAGGAGCTGGCGTTCAAGAACACCGAGCTGTTCGCGAAGGAAGTCATGCCGCACGTCCGCGATCTGTGGCCGGGTTACAAGGACCGCTGGTGGCCGTCGGGCGCCCGGAACGGAGCGTAGATGCCCGACGAGCGCACGATCGAGATCCGGGGCGGCGCGGTGGCCTTCAGGGTCCTCGCCGCCGGACGCGGCGCGCCGCTGGTCTATTTCCATTCCTACTACGAGCGGAGCGTGTGGTCGCCGTTCCTCGAGCTGCTCGCCGGGTCGTTCAGCGTGTACGCGCCGGCGCATCCCGGCGTCGCGGGCTCGACCGGCATCGAGACGCTCGAGGATCTCCTCGACCTCACGCTCGCCTACGACGAGCTCATCGCGGCGCTCGGCGTCGACCGCGCGCACCTGGTCGGCCATTCGTTCGGCGGCATGGCTGCCGCGGAGCTTGCCGCCGTCTTGCCCGCTCGCGCGCGGAGCCTGACGCTCGTCTCGCCGCTCGGACTCTGGCGCGACGACGCGCCGCCCGCCGACATCCTGATCCTGCCCGCCGACGAGCTCGCGGCCGTCCTCTGGCGCGACCCGGCCTCCAAGGTCGCGCGGGAGTGGGCCGTGGGCACGGGCGGCGACCCGGACGACATCGCCGCGCAGGTCGAGTCGCTCCAGCGACGGTCGTCGATGGCGAAGTTCGCGTGGCCGATTCCCGACAAGGGGCTCCGCCGTCGCCTGCACCGGATCGCCGCCCCGACGCTGCTGGTGTGGGGCGACGAGGATCACGCGAACCCGGTGGTGTACGCCGAGGAGTGGCAGCGGCGAGTCAAGGGCGCCGCGCTGCGTCTGCTCCCCGGCGGTCACATGGTCCTCCACGAGTCGCCGGAGGCGGCCGCGCGCGCCGTCGTGGAGCTCGCCGGCCCGTGACCCTCCTCGGCGGGAGCGCCCTCGTCACCGGCGGCGGCTCTGGGATCGGACGCGCGATCGCGCGGGCGCTCGCGTCCCAGGGCGCGGCGGTGGCGGTCATGGACCTCCTGCCGGAGGGCGGCAAGGAGACCGTCGCCGCGATCGCGGCGACAGGTGGCCGCACGACGTTCGTGCTGGGCGACGTGAGCCGGTGGGACGACGTCGATCGAGCGGTCGCGGCCAGCGTGCGCGAGCTCGGGCCGCTCGGGATCATGGTCAACGCCGCCGGCGTGCTCGACGGCTACGCGTCGGCCGACGAGATCGGCCCCGCGCTGTGGGAGCGCGTCATCGGCATCAACCTCACCGGCACGTTCTACGGCAGCAAGCGCGCGCTGGCCGAGCTGCTCCCGCGTGGGCGCGGACGCATCGTCAACATCGCCTCGGTCGCGGGCCTGGTCGGCTCCGGCGGCGGCGCCGCCTACACCGCGTCCAAGCACGGCGTGGTGGGGCTGACCCGTCAGCTCGCGATCGCGTACGCCGGCCGCGGTGTCACCGTGAACGCGATCTGCCCGGGCGCGATCCAGACGTCGCTGCGGGACAATTCGACGCGGATCCTCGGCGCGGACGCTCCGGCGATGCGCGGAGTCGGCGGCGACGAGGCGGCGGTGCGCGCGATCACGCCGGCGGGCCGTCGCGGCACGCTCGAGGAGATCGCAGCCGCCGCGTGCTACCTCGCCAGCTCGGAAGCGGACTACGTCACGGGCTCGACGCTCGTGGTCGATGGAGGATGGACAGCGAGATGATCAAGCGATTCCACGTGCTCTACGTCGGCCAGGTGGATCTCGAAAATATCGGCCTCGAGGGGACGCCGGCCAACGCGCGGCGTTACGACAACGACAAGCTGAGCGAGCCGTTCTTCGCGGCGCGCGACGTCGCCCAGCTGATGGACGATCTCGGCTACTACGCGCTGTGGACGGCCGAGCACCACTTCCAGCGCGAGGGTTACGAGGTCTTCCCGAACCTCGTCCAGCTCTCGCTCTGGCTCGCCACGCAGACGCGGCGGCTGAAGCTCGGCTGCGCCTTCAACGTGCTGCCGATGTGGCATCCGATCCGGCTGGCCGAGGACTACGCCATGGCCGACATCGTCACCCACGGCCGCGTGATCATGGGCGTCGGCCGCGGCTACCACTCGCGCGAGGTCGAGTCGTTCGGCGCGCCTGTCATCGACCAGGCGGCGAACCGGGAGCTGTTCGAGGAGCAGGTCGATCTCCTGCTGAAGTGCTTCAACGAAGACTCCTTCAGCCATCGCGGCAAGCGCTACGAGGCGCCGCCGCCCGTCGAGTATCGCGGCTACACGCTGAGCGACATCACGTGCGTGCCGCGGCCCAAGCACCTGCCGGTCGAGATCTGGATGCCGATCGCCAGTAGCAAGTCGATCGACTACATGGCCAGCAAGAACTTCAAGGCGATGGTGACCCTCAACGGCGAGCAGATCCTCGATGCCGTCGTCAAGGCGTATCGCGATGCGTGCGCGAAGTACGGGTACCGGAAACAGCTCGGCGAGGACATGATCTGGGGCGCCGGACTCTACCTGGCCGACACGCCCGAGGAGGCCAAGCGCCGGGTCGAGCCGGCGCACGACGAGCGCTACAAGTGGTTCGCGCCGTTCGGGTTCGTGCGCTACGCCGACGGGCAAGGGCGTACGTGGGGCACGCCGGGGGCGCCGGCGCGCATCCCGTCGCTCGCCGACGGGATCCAGCAGAAGGCGTGGTTCTGCGGCCCGCCGACGCACGTGATCGACGGGATCAAGTCGATCGCGTCCAAGTATCCCGGGCTCGAGGACTTCATGGTCCACTGGGCCGAGGGCCTGTCGGTCAAGGAGTTCAAGGAGCAGCTCCGCTGGTTCGCGCGCGACGTGATGCCCGCGCTCCAGACGCGCTGAGCCGCGCCGAGGACCGCGCCGGCCCCGTATACCCACCCCGGGTATTTTCCCTCGGGCGAACCCCCCAAGGGATGGTATTTTCTCTTTCGCGGCCCTCGTACATGTGGTAGGAATACCCCCGAGGGAAGCACGGGCCGGACCACCATCACGAGGGAAGGAGGCACTATGGCGAAGGGGAAGAAGGCGTTCGGGGGCTACTCGATCAGCTTCAAGGGCTGCAAGGACTCGGCGGAGTCCATCTTCGGCGGCTCGCCGATCGGGCCGTCCGAGATGACCAAGAAACTCTGGGTCTACGTGAAGCGGAAGAAGCTGGCCGGCAAGAGGTAGTCCCGCTCCTTCGTGGCACCGCGGGCGGCTTGCGCTCGGCGAGCCGCCCTTCGCTTTTCCGGCGAGCCGCCGGCGCGTTCTCGACGAGACCTCACCGCGGGAGGCGGTCGAGCGCGTCGACGATCAGATCGGCGCGCACACCCAGCTCCTCCTCCGGCGCGCCCGAGCGGTTGCACCAGGCGACCTGGTAGCCGAACGCCTTCGCGCCGGCCACGTCCCAGCCGTTCGAGGACACGAACAGGAGCTCGCCCGCCGAGGCACCGAGCGTCTCGGGGCCGAGCGCGTAGACGCGCGGCGAGGGCTTGTACGTCTTCACCCGGTCGACCGAGATGACGTGCTCCAGGAAGGTTGTGAGCCCGCTCGCGGTCACGGCGGCCGCCAGCATCGTCGGCGCGCCGTTCGAGAGCACCGCGCGCGGCCGGCCGGCCAGGCGCCCGAGCGCCGGCTTCACGTCGGGAAAGCAGGCGAGCGAGAGGTAGGCATCCATCAGGCGCCGGATCTGCGCGTCCGTCGCCGCGAGACCGAGCTGGCGGATCGCGTAGCGGAGCGCCGCCTCGGTGACTTCCCAGAAGTCGGCGTAGGTGCCCATCAGCGCCCGCAGCCACGTGTACTCGAGCTGCTTCTGCCGCCACGTGGCCGAGAGGGTCACCGGATCGCTCGTGATCTCGCGGCCCGCCTCGACCACCGAGTGCACGTCGAAGAGCGTGCCGTAGGCGTCGAAGACGTAGCCGCGGATCGGGCTCACCGCGAGTACGTCGTGCGTCGCGCTCGCGCCGGCCGCCTCGGCGCCGGGCTCGGCTCGGACGGCGCGTCCAGCCCTGCCTCCACGAAGCCGTACTTCAAGAGCTTCTTCGCGTCGAGGAACGACGACGTCCGCGTGCGCGAGCCCAGCACGATCATGATGAACTGCTGGCCGTCGCGCCACGCCGAGACCGCCAGGTTGTAGCCGGCCTCCACGGTGAAGCCGGTCTTGAGCGCCTGTACGCCGAGGGGATCGTTGAAGAGCGGAATGTGACGCGCGTAGACCCGTCCGCGGTAGACGAACGTCTGTCCTCCCAGCATCGGCCGCGCCGCGGGATGATCTTGCAACAGCCGAATGATGAGCTGGGCGAGGTCGCGGGCGTTGCTGCGCTGGGCCGGGTCGGGCAAGCCATGGGGGTTGGCGAAGCGCGTGGCGTGCAGCTCGAGCTCCTGCGCCTTCGCGTTCATCCGGCCGACGAAGCTCCACTCGTCGCCCGAAAGGCGCTCGGCCAGCGCGGTCGCGGCGTCGTTGGCGGAGGCGATCGCCACGCCCTCGAGGAGCACGTGCAGTGGAACCATCTCGCCGGCCCGCAGTCCCATCCGGGCCTTCGGCGTCAGCGCCGCGTAGCGGCTCACCGGAACCAGCTCGTCGAGCTCGGCGCGCCCGGCCTCGATGTCCTCGAACGCGAGGTAGAGCGTCATCAGCTTCACGAGGCTGGCCGGCGCCCGCTCCTCTTCCGGATTCTTGGCGAACAGTGTCTTGCCCTCGGGGTCGAGGAGCAGAACGGCTTCGGCCGTGAGCACCGGCGGACGTCCATCGGCGGCGAGTCGCGCCGGCTGGGCGGTCGCGGCGAAGGAAACCAGGGCGGTAGCCAATACCGCCAGGACGGCGAGCATACGGCCTGGATGCACTGCGTTCGATTCTAGCGATCGCCCGAAGCGGGCGGCAAGGAAAAACCCGTCAGCGGACCGCCTGCTTCAACTCTTTCGACGGCTTGAAGCGCGGGATGCGCCCGGCGACCGTCACCGCCTGGCCCGTGCGGGGGTTCTTCAGGGTGCGGGGCTTGCGTCGCGCCACTGAGAATGTTCCGAATCCGACGAGCGTCACCGTATCGCCTCGCTTCAGCGAGGCTCGAATTCCCCCGAGCGCGGCCCGGAGCGCGCGCTCGGTGCCGGCCTTGGGCCAGCCCGACGCCGCTGCCATCCGCGCGACGATATCGGCCTTCGTCATCTCGTCTCGTCGTCCGCGCCTCGGCCGGCGGGCCCCGGTCCCGCCACGGCCTGCGGCGCGCCTAGCTACATTCCGAACGCGCCCCGCGCCTCGTCCATCACGGCCTCGTCAATGGTCGCGTAGCCGTGCTCGGCCGCGAATCGTTCGATCGCGCGCCGCGCCATGGGCCGGATGAACGACGGGATCCGCTCCACCCGCGCCTCCGCCTCGGACGTCCACGGCACGGAGGACGGCGTGTCGGCGGCGCCTTCGTTGACCATGGCGGCGAAGGGACAGCCGCCGGCGTCCGTGCCGGCGGCGGCCTGAGCCTCGCCGATCTTGGCGACGTCGCCCTCGAACGCGTCGGCCCGCGGGTTGGCCATCATCGTGCGTACGTGCTCGAAAGGGGCCGGCGGCGTCGCGCCGCCCACCTTGACGCCGAGACTCCTGACCATCTGTGTCTCGAACGGATTGGTGAGCATCGCCACGCGGAAGCCGCATTCCGGGCAGCGAAACGTGACGGTCAGCGAGCCCTCGTCGGGCCCCTCGGTCGAGTGGAGCTTCATCGGCTCGTCGCAGTCGAGGCAGAGGAACTTCATGCGGCCGCATTCTATCACTGCCGCGCGCGGCACGGCCGTCGGGCTCGCTCGCGACATGGAGTTGTGCTAGCGTGATCTTCCGGCGCCGGTGTAGCTCAGTGGCAGAGCAGCTGATTCGTAATCAGCAGGTCGCGGGTTCAAGTCCCGCCGCCGGCTCCAGTTCTCCAGTACTTCCGCCTCCGTCGTTTCAAGGTCTTGGTCCCTTATTTCTTCGCCGTGCCTTCCTTCGCTGCGCCCTCTTTCGAGGCATGATAGCCAGCCTTCCGGGCCTCCGCCTCGGTCATGAACTTGCCTTCCTTCGTCTTCCCGTACCAGCGGTCACCCTCATGGTGGAACACGCCCGTGCTCGTGTTTACCCAGACCATTCCCTTTGCGGGCGGCACTCGCGTCTCGGTCGTTGGCTTGGCCGTGTCGTTACTCTTACCGACCGAGGGCGGCTGGGGTTTTTCGGCCTTTCCAGCAGGCGCTGCGGATTGCGGCGCTGTGGCCGCCGAGGGCCCCGCGCCCCCGATCGACACGAGCGGCGCAATCTTGTCGATCGTCTTCTTGGGCACCCCTACCCTGGAAAGATCGCTCACAAACGAATATGGCCTACCCGCAATGATCTTCTTCGCCGTCGCCTCACCGACACCCGGGAGATTTTCAAGCTCCGCCTGGGTCGCCGCATTGAGGTCGACCTTCGCCGCGGTCGGAGCGCTCTTGCTCGTCTGCGCCCACCCGCCGTCGGGGCTCAGCCAACTCCCTGCCAGCAACAGAGCAATGCTCACTGCGAGGACATGTGACATGGTCGGACCTCCTTACCCGATCTTTGAGACCATCGTCGGGAAGCGACTCTATTCGAGCCTGACCGGATCACCGCGACGGATCACGCCGCCGCGCGCCACGTGGGAGTAAACACGGACATGGTTGTGCTTGCGCCGCCGTGCACAGGATACCGGATCTTTCGGTAGATCCCTCTGGCACAGCGTCGCCATCGCGCGACCTCCTTTGCGATTTCGCGCACGGCCACGAGCCGCCCGAAGAGAACACCGAGCCGCGGCACCGCGCCCGATCCGCCGCATAGGTACCTCGGTAGGGATTGGCTGGCGAGTCTAGCAGACCTGAACTATTGACGGCCGAGCCACACGTAGAGCGCGCGCCCCATGATCGTTCGGCGAGCGCCATGTCCCGGCCTCGGTAGTACGTCGGTAGTACGTTGGTCCGCCTGCAGAGGCGCAGCGCACATGCGATCGCCCGTCCGGGTCGGTCGAAACCATGTCGCAGAAGTACTTCTCCGTCGCGACGACATGGTCTCCGGCAGCGGTTGAGCGCCCTGCGCCGAGGCAAACACTTCAACGACGGGCGTCCGCCTGGACGGCGATCCGACGCTTGCTCTGGCGTCCAGCTCGCCTCTTCGCGCTTGTCCTGCTCCTCTACGTCACCGCCGACTTCATGGATCCGTTACCACTCACTCCGCACCCGCCCCGTCTCACTCGTAGCTCGGGCCGGACCGGCCAGCGCGCCGCTTCGGCTCCGAGCGGAATTCTCTCGCGTCCAGAGCAGTCACGTCTCCGACAAAGGCAAGGCCGATGAGTGCGGAGTGGCGAATCGAGGAGCTACGACGGATTCACGTCGTCGTGATCGACGATGACGAGCTCGAGCGCGACTTCCTTCGGTCGGTACTCGAGTCCGCTGGCCCGATCGTCACCGCCACGAATGCCGCTGACGCTTTCCGAGGGGGCGCTCGGCGCCGACGTCATCGTCTGTGACCTGACCTCGGCCGAAAAGGCTGGAAGCGATTTCCTCCCTCAGAGAGACGTACTGCCGCGCGGCGGTCCGACGGTGCGAAGCACGTTGAGCCGCACGATGGCCCAGCCAAAGGCCCTGAGGTGATAGTCGGTCTCGAGCCTCAGATCTTTATCGCCTCGGCGCCGCTCAGGCGCGCTGGCCCGAGTGGTAGTCCGCGACTCTGCGCTCCGACGATCGAGGATGACCTCGACGCTGGGGTTGTCCGAAAAGGTGCGCTTGACGTGCTCGTAGAGCGTCTGCCGGTCCCTCGCGACGATCAGGAGTTGCTTGATGGCCGGCGCGCTTGCGTCCTCGTGGGGCTTCGAGCCCTTCGCCCAGCTCCTCGGGAGAGGCTGGAATTGGGACAGCGTCTTAAGCGGTCCCTGGTTCAGGAACCTGGCCAAGAGGACCGAGGTACCTCCGCCGCACCCGGGGCATGAAGGGGTTCCGGCGTCGAAGCATGTCTCACAATCGAGGCACAACGCCAATCGGCTAAGCGGCAGATGCGGCGAGGGCCCGATGCTTCCTGTGTGGCGGAGGTGGTGGAGCCGGGTGCTGTGGGATCTCATCACACGCCCTTCGAGAGTGGCAAAACCGATGCCGCGGTGAACCGTTCGGCGGAAACTCAATCGCCGCCGGAGCTTAGGCTCGAACGTCTGTCCCGCCCACCCCGAGCGTGAGCCGAATTCGTCGGACAGTTCTTCGTCAGAGTGGTCAAGCTTGTGCCGGAAACTCTGTCGTCTTCCCGAACTCAATTCAGGCCGGCCAAGCCGCGATATTCCCGAGGAGCTCGCGGTCACTCCGGTACCCAACGCTCCCCGCACCATCAGCATCGGGTGGAGAATGACCATCTGCCTAGAGACTTACCAGTCCGCGGGCTGCTCATAGCTTCGGAAACTATCGAAATTATTGGAACTCTGTTCCGGTATCAGTCTTGCCCATGAGATGGCCATGGAACGGCTACGTTCAGATGTCGCGGCTGGTGCCATGGCCCCAACGTCCCGGCGCCGATCTATAGATGTGCCGAAGGACGCGCCGAACGGGTCCCGGGCCGGACGGTGGCTGCGCGAGAGCGCCAACCTCCTGGGTGTCGAGATTCTTCCGCGTCTCTTGGACCACCTATTGCCACGCGGAAAGTCGAGAGACCAAAAGGCTGCGCTCCGAGGTAGCGCAGAGAGTCTGGGCATGCGGCTCAGCACAAAGATCCTTCTCTCGTCCGCGCTCGTGATCGTCGTTGTCACGGGCGTCAGCGCGTTAAGTCTCGGCGCCGTTGGCCGTCTCGTGTCCGTCAACCGGGAGATCATCACCCGCTCGATCCCTGCGATGAGTCTGACCGCGTCAGCCCGCGAAGCGATTCCGCGGCTTCGCGGTCTCGAGACGCGAGCTATCGTGCTGGGCGACCGGCGCTACGCAACAGGCTGGAACGAGATGGCGCAGCGGATCGCTGAGGATCTCGAGTATCTCGCCGAATATCCGCTGAGCGAGCAGGAGACCCAGCATCGCCTGAAGGCGAGCGCCGCCTTTGGGCAGTACCGGCGCATCGTCGCCGAGGAGCAAACCCTTCTGCAGCGTGGCGAGCGCACACGCGCCCTTCGTCTCGCGGACGCCGCGGCCAGAGAGCGCGCCGAGAATGTCCGGGACAGCTTGGACGATCTGACGGCGGCGACCCGCGCGCGGGTCCTTGCCGCACAGGTCGAAGCCACGCGCCTCGAGACACGCACGTGGACCGCCGTGCTGACTGCACTGGGCGCGGCAGTCGGCCTCGCGCTGCTCGGGACGGCCGTCATCACACGACGGATGACCCGCTCGCTCCGCGTCCTTTCCTCGGCGACGGCGGAGGTCGCCGCGAACGCATTCCATGCGCCCATCGTGATCGGAAGCCGCGACGAGATTGGGGCACTCGCCGGCTCCTTCAATCTAATGGCGAGCCAGCTCCGTCAAGCGGAGGAGGCGAAGCAGGAGTTCTTCGCGACCATCTCACACGAGCTTCGGTCGCCGCTCACGTCAATACGAGGCGCCGTCGACCTGCTGCATCAGCGCGCTCCTGACCCGCTCACAACGAATCAGCAGCGCCTCACTGGCATCATCGCGCAAAGCTCCGAGCGTCTGCTCCGCCTTGCCAATCAGATCCTCGAAATGTCGCGTCTTCGTGCCGGGCTCGGTGAGCTTGACCGGCGAGCGGTCGACCTCGCGGGGCTCGTAGACCGCGTCGTCGAGGAGCTGCACCCCCAGGCCGAGGAGGCTGGTGTCGCCTTGGAGCGGGAGCGCTATGGTGCTCACTTCGCGTATCTCGGCGACGAGGAGCGCCTTTACCAGCTCATCGTCAACCTCGGAACGAATGCGATCCGCTTTACCCCGCGGGGTGGGCGCGTCGTTGTCCGAGTGATCGACGCGAACCCGGAGTTCGAGCTCCAGGTGGAGGACACTGGCGTAGGTATTCCGGCGGATGCGCTCCCGACAATCTTCGATCCCTACCGGCAGGCCCACCGAGATCGGGGCGGCACTGGCCTGGGCCTGGCGATCGTGAAGGGCGTGGCGAAAGCCCACGGGGGTCGCGTGACCGTCGAGTCGCGCGAAGGAAAGGGGAGCCGCTTTACCGTCCTCCTGCCGCGTTCGTGAGTAGCGGTAATGTCACGTGAGCCAGATAAACGGGGAGTGCTGCATAAAACCGGATGCCCGTAAGAGCCGATAGCTCGGCTTTGCGCATGTCCTAGTCCCAACCGATTGCAGAAAAGACCGGCGCATGACCCCTCTCACATCAATACGAGGTGCCGCCGTCCTCCTACACCCGCTCGTCACGGGTCAAGAGCACGGTCGAGGCGACCACTCATGCGTGGTGCCGCCCCAAAGGCGAACCGGGCAGGGTCGAGGTCGGGCTTACGGTCGCTACAGATGCCCGACGCAGGTGGAGCCATGAGCGTCGCTACTCGTCCCGTCCGGGCAGATGGTGTTGAACCAGATCACGTCTCGCACGTCGGCGCCGGCCAGATTGGCCCCGGTGAGGTTGGCATGGCTTAGATTGGCGCCCTTCAGGTTGGCGTTGCTCAGGTCGGCCCCGGCGAGATAAGCGCGCGTAAGATTGGCGCCCCTCAGGTTGGTGTAGCTCAGGTTGCGATCCTTCAGATGGGCCCCGGTGAGGTTGACTCCCTTGAGGTTGCACCCGGCGAGCGTCGTGCGGCACCCGAGTTTCGCGAGGGGCTGCCAGAGTATCGGACGCAATCCCAAGTCTCCCGCAAAACTCGCGCCGACGACTTGGCCGCTGGCGTTCACTCCAACGGCCTCGCTGGTGCCTTCGCCAAGCGCGGGGAGCTCGACCATCCCGCCCGCCGGCGTCCACGAGAAGGCACGCCAAAAACCAGCGCGAGTACTCGCGCCGACGACCTGGCCACGGTCGTTCACGGCCACGGCCTCACTGGAGTCAAAAGCGCCGCCGAGGACACCGAGATCGACCATTCCTCCAACCGGCGTCCATGAGAACGCATGGATTTTGAATCGATCGTTGATATTGCTTCCGCCGACGACCTGGCCGCCGGCATTCACGTCGAGGGCGTAGCTGTCGGGGCCGCCGAGGGTGCCCAGATCGATCATCCCGTCCGCCCGCGTCCACAAGAAGGCATGTTGCGCACCGTGCAGAGAGCTCTCGCCGACGACTTGGCCGCGGTCGTTCGCGGCCACGGCAGTGCCGAAATCATCAGGCGTGCCGCCGAGGGTGCCGAGATCGATCATCCCCTCCGCTCGCGTCCATGAGAACGCACGGTTTCGACCTGGGCCACTCGTGCCGCCGACAACCTGGCCGCTGGCATTCACGGCGAGGGCGAAGCTATCAGTGCCGCCGAGGGTGCCCAGATCGATCATCCCGCCCGCCCGCGTCCACGAGAAGGCATGCAAACGAAAATCACCAGTGGGATTGCTCCAGCCGACGACTTGGCCACGGTCGTTCATCGCGAAGGGAGTCGCCTCGCGGCCGCCGAGGGTGCCGAGGTCGATCATCCCCCCCGTTGGCGTCCAGAAGAAGGCACGATGCGAAAGATCGCAACTGGTGACCGAGCCGACGATTTGACCGCTGGCGTTCACCGCGCTGGCCTCGCCGTCGCCGACGCAGCCGAGGTTGCCGAGATCGATCATCCCCTCGGCGAGCGTCCATGAGAACGCACGAAATCTGGGACCGAAAACGACGCCGACGACCCGACCACCGTCGTTCACCGCGTTGGCCCTGGCGTTGCCGCCGGGGGTGCCGAGGTCGAATGGGACGAAGGGTGCTTCTGCCGCGATTGCGTTTCGCGCGACCGCGGTCACGACTGCGATCAAGAGAACCGTAAGCACGACCACGGACAGGACGACTCGGCGGCAGGTCCACATAGACGCCTCCACGGCCGAGAGTGTTCGCTGTCACCTCCGTATCGCGCAGCAACACATGCGCGTCAATAAGCAAAGATTTGCATAGCCCCGTTGGGTCCCTCGCGCCCTCCCGCCCTCGCGAAAGGCGCCCAGGACCCTAAGATCCCGCTGGTGGCAAAGGCGGACAGGGAGGCGTAGACTTCCCTCGGGCTGGACGCCCGCGCATCAAACAGGCCCAGTCGCACGAGGCCTATCCTGCCTGAAAGGGCGATGCCCGCAGGAGCGCGGCCACCGTCCAGTCCCCTTTGTCAGCGCCTGCGCTAGGCCTAGCGAGCTTCCCGCTCTGCTCAGCCGCGGGTGGCGGATCCGATGGCTCTGGCGACGAGTCGGTCCAGCTCGCGCAGGTCGAACGGCTTGCGCAGATAGCCGAATGCCCCCTCGATCAGCGCGTCGGCTTCCTTCCGGCTTTCCCAGTCTCCGCTCATCATGAGGACCGGCGTACTCACGCCAAGGTCGCGAAAGCGCTTCAGCAGGTCGAGGCCCTGTCGGCGCAGTGTGGGGTCGCCGATCCCCGGCATGACCATGTCGAGCAGGATGAGGTCGAAGCGCTCACGTTGCACGATGACGAGCGCGTCGGCGACCGAATGCGTCGCCTTGATCTCGTACGCGTGCCCGTGCTGGAAAGAGGCGAGGATCTCCTGCAGCACCTCGAGCACGCGAGGCTGGTCATCGATGATCAGGATGCGTTTCGTCGCCGTCGTGTCGATCCTCGCTCCCCCTCATTCGGCACACCGAATACGAGCCGCCGCAGTGGACCAGAGCGCCACGGCGCCCCATCGTGAGGTGGCGCGAAGGCGCGCCCCGACTCAGAAGCGGAACGAGACCCCCATCAGCAGATAGTGGGTGTTGACGCTCGTGCTCAGGTCCGTGCTCCCGAGGGCATTGTCTCTGAAGGTGAACTCCGGGCTGAAGTGGGTGTAGCGGTATTCACCGAACATCGCGATGGTCTTGGTGAACTGCCACGCGACACCCGCCCCCACCTTCACGCCGACCGAGGTATCGCTGTCGGACTGGTTGGCGGGGGCGAAGTTCGTGCGGTCCTCGGCGTGCGCCACAAAGATCGCCGGTCCCACCGTGATATACGGTTGAAGCTGGCCCCTCGGAAACTGGGGACTCTTCAGGAATGGCCACCGGAGCATCGCGTCGAACCCGATCGTCCACACGGAGAGATCCAGGTCATCGAAAGTACCGGTGACGCAAAAGCGCGAGCAGAAAGTGCGCGTTTGCCGGCTAACGTCCGGCCTGAAGTGCGAGATGTCCATCCCCGCGCCGAAGTTGAGCGGGCCAAGCTCGAACGGAAACCAATAGCCGCCGCGGATGCCTCCCACGAACGAATTGTCGAAACTGACATCCAGCGTTGTGATCTGACCGCTCGGAGAGTTCGCGTCGACGTCGTGCTTCTCCGTGAACGCGCCGCCGAGGTAAAGGTCCGTGAACCATTCGGCCGCCGCCGGGGTCGCGACCACGAGGCAGGGCAGGACCGATGTCAGCATCATCAGTAGCTTGATCCACCCGACTATGTCGGTCCGTCTGCCGAACATGGGCCGCCTCCTTGCTGGGCGCGTATCGGGAGTGTCGGTCGCAATGGCCACTCACCCACTACATACCCGATACCTTCGAGGGTCAAGGAGACGTGGACCCTAGGCCGCGAGCGCGTGATATTGATATACAGTTACGTCGACGCCGGGACCGGACAGCTGAGCGCGGACGACCCGCTCGATCGCGCCTCGTCTCTCCGAGCAGACCGGTCGTACACCGAGACGAGGTGGGGGCCATGCACGGAATCGGTCGGCGTGAAGAGATCCGCGTTCCCGGGATGCCCGAGCCCATCAGCCACTTCACCAACGTCGTGCGCGCCGGCCGCCTCGTGTTCGTCTCGGGCTGCGTCGCCTCCGATGCCGAGGGACGCACCATCGGCGGCAACGACGCGACGGCCCAGGCCCGGCAGGTCCACGAGAACCTCAAGCGGTGCCTCGCCGGCGCCGGCGCCACGTTCGCCGACGTGTGCAAGGTCACCGTGTTCCTCAAGAACATCGCCGATCGCGAGAAGGTCAACGTCGCCCGCAAGGAATACTTCGGACCTCACCGCCCCGCCAGCACCCTCGTCGAGATCTCGCGTCTGGTCCGAGACGACCTGCTCGTCGAGATCGAGGCGATCGCGGTCCTGCCCGAGTAGAAGGTGGCCAGCGCGGAGTCCCTGTGCGAGCGCGCCCACGTGTGGGCCCGGCAGGGCCGCTACCGCGAGGCCGAGGCGGCATATCGCGAAGCGGTCCGGACCGACCCCGGCCGCGTGCGAGCCTATCTCGGGCTCGGCCTGGTCCTGCGCCGCCAGCGCCGCTCGGCCGAGGCCGAGGCGGTCTTCAAGCAGGCGATCCTCCTCAAGCCCGACGGCGTCTCGGCGCATCTCGAGCTCGGCGCGGCGCTCTTCGAGCAGACGCGCTACGCCGAAGCGGCCGCGGCGTTCCGCGAGGCGATCCGGCTCCGGCCCGACTCCCCGCAGGCGTTCGTGAGCCTCGGGCTGGCACTGAGCCGTCGGGGCGACTACGCCGGCGCCGAGTCCGCATTCCGCGACGCGCTCACCCTGAAGCCGAACGACGCGATCGCCCGCACCAACCTGGCGACGGTGCTTCGCCGGCAGCGCAAGGTCGGCGCGGCCGAGGTCGTGCACCGCGAGGCGCTGACGCGCGGCACCGCGCCCACCACGGCACGTCGCGATCTCGCCGATACGCTCTACGAGCAGGCGAAGTACCCCGAGGCCGCGGCGGCCTACCGCGAGGCGCTCACGCTCACGCCTCACGACGCGAAGACCTGGCGCGGTCTGGCGCTGTCCCTCGAGCGGGTGGGGCGACTGGCCGAGGCGACCAGCGCGTATCGCGACGCGATCCGGCTGCGGCCGGACGACGCCGACCTGCGCGAGCGTCTGGGCGCCGTGCTCCGGCGCCGGCATCGCGACATCGAGGCCGCGGCCGCGTTCAGGGAATCGCTCCGCCTGCGTCCCGACGCCGCCCGCGCCCACCACCACCTGGCCGTCACGCTCGAGCGGCTCGGCCGCTACGACGACGCCGCGGCCGCGTTCCGCGAAGCGATCCGGCTGCGCCCCACCTATCTGCACGCGCATCTCGGCCTGGCCGCGACTCTCAGGCGTCAGGGCCGGTGGGCCGAGGAGGCGGCGGCCTACGCCGAGGCGCTGCGGGTGACCCCCGACGACGCCGACCTGCACAGCGGCCGCGGTCTGGCCCTCGGCGCCCTCGGGGACTACGCCGAGGCCGCAGAATCGTTCCGGCGCGCGCTGGCGATCCGACCAGACGACGCCGACCTGCACTACGAGCTCGGGGTCGCCCTCGGACGGCAGGGCCGGCACGCGGAGGCGGAGGTCGCTCTGCGCGCGGCGATCCGCGTCCGGCCCGACTCCGTGAAGGCGCGCGCGAACCTGGCGCTGGGTCTGGGCCGGCAGGGCAAGCATCTGGAGGCGGAGTCGGCCTACCGCGAAGCGCTCGCGCTGCGGCCGAACCACGCGACGCTCCGGCGCGGCCTCGGCGTCGCGCTCTACTGGCAGGGGCGATACGCGGAGGCCGAGGCGGCGTTCCGCGACGCCGTGCGCATCAAGCCCGAGTACGCGCGGGCCCACAGCGACCTGGGAGAGATGCTGGCCGAGCAGCACCGCTATCGCGAGTCGGAGGCCGCCTATTGCGCCGTCATCCGCTTCACCCCGGATGCGCCCGCGCCGCACACCGCGCTCGCCGGCGTGTTGCTGGCGCAGCGCCGGTACGCGGACGCCGCGGCCGAGTGTCGGGAGGCGATCCGGCTCAACTTCGACGAGCCGCGCGCCCACATCCATCTGTGGGACGCGCTCGAGCTCCTGGGAAGCTACGACGAGCTCGAGACCGCGGCGCGCGCCGTCATCGAGCGACGGCCCGACCACGCCGATGCTCACGCCAGGCTCGGGCGCGCGCTGTTCGCGCGGAGGCGCTACGCCGAGGCCGCGGCCGCCTATCAGACGGCGGTCGGGCTCCATCCCGAGGTCGCCCGCTTCCGCGATGGGCTCGCGGCGGCGCTATCGAAGGTCGAGTAGTCGGCGGAACTCTTCGAGGTCGGCGGACGGGACGTCGGGCCGCTGCCGCACGCTCTCGTGAACGTGCGCGGGATTTTCCTCGATCGCCCGGCTGGCCCGGGCGAAGAGCTTGACGAACCGCCGGGCTTCCTTCTCCGCCTTGGCCGTGGCGACCGACCCGGCGAGCATTCCGGCGAGGGCAATGACCTTGCTGTCGAGCCTGACGAAGCCCGTCACGGCCGGCGAGATCAGGCTCCGGCGGTCGTCGGCCTGGCTCAGAGCGTACTCGATCAGGACGACCGCCTGGCCGCGGATGCTCGGGAGCAGCCCCGACTGGTACTGGCCGCGCGCGTACACCACGCGCGTGCCGCTGGTCGCGTAGACCACCGAGAACTGTCCGACCACCCCCCAGCCGTCGTCGAGCCAGAGCCCTCCCTCGGGCCCGCGCCAGATCCGGTAGCGCGCCAGCTTGAGCGCGCGCGTCACGTGGGTGGCGAACTCGGGATGGTCCAGCAGGAACTCGAAGACGTCCGCCCGCGCGAGGAACGGCTCGCCCGCCGCGCGCGCGCTCACCGAGGCTCCTTCGGCGACTTCCTGAAGCCACGCGCGCTCGCGAGCGGGGATCTGGGAGGGAAGGGAGGGAGCGGGCTTGGCCGCCAGCGCGCCCGACACCAGCAGGACGACCGCGATGCCAGCAGCGGCGCACGTCGTTCCGCGGCGGTGCCTGGACAACACGACCGAGCCATTATACCCTCGCCCTCACCAGCGAAATCCGGCCCGAGCTTGCGGCGCCCGTCCGGGGCGCGGGGGCCCATATGTATCAGTACCTCTACGCGATCGCCGACCGGCTCCCGCCGGCGTGGCGTCCACCGGACGCGAGCGTCGGGGGCCCCGTGCAGCTCCGGCGCCTGGGCGATCTAGTGGTCCTTGTCAGCGCGCTCGAGCGCCTGCCGGAGGCCAACGCGCGGACGCTCGCCCTGCACCACGACATCGTCGCCTCGACCCTGGACGCTTCCGCGACGGTGCCGTTCAGGTTCGGTGTCGTCGTGGCCACCTCCGACCTCGATGCCTGGCTCGCGGCCCACGCGCCCCTGGTGCACGCGACACTCGCGCAGCTCCGGGGGTGCGTGGAGATGAGCGTGAAGCTCCTGCGCCTGCACTGTGGGCACTCGATCGATCGGACGTGCCGCGAGTGTGCCGACGGCGCGCCCGGCGTCGTCCAGCTCCGCGAGCTGGCCGAGCGGCTCGTGGCGCAGGCCGGGATCGAGCGCTGGCGCTACCGCTCGCCCGGGGGAGGGAGCAACGTCGCGGGCTCGGTCGCCTTCCTCGTGGCGCGCTCCGAAGTCGACGGGTTTCTCGCGCGGATCGCGCCGATCGCCTCGCGCGCCGCCGGCATCGCCGTCGTGCCGACCGGGCCGTGGCCCCCGTACTCGTTCGTCCCGAGCTTCGATCGATTTCCGCAGCAGAGACTCCGGGAGCCCGAACGCGGAGTCGGCCGCCCGGCCTGAACGGCGATTTGCGGACGCGCCCGCGTCCCCGCTTGCTCCCGTCCGGGGTGTGGGATAGTCTTACCGCCACTTCGAGGAGGGTTCCGTGCAGCGACTCCAGCGCGCCGCGGTCGAGGAGCTGATGAACGGGCGCCCAGACACCACGCTGGAAGCCGCGCTCGAAGTCTTCGAGGTCTTCGCCAGCGGCTCGCTCACGGACGAGGTCTACATCCTGGACGACGTCGCCGGCAAGCGCATCGCGATCGCTCCAACCACGCTCAAAGACAAGTACCGGCGGGGGTGATCCATGGCCATCATCGTTGTCTCGCATCAGATGGGAGCGGGCGGCCCGGAGATCGGCATGTCGCTGGCGCAGCGACTCGGGTATCGCTACGTGAACCAGGAGCTGCTGCTCGACGCGGCCCGTCGCTACGGGCTCGCCGAGGACAAGCTCTCCCACCTCGACGAGTCGAAGCCGACCTTGTTCGAGCGCTTCGACACCGAGACCCGCCATCACATCACCGTGCTCCAGACGACTTGTCTCGAGTTCGCCGAGGACGACAACTGCGTCTTGATGCGCGGCGGCGGCCAGTGGCTGCTGCGCGGCGTCCCGCACGTGCTGCGCGTGCGCGTGATCGCGCCATTCGAGCATCGCGTGAAGCAGTGGGTCAAGCGCACCGCTGAGATGACGGGCGAGACGCCCAACTACCGCGCGGCCGCCGAGCTGGTGCGTCGCGACGATCTCGAGAAGTCCGGACGGATGCGGTACCTCTACGAGGTCGACATCGCGGACCCGACGCTCTACGAGCTGACCGTGAACACCGAGAAGATGAAGTACGACGCGGTGGTCGCGATTCTCGAAGCGCTCACGCGCCGGCCCGAGATGGCCACGGCCGACGCCGGCAAACAGATGGTCGCCTCCCGGGCCCTCGCCTCGCGCGTGCAGGTCGCGCTGGCGACGCATCCGGAGACGCGCCGCTACCGGATCACCGTGGAGGCGCACGGCGGCGTGGTCACTCTCGAAGGCACGGCGGCCCTCGACCGGGCGGTCGAGGTTGCGCGCTCCGTGCCCGGTGTGCGCGAAGTTAAGACGCAACAGGTCGAGATCCCACCGATTCCTCCCTTCGTCGCCTAGCTGGAGGCTGGGCCGGCAGACCGCGGGCCGGGTGGCTCTCGCGACCTGACTGCACTCGTTGCGAGGCGGCCCGGTCCCCGCGTTTTGCCGGATCTGCGCTGCCTACACAGGTCGCGAGAGCCACCCGGCCCGCGGTCTGCCGGCCCAGTCTGCCGTTCGCCGCCAAGAGAGATTGCCGGGATCTGAGTTCTTGCTGGCGGCTTAGGCCGCGTTCCCTTCAAGGTCAGGTAGCTGCGGATTCCGCTCAGGGTCGACTAGCGATTCCGTGCTTGTTGCTCGAGGTGCGCTTGGTGCTGCGGCCGGCGGGCGGGGACAGTGAGGTTGTCGGTGGGGAGCGGTCGAGGGGCGAGGCGGGAGTTGTCGGATTAGCGGAGCTGGTCGCGGGGTGGGGCGGGGCGGTCCTGGGACATGCGGTCGGGGGCTTCGGCGACGCGGAGCTCGACCGTCTTGCGCTCTCGGTTGCGCACGATCTCGAGCTTGACGGTCTTGCCCACCTCGGCATCCAAGGAGAGCCGCTGCAGCTGACGGTAGTCCTCGACCGGAACACCATCGAACGTCACGACGACGTCGTTCTTCTCCAGGCCGGCTGCCGCCGCGGGTCCCCCCGGGGAGACGCGCGCGACCACGGCGCCGCGGGCCTCGCGTAGCCCGAGCGACTGCGCCAGCTCCGTCGTCAGGGGCTCCATCGCAATCCCGATCCACCCGCGGGTCACCTTGCCGCGGTCCATCAGCTGGCCCGTGATGCGCTTGACCATGTTGGCGGGGATCGCGAAGCCGATGCCCTGACCGGTGGCCACGATGGCCGTGTTGATCCCGATGACCTCACCGCGCAGGTTCACGAGCGGACCGCCGGAGTTGCCCGGATTGATCGACGCGTCGGTCTGGATGAAGTTCTCGTACGTGGCGATGCCGACGTCGGCGCGCCCGGTCGCGCTCACCACGCCGACCGTCACGGTGTTGTCGAGCCCGAACGGGTTGCCGATCGCGATCGCCCATTCGCCGACGCGGAGCGTGTCCGAGTTCCCGAGCCTTGCCACCGGCAGGGGGGCGTCCGGCTCGAACTGGATCACGGCCAGGTCGGTCGTCACGTCGGCGCCGATGATCCGCCCCTGATATTCGCGCTTGGACGCCAGGCGCAGCAGCACGCCGTCGGCGCCCTGGACGACGTGGTTGTTCGTCAGGACGTAGCCGCGTTTGTCGAAGATGACGCCGGAGCCGAGCCCCCGCGCAAAGAACTCCTCGCGCCGTCCGGGGCCTCGCGGACCCAGGAACTGATCCCAGAAGTCCTTCAGCAGCGGGTCGTCCCCGTACGGACCGGGCGCGAACGGCGGCCTGCGGCGCTTCGCGACCTGGACCGGGCTGATGTGGACGACCGCGGGCCGAACGCTCTCGGCCACGCTGACGAAGGCCGACTGGAGCGCTTCTGCGGCGTTCGGCCCCTGCGCGGGCGCCGACGGGGTGGAGGACAAGCGCGTGAAGAACAGCGCGTGAATCCAGAAGCCGGCACCAAGAAAGGCGAAAAGTGCGCAGGCGGCCAGGGCGATGCGGACACTTCTAGGTACCATCGGGGACGCCTCGAGACTGCGATCTCCGCTCTCGCCGAATAGCGTAGCGGATCGTACCCGGCGCACTCCCGGGTGTCAAGGAAACTATTGCAATCCATATGCATTTTCCTTGACCTCGATATTTCCGAAAAGAGACAATGACCGTAATTTCCATTTGGTGTCGTGGACGACCGAATGAAGCCCGGTAGTCTGCGCAGGTGCCTCAGCCTGCTCCTCGTGGTGTCCCTATTGGCGCCCAGCACCGGGTTCGCCCAAATTCCGAGCACTGCGCCAACACCCCAACCGCCGGCGCCGTCGATCCGGCCCACCCCAGCCCCGACCCCGCCGCCGGCGTCCACGTCGCCACGAGGCGTCACGCCCGGGGCGGACTACCGGCTCGCCCCGGGGGACGTCCTGGAAGTCCAGATCGCGGGACGGCTCGAGGTGATCCGCCAGCAGGCGGTCGTCGATCTCGAGGGCGCGATCAACGTGCCGCCCCTCGGAGCCCTCCCCGTCGGGGGCCTGACCTTGCTCCAGGCGCATCGCAAAGTATCCGCGCGCGCGCGCGAAGTGTTCAAGTTCGCGGACGCGACGATCACGGTCGTGGCGCCGCGCACATTCGAAGTGACCGTGTCGGGCGACGTAGAGCGTCCGGGGACCGTGCAGACCCCCGCGACCCGCCGCGTCTACGACGTGATCCTCGACGCCGGCGGCATCACGTCTCGCGGGAGCACGCGCAACGTCGTGCTGATACGCCGGAGCGGCGAGCGTCGGATCGATCTGCTCGCCTTCCAGCTGCGCGGCGACCTCACGCAGAATCCGTTCGTCGAAGAGGGACTCCGGATCCACGTGCCCCCGCGCTCGGGCACCGTCACGCTGTCCGGCGCGGTGCGCCGGCCCGGCGAGTACGAGATCGGCACGACGCCGTCCTTGCGCGAGCTGCTGGAGCTGGTGGGCGGACTGAGCCCGACGGCGGCCATCGGCGACGCCCGGCTGACGCGCGTCGGCTCCGGCGATCGCAAGGAGGCGATGCCGCTCGATCTGCGTGCGGCGCTCACGCCGTCCACGGACCTGTTGCTGCGACCGGGCGATGCGATCTACGTGCCGACGATCTCCTCGCTCCAGGACGTCATCGAGGTGCGCGGGGCGTTCAACGGCACGGCCGAGAGCACCAAGACCACGGTCGCCGGCAAGGCCACGATCCTTCAGCGGTTCGAGCTGGCGCAGGGTGAGCGCGTGCGCGACGTCCTCGACCGAGCGGGCGGCGCGGCCGTGTATGCCGACCTGCGCCTGGCGCTCGTCGAGCGGAGCGGGGTCACCGGCCCGCGGCAGCGGATCCCGATCGATCTCTATCGCATGCTGGTCGACAAAGACGACACGCCGAACATCGTGCTCCAGAACGGCGACGTGCTCACGCTGCCGATCGTCGAGGACAGGATCTTCATTCTCGGTGAGGTCAGGACGCCCGGGGCCCACGAGTTCCGGCCCGATTTGACGCCGCGCGAGTACGTCGCGCTCGCCGGCGGGCCGACGAACCGCGCCCGGCTCGTGAACACGTTCGTGACTTTCCGCAACGGGAAAACGTACGCGATGGCCGACGCACCACCGCTCGAGCCGGGCGCGGTGGTGACGGTGCCCGAGGTCCCGGTGAAGTGGTGGCAGGACTACGTCACGATCCTGACGGCGCTCGCCACCCTGGTCACCGCGTATACCGGTCTCTATTTCATCTTCAACACCGGCGCTGGCCACTGACCGATGTACGAATCGTACTGGGAGCTGAGCGAGCCGCCGTTCGACAACTCTCCGAACCCGAAGTTTTTTTACCTGTCGCCCGAGCACGAGGAGGCCCTCGTCCGTCTCGTCTACACCGTGCGCCACCGCAAGGGCTGCGGGATGCTCACGGGGGAGTACGGCTGCGGCAAGACCACCCTGTCGCGCGCGCTCATCCAGCGCCTCGAGGCGGAGCGCTATGAGATCGGGCTCCTCACCAACCCGAGCTGGACGCCAGTCGATTTTCTGCGCGAGGCGCTCTATCAGCTGGGGGGGGAGACGCAGGAGACACGTAAACCGGAGCTGTTGCACCTCCTCAACGACCTGTTCTTCCGGAACTACCAGGCGGGGCGAGAGAGCGTCGTCATCGTCGACGAGGCTCAGCTCATCGAGGACGACGCGGTCTTCGAGGAGCTGCGGCTGCTGTTGAACTTCCAGACCGACGACCGGTTTCTGCTGACGCTCCTGCTCGTCGGCTCGCCCGAGCTCGGCGTGAAGGTCCGGCGCCTCAAGCATCTCGACCAGCGGATCAGCCTCCGCTATCACCTGAACACGCTCGACTACACGCACACCGCGAGCTACATCGGCCACCGGCTGCGCATGGCCGGCCAGCCGAAACAGCTCTTCACCGAGGAAGCGGTCAAGCTCATCTTCGATTTCACGCGGGGGACGCCGCGCGAGATCAACAACCTGTGCGACGTCGCCCTGCTCGTCGGCTATTCCAAGCGCGCGAAGGAGATCGGGGAGAAGATCGTCGCCGAAGTGATCAAGGACATGGTCGGGGTGTCCTGATGGTCCGCATGAGCGACGTCGTGCGCGGGATCGTCCGCGACAAGCCCCCGGCCACCGACAAGGCCGCGCAGGCCCCGCCGCCATCCCCACTGCCGCCGCCCGCACCACCGCGCCCCCGCCCGCTCGCGGAGGCGCTCCGTCCCGTTCCGCCGCCGCCCGCCGAGGAGGCGGGGGCCATCGAGCCGGCGGCGAGCCTCGACGCCCTCCCGCTCGAGCCCGAGACCCCGACGGAGAGCGCCGAGCCGCTCTTCGCCGAGCTCCAGCTCTTCCTGGCGCGCGTGCGCGAGCTGATCCGCACCGGGGACGAGTTCCCGTGGTCGGAGCTCGAGCGCATCGTCGAGCGCGCCGCGGTCTTGCTGGAGCGCTCGAACGAGCTCTTCTGGATCGCCAACGGCACCGCGGCGCTCACGGGCGTCGACTACCTCGCGTTCCACCAGGCGCGCGTCGCCGTGCTCGCGATGACGATCGGCGCCAGCGTCGGCTACGACCGCCCGCGGCGGCGGCAGCTCGGCGTCGCCGGAAGCCTGATCGACGTGGGCCTCTGGCAGGTGCCCGAGAGCCTCCTGCGTCGCCTCGACGCGCTCTCGGCCGAGGAGCAAACGCTCTACCGCTCGCACCCCCGCTTGTCGGTCGAGCTGATCCGCCGCTGGTCGCCGCCGCGCGAGGGGCTGGTCGAGGCCGTGCTCCAGCATCACGAGCGCGAGCAGGGGCAGGGCTTCCCGCAGGGTCTACACGGCACCGTCGTGAGCCCGGACGCGAAGGTCCTCGGCCTGGTCGACACCTACACGGCTCTCACGATGCCCCCGCCGCCGCGGCCGCGTCTGAGACCGCACGAGGCGATCCGCGAGATCGTGCGCTCGAAGCACGAGGCGTTCCCCGCGCAGCTCGTCAAGGCTCTGCTCTCCGAGATCTCCGTCTTTCCGCCCGGCACGCTCGTGCGCCTGAACACCGGCGAGGTCGGCCGCGTGACCGCGGTGAACCGCAACCACCCGCTGCGGCCGCGCGTCGAGGTCGTCGCCGACGGCAAGGGGCAGCGCCTCGCGTCGCCCAAGATCACCGACCTCGCGGACGCGCCATTCCTCTACATCACCGGCGCCGTCGCGGAGGGCGGGCGATGAGGATCCGCTAGTGGCGCAGTACGAGATGAACCTGCGCGACTACTGGATGATCGTGCGCCGCCGGCGCATGATCATCATCGTCTGCACGGGGCTCGTGGCGCTCCTGAGCCTCGGCCTCGCGCAGCGAAAAACGCCGGTCTACCAGGCGACCGCCGCCGTCAAGTTCGAGCAGTCGACCCAGCTCTCGGGGCTCCTGGTGGAGGTCCTCTCCTACTCGAGCGCCGATTCGATCGAGACCCAGGTGACCATCGTCAAGAGCTACCCGATCCTCGAGGACGTCGCCAAGCGGCTGGGATACGTCAAAGAGGCGCCGACCGGCGGCGCGGCCTCGCGCGAGGCGAAGGGCTACTGGGGGACCCTGGATTCGATCAACGCCAAGCTCCGGGTCGCCCGGGTGCCGAACACGAGCATTCTCGAGATCACGGCCACCTCGACGAAGCCGCGCGAGGCTCAGGACCTCGCCAACACCACCGCCGAGTCGTACCGCGACTACAACAAATCGCTGCGGAACTCGCGCGTCACCGAGGCGCGGCGGTTCATCGAGAACCAGCTGAAGGACGTCGAGGCGCGCTCGCGCCGCACCGAGGCCGAGATCTGGGCGTTCCGGGAGGCGAACCGGATCGTCGCGCCCAGCGCCGAGTCGTCGGTGCTGATGTCGGTCTTCACCCAGGTGCGCGGTGACATCGAGAAGGCGCGCCAGCAGCGGACCGAGCTGGAGGCCATCCAGCAGCGGCTGGCGGCGCTCGACAGGGCCGCGCCCACCGACCGGATCTTCATCGAGACCTCCAATCCCGCGATGCAGAAGCTGCAGGCGACGCTGTCTGAGCTACAGCTCGAGCGGAACAACCTCGCCGTGGAGGTCACCGACCGGCACCCGCGCCTGCAGGCCATCGACGACCGAATCCGCGAGATCCGCACTGAGATGCGGCGCGAGGTGGGGGCGCAGATCGCGATGCTGCGCAACCGCGAGGAGTTCCTCAATCGTCAGATCGGGGAGCTGCAGCAGAAGAACCGGGAGCTGCCGACCCTCGAGCTCTCCCTGCAGCGCCTGCAGCGCGAGGCCAAGACCAACGACGATCTGCTGGCGCTCCTGAAGACGAAGCACCAGGAAGCGCTCATCAAGGAGGCCGAGCAGATCGAAGAGGTCTCGATCGTCCGCCCGGCGACCGAGCCGGACGCGCCGATCGGCGGCGAGACAGCGAACACGATGCTCGTCGGCGCCGTGCTGGGGCTGGCGATCGGGCTCGTCCTCGCCTTCGTGCGCGAGAACCTCGACACGTCGATCGGGACCATCGAGGACGTCGAGTCCTACCTGGGCGTGCCCGTGCTCGGCGTCGTGCCGCACATCGACTCGCGCGAGACCGTCCAGCGAATCCTCGAGCGCCGGCCCGCGCTGGCCCAGATCGACCCCGAGGCGCTGCTGAGCCACTCGCTCCTGATCACGCACTTCGATCCGAAGTCGCCGGTTGCCGAGGCCTACCGCACGCTCCGCACCAACATCCAGTTCGCGCGCATGGAGCGCTCCGGCAAGGTCCTCGTCGTCTCGAGCCCGACCCTGCAAGAGGGCAAGACCACGACGATCGTGAACCTCGCCCTGACGCTGGCCCAGAGCGGCCAGAAGACCCTGCTGATCGGCGCGAACATGCGGCGCCCGTCGATCCACCGGTTCTTCGGGATCGAGCGCGAGCCGGGCCTGTCCAACATCCTCGTCGGCAGCGCGCAGTGGCGCGACTGCATCCGGACGGTCGCGGACATCCTCATGGGGCGGTTCGAGATGGAGGACATCATGGCCGCCCCCGGCCTGGACAACCTCCACATCATCGAGGCCGGCCCGGTGCCGGCCAACCCGTCGGAGCTCCTCTCGACGCCCGCAATGGCGGGCTTCCTGCTCTCCGTGCGCGACGTGTACGACGTGATCCTCGTCGACACGCCGCCGATCCTGCCGGTCACCGACTCGGCCATCGTCGCCTCGCAGGCCGATGGCGTCGTCATCGTCTACCAGGCCGGCAAGGTCGGGCGGCTCGTGCTCAAGCGCGCGAAGGTGCACGTCGAGAACGTCGGCGGCAAGGTCTGGGGCGTGGTGCTGAACGACGTGAAGACCGAGATCGCGGGCTACGCCTACACGCAGTACTACACACACTACTACGGCGAGGAGACGGTCGTCGATCCCCGCAAGGATCGCCTCGAGCGCGTGCGGGGGTTCGTGCGCAATCTCTTTCACCGGGAGGCGCGGGCCGCCGCCGTGGCCGCCGACCCCGAGGTGGTGGTGACAGCCGACGCGACCGCACCGCTCACCGCGGGCGCGCCGGCGCTCGAGACCGAGCCGGTCGGGTTCAACGCGCCGGCAGCGGGCTCGGCGAGCTCCAGGCGCCTCTGGATGGGCGTGATCGTGCTCGCGCTGCTCGCCGTGCTCGGCGGGCTGGCCGGGTGGCGTCTGGGCTGGTTCGGCGGCGCGCAGCGGCCCAAGGAGATCCTGCGCCAGCGCCTGGAAACGCCCCCCTCGACGCCGGCGCCGGCGCTCGCGACGCCGCGCCCCGTCCCGGCGCCGCCGGCGCCGGCGCTCACGCCGCTGCCCGAGCCGCCCGCGGCTGCGATGAGCCTGGGCCCTGTCGCAACGCCGCCCGCGCCGGTCGAGCGGCGCGCGCCGCCCGCCTCGGCGGCGCCGTCCCGGCCGCCCGCAACTGCGCCGGCCGCTCCCGCGACCCCGCCGGCCGCTCCGGCGGCGGCGCGCTTCGCGATCGAGTTCGGCCCGTTCATGACCGCGCCCGAGGCCGAGCGCGTCGAGCGTCAGCTGAACGAGGCCGGCTACCCGACGGTGCGCTTCCGCCAGCAGACCGGCGCCGCCCTTTACGCCGTGCTTATCGAGAAGATGCCGAGCGCGCGCGACGCGCAGGCGCTCGTCGTCTCGCTGCGCCAGCAAGGATTCGCCGAGGCGTTCGTGGTCGGCGAGCGCGAGCCGCTGAGCGTGCAGGTGGGATTGCCCCTGCCGCTGCGCGGCGCCGTCCAGACGGCCGAGCGGCTGCGCGCGAGCGGTCATCAGGTGCGCGTCGCCGCCCAGCCGGGCGAGGCGGTGGTGTTCGCCCTCCGTCACGGCAACTTCGCCACGTCAGGGGAAGCGGAGGCGAAAGGTCAGGAGCTGATGCGCCTCGGCCTGGGCAACCAGGTCGTACGTGTGAAGTAGTCCCGTGGATGCGCCTCTCGTCCTGGCCGCCGCGCTGGCCGTCTTTCTCATCGTCTTCGTGCGGATCGAGTTCGGCCTCTACCTCGTGATCTTCTCGATGCTGCTCTCGCCGCAGCTCGGCGCCGGCGGGGCGGTCGCCGAGGGCCGCCGCATCGTCATCCGGAGCGAAGACCTGCTCCTGCTGGTCGTCGCGTTCAGCTGGCTCGCCAAGACCGCCGTCAACAAGGAGCTCGGGCTCACCCTGAAGACTCCGCTCAACCGCCCGATCCTCGCGTACGTGGCGGCGACCGCAATCGCGACCTTGATCGGCTACATGACGGGCACGGTCGCGGGCTGGGGCGGCGCCTTCTACGTGCTGAAGTACATCGAGTACTTCGTCGTGTACTACATGGTCGTCAACAACCTGGTCGACCGCCGGCAGGCGTGGCGGCTCGTCACCGCGGCGTTCCTGACCGCGGTCATCGTGAGCCTGATCGGGCTGACGCAGATCCCGAGCGGCCAGCGCGTGTCGGCGCCGTTCGAGGGCAAGGAAGGCGAGCCCAACACGTTCGGCGGCTATCTCCTGCTGCTGATCGCGGTCGCCGGCGGCATCGCGCTCGAGACGGCGCGGATCAGGACCCGCGCGATCTACCTGGGGCTGGCCGGGCTGATGTCGATCCCGTTCATGTTCACGCTCTCGCGCACGTCCTACGTCGGCGCGATCCCGGCGCTGGCGACCATGGCCGTGCTCTCGAGCCGGCGCCGCCTGATGATCGGCGGCCTCATCGTCTTGCTCGTCGCCTCGCCCGTCGTCATGACGCTCTTTCCCGACTCGGTCATGCGGCGCGTGCACTACACGTTCGAGCCCGAGCGCGGGCAGCCGACCGTGCGCGTCGGCGCCGTCGGCTTCGATCCGTCGACCTCGGCGCGGCTCATCAGCGTGAAGCAGGCGTTCGAGGGCTTCACCCATCGACCGATCTTCGGCTACGGCGTCACCGGCTTCGCGTTCATGGACCAGCAGTTCGCCCGGACGCTCGTCGAGACCGGCATCGTAGGGCTCGCGACGTTCCTGGCGCTCGTCTGGGCGGTCCTCAAGGCCGGCGTCGCCTCGTGCCGGCGCCTGACCGTCCCCGAGGAGCGCGGGCTCGCGCTGGGCTTCGTCGCCGGCACAGCCGGTCTGCTCGGGCACGCGCTCGGCGCCAACACGTTCATCATCGTGCGCATCATGGAGCCGTTCTGGTTCTTCGCCGCCGTCGTGGTCGCGCTGCCCGGTCTGGCCCCGGCGGAGACGGCCGCGGCCGCGCCCGCGCCGGCCGTGCGCCTGACCCGGCGCTTGGCGTGATGCCGACGCGTGCCGTCGTGGCGCGGGCCCGCAAGGTCCGGCTCCTCGTCATGGACGTCGACGGGGTGCTCACCGACGGCCGGATGATTCTGTCCGAGCGCGGCGACGAGCTGAAAGCGTTCAACACCCACGACGGACTCGCCATCGCCCTCGCCAAGCGCGCCGGCATCAAGACCGCGATGGTCACCGGCGAGTCGAGCCCGATCGCGAAGGCCCGCGGCGCCAAGCTCGGCGTCGACTCGGTCATCCTCGGCGCGCGCCGCAAGGGCGAGGTCGTCCAGACGCTGCGCGCCGAGCACAACGTGCCGGCCGAGGCGGTCGCCTTCATCGGCGACGACCTCATCGACATCCCGGCGATGCAGATCGTCGGCCTCGCGGTCGCCGTCGCCGACGCGCCGGCGGCGGTGAAGGCGGCCGCGCACCACGTGACGCGCGCGCCGGGTGGGCACGGAGCTGTCCGCGAGCTGGTGGAGCTCGTCTTGACGTCGCAGCGCTCGTGGCGGAGCATCGTCGCCGCCTACGTGCGCGAGCACGGAGGTCGATGACCACTCCCTCGAGCTCCCGGGGGCTCAGAGGCCGGACGCTCAGAAGCTTCCTGCTCCTCGGCGCCCAGAAGGTGGTGAGCGTGGCCGTCACGGCCGCCGGCGGCATCGCGCTCGCCCGGCTGCTCACGCCGGAGGTCTTCGGCCTCTACGCGATCCTCGTCTTCGTGATCACGCTCGGCGTCCGGTTCAGCGAGCTCGGGCTCGGCGCCGCGCTGATCCAGCGTCGCGACCTCGACCTGACGACCGGTCTGCGCGCCGCGTTCACCGCGACCTTCGCGCTGGCGCTCGTCCTGGGCGTGGCGATCGTGGCGGCGGCGCCGCTGGCGGCGCGGTGGCCGGGTGTGTCGGGCGAGCTGACCGCGCCCCTCCGCTGGCTGGCGCTCCTGGTGGTGCTCTCGTCGCTCCGCATGCCGGCCATGGTGCTGCTCGAGCGCAGGCTCGCCTACCTGCCGCTGACGATCGCCGAGACCGCCGACACGGTGACGTTCAACGCCGTCGCGATCGCGGCCGCGGTCGCCGGCGCGGGACTCTGGAGCTTTGTGCTGGGCGCGCTCGCGGCGCGCGTCGCGAACCTGGCCGTGCTCTGGATCGCGACCCGGTGGCAGCCGACCGTGCGCTGGGATCGGGCCGAGCTGGCGCCAGTGCTGAAGTTCGGCATCCTGTTCCAGGCGAGCGTCATGATCGCGGTCGCCGGCGACGCGGTGGTGCCGACGTTCGTGACCGCCTGGGGCGGCGTTGCCGCCGTCGGCTACCTGAACTGGGCTGCCACCATCGCTTTCCTGCCGCTGCAGGTCGTCAGCATCGCGGGCCGCGTGCTGTTTCCGGCGCTGTCGAGCCTGCAGGCCGAGCCCGCGCGGTTCGCCGAGGCGACCGAGCGCGCGCTCAACCGGGTCACGACGATCCTCTATCCGGCGGCGGCCCTGCTGCTCGCGGGCGCCGATCCCGTCGTGCGCCTGGTGTTCGGCGAAGCGTGGGCGCCGGCGGTGCCCGCGGTGCGCTGTTTCTGTCTGTCCGCGATCATCGGGGGTACCTCGACCATCTTCGTCCACGCGCTCTACGGCCTCGGCCGGCCCGACCTGGTGTTCCGCCTGAATCTGGCGAGCGCGGCGCTCTTGTGGGTGCTGACGGTCGCGCTGGTGCCGTGGCTCGGCTTCGCGGGCTTCGCCGTCGCCAGCGCGAGCCTGGCCTGCGCGGGGGTGTCCTACACGGCGCTGAGCCTGCGGCGCCTCGTCCCGCTTCGCTTGCTCCCGGCCGTGCGGGTGCCGCTCACCGCGAGCGCCGGGAGCGCGGCTGTGCTGGCCGCGCTCGCGGGCTTCTGGATCCACGATCTGCCGTCGCTGGCCGTCGGCGCGGCGGTGTCGGCCGGCGCGTACGTGGCGTTCGCGGGTGTTATCGGGGGCGCCGCCTGGCGGGTCGAGTTCCTGGCCGACTGGCGGACGGTGCTGCAGGGATGAAAGTCAAGGAGACGTGGCGACACTTCACGCCCGCGCAGGTGAAGGACTTTCTCCGCGTTGGCCACGAGGGCCGCGACCACCCCTCCCGTCTCAGGACGATCGAGCTGCTCGAGGGGATGACCTCGGTGCTCGACGTGGGCTGCGGCACCGGCGTCATGTTCGAGCTACTGCGCGAGCGCCGGCCCGACATCGACTATCTCGGGATCGACGTGACCGTGCAGTTCGTCACGGCGGCGCGCGAGCGGTTTCCGACCGACGCGACGCGGTTCCGGGAGAGCTCGCTCTACGATCTCGGCCGGCTGCCCGGCGTGTACGACGCGGTGCTGTGCCGGCACATCCTCGAGCATTTGCCCGACTGGGAGCCGGCGGTGCAGTGCATGTACGAGCGCGCCGGCAAGAAGCTCATCATCGTGTTCTACCTGGCGCCGCGGCCGCTCAGATTCCGCCGCAAGCGCGACGAGCGCTTCGAGCCGGGCTTCTACACTCACACCTACGATCTCGGCCGCTTCGTGGAGCATCTGCTGAACGGCCTCACGCCCGCGCCCGCGGAGGTCCGCATTCACCCGCGCCAGGGCACGAGCGATCCGCGGTTCCGATGGCGCGACCGCGAGAACATCATCTACGAGGTCGTCCGGTGAAGGTGAGCCTCGTCATCGCCGCGTTCAATCACGGGCGGTTTCTCGCCGAGGCGCTCGACAGCGCGATCGGCCAGACGCTCGGGGGCGTCGAAATCGTCGTGGTCGACGACGGCTCGACCGACGACACCCAGGCCGTGCTCGCCCGCTACGCCGGGCGGATCCGGGTCGTCCGTCAGCCGAACCGCGGTCTGGCGGCCGCCCGCAACACGGGGCTCGCGACCGCGCGCGGCGCCTACGTGAGCTTTCTCGACGCCGACGACGTCCTGATGCCGACCAAGCTCGCCGACCAGGTCGCGGTGCTCGAGCGGGCGCCGACCGTCGGCTGGACCTACTGCGACGTGCTCATCGAGACCACTGCGACCGGCGCCCAGACGCGGGCCTCGGAGCGGTTCGGCTACGCTGCCAGGATGCTCGAGGGGTGGCTCTTCCCCGAGCTGATCCACGGCAACTTCATTCCCGCGATCGCGCCGCTCGTCCGTCGCCCCGTGCTCGACGCGGCGGGCGGGTTCGACGAGCGGCTGACCGCGCTCGAGGACTGGGACCTCTGGCTCCGCCTGTCCTTGATCTCCGAGGCGCGCTACAGCCCCGCCGTGCTCGTGCGCTACCGCGTCCATCCCGGCGGCATGAGCGAGGACCGGTCCCGGATGGACGGCAATCGCTTTCGCGTCCTCGACAAGCTCTGCCGGACGCGCCCGGCGGCGCTGGAGGGGCTCGGAGCCGCGGGCCGCCGCATCATCGCCGACACGCACAACTGGCTCGGCAAGGAGGCGTACGCGCGCGGCGACTGGACGGAGGCGCGGCGACGCTTCGCCGCCTCGCTCGTGACGGTGCCCTGGCAGCGGCAAGCGCCGGTCCTCCTCGGCCTCAGCCTGGTTCGCGCGGGGACACGGCCCCGCCCGAGCGAGCCGACGACGGGACCGAGGTGAACGTGGCGGTGCGGCGCCCACAAACATGATCGACCTGGCCGTGATCATCGTCAGCTACAACACGCGCGAGCTCACGCTCCAGGCGGTCGCGTCGGCCCGCAAGGCGATCGCCGGGCTCGACGCGCGCGTCGTCGTCGCCGACAACGGCTCGGACGGCACCGCGGAGGCCGTGCGGGAAGCGGACCCCGACGTGACGGTGCTGGTGAACGCCGACAATCCCGGATACGGCGCGGCCGTCAACCGGGCGGCGGCCGCGCAGCGGTCGGCGTACGTCTGCGCGATGAACGCCGACGTCGTGCTCGAGCCCGAGAGCCTCGTGACGCTCCGGCGCTTCCTCGACGCCCACCGCGAGTGCGGCCTCGTCGGGCCCGCCTTCGCCTATCCGGACGGCGCCCCGCAACCCTCGGCCAAGCGCTTCCCCACGCTCGGGGTGGCGCTCGGCGAGGTGCTCGGGATTCACGCCGCAGCGCCGCGCAATCGATGGGTCAGGCGGCTCTACTACGCGGATCGCGCCCTGACGCGCGACACGCGTGTCGACACCATCTCGGGCGCCGTGATGCTGGCGCGCGCCGAGGCGTTCGACGAGGTCGGGCGTTTCGACGAGGGCTTCCGGATGTACTTCGAGGAGACGGACCTCTGCCGGCGGCTTCACGATCGCGGCCACGGCGTCGCGATCTGTCCCGCGGCCCGCGCGATCCACCAGCACGGCGCCAGCACGCGGCAGACCTCGGTGCGCCAGGTCGAGTACTACCTGAGCTACGTGCGCTACTTCCGCAAGCATCACGGCCGCGCCGCGGCGGCGATCCTCCGCGCCGCGGTGGCCGCCGGCGCGCTCGCGCGGATGGCCGCGCTGGTGGTCAAGTATCCGCCCCTCGATTCGCATCGCGTCGCCAGTCTCAAACAGAAGGAAGCGGCGTGCGCGCGCCTGCTGCGCGCACTCGGCTCGTCCTGAGCCCGATGCCCGCGCTCAAGGCGCTCATGGTCGAGACGGGGGGCTGGGGCGGCATCGCGCACTACACCTGGAACCTGTGCGCGGCGCTGACGAGCGCGGGGGTCGAGGTCTCGCTCCTGACCAACCGCGAGTGGGAGCTGGCGCACCTGTCGTCGGTCTTCGAGGTCGACCGGTGCTTTTCGGCCGGCGCCGGATACCTCGGCAACGTGAAGGCGCTGCGGGATCGAGTCGCCCGCGCGCGGCCCGGGCTCGTCCACGTGCAGAGCGTGCTCTCGACCCGCTTCGACGCCCTGCTGTGGCCCCTGATCCGGCGCCACACCCCGGTGGTGATGACGATCCACAACGTGCGCCCGCACGAGCGTATTCGCTGGGACGACTGGACGCTCTGGCGCTGCCTCGCCGCGGCCGACGCGGTCGTCGTCCACACCAAGCAGGCGGCGGCGATCGCGCGGCACCGTCTTCCCGCCGCCGCCCGGATCGAGCTCATCCATCACGGCGACGCGGGCTTCCTGGGCAACGGGCGGCCCGATCGCCTCGTCGCGCGTACGGCGCTCGGCCTGCCGAGCGGCGCCCGGATCGTGCTCGCCTTCGGCGCGATCCGTCCGTACAAGGGAATTCACGACGTCATCGCCGCGCTGCCCGAGCTGCGCCGCCGCCACGCCGACGCGCGCCTGGTGATCGCCGGGCCGCTCCTGGTCGGCAGCGAAGGGGAGTATCGCGAGGCGATCCGCCGCGCCGGCGTGGACGACGCCGTGGTGTTCCGCCCCGGCTACGTCCCGGCCGAGGCGGTGGCGACCTACTTCGCCGCCGCCGACGTCGCGGTCTACAACTACCGCGACGTCACGGACAGCGGATCGCTCCGGCTCGCGTGCGACCTCGGCACGCCGGTGGTCGCGACCGCCGTCGGAAGCTTCCGTGAATTCCTGACCGACGGCGTGACCGCCCGCCTGATCGAGCCGGGCGACGCGCCCGCGCTGGTGAAGGCGCTCGGCGACGTGCTGGCCCGACCCGCGGCCGCCGCGCGCATGGCCGCGGCGGCGCGCGCGCTGGCGACCTCCGCGTGGTCGTGGGCCGAGAGCGCCAGGGCCACGGCGCGGCTCTACCAGACGCTCGCACGAGGCGCCGCGTGATCCTGGCGCTGGCGGTGGCCGCGGTGGCGCTCGCCATCCGGGTCCTCATCTCCGAGTTCCAGCCCGTCATCCAGCCCGACGGCGTCGTCTACCTGGCGGTGGCCAAGCAGTTCCAGACGACGGGCTCGCCCTTCGATCCGCTGTTCCATCCGATCTATCCGATCTGCATCGCGCTCGCCCAGCCGCTCGTCGGGGACTGGGAGATGTCGGGCCGCCTCGTCTCCGCCTTCTTCGGGGCGCTCGTGGTCCTGCCCGCGTTCGCGCTCGCCCGCGGGATCGTCGGACGCCAGGCCGCGCTGCTGGCGGCCGTGTTCACCGCCGTGCATCCGCGCCTGGTGCAGAACTCGGCCTCCGTGCTGTGCGAGGCGACGTACACGTTTCTCCTCGTGTCCGGGGTGCTGGCCGCGCGGCGGGGGCTGGTGAGCGGGCCGCGGACATTGGTCCCGTTCGCCGGGCTCTGTCTCGGGCTCGCGTACCTCGTACGTCCCGAGGGCGCGCTCTACTTCGTGGGCCTCGTCCTCGTCGCGCTCTTCATGATCGTGACGGGCCGGGACCGCGCCGCGGCGATCCTGCCCTGGGCGGGCGCGGCCGTTGTCGTGTTCGCCGCCGTCGTCGCGCCTTACGTCTGGTACCTCGCCAAGGTCTGGGGCCACGTCACGCTCAGCGGCAAGATCGACCACAACCTGCCGCTGTCGACGGGCGCCGCCACCGCGCCGAGCCCGCTGCCGATGCGCGTCCTCGAGAACCTGCTCCTCTTTCAGAAGTACGCGGTGCCGGATCTGCTGCCGTGGATCCTGCTCCTGCTCGTGCTGCCGGGCGTGCTGGCGCGGGGCCGGACGACGGGATGGCTCGGCCGCGACGGGATCCTGCTCGCGGCCGCCCTGCCGCCCTTCGCGTCGCTCGCGTTCCACGTCGAGCCGCGCATCTTTCTGCCGATCCTGCCGTTCATCCTGCCCTTCACGGCGGTCGGCATGCTCTGGGCGGCCGTCACCCTCACCGACGCGCGCCGCGGCTGGCGGTGGGCGCTCGCGATGGCGCTCGTCGTCGCGCTCGTCCTGGTGCCGTGGACCTTCCAGCCGATCCTGCGTCCCGACGCGGGCGCCGCGCTCTACCGCCAGGCTGCGCGCTGGATCGCCGAGACTCAGCCCCGCGACGCCGTGCTGCTCGATCGCAAGCCACTCATCGCGTTCTACAGCGAGCGGCGCTGGGTTCCGCTGCCGCGGGTCGGCCCCGACGAGCTGCTCGCCGCCGCGCGCCACGCCGGCGCCCGGCTCGTCGTGCTCGACAGCCGCGAATTTCTCTTCGATCGGCCGGGCCTGGTCCCGCTGCTCTGGGGGCCGCCGCCGCCGGGCCTGGACGTCCTCCGCGATTTTGACGCCGCGCCGGCCGACCGGCTGCGGATCCTGGTGGTCAACGACCGTGGGTGAGCGGCCGGCCCGCCCCGCGTCGATCCTCGTCGTGTCTAACCACGGCGCCGTCGTCGGCGGCGGCGAGCTGAGCCTGCTGGACTTGCTGCGTGGTCTCGACCGCGACCGCTGGGCGCCGGTCCTCGTCGTCCCCGAGGACGGCGAGGTGGCGACGAGAGGACGAGACCTGGACCTGCCGGTCCACGTGATCCCGCTGCCGCCGCTGCGCCGGCCGGGGCCCGGCAGCGTCCGGAGCGTGAGCGCGCTCGTGCGGCTCTCCAGGGCCGGCGATGCGGCGTTGATCCACGCCAATGGCTCGCGCGCGATGGCGTACGCGGCGGTCGCCGGCAGACTGACCGCGCGCCCCACGCTCTGGCACGTGCGCGTCGCCGACCGCGACGGCCTGGTCGACCGTGCCCTCTGCGCGGTCGCGACCGCCATCATCGCGACATCGCGCGCGGTGGCGCGCCGGTTCCCGTGGGCTCCGGCGAAGGTCCGGGTGGTGCCGAACGGCGTCGACTTGAAGCGCTTCGCGCCGCGGCCGCCGTCCAGCGCCTTGCGCGCGAGCCTCGGGGTGCCGCCCTCGGCGCCGGTCGCGCTGTCGATCGGACGCCATGTGCCGGAGAAGGGCTATCGGCACCTGGTCGACGCCGCCGCGCTGGTCGAGCGCGCGAGGCCCGGCGTGCACTGGGTCCTCGTCGGCGACGGCGAGCTTCGGAGCGAGCTCGAGGCCCGAGCCCGGCGTCTGGGTCTCGAGTCGCGCGTGCACTTCACGGGATGGCGCGACGACGTCGCCGACGTACTGGCGCTCTCGGACGTGTTCGTCCTGCCGTCCCAGAGCGAAGGATTCGGCCGCGTGCTGGTCGAGGCGATGGCGATGGGTCGCGCGATCGTCGCGACCGCGGTCGGCGGCGTTCCCGACGTCGTGCTCGCGGGCCGGACCGGACTGCTGGTCCAGCCGGCCGACCCCGTGGCGCTCGCGGACGCGGTGCGCGCGCTGCTCGACGATCCGGCGCGCGCGGCCCGCCTCGGCGCCGCGGGCCGCGCGCGGGCGGAGTCGAGCTTCAGCCTCGGCGCCCACGTCCACGCGGTCGAGCGCGTGTACGACGAGGTGCTCGCGCGCGCCGCGCGGGACGCGGGGCCGCGGTGATTCGGCTCGGCGTCGACGGACGCGAGCTTCGGCCGGGCGTGAGCACGGGGATCGGGCGATACGTGCTCGAGGTTCTCCGCGCCGCCTCGGCGGCCGGCTGGTCGTGCGTCGTCTATGGCGACGCCGGAGCGCGACTCGACCCGACGCTGCCGGGTGTCACGTTCACCGCGCTCGACACGTCGTGGACCCAGTGGTGGGATCAGGTCACCTTGCCGCGCGCGCTCGCGCGCGATCGCATCACGGTGTTCCTCTCGCCCTACTACAAGGGCCCGGTGCGCGCCCCGTGCCCGGTCGTGCTGACGATCCACGACCTCTACTTCATCGACTACCCAGGCCGGCATCGGCCAGTCTACGAGGCTATCGTCACCCGGGCGGCTCGCCTGTACGCCGGCCACGCAGCGGCGATCATCAGCGACTCGGAATACTCCAAGCGCGCGATCGTGGACCGCCTCGGCGTGAGCGCGACCAAGGTGAGCGTGATCCCGGTCGCGCTGGGGGGCGAGTTCAAGCCCGCCTCCTTGACGACCGCGGCGCGGGCGCGCTACGGCCTGACGTCGCCCTACGTGCTCTACGTCGGCAACTTCAACCCGCACAAGAACATCCCGCGGCTGATCCGCGCCTTCGGCCTCTTGCCCGGGCCCGTGCGTAGCCGCCACTCGCTCGTCCTCGCCGGCGGCTATGGCGACGGCCGGCCGGAGCTGGCGCGGCTCGCCGAATCGCTCGGCCTGACGGACCGCGTCGTCTTTCCCGGGCGCGTCGACGACGCGGATCTGCCCGCGCTCTACTCCGAGGCCGCGGTGTACGTCACGCCGTCGCTCCAGGAAGGCTTCGGCGCGACGGTGCTCGAGGCGATGGCGTGCGGGGCGCCCGTGATCAGCTCGAACCGCGCCGCGCTGCCCGAGGTGGTCGGCGACGCCGGCCTCTTGTTCGACGCCGAGCAGGAGCGAGAGCTCGCCGCGGTGCTCGCGCGCGTGCTGTCCGACGCGGCGCTCGCCGAGGATCTGCGCCGCCGCGCGCTCGCGCGCGCCGGGCTCTACACGCCGGCGCGAACCACTGGACGCGTCCTGGCGCTCCTGCGCGACGTCAACGACGGCGCCGCCGCCCTGGCCCGCTCGCTCGCGGGGACGCCCTGATGTGCGGCATCGTCGGCCACGTGGGCGCGACCGCGCCCGGGCTCCTGCCCGCGATGCTCGGGCTCCTCAAGCACCGCGGGCCCGACGACTCGGGGATCCGCGTCGAGGGCGACGTCGGACTCGGGATGACCCGGCTGGCGATCATCGATCTCGTGACCGGGCGACAGCCCATGAGCGACGCCGGCGGGCGCTACTGGATCGTCTTCAACGGCGAGATCTACAACTTCCGCCAGCTGCGCGCCGAGCTCATGACGGCGGGGCGCCGGTTCCGGACGCGGAGCGACACGGAGGTGATCCTGCACGCGTACGCGGTCCACGGCGAGGCGTGCGTCGAGCGCCTCGCCGGCATGTTCGCGTTCGCCATCTGGGACGACGCCGAGCGCCGACTGTTCCTCGCGCGCGATCGGCTGGGAAAGAAGCCCCTCTACTACTGGCACCGCGACCGGCTGTTCCTCTTCGCGTCGGAGCCCAAGGCGCTGCTCTGCCACCCGGCGGTCGCCCGCTCGGTCGACTGGTCCGCGCTCCATCACTACCTCGCCTTCGGCTATACGCCGGTGACGCGCTCGATCTTCGACTCGATCCGCAAGCTTCCCCCGGCCCACACCGCGACCGTCGTCGAAGGCCGTCTGACCCAGCGCCGCTACTGGCAGCCGCCGGCGGGTGCGCCGTCGCCGGGAACTCGCGCCGGGCGTGAGGAGAGCGCCGCGGCGGTGCGTGCGGGATTGCGCGAAGCCGTTCGCCTGCGCCTGGAGAGCGACGTGCCGCTCGGCGTGTTCCTGTCGGGCGGCATCGACTCGAGCGCGGTGGTGGCCAGCATGCGCGAGGTGACCTCGGGTCGGATCGCGACCTTCTCGGTCGGCTTCGGGCGCGCGGCGCCGACCTACGACGAGCTGCCGTATGCGCGGCTCGTCGCGCGGCGCTTCGCGACCGATCACCACGAGGAGATCCTTGAGCCCGACGTGCGGGCGATCCTGCCGGACATCGTCAGGGCCTTCGACGAGCCGTTCGGCGACTCCTCCGCGATCCCGACGTTCGTCGTCGCGCAGGCGACCGCGCGTCACGTCAAGGTCGCCCTCTCGGGGATCGGCGGCGACGAGACCTTCGGCGGTTACCCGCGCTATCTCGGGCTCCGCGTCGCGGCGCTCCACGACAAGCTCCCGCGCTGGCTCCGCCACGCCTCGCGCTCGCTCGCCGGCCGTCTGCCCGACTCCGCGTCCAGCCGGAACTGGGCCGACTGGGCCCGGCGGTTCACCGCCGAGCCCGACGCCACGCCGGGTGACCGCTACATCGGCTGGACGCGGTTCTTCGGCGACGCCCAGCTCGCGACCCTGGCGACGCCGGCCTTGGCTGCGCATCTGGGACCGGCCGTCGACGAGCACCAGCAGAGCGCCTTCGCCTCCGGCCGCCCCGGCGATCCGGTGGACGGCGCCTTCCGCGTCGATCTGGCCGCGTATCTCCCCGACGATCTGCTCGCGATGGCCGATCGGATGAGCATGGCCCACTCGCTCGAGGTGCGGGCGCCGTTCTGCGACCACCGGATCATCGAGGAGAGCCTGCGTCTGTCGTCGAGCGCCAAGATGCCGGGCGGCCGCCTGAAAGGGCTCCTCAAGGCCGCCTTCGCCGGCGTGCTTCCCCGGGAGGTGCTCGCGCACCGGAAGCACGGCTTCATGATTCCGCTCGGCGACTGGCTCCGCCGGGACCTGCGCCCGACCCTGGACGATCTCCTGGCGCCCGACTGCGTCCGGGCGCGCGGGCTCTTCGACGCCGACGCGGTCGAGGCCCTGAAGCAGGAGCACCTGAGCGGGGCGCGGACCCACGCCGACCGTCTCTGGACCCTGATGATGCTGGAGCTGTGGGCGCGCGAGTACCTCGACGAGCGCGGCCGCTGGACGCTCCGGTGACGGGCGTATGAGCGCAGGGCTCCGCGTGCTCATGGTCGCCGACGTCTCGCCGTCGCGTCCGCTGGGCGGCGGCGAGCGCATGCTCTGGGAGCAGGCCCGGCACCTCGCCGCGCGCGGCCACGACGTCCGGATCGTGAGCCGCGCCGACCCCGACGCGACGGCGCCCGTCGCGATCGAGCACGAGCGCGTGCGGATCCAGCAGTTCCTCGCGGATCGGCGCTCGATCGCGCGATTCATCCAAAGCTCGATCTTCGGCGCGCGGCGCGCGGTGTCGGAGGCGCTGGCGCGTCAGGCCGCGGACGTGCTGCACGTCCACCAGCCGCTCGCCGGCTACGGCGCCCTCGCGTCCCGAGCCGGCGCTCGGCTGCCGAGTCTCTACAGCTTCTATTCGCCGGCGCCGCTCGAGTACCGCTCGCGTCAGAGGATGACGGCGCGGCATCGCACCGGCCTGGTCGGAGCGACGGGCACCGCGCTGCTGTGGGCGATCGAGCGCGCGTGCCTCAAACGGGCGCGGCTCGTGCACGTGCTCAGCGACTTCTCCGCCGACCAGCTCTGGAAGCTCTACGCGGTCCCGCGCGAGCGCATCGTGAGAATCCGCGGCGCCGCGGCGACCGATCGGTTCCAGCCCGCGCCCGACCGCGGGGCGATCCGGCAGGCACTCGGGCTCTCCGCCGACCGATCGCTCCTGCTGACGGTGCGGAACCTCGAGGCCCGGATGGGCCTCGACACCCTGCTCGACGCGATGGCTCGGCTGAAGGCGCGGCGTCCGAGTGTCGCGCTGCTGATCGGCGGCGCCGGCTCGCTGCGCGCCGCGCTCGAGGCGCAGAGCCAGGCCCTCGGCCTCGCCGATCACGTGACGTTCCTGGGCTTCGTGCCGGACGAGGAGCTGCCGCGCTACTACCAGGCGGCCGACCTCTTCGTGCTGCCCACGCGCGAGCTCGAGGGCTTCGGACTCGTCACCATCGAGGCGCTCGCCTGCGGGACGCCTGTGCTCGGCACGCCGGTCGGCGCGACGCCGGAAATTTTGCGAGGGCTCAGTCCGTCGCTCGTGTTCCGCGGCACGGCGCCGGAGGTGATGGCCGAGGATCTCGAGCGCTTCCTCGCCGCGAAGGAGCGCGATCCGGACGCGTACGCGGGTCTGCGCGCCGCGTGCCGCGAGCGCGTGGAGCGGTGTTACACCTGGGCGCGCGCGACCGGGGAGCTCGAGGGCGCGCTCCGGCACGTGGCCTCGGCCGGGCGCGTGGCCGCGCCGCCCGAGACGCCGCCGAGGCTCTCGGGGGTCGATCCCGGTCTCGGCTGTCCCGCGTGCGGGGGTCCGACCCGTCCGAGCCCGCTTGTCTATCGCGGCGTACGTTATCGCCGGTGCGCGAGCTGTCGCAGCTCGCTGTCGACGGAGCTGCCGACCGCGTCCGAGCTCCGTCACACGTACGAGACGGAGTATCCGCTGCTCTTCGCGCTGGAGCAGGTGACCTCCGAGCGGGCCCGCCTGTTCGGCGTGCTGCTCGACCGGCTGGCGGCGTTGGGCCGCGCGCGCTCGGAGCGGCCCCGGCTGATCGACGTGGGCTGCGGCGGTGGCCATCTGGCGGCGCTCGCGCGAAGCCGCCGCTGGCTCGCGGTGGCCACGGATATCGCGCATCGGGCGTGCGCTGTGGCCGGGCGGGCGGGCGAGACGGCGATCCAGGCCGACGGCGCGCTCCTGCCGTTTCGCGGCGGCACGGCCGACATGGTGACCCTGGTCAACGTCGTCGATCAGGCTCACGAGCCGATGACGATCCTGCGCGAGGCCCACCGGGTGCTGGTCGTCGGCGGACTGCTGGCGCTTCGCGTGCCGAACGCGCGCTTTCACCATCCCTGGGCGCGGCTCCTCATCGGGCTCGGGCCCCTCGCGCGAACGCGAGGATGGGACACGTATCCCGTGGTCCACCACTTCGCGTTCACGCCCGCCGGGCTCCGGCAGCTCGCCGAGCGCGCCGGCTTCACCGTGCTCGAGATCTCGAACTCGGCCGTGGCCTCGCGGGAGCCTGTGGCGAAGCGCTCCGCCGCCGACGCGCTGCCGCAATGGGGCCGCGCGACGATCGCCGCCGGCGCGGCGGCCCTCGCCGAGCTCTCGCGCGACCGCTGGCTCGTCGGGCCGTCGGTCGAGCTCTACGCGCGCAAGGGGCCCTGATGAGCCTTCGCGTCGTGCACGCGATCACCCGGCTCACCCTGGGCGGCTCGTCGGAGAACACGATCGCGTCGTGCGTCGCGCTCGACGGAGCCGGCTACGAGTGCATCCTGGCCGCGTCCTTCCGCGAGTCGGACGCGTCCTCGCTCGTCGACGCGCGCCGGCGCGGATGCCGGGTCGTCGATGTGCCGGCGCTCGGGCGCGAGGTCGCGCCGCTGGCGGACCTGACCGCGCTCGCGCAGATCGTCCGGCTCATTCGGCGCGAGCGGCCGGCGATCGTCCACACGCACACCTCGAAGGCCGGGTTCCTCGGCCGCCTCGCGGCGGTGCTCGCGCGCGTGCCGGCGGTGATCCATCAGCCGCACGGCCACGTGTTCTACGGCTACTACAGTCCCCGCCGGACCGCCGTCTTCACCGCGCTCGAGCGCCGGGCTGCGCGCTGGACCGACCGCATCATCACCTTGACCGAGCGGGGCGCCGCGGAGCACCTCGCGCGGGGCATCGGCCGCGCCGCGCAGTACGTCGCGGTGCCGAGCGGCGTGCCGACCGCCGAGCTGCGCGCGGCGGCGCCGGCGCGGCACCGGGCGCGCGCGCGGCTCGGGCTCGATCCCGACGCGTTCGTCGTCGTCGGCCTCGGCCGCCTCGTTCCGATCAAGGGCTTCGATCTGCTCGTGCGGGCGCTTCCGGCCGTCGTCGCGCAGATCCCGTCGGCACGAGTGCTCCTGGTCGGCGGCGGGCCCGAGCGGGAGCGCCTCGACGCGCTCGCGAGGTCGCTCGGCGTCGCCGAGCGGCTCGAGTTGACGGGTGAGGCCGTCGACGTGACGACGCATCTGGCGGCGGCCGACCTCCTCGCGGTGCCGTCCCGGAACGAGGGGATGGGCCGCGTCATCGTCGAGGCGATGGCGCTCCGGATCCCTGTCGTCGCGGCTGCGGTCGGCGGGATTCCCGACGTCGTCACCGACGGCGAGTGCGGGCGCCTGGTCGCGCCCGAGGACGCCGACGCGCTCACGGCGGCGCTGGTCGAGCTTGGCCGCGACGAGGCCCTCCGGCGCAAGCTCGGCGAGGCCGCAGAGGTGCGGGCCGAGTCGTTCTCGGCGGCCGCGGCGCGCGAGAAGCTCCTGGCGGTGTACGCGGCCCTGGTCCGCGACAAGGGGCTCGGGTGATGCGCCGCGCGGCCCGCTTCGTCGTGCTCCTCGCCGGCTTGACGGGTGCCGCCGCCCTGACGTGGCTTGCCGACGCGGCCGAGGGCCTCGAGCGCCTCCCCGCCGTCCTGCACCTCCATTCGGATCTCTCCACCGGCGATTTCTCGCTCGAGCAGCTCGCCGCGATGGCCGAGAAGCAGGGGATCGGCGCGTTGCTCCTCACCGAGAACTACCTCCTGCGCGTCGAGTACGGGCTGCCGCCGTTCAGGGCGCTGACCCGCCTGGTCCGCGAGGAGCGCTCGGTGCGCGACCTCGGGATCGATCGCTACCTGGCACGCGTCGCCGAGGCCAACCACGCCAATCCGCGCGTGCTGATCGTCCCCGGCGTCGAGGTGCTGCCGCACTACTACTGGACTGGCTCGCCGCTGGCGCTCGACATGGCCGTGCACGAGACGCAGAAGAACCTGCTGGTCTTCGGGCTGCCGGCCTCGGCGTTCCGCGCGCTGCCGGCCGCCGGCAACAAGATCGCCGGGCTCGGCTGGTCCTCGGTGCTCGACCTTCTGCCCGGCGCGCTCCTGGTACCCGGCGTCTACCTGCTCGTGCGCAAGCGGCGCGGTCTTCAGAGAGTCGGGCGTGTGGTCGTCGTTGTGAGCCGGCGTCGCTGGCTCGCGGGCTCGGTCCTCTGCGCCATCGCGGTGCTAGCGCTGGCGCGCGCATGGCCCTTCGCCGTCGATCCATACCCGCCCTACCGCGATCTCGGTCTGGCACCGCATCAAGACCTGATCGACTACGTCGACCGGCTGGGCGGCGTGTCCGTGTGGTCGTTCCCCGAGGCGCGTGACGCGGGCGAGCGATGGCTGGGACCGATCAAGGTTTCCTGGTACACGCCGCCGTACCCCGACGATCTCATGAGGACGGCGCGGTACACGGCCTTCGGCGCCGTGTACGAGGACACGACGCGGATCGATCGGCCCGGGGGGTCCTGGGACCGCCTGCTCGGCCAGTTCGCCGCGGGCGACCGGAGCCGGCCCGCGTGGGCCGTCGGCGAGTCCGGCTTTCACGGCTTCACCGCGGGAAAGACCCTGGGAAAGGTGCGGACCGTGTTCCTCGTCGAGGAGCGGAGCGAGCGCGCCGTGCTCGACGCACTCAAGCGCGGCCGGTTCTACGCGGTCGAGCAGGAGGCAGGGGCCGAGCTGGCGCTGACGGAGTTCTCGGTGCGGGCCGGCGGCACCTTCGGAGTCGCGGGCGATCTCGTGCGGGCGTCGGAGGCCACGCCGATCGACGTCACGGTAGCCGTCGAGGCGACCGGGGCCCAGGCGCGCGAGGTGCGCGTAACGCTCGTGCGCAATGGCGCCGTCGTGAGAGCGTGGACGGGCACGCCGCCGTTCCGGGCCGTGCACCGCGACACCTTCGACGGCTCGCCGACGTTCTACCGGCTCGACGTGCGCGGCCCCGGCCGGCTCCTGAGCAACCCGATCTTCGTCAAGCGCCTGACGTGAAGCTCGCCATCCACCAGCCGCACTACCTGCCGTGGCTCGGCTACTTCGCGAAATGGGCGGCCGCCGACCTGTTCGTGTTCCTCGACACCGTGCAGTACGAGAAGAACGGCTGGCAGAACCGCAACCGGATCAAGACGCGCGAGGGAGCGCGATGGCTCACCGTGCCGGTGCGCGCCAGGCTCGGCACGCCCATTCGCGACGTGATGGTGGACTCGAGCCAGCCCTGGCGCATCCGACACTTCGCCGCGATCGAGAACGCGTACGGCGGCGCGCCGTGCTGGGCCAGGCATCGGGACGAGCTCCGCGCCCTCTACGGCCGCGAGTGGGAGCGGCTCGCGCCCGTCGCCGTCGCCAGCGCCGAGTGGCTGGCGCGCAAGCTCGGGATCACGACCCCGACGCGGCTCGCCTCCGAGATCGGACTCTCGGACGGGGAGCAGGCGGACGCGACCGCGCGGCTCGTCGGGCTCTGCCGCGAGGTCGGCGCGGACACGTATCTGGCCGGCCGCGACGGGGCCCGCTACATGGATATCGCGCAGTTCGCGGCCGCCGGCATCGCCGTCGAGACCCAGCAGTACGAGCACCCCGTCTACACCCAGGCATACGGGGAATTCGTTCCGTCTCTCTCGGCCGTTGACTTATTATTGATGCACGGCGATGAGGCCCTCGGCATTCTCTGTGAGGGGTCCACGTGGTCGCGCCTCTCGCCCGAGCCGACATAAGTGAATATCCTCGCCCTCGGTGCCCACCCCGACGACATCGAGTACGGCTGCGGCGGCATGCTCGCCAAGTACGCGCAGCGTGGCCACGCGGTCTACCTCTTCGTCGCCTCCGACGGAGCGCTGGGCGGAGACTCCGAGGTGCGCCGCCGCGAGCAGAAGGAGGCCGCCCGCATCCTCGGGGTGCGCGAGGTCTTCTGGGGCGACTACCGGGACACCGAGGTGCCGCTGAGCCGCGAGCTGATCGTGCGGCTCGAGGCGGTGATCCGCAAGGCCGACCCGCGGATGATTTTCGTCAACTCGCCCGAGGACACGCACCAGGACCACCGCAACCTGGCCCAATGCGCGCTGTCGGCGACGCGCTACGTGCCGAACCTCCTCTTCTTCGAGGTGCCCTCGACGGTCAATTTCACGCCGAACTGCGCCACCGACATCGCCGACGTGCTCGTGACGAAGCTCGCCGGCCTCGAGGCGCACCAATCGCAGGTCACGAAGACCAACATCGAGGACCTGACGATCCTCGAGCTCGCCCGCTCGTGCGCGAACTTTCGCGGCATCCAGGCGCGGGTCAAGTACGCGGAGGCCTTCCAGTCGGTCCGGCTGCTCCTGAACCTCTGAGGTCGGCGCGAATCATCCCCCACTCGCGGCCGACTCTGAGCGACGACGATGCCGAACGCGTCGCGCGCGTCGTCCGCGGAGGCCAGCTCGCGCAGGGCCCCGAGGTGGCGGGACTCGAGCGCGAGCTCGCGCGGTACCTCGGCGTCGCCGCCGCGGCCGCGGTCAGCTCGGGCAGCGCCGCGCTCGAGCTCGCGCTGCGCGCCCTCGATGTGGACGCGGGCCACGAGGTCATCGTTCCGACCTACGCGTGCGACGCGGTGTACCACGCGGTCACGCGGTGCGGCGCGACGCCGGTGCTCGCGGACGCCGATCCCGAGACGCTCGGGCTCTCGGCCGCGGACGCGGCGCGCCGGCGCACCGCGCGGACCCGCGCGGTCATCGTCGTGCACCCGTTCGGGCTCGCGGTGGACCTCGGCGACTTCCAGCGTCTCGGCGTGGCCCTCGTGGAGGACTGCGCCCAGACGCTCGGCGCCATGCTCGGCGGCCGTCCGGTCGGCGCGCGGGGCGGGCTCGCCGTGTGCTCGTTCTACGCGACGAAGCTCTTCACCACCGGTGAGGGCGGGGCGGTCGCCGGCCCCGCCGAGCTGGTCGCCCGTGCGCGCGACGCGCGCGACTACGACGAGCGGAGCGAGCTGGCGGTGCGCTTCAACTACAAGATGACGGACATGCAGGCGGCGCTCGGCCGCGGCCAGCTGGCGCGGCTCGACGCGTTCATCGCGCGGCGCCGCGCGCTCGCTGCGCGATACCGTGCCGCTCTCGCGCGCGCCGCGCACTGTCGCGTGCCGGGCGACGCCGGCGAGCGTCACGTCTACCACCGGTTCGTCGTCGCCGTCGACAGGCCGCTCGATCCCATCCTGGCGCACCTCGAGCGGCGGGGCGTGGCGGCGCGGCGCCCGGTCTTTCGGCCGATTCACCGGGCCCTCGGGCTCTCCGGCTACCCGAACGCCGAGCGGCTCTGGGCCCAGTGTCTGTCGCTCCCGTGCTATCCGCTCCTCACCGACCACGAGGCCGACACGGTCGCGGCGGCGCTCGCCGAAGCGCTCGCGTGATGATCGAGCCGGATCGCTCTGCCCCCGCGTCGTCCGCGCTGCCCGGCGAGCACGCGAAGCTCGGCCCGGTGACCCCGCACTTCGTGCGGCTGGCGCTCGTGGGCCTGCTCCTGCTGGTGCCGATCTGGGGCCGCGACCACGCGGCGCGCTTGCCGTGGCTCTACCTGGTGATGCTCGCGTTCGCGGTCGCCCTCTTCGCGACGCCCGTGGCCCGCGCGATCGCCCGGCGCTGGCGCGTGCTCGACATGCCGGCGGCCCGCAAGGTCCACGAGGTGGCGACGCCGCTCCTGGGAGGTGGTGCCGTCTACTGCGGATTCGCGGTGACGGTGCTCACGAGCTTCGACTTCTCGCTCCAGCTTAAGGGCGTCGTCGTCGGCGCCACGCTCGTCGTCGGGATCGGCATCCTGGACGACCTCACGGACCTGCCGGCGTCGCTCAAGCTCGTGGGTCACATCGGGGCCGCCGCCGCGGCGATCGCCTACGGCGTCGTGCTCAATGTGGCGCCCATCGGGGTGCCCGCGTACGCGTGGATCAACGCGGCCCTGACGATTCTCTGGTTCGTGACGGTCACCAACGCAGTGCAATTCCTCGACGGCATGGACGGCCTCGCCGCCGGCCTCGGCGTGATCGCCGGCATCTTCTTCAGCATCGCGGCCCTCCAGACGGAGCAGCGCTACCTCATGTATCTGTCGGCCGCGCTGGTGGGTGCCTGTCTAGGGTTTTTGCCTTACAACTTCCGTCCGGGCCGCGCCAAGATCTTTCTGGGCGACAGCGGGGCGACGTTCATCGGATTCACGCTCGCCGGCCTTGCAGTGATGGGAGAATGGGCTGAGGGGGACCCGGTCATCGCCTTGCTGACACCGTCGCTGATTCTGGGGGTGCCGCTGTTCGACATCGGCTTCGTGGCGATCGCCCGCGTGGTGACGGGCAAGGTGCATTCGCTGCACGAGTGGCTCGCCTATACGGGCCGGGACCACATTCACCACCGGTTCGAGGAGCTCGGCCTCACCCGCAAGCAGAGCGTGCTCCTGATCTTTTTCCTGGCCTCGACCCTGGGCCTCTCGGCCATCTTGTTGAAGGACGCCACGCCGCGCGAGGCGGTCCTGATCCTGATCCAGGCCGCGTGCGTCCTGGCGATCGTTGCGGTGCTGGAGGGAGTCGGCCGGTGGCGGCCGCGGCCGTGAAGCGCTTCCAGCGAGCCGTCATCGCGCGGCTCGGGGCGGTGTTGAGGCTCGACGAGCAGCCCTGGCGGGTGGCGCTCGCGCTGGCGGTCGGCGTCTTCATCAGCTGCACGCCGTTCTGGGGCCTGCAGACGCTCCTGTCGCTCGCCGTCGCGACGATCTTCCGCCTGAACCGCGCGGTGACGGTGACCGGCGCCTGGCTCAACCTGCCGTGGTTCGCGCCGGTGGTGTACGGCTTCGCGCTGCGCATCGGCGTCTTCGTGCTGCCGGACCTGCACGGCGCCGACATCGCGGAGATCGTCGAGCTCCTGCAGATGTCCTCGGTCCTCTCGGCGGCCGACCTGCTCGATCTCCTGCGAAGCGTCTCGCTGGCGCTCCTGATCGGCACGGCCGCCGTCGGGGCCGTCGCGGGCGCGCTCACCTACGTGGGGGCCTTCGTGTTCCTGCGGCGTATTAGGGCGGCCCGGAGTCGGCACGTATAATGACGCCATGAAACCGCGCAAGGCGGTCTTTCCGGCCGCTGGGCTCGGCACGCGATTCCTTCCCGCGACCAAGGCGCAGCCCAAAGAGATGCTTCCCCTCGTCGACAAGCCGATGATCCAGTACGTCGTCGAGGAGGCGGTCGCCTCGGGGCTGTCGGAGATCATCGTCGTGACCGGCCGCGGCAAGCGCGCGATCGAGGACCACTTCGACTCGGCCTTCGAGCTCGAATACTACCTGAACGACCGCGGCAAGCTCGACGAGCTGGCCCAGATCAAGACCATCTCGGAGCTGGCCTCGGTCTCGTACGTGCGCCAGCGCGAGCCGCTCGGGCTCGGCCACGCGATCCTCTGCGCGCGCTCGCTGGTCGGCGACGAGCCCTTCGCCGTTTTCCTGGGCGACGACATCATCGGCGGCACCAAGACGCCGTGCATGCGCCAGCTGCTCGACGTGAGCGGTCGGTACGGGGCGCCGGTGCTCGCCGTGCAGCGCGTGCCGCGCCAGCAGATCCACCAGTACGGCGTCATCGCGGCGCGGCCGGTCGAGGACCGCGTGCACGAGATCGTCGACCTGGTCGAGAAACCCAAGGCCGCGGAGGCGCCCTCGGATCTGGCGATCATCGGCCGCTACGTCCTGCCCCCCGAGATCTTCGAGATCCTGGCCGGCACGGGGGCCGACGCCCGCGGCGAAATCCAGCTGACCGACGCGCTCCGCACGCTGCGCGCGCGGCGCCCCATGTACGGCGTCGAGTTCGAGGGCCGGCGCTACGACACCGGCGACAAGCTCGGCTTCCTCAAGGCCACCGTCGAGTTCGCCCTGGCCCGCCCCGACCTCGCCGGGGACTTTCGCGCCTACCTCAAGTCGCTCGACCTCTAACCCGAAGATCGCGGCGTTTGGGCGACGGATCCGCTGCCGGGTCACGCGGCCGAATTGCGCGAAAATGCCGCGTGATCAATTGATGCGCCTGGAGGAGGAGTCCCACCATATCCTGGGAAGGCAGGTTTGACTTGCCCCAAGGGTTCTGACACACTTTTCGCCACCTTCGGAGTGACCCGAGGGTCACAGGGACTATGCCGAACGCCCCGAAGCGCCCGTTTCACACCGCCGCCGACGCCGACATCAAGAGCGGCGAGGTCTCGGACGTCTACTTCACGCGCACCGTCCAGATCCTGAGCCATCTCAACGACCGAAAGCGGGTCAAGGCCGAGGTCTATCTCAAGTCGCTCCCCGAGGACTGGCAGTGGGGCATTCTCGCGGGAATCGAGGAGGTGGCCGGGCTTCTCGAGGGTCTGCCGGTGGACGTTGCGGCGATGGACGAGGGACTCCTGTTCGAGCCGTATCAGCCCGTCCTGCGCATCGAGGGAACGTACGTCGAATGGGCCAAGTACGAGACGGCGCTGCTCGGCCTGCTCTGTCAGGCTTCGGGCATCGCCACGAAGGCGGCGCGCTGCAAGAAGGCGGCGGGCGAGCGGCAGGTCATCTCTTTCGGCGCACGGCGCATGCATCCCTCGCTGGCGCCGATGATCGAGCGCAACGCCTTCATCGGCGGCTGCGACGGCGTGGCGGTGACGAAGTCGGCCGAGCTGATCGACGCCGATCCGATGGGGACGATCCCGCATTCGCTGGTCCTCATGATCGGCGACACGGTCGAGGCGCTCCGGGCCTTCGACGCGGTCGTCGACCCGAAAGTGCGTCGGGTGGCGCTGATCGACACCCTGCAGGACGAGAAGTTCGAGGCGATCCGGGTCGCGGAAGCCCTGGGCAAGGATCTCTATGCGGTCCGGCTCGACACGCCGTCGTCGCGCCGCGGTGACTTCTATCGGATCCTCGAAGAGGTGCGCTGGGAACTCAACCTGCGCGGGCACCACCACGTGAAGATCCTCGCCTCCGGTGGCGTCGACGAGTACGAGATCGTGTCCCTGAATCCAGTCGCCGACGGCTACGGGGTCGGGACGTCGATCGCCAACGCTCCGGTGCTCAACTTCGCCCTCGACATCGTCGAAATCGAGGGCCAGCCCAAGGCCAAGCGCGGTAAGTGGTCGGGAGCCAAGGAAGTCTACCGGCGGCAAGGCACGCGCCAGACCGTCATGGTGCCCGCCGGGCAGCGCCCGCCCGACGGCGGCGCCTGGGAATCCTTGCTCAAGCCGCTCGTCCGTGGCGGGCGCATCGTCCGCGATCTGCCGCCCCCGCGCACGATCCGCGACTTCGTGCTCGACCAGCTCAGGTCGGTCCCGCTCGACACGCTGCGACGGCAGGGGCTCCGGCGCGATTTCTAGCGCCGAGCTATGTCGGTCCTCGACGAGATCGTCGCCAACACGCGCGCTGAGGTGGCCCGGCGGAAGGCCGCCGTGCCGCGCGCGGCGCTCGAGCGGCAGTGCGACGCGGCAGCCGCCCCGCGCGATTTCGAAGGCGCGCTCCGCCCGTCGCCGGCGTCGGTCCGCCTGATCGCCGAGGTGAAGAAGGCCTCGCCGTCGCGCGGCGTCCTCTCGAGCGGCCTCGATCCGGTCGCCCTCGCCACCACGTACGCGAGCCACGGCGCCCACGCGATCTCGGTCCTCACCGACGAGAAATACTTCCAGGGGAGCCTCGACGATCTGCGTCGCGTACGCGCGGCGGTCGACGTGCCGCTCTTGCGCAAGGACTTCACGATCGACGAGTACCAGCTCTGGGAGTCGCGCGCGGCCGGCGCCGACGCGGTGCTCCTGATCGCCTCGATCCTCGAGCCCGCGCGGCTCGCGGAGCTGCTCGCCGCCGCGAAGGGACTCGGCCTCGCGGCGCTGGTCGAGTGCCACACCGCCACCGAAGTGGACCAGGCGCTCGCGGTCGGCAGCCGCATCATCGGGATCAACAACCGCGATCTCGCTACGTTCGAGACGCGGATCGCGACCACGCTCGAGCTCCTGCCGCTGATCCCGCTCGGCCCGATCGTGGTCAGCGAGAGCGGCTTCTTCACCGCGGCCGACGTCCGCCAGGTCGTCGTCGCCGGCGCCCACGCGATCCTCGTCGGCGAGGGCCTCGTCCGCGCGGCCGACATTCCCGCGAAGATCAGAGAGCTGACCCTGGTGGACTCGCGATGAACACGGCGCAAGTAGTACGCGCGAGCCGGGCGCCCCGCGAAAGCATCGCGGCGCAAGGAGTACGCGTGAGCCGGGCGCCGCGCCGCCAAGCGCGCACCACGGCGCAAGGAGTACGCGTGAGCCGGGCGCCGCGCCGCCAGGCGCGCACCACGGCGCAAGGAGTACGCGTGAGCCGGGCGCCGCGCCGCCAGGCGCGCACCACGGCGCAAGGAGTACGCGTGAGCCGGGCGCCGCGCCGCCAGGCGCGCACCACGGCGCAAGGAGTACGCGTGAGCCGGGCGCCGCGCCGCCAGGCGCGCACCACGGCGCAAGGAGTACGCGTGAGCCGGGCGCCGCGCCGCCAGGCGCGCACCACGGCGCAAGGAGTACGCGTGAGCCGGGCGCCGCGCCGCCAGGCGCGCACCACGGCGCAAGGAGTACGCGTGAGCCGGGCGCCCCGCGAGCCGGGGGGGAAATGGGGGGGGCGTCCCGCCCCCCCCATTCATCAATGACCCGCGTCAAGATCTGCGGCATCACCAACCTCGAGGACGCGATGACGGCGGTCGAAGCCGGCGCCGACGCGCTCGGCTTCATCTTCGTCGAGAACACGCCGCGCTTCGTGACGCCCGAGAAGGTCGCCCCGATCGTCCGCGCCCTGCCGCCGTTCGTCACGACGGTCGGCATCTTCTGGGATCACCCGATGGGCCACATCAAGGCGGTCCAGGAGGAGTGCGGCCTGAGCGCCTTGCAGTTCCACGGCGACGAGAAGCCGGAGGACCTCGAGGGCTACCCCGTGCCGGTGATCAAGACGATCAAGCTCCCGGCGCCCTCGGGCGAGCTCGGCGGGATGGCGCCGTGGACGCCGACGGTGAAGTTCCTCGCCTACCGCAAGCACGCGTCCGCGCTCTTGCTCGACAGCGCCGCGCGCTGGAGCGAAGGGGAGGCGCGCCAGCCGATCGAGTGGTCGATCGCCCGCGATCTGGCGAACGAGCGGTGGCGGATCATCCTCTCGGCGGGCCTCACGCCCGAGAATGTCGCTCGCGCGGTCGCGACCGCGCATCCGTACGGGGTCGACGTGAACTCGGGGGTCGAGGCGCAGCCCGGTCGCAAGGACCCCGACATGGTCTGGCGGTTCGTCGCCGAGGCCAAGGGTGCCCGGTGACGCGGGCGCTTCCGGACGCGCGCGGGCACTTCGGGCGCTTCGGCGGCCGCTTCGTCCCCGAGACGCTCATGGCGCCACTGATCGAGCTCGAGCAGGCCTGGGCCGCGGCGAAGCGCGATCGAAAATTCCAGCGCCGGCTCGCCGACCTGCTCCGGGACTACGCCGGCCGGCCGACGCCGCTCTACTTCGCCGAGCGGCTCAGCGAGCAGTGCGGCGGCGCGCGCATCTATCTCAAGCGCGAGGACCTCTGCCATACCGGCGCGCACAAGATCAATAACGTGCTCGGCCAGGCCCTGCTGGCCGAGCGGATGGGCAAGCGGCGGGTGATCGCGGAGACGGGCGCCGGCCAGCACGGCGTGGCGACCGCCACCGCCGCGGCGCTGCTCGGGCTCGAGTGCGAGGTGTACATGGGCGCCGAGGACGTCGAGCGCCAGGCGCTCAACGTCTTCCGCATGCGCCTGCTCGGCGCGCGCGTGATCTCGGTCGAGTCCGGCAGCCGCACCTTGAAGGACGCGATCAACGAAGCCCTGCGCGACTGGGTCACCAACGTGCGGACGACGTATTACCTCCTGGGCTCGGCGCTCGGTCCGCATCCGTACCCGATGATGGTCCGCGACCTGCACTCCGTCATCGGCCGGGAGGCGCGCCGTCAGGCGCGCGCCGTGCTCCGGAGGCTCCCCGACGTCCTGGTCGCCTGCGTCGGCGGCGGATCGAACGCCATCGGGCTCTTCCATCGATTCATCGGCGATCGCCGGGTGCGGATCGTCGGCGTCGAGCCGGGCGGGGAGGGGATCTCGACCGGCCGTCACGGCGCGTCCATGAGCGCCGGCGCCGTCGGGGTACTCCACGGCTGCATGAGCTATCTGCTGCAGAGCGACGACGGCCAGATCGCCACGGCGCACTCGATCTCGGCCGGCCTGGATTATCCTGGAGTCGGGCCCGAGCACGCGTACTACCGCGACCTCGGCCGCTTCGAGTTCGTCTCGGTCACGGATGCCGAGGCGCTCGAGGGGTTCGAGGCGCTGACGCGGCTCGAGGGGATCATGCCGGCGCTCGAGTCGGCGCACGCGGTGGCCTACGCCATGAAGCTGGCGAAGACCTTGCCGCGGACGAAGGCGATCGTGATCGGCCTCTCGGGCCGCGGGGACAAGGACGTGCACGTGGTGGCCAAGGCGCTCGGAAAGCAGATCGGATGAGCCGCCTGGACGAGACCTTCAGGCGCCTGCGCGCTCGCGGCGAGCGGGCGCTCGTGCCCTACTTCACCGCCGGCGACCCCTCGCTCGCCGACACGCGGCGACTCGTGGTCGAGGCCGCCCACCGCGGCGCCGACGTCGTCGAGCTCGGCGTACCGTTCTCGGATCCGCTCGCCGACGGGCCGGTGGTCCAGCGCGCCGGCACGCGCGCGCTCGCCGCCGGCGCCTCGGTGCCGCGCGTCCTCGAGACGGTCGCGGCGCTGCGCGCCGAGACCGACGTGCCGCTCGTGCTGCTGACGTACTACAACCCCGTGCTGGCGTTCGGCCTGAAGGCGTTTGCCCGGACCTCGGTCGACGCCGGCGTTGACGGCGCGATCGTGGTGGACATGCCGCCCGAGGAGAGCGAGCCGCTCGCGAGCGAAGCGGCCGCGGCCGGGCTCGACCTGGTCTACATGGCGGCGCCGACCTCGACGCCGCCGCGCGTGCGCCTCATCGCGAAGAAGAGCCGCGGCTTCATCTACGTCGTGTCGCTCACCGGCGTGACCGGCGAGCGCCAGGAGCTGCCGGCCGACATGGCGACCCAGATCGGCGCGATCCGGCGCGTGACGACGATGCCGGTGTGCGTCGGCTTCGGGATCAGCACGCCCGGGCAGGTGGCGGCGGTGGGGCGTGTCGCCGACGGCGCGATCGTCGGCTCGGCGATCGTCCGCCTCGTGGAGGCGCGCGCGGGCTCGCCGAGCCTCGTCGACGACGTCGGCAAGTTCATCGCCGAGCTCAAGGCGCCGCTCCGCGAGCCCCTGGCGACGTCGGCCGTCCGGGCGAGGCGGTAGGTCACGGTGGCCTGGTTCAAGCGCAAAGAGGAGTCGAGCGGCAGCAAGGTCGTCATCGCCGAAGGGCTGTGGATCAAGTGCGACTCCTGCAAGGAGATCATCTACCGAGCCGAGGTGGAGCGCGGCGGGCGCGTGTGCCCGAAGTGTCACTACCCGTTCCGCATCTCCGCCCGCGAGCGCATCGGCCAGCTCGCCGACGCCGGCTCGTTCGAGGAGCGCGAAACCGGTCTCACGACGACCGATCCGCTGACCTTCAAGGACACGAAGAAATACCGCGAGCGCGTGCGGGCCGCCGCCCAGAAGACCTCGACCGACGAGGCGGTCATCTGCGGCATCGCGTCGATCGGCGGGCAGCCAGCCGTCCTGGCCGTCTTCGAGTTCGGCTTCCTCGGCGGCAGCATGGGCTCGGTCGTCGGCGAGAAGCTCACACGCGCGATCGAGCTCGCCATCGACAAGCACCTGCCCGTCCTGATCGTCTCGGCCTCCGGCGGCGCCCGGATGCAGGAGGGCATCCTCTCGCTGATGCAGATGGCCAAGACGTCGGCCGCGCTCGAGCGGCTGGCCGCCGCCCGGCTGCCCTACATCTCGATCCTCACGGATCCCACGACCGGCGGCGTCACCGCGAGCTTCGCGATGCTCGGCGACGTCATCATGGCCGAGCCACGCGCGCTGATCGGCTTCGCGGGGCCGCGGGTCATCGCCGAGACGATCCGCCAGCCGCTCCCCGAAGGCTTCCAGCGCTCGGAGTTCTTGCTCGCGCACGGACAGCTCGACATGATCGTCGAGCGGCGCGACCTCAAGGACACGCTCCGCCGCATTCTCGCCTTCTTCGCCGCCGAGCCGCCCCGATCGCGGTAGCCCGCTCGTGACGTACGCCGAGGCCGTCGCCCGGATCCAGGCGCTCCGGGGCGGCGAGCACGCGGGCATGCGCCAGGGGCTCGAGCGGATCGAGGGCCTCCTCGACGCGCTCGGCCGCCCCGAGCAGCGCTACCGGCTGATCCAGGTCGGCGGCACCAACGGCAAGGGCTCGGTGTCGGCGATGCTCGCCGCGATCCTGAAATCCGCCGGCCACCGCGTCGGCCTCTACACCTCGCCCCACCTGGTCTCGTTCCGCGAGCGGATCCGGGTCAACGGCGAGCCGATCCCGGAGGACAGCGTGGTCGACGGGGTCGAGGCGCTTGGCACGCTCGTCGCGCGCTTCGACGCGACGATGTTCGAGGCGACGACGGCCCTGGCGCTCGACCACTTCGCGCGGGAAGCGGTCGACGTGGCCGTCCTCGAGGTCGGTCTGGGCGGGCGGCTGGACGCGACGACAGTGGGGGCTCCGGAGGTCGCCGTGATCGCGCGGATCGACCTCGACCATCAGGCCGTGCTCGGCCCCACCATCGAGGCGATCGCGGCCGAAAAGGCGGCGATCATCCGCGGCGGCGTCGCGGTCTCGGCCGCGCAGGCGCCGGAGGCCGAGCGCGTCATCGTGGCGCGCGCCGGCGCGGTCGGCGTTCCGCTGCTGCTCGAGGGTCGCGACCTGTCGGTCTCGGTCGAGCGCCGCGGCCCCGACGGCCAGCGGCTGACCTGCGCGGGTCCGGGGTGGTCGCTGGCCGGCGTCGAGCTCGCCATGCCCGGCAGCTTTCAACCGTCCAACGCGCTCCTCGCCGTCACGGCCGCGCGCGCGCTCGGCGTCGGCGACGCCGCGATTCGCGGCGGGCTCGCGCGCGCGCGCTGGCCGGGCCGCTTCCAGATCTTCCGGCGCGCGACCGGCTTCTTCGTGCTGGACGGCGCGCACAATCCGGCCGGCGCCCGCGCCCTCGCCGTCTCGCTGCGCGACGTCTTCGGCGAGGCGCGCGTCACCTTCGTCCTCGGGGTCCTCGCCGACAAGGACGCCGCCGGCATCGTAGCCGCGCTGGCCCCGCTCGCGGATCGGTTCATCCTCGTCGCGCCCACGAGCCCGCGCGCCACCGCGCCCGACGCGCTCCGCGCCGTCGTGCCCGCCAAGGTCCAGAGCGTCGAGATCGCCGGCTCGCCGGCGGAAGCGCTCGAGCGAGCCGCCCAGGACGCGACAACCCCGATCGTCTGCGTCGCCGGCTCCCTGTTCCTGATCGGCGACGTGCTCCGCTACCTCACCGGGAGCGATAAACCTTGCCCGCTCGAAAAAGGGACTGGTAGCATGAGTCTCCCCTTCTGACGGGAGCGCTCTCGAACATTCATGACGCGAGCCCGGGCTTCGATCCTCTGTCTCTTGCTCGCGAGCGTCGCCGCGGTGGCCTCTCCACAGCTCGCCCGGGCTCAGAGTCAGCAGAGCGTGCCGACGGCCGGCGGCGAGGTGTCGATCGTGGCGGACCGCTTCGAACAGATCGGCCCCGACAACTTGCTCGTGGCCACCGGCAACGTCGAGGTGACCCGGGGCACCGGGCGCCTGCTCGCCGATCGCGTCGAGATCAATCGCACGACCGGCGATGCCGTCGCGACCGGGCGCGCGATCTTCTACGATGGCGACGATCGGCTGACCGGCGAGCGGATCGAGTACAACATCAAGACCGGCACCGGCGTCGTCTATCAGGGCGAGTTGCACGCCGCGCCCTACTACCGCCTCACGGGCGAGCGTCTGGAGCGTCTGGGCGAGAGCGTCTATCGCGTCCGCCAGGGCGTGTTCACGACGTGCGAGGACGAGCCGCCGACGTGGTCGTTCCACCTGGGCGAGGCCACGGCGGACCTCGAGGATTTCGTCTACGGCTGGAACGCGTCCTTCTGGGCCAAGTCGGTGCCGATCATCCCCTACTTTCCGGCCTTCGCGGCGGCCATCCGCCGCGAGCGGCAGACCGGCTTTCTCCCGCCGCAGCTCGGCACCTCCACCAAGAAGGGATTCTTCGCGGAGATCCCGTTCTTCTGGGCGATCTCGGACAGCCAGGACGCCACGGCCACCCTGGCCGCCTACGAGCGGCGGGGCTTCGGCGGCGCGGCGGAGTATCGCTACATCATCTCGAACGACCAGAAGGGCAGGCTCAACGGTTACTTCGTCGACGAGGTCTTCAAGGAGGGCGAGCTCCGCGGCTTCGGGAGCGTCAAGCACGACTGGCAGATCGCCCCGGGCCTGTCGCTGCGCGGCGACCTGAACGCAGTGTCCGACGACACCGTGCTCCGCGACTACGAGTCGGCGCTCGCGCAGCGCTCCGCGCAGCGTGCGGAGTCGAATCTCTTCCTGACCAAGACGTGGACGAACTGGAGCTTCGTGAGCCGCCTCTACTGGTACCAGGACCTCACGACCCCGCGCCCGGTCGAGCTGCAGCGCGTGCCCGAGCTCACACTGAGCGGCGTCCGGCAGGAGCTGCCCGGACTCCCGGGCTTTCTCTATCAGACGGACACGAGCCTCGTGAACTTCCTCCGGTACGCCGGCTCCGAAGGCGCTCGCTTCGATCTGCATCCCCTCGTCTCGCGGCCGGTCCCGCTCGCGGGCTACGCGACCCTCACGCCCTTCGTGGGCGGGCGCGTCACTGCCTACAGCACGACCGTCACCGACGTCCACTCCCCGGTCGCGGGCGGGGCGGCGATCGAGGACACCAACGGCGAGCCGCGCGTCCGCGAGCTGCTCGAGTTCGGGAGCGACGCCGAGAGCCGGGCCTCGCGCGTGTACGAGCTGGGTGGCTGGGCGGGCCTCGACCGGCTGCTCCATTCGATCGAGCCGCGCGTGCACTACATCCGGATCATCGGGCACAACTTCTACAGCTTGCCACTCTGGACCAACCAGACCGACCGCATTCCCGAGGCGAACTGGTTCGAGTATTCCTTGACCAACCGGATCCGCGGGCGGACGATCGGCGGGGACAGTGCCGAGGCGGACCGCTTCGACCTCTTCAAGCTCGTGCTGGCCAGCGCCTACGACATCGAGAACACTCAGCTCGGCAACGTCGCCGGCGACCTCACGATCCAGCCGAGCCAAATGCTGAGGCTCCACGGCGACCTGAGCTACAACGTCACCGGCGACGGGCTGCAGGCCTACACGACCGACGTGACCGTGAACATTCCCCGGATCGTCGGGAGCGTCGGGACGCGCTACAATCGGATGCCGCCGGTGATCATCCCGTACTTCGTGCAGATCCCGGGCACCTTCAACCCCGGCAACGGGCTTGCGTCGAACCAGGCCACCAATTTTCTCCAGGGCGAGGTCAAGGTGGATCTCCTCCGCAACCTGGTCGGCCGCGTGAAGACGAACTGGGACATCCGCACGACCAGCGTGGTCGAGACGCGTTTCGGCGCCGACTTCAAGTTCGACTGCTGGGCCCTCAGCCTCGACTACGTCCGGCGCAACCCCGATCGTCCCGGCAAGAACCCAGACAACGAGTTCCGTTTCTCGCTCAACCTGCTCGGGCTCGGGAACGTCGTGAGCACCCGGGTGGGCGCGGGCGCGACGGACTCCGAACCGAGGTTCAAATGATTCCGTTCATCGATCTGCAACGTCAGCACGCGGCGCTCCGCGCCGAGCTGCTCGCCGCCAGCGCGCGCGTGATCGACTCGAGCCAGTTCGTGCTGGGTGCCGAGGGCCGAGCGCTCGAGCAGGAGCTGGCCGCGCTCTCCGGCGTGGCCTGGGCGCTCGGTGTCGCCTCCGGCACGGACGCGCTGCGCCTGACCTTGACCGCCCTCGGCATCGGCCCCGGCGACGAGGTCATCACGCCGGCGTTCTCGTTCGTCGCCTCCGCGACGACGATCGTGATGGCGGGCGCTACGCCCGTCTTCGCCGACATCGACCCGGCGACGTACACGCTCGACCCGGCCGCGGCCGCGCGCGCGATCACGCCGCGGACGCGCGCGATCATGCCTGTCCACCTCTACGGTCAGCCCGCCCAGATGGATCGCGTGCTCGAGCTGGCCCGCGCCCACCGTCTGGCTGTGATCGAGGATGCCGCCCAGGCCGTCGGCGCCGCGTGGGGTGAAGAGCCCGTCGGCGCCCTGGGCGACGCCGCGTGCCTGTCGTTCTATCCGACCAAGAACCTCGGGGCGTGCGGCGACGGCGGGATGGTCGTGACGCGGCGCCAGGACGTGGCCGAGCGCGTGAGGAAGCTTCGGCACCACGGCGACAGCGGACGATACGAGCACGTCGAGCTCGGCTACTGCAGCAGGCTCGACGAGCTGCAGGCGGCCTTCCTGCGCGTGAAGCTCCGGCGTCTGGCCGCCTGGACGACGGCCCGCCGCCGGATCGCCGGTCTCTACCACAAGGGACTGGCGGGCCTCGGGCTCGAGCTTCCCATCGAGGCGGCGCAGGCGCGTCACGTGTACCATCTCTTCACGGTGCGACACCCGCAGCGCGACGCGCTCGCGAAGCTCCTGACCGACGAGGGGATCTCGACCGCGGTCTACTACCCGCGCTCGGTGCCCGATCAGCCCATGTTCGGCGGCGGCGCCGAGCGGCGCTGGCCCGAGGCCTGGCGCGCCTCGCGCGAGGTGCTGTCGCTGCCGTGCTTCGCCGAGCTCACCGACGACGAGGTCGAGCGCGCGGTGGCCGGCGTGCGCCGCGCGTGCGAGCGCCTGTGACGGCGGCTGCCGAAGCGCTCAAGCAGCGGCTGGCCGAGAGCCCGACCGTGGGCCTGATCGGGCTCGGCTACGTCGGGCTGCCCCTGGCGGTCGCCTTCGCCGAGTCCGGCGCGGACGTGATCGGCATCGATCTCGACGCGCGGCGCGTCGCCGCCATCCGCTCGGGCGCGAGCTTCATCGAGGACGTGACGGACGAACAGCTTGGGCGCCTCGTGCGGGCCGGCCGCCTCAGCGCCCGCGACGACGTGGGGGCGCTGAAGGACGCGGACGCGATCGTGATCTGCGTACCGACGCCGCTCGGCAAGTCGAAGGAGCCCGACATCTCCTTCATCGTCGCGGCCGCGGACGCCGTCGCGACCATCATCAGGCCGGGGCAGCTGGTCGTGCTCGAGTCGACGACCTATCCCGGCACCACGCAGGAGGTGCTGGCCCCGCGCTTCCAGGCCAAGGGCGTCGCCGTGGGCCGCGACATCTTCCTGGCGTTCTCGCCCGAGCGGATCGACCCGGGGAACAAGTGCTTTACGCTCCGCGACATCCCCAAGATCGTCGGCGGCGTCACCGACGCCTGCCGTGAGCTCGCGACGACGCTGTACGCGCGCGTGGCGCCCCAGATCGTGCCCGTCTCGGGCCCCGAGACGGCCGAGATGGTCAAGCTCTTCGAGAACACGTTCCGCTCGGTGAACATCGCCCTCGTCAACGAGTTCGCGATCATGTGCCGACGCCTGGGACTCTCCGTGTGGGAGGTGATCGCCGCCGCCTCCACCAAGCCGTTCGGCTTCATGCCGTTCTATCCAGGGCCCGGCCTCGGGGGCCACTGTTTACCCTCCGACCCGCACTATCTCTCGTGGAAGGTGCGGCTCGAAGGCTACGAGCCACGCTTCATCGCGTTCGCGGACGAGATCAACCGCCGCATGCCCGCGTACGTCGTGCAGCTGGTGGCCGACACGCTCAACGACCGCACCCGGGCCCTGCGCGGCGCGCGCATCCTCGTGCTCGGCGTCGCCTACAAGGCGGGCGTCGCCGACGTGCGCGATTCGCCCGCCTTGGAGATCGTCGAGGGTCTCCTCGCCAAGGGCGCCGTGGTCGAGTACCACGACCCCTACGTGTCGTCGGTGCTGATCGGCGCGCACCCGATGAAGTCGATCGCGTGGGACGCCGCGGCCCTGGTGTCGCGCGACGTCGTGCTGATCCTGACCAACCACGCCACCTACGACTGGTCGGCGATCATCCGCGAGTCGCCCCTGGTGATCGACACCCGCAACGCGACCGGCAGTCTCCCGCCCGCACCCCACGTCATCCGCCTCTAGGTGCCGGTGCGAAGCCGGAGAGAGCGCTCCGCAGTCAAGGCGGCGAGCCCCGCGACGCTTCCATCTCATACCGACCGTGCCGCGGCTCGCGCCCGGCGCCCCCGCCTCCGAGCGGGCCCACGCACGAATCAGGCGTGACGATGCTGAAAGCGATCGTGGTCTCGATGCGCCCGCGGCAGTGGGTGAAGAATCTGTTCGTGGTCGCGGGCCTGGTCTTCGCGCAGCGGCTCTTCACGAATTCCGCGTGGACGGCGCTCGCGGCGTTCGCGATCTTCTGCGGCCTGTCGGGCGCGATCTATCTGATCAACGACGTCGCCGACCGCGAGCGCGATCGCCTGGACCCACGCAAGCGCGCGCGGCCGATCGCCGCCGGCCGGCTGCCCGTCCCAGTCGCCGTCGGGGCGGCCGTCGTGCTCGTGGTCGGCGGCCTCGGGCTCGCCGCGCTGCTGTCGCGCGCCTTCCTGCTCACGGCGCTCGCGTACGTCGCGCTGCTCGTCGCCTACTCGGCGTGGCTCAAGCACGTCGTCATCGTCGACGTGATCGTCGTCGCCGGGGGGTTCGTGCTGCGCGCGGTGGCCGGCGCGGTCGTCATCGACGTCGAGATGTCCGGCTGGCTCCTGATCTGCACAATTTTGTTGGCGCTCTTCCTGGCCCTTGGCAAGCGCCGCTACGAGTACGTGGCCCTCGACCAGGACGCCGCGCGGCACCGCCCGATCCTCGCCGAGTACAGCCCGGCCCTGCTGGACCAGATGATCGCGGTCGTGACCGCGTCGACCGTGACCGCCTACGCGCTCTACACGATGTCGTCGGAGACCGTGGCGAAGTTCCACACGCACCTGCTGCCGGCGACCCTGCCCTTCGTGCTCTACGGGATCTTCCGCTACCTCTACTTGTTGTATCAGCGCCGCCTCGGAGGTAACCCTTCGGAGCTGCTGCTCAGCGACCGCGCGCTCCTGATCAACACGGTCTGCTGGATCTGCGCGGTTCTGCTGATCATTTACGGCGCGCGGCTAGAGTAAGATATCGGTAGCATGTCCAGCGCAGTCGCCCTCCTCCGCACCCGCCCCGAGACCGTCGTCGAGGACTACGGCCGGCTGATGCGGCTTCTGAAGTACGACGAGATCCTGTCCCGCGATCAGGACCTGATCCTCAAGCTCAACCTCTCGTGGACCAAGTACTTCCCGGCGTGCTCGAGCCAGCCCTGGCAGGTCGACGGCATCTTGACGACGCTGCTCGACGACGGCTACGACCGCCGGCGGATCTTCCCGGTCGAGAACAAGACCGTGGTCACGAATCCGATCGCCGGCTGCCGGAACAACAAGTGGCGGCCGGTGCTCGAGCGCCACGGCGTGCCGTTCATCCCGCTGCCCGACGTCGAGTGGATCGTCTACAAGTTCCAGTCGCCGCTGCTCAAGCTGAACGCGATCTTCCCCGAGGGCATCGAGATCCCGGCGATGTACGTCGGGAAGAACGTCCTGCACGCGCCCACCTGTAAGGTGCACGGCCATTCCACCACCACCGGCGCGATCAAGAACGCGTTCGGCGGTCTCTTGAAGGAAGTCCGGCACTACGCGCACGAGTACATCCACGAGGTGATGGTCGACCTCATGTACATGCAGCGCGAGCTGCACCCGTCGGTGTTCGCGGTGATGGACGGCACCGTCATGGGCGACGGCGCCGGGCCGCGCACGATGGTGCCGCGCGTGGGCAATCTGATCCTCGCCTCCGCGGATCAGGTCGCGATCGACGCGATCGCCGCCAAGATCATGGGCTTCGATCCGCTGGCGATCCCGTACCTCCGGATGTGTCACGAGCGGGGGCTCGGCGTGGCGGATCCGCGGAAGATCGAGCTCGTCGGCGACACGGACCTCGCGGCGACCTCGATGGGCTTCACGACCAGCCGGAGCCTCGTGATCTGGGGCGATCAGCTGATCCGGCGCGGTCCGCTGCGGCCGCTCAAGCGGTTGCTCCTGCACTCGCCGCTCGTGGTGTGGGCGCCGTTCGCCTCGAACGTCTACCACGACCTCTTCTGGTATCCGACCGTCGGCCGCGCGCGTATCCGGGTCTTCGCCGGCACGCCCTGGGGCCGGCTCTTCGAGCAGTACTGACGTGGCCGCGCCGGTGCGCGTTCGCTTCGCGCCGAGCCCGACGGGCCATCTGCACGTCGGCGGTGCCCGCACCGCGCTCTTCAACTGGCTCTTCGCGCGCCATCACCGCGGCGCGTTCATCCTGCGCATCGAGGACACGGACCGCTCGCGGTCGACCGACGAGCACATCGTCGCGATCGTCGACGCGCTCACGTGGCTCGGTCTGGACTGGGACGAAGGGCCGCCGGCGCCGGGCTATCGCCAGACCGAGCGGCTCGCGATCTACAGCGAGCACGCGCAGCGCCTGCTCGCCGCCGGACGCGCCTATTACTGCGACTGCTCGCCCGAGCTCCTCGACCGCGAGCGCGAGGCGGCCCAGCGGCGGAACGAGACGTTCCGGTACTCCGGGCGCTGCCGCGAGCGCGGCCTCACCGCCGGCGCGCTGCGTCTGCGCATTCCGACCGAGGGCGCGACGGTGGTCAACGATCTCATCCACGGGCCGGTGACGTTCGAGCACCGTCAGCTCGACGACTGGATCCTGGTGCGCACCGACAGGACCCCGACCTACAACTTCTGCGTCGTCGTCGACGACGTCACGATGCGGATCACGCACGTCATCCGCGGCGACGACCACCTGTCGAACACGCCCAAGCAGATCCTCTGCTACGAGGCGCTCGACTATGCCGTCCCCGAGTTCGCGCACGTGTCGCTGATCCTGGGCAAGGACAAGAGCCGCCTCTCGAAGCGCCACGGCGCCACGTCCGTCCAGGCCTTCCGCGACGCCGGCTTCCCGGCCGACGCGCTCGTGAATTACCTGGCGCGGCTCGGGTGGTCGCACGGCGACCAGGAAGTGTTCTCGCGCGCCGAGCTCGTGGAGCTCTTCGACATCAAGGACGTCGCGACGTCGGCCGCCGTGTTCGACGCGATCAAGCTCGAGTGGCTCTCGCAGCACTACCTCAAGACGATGGACGGAGCCAGGCTCGCCGGGCTCGCGGCGCCGTTCGTCCGCGCGGCCGGCCTCACGCCGCCGGCGGACCAGGCACGGTTCGTCGGGATGCTCGACACGCTCCGAGAGCGCGCCAAGACCCTGGTCGAGCTGGTGGAGCAGGGCCGGTTCTACTTCGAGCGCCCCTCGGTGTACGAGCCCAAGGCGGCGCAGAAGCTCCTGACGGTCGAGGGCGCCCGGCGTCTGCACGCCTTGATCGAGCGCCTCGAGGCCGAGCGCGAGTTCACGGTGGCGGCGATCGAGCGGGTCGTGCGCGGCCTCACCGACGAGCTCGGCCTGAAGCTCGTCGACCTCGCGCAGCTGGCCCGGCTCGCGGTCACGGGCCGGACGGCGTCGCCGCCGATCTTCGACGTGCTGGCGCTGAGCGGCCGCGACGAATCGCTGGCGCGGCTCTGCCGGGCCCGCGAGATCGCGGAGCGCGCGGCGTGAGGCTGTTGCTGGCGCGCCACGGGCAGTCCCTGTGGAACCAGGTGCGCAAGTTCCAGGGCGCCAACGACGTCGGCCTCTCCGATCTCGGCCGCACGCAGGCCGCCGCCCTCGGTAGCGCGCTCCGCAGCGGCTACCGCGTGACGGCCGCGTACGTGAGCCCGATGTGCCGGGCGCTCGACACGGCAGAGATCGCGCTGAACGGGACGGGGATCCCGGTCACGCCGCTTCGCGAGCTGCGCGAGCTGTCACTCGGCGAGTGGGAAGGCTGCACCGTCGATGAGGTCCGCGCCCGCGAGGGCAACCCGTATTTCTCCTGGGTGCGCGCGCCGCTCGATTGCCCGCCGCCGGGCGGCGAGCCGCTGCCCGATGTCTGCGCCCGGGTGCTCCAGGCGATCGATCGGATCGCCGCGAACCACCGAAACGGCGAGGACGTGCTCGTCGTCGCCCACGGCGGCGTGATCAGCGTCTATCTCTGCCACCTGCTCGGCGTCTCGTTCAACCACCTCTGGCGCATGCGCATCGACAACTGCTCCCTGACGATCGCGCGGCCCCCGCGTCTGATGTCGGTGAACGACACTGCGCATCTTCCCCCGTCGGCGGGGACGCGGTGGTTCGACGTGTCGGAGCCGGCGCGGGGCACCGAGCGAGCGCCATGAGCATTCTCATCGCGTTGTTCGGCGGCATCGCGCTCCTGTTGTACGGGATCCGGCTGAGCGGCGAAGCGCTCCAGCGGGTCCTCGGCGTCAGGCTGAAGAGCATGCTCACGGGGCTGTCGCGCAACCGGCTACTCGCCGTCGCGTCGGGGGCGGCGGCCACGGCTCTCATCCAGTCCTCGGCGGCCACCACCCTGATGCTGATCGGATTCGTCTCGGCGGGGCTGATGACGTTCCGCCAGACGCTCGGGCTCATCCTGGGCGCCGACATCGGCACGACCCTCACCGTCCAGCTCATCGCGTTCCGTATCACGGATTACTCGCCGCTCCTGGTCGGCCTCGGCTTCACCGCCACGTTCATCTCGCGCCGACGCGTGCCGAAAGACCTCGGCCAGGCGCTCTTGGGGCTCGGCCTCGTGTTTCTCGGCCTCAAGCTCATTCTCGACAATGCGGGCGCGCTCAAGTCGTCGCAGCTGGCGCTCGATCTCCTCGACGCGGTCGCCAAGAGCCCGGCGATCGGCGTGCTGGTCGGCGCCGCGTTCAGCGCGCTGGTGACCTCGTCGGCCGCCACGCTCGGGCTGGCCCTCGCATTCGCGCACCAGGGCCTCCTGTCCCTCGACGGCGCCATGGCCGTCGTGCTCGGCGCCAACATCGGGACGTGCGCGACCGCGCTCACCGCGTCGGTCGGCGCGACGGCCGAGGCCAAGCGGGTGGCCGTCGCCCACATCGCCTTCAAGGTGCTGGGCGCCGCGCTGGTTTTCCCGTTCATCGGACCGTTCACGACCCTGGTGGCCAGCACCGCGAGCGATCCAGCCCGTCAGATCGCGAACGCGCACACGTTCTTCAACGTCGGGATCAGCTTCCTGTTCCTGCCGTTCACGCCGCTGGCCGCGCGGGCGATCGAGACGATCGTGCCCGACGACCAGCAGGGCGACAGCCCTTTTCGCACGAGGTACCTGGACGAGCGCTCGCTCGACCAGCCCTCGCTGGCGCTGGGCCAGGCCACGCGCGAGGCCCTGCGCATGGCCGATGTGGTGCAGGGGATGCTGCGCGACGTGCCGGTGGTCTTCGCCAGCAGCCACCACGAATTGCTCGAGGACGTCGAGCGGCGCGACGACCAGGCCGATTTCCTCGAGCGCGAGATCAAGCTCTTCCTCGCGCGCCTGGGGCGTGACGCGATGGGCCCGGACCTCAGCCGCAAGGAGATCGGGCTGATCTCGGTGATCGGCAACCTCGAGAACATCGGGGACATCATCGACAAGAACCTGATGGAGCTCGGTCGCAAGAAGCTCTACCAAGCCCGTCGATTCTCCGACGCCGGCTGGGCCGAGATCCAGGAGTTCCACGGCATGGTGTCGAAGAACCTCGAGCGCGCCATCGCCGCCTTCGCGGCCAACGACCGTGGCCTCGCGCAGGAGGTGCTGGACCAGCGCGCGCTGATGCGGCAGCGCGAGCGCGATCTGCGCGAATCCCACCTGGGACGGCTGCGCGCCGGCCTGGCCGAGTCGATCGAGACGTCGGAGATCCACCTGGACATCCTGACGAACCTCAAGCGCATCAGCTCCCACGTGTCGGCACTGGCGATCTCGATTCTCGAGGAGGTCTGAGATGAAGAAGGTCGAGGCCATCATCAAGCCGTTCAAGCTCGACGACGTGAAGGAGGCCCTCACCGGCATCGGGGTGATCGGCATGACGGTCACCGAGGTGCGGGGCTTCGGCCGACAGAAGGGCCACACCGAGCTCTATCGCGGCTCGGAATACACGGTCGACTTTCTCCCCAAGGTGAAGATCGAGGTAGTGGTCGGCGATGCGATGGCCAAGAAGGTCGTCGACACGATCGCCGGCGCCGCGAAGACCGGCTCGATCGGCGACGGCAAGGTGTTCGTGCTTCCGATCAACGAATCGATCCGCATCCGCACGGGCGAGACGGGCGAGGCGGCCGTCTGAACGGAGCCGCCACCCAGCTCCTGACCGCCGGCGGCCGCGCCGCGGCGGCTCGCCTGCGGCGAGTACTGAAAGAGCGCGGCTTCGCGGATCCAGACGGCGCGGCGCGCAACCTCGAGAGCCTCACGCCGACGCCCCGCGACGCCGAGCTCCTGGCGCCGGCGCTGCCGCGCCTGCTGACCGAGCTCGCGGCCGCGGCGGATCCGGACATGGCGCTCAACAACCTCGAGCGCTACGCGGGGGCCGTCGACCGCTCGGTGTTCTTCCGGACCCTCGCCGACCACCCGGGCGCGGTGCCGCTGCTCGCGCGGGTGCTGGGCGCGAGCCAGGTGCTGGCCGACGCGCTACGCCGGCGCCCGAGCAGCCTGGCGTGGCTGCTCGAGCCCGCCACGATGCGGCTCTGGTTCGCCGAGGACCTGGCGGCCGACCTGGCGCAGACGCTCGGCGCGTTCGAGTCGCGCGAGGCGCGCATGAACGCGCTTCGCCGCTTCAAGTACCGCCACCTCCTGCGGATCGGCACGCGCGACCTCCTGGGCGACGCCGATCTCGCCGGGACGACCGAGGAGCTCTCGCACCTGGCCGACGCGTGCATCGCCCGGGCGCTCGCCGAGGCCGCCGCGACCGTCCGCGAGGCGTCCGGGGCGCCGATCGGCGCCGCCGGGTCCGAGACCGGGCTCGCGGTCGTCGCGATGGGCAAGCTCGGCGGCGAGGAGCTCAACTACTCGTCCGACGTGGACCTGATGTTCGTCTACGGCGAGGACGGCGAGACGGCGGGCGGCCGCGCCGGCCGCGTGGCCAACGGCGAGTACTTCACGCGCGTCTGCCGCGAGCTGGTCTCGCTGCTCGAGGGGTTCACCGACGAGGGCTACGTGTTCCGCGTCGATCTGCGTTTGCGGCCCGAGGGGCGGATGGGTCCGATCGTCCTCTCGCTCGACGGCTACCGCGCCTACTATCGCGAGCGCGCCGAGCTGTGGGAGCGGCAGGCCCTGATCAAGGCGCGCATCGCCGCCGGCGACCCGGCGGTCGGCGCCCGCTTCGTGAGCCTGGCCCGCGAGACCGTCTATCGCCCCGGGCTCGACGCCGGTGTCGTCCCGGCGATCCGCGCGATGAAGACGCAGATCGACGGCGCCGTCCGCGCGAAGGGCGGCGAGGCGACCAACGTCAAGCTCGGGCGTGGTGGCATCCGCGAGATCGAGTTCATCGTCCAGGCGCTCCAGCTCCTGTACGGCGGCGACGACCCGTGGCTGCGCGCGCCGAACACCTTGAAGGCGATCTTTCGGCTTACCGAGCGCGGGTACCTGGCGCCCGATCTCGGCCGGCTGCTCTCACGGGACTACGAGCACCTGCGAACCGTCGAGCACCGGCTGCAGATCCTCCACGAGCTTCAGACGCACACGCTGCCCAAGGACCCGCAGGAGCTCGGGCGCCTGGCCCGGCGCGTAGGGGTCCACGGCACCCCGGCGCGCGCCGCGCGCGAGTTCCAGGCGCGCCACCGCACGGTCACGACGTCCGTGCATCGCGCCTTCAGGGAATTTTTCGCCGATCGCGAGCTCGGGCCGCGGCGCCGGCCGCGTCTGCCGAGCCTGACGGCGCTTCGCGCGACCGGATTCAAGGATCCCGAGCGGGCGCGGCACAACCTGCAGCTGATCCTCGAGGGCCGGCCGCTGATACCGTACGCGGCGCACCTGGACGCGGCGCTCGCGCGCCTCTATCCGCTGCTCCTCGACGCCCTCTGGAAGAGCCCCGACCCGGACGAGGCGCTGAATCAATTCGAGCGCTTGCTGGCGGCGGCCGGACCGCGCGCCGGGCTCGTCGAGCTCCTCGCGAACGATCCCGATCTCCTGCTCGGGCTCGTCAAGGTCTGCGCCGGCGGTGATCTGCTCACCGAGCTCCTCATCGCCCAGCCCGAGCTGCTGGCCTCGCTGGCCAACCCCGAGCGGCTCCTGGCCCGGAAGTCGAAGGCGGCGATGCGCCAGGCGTTGGCGGCCGTCTGCGCGCCCGGCACGACGCCGACCGAGCGGCGCGACCGGCTGCGTCGGGTGAAGCAGGCGGAGGAGCTGGCGGTCGTCTGGCGCTACGTTCTGGGCGTCACGACGATCGATGCGTACTCGCGCGAGATGACGGCGCTGGCCGAGGCCACGCTCGCCGCCGGCTGGCTCCTCGCCCTCGGCTCGCTCGTCGAGCGGTACGGCGCTCCGCGCGACGCGTCCGGTCGGTTCATCCCGTCGGTCATCGTGGGGCTCGGCAAGCTCGGCGGGCGCGAGCTCGTCACCGGCTCGGATCTCGACCTCTTCGTGGTCTTCGGCGAGGACGGCACGACCGACGGAGCCGAGCGCATCGACGCCCACTGGTTCTACAGCCTGGCGGTCGAGCGGCTCGCCTCGGTGCTCGGCGACATCACCTCGGCGGGCGTCGCCTTTCCCGTGGACCTGCGCCTGCGGCCCGGCAGCAAGGGCAGCGGGTTCGCCTCGAGCGTCGCCGCGCTCGAGCGGTACTATCTGGAGCATGGCGACCTGTGGGAGCGGCAGACGTTGACCCGGGCCCGGCTGATCCTGGGCGACCGTGTCCTCGCGCGCCGCGTCCGGGCGGCGCTACGCCAGCTGGTCTACGGCGCCCCGCTGCCCCGGGCGTCGCTGAAGGAGATCGCGGAGGTACGCACCCGGATGGAGCGCGAGCTCGGCCGGGAAACGCGCGGGCGCCTGCACGTGAAATACGGACGCGGCGGGCTCGTCGACGTCGAGTTCCTCGCCCAGGCGCTCCAGCTCGTCCACGGCCACGACAAGCCCGACGTGCGCCGGTTCACCACGACCGCGGCGCTGAACGGTCTGGCGCGCGCGGGCGTTCTCGATCGGGCGACGACGGCGGGGCTCGTCGAACGCTATCGGCTCCTCCGTCGCAGCTCGGCCGCGCTCCGGCTGCTGGGCGCGCGCCCCTCGGACACGATCGAGCTGGCCGGACCGATGCCGGCGCGAGTCGCGACCGCCCTCGGCTACGAATCGCGCCAGGCATTCCTGGACGCGTACCGCGAGACCGCAACCGCCGTGCGCGAGGCATATGAGCAAGGCATGTCATGAAACGACTCTTTATCGTCGACGGCCACTCTCATCTCTTCCGCGCTTACCACGCGGTCGGCTATCTCTCGACGTCCCGCGGCGTGCCGAGCCACGCGGTGCTGATCCTCAGCACGATGCTGTGGAAGCTGATCCGAGAAGAGCAGCCCGACTATCTGGCGATCGCGTGGGATCCGCCGGGGCCGACGTTCCGCGACGCGCTGTCCACCGAATACAAGGCGACGCGCAGCCCGATGCCGGACGACCTCGTGCGCCAGCTTCCCTACGTACGCCGGCTCTTCGAGGCGCTGCGCACGCCGGTCCTCGAGGTCAGGGGGTTCGAGGCGGACGACGTGCTGGCGACCATCGTCGACAAGGCGCTCGCCCAGCCGGAGCTCGAGGTCGTCGTGGTGAGCGGCGACAAGGATCTGCTCCAGCTGGTCGGCCCGCGGGTTCGCGTGCTGAGCGTCGCCGGGCGCACCGGCGAGCCCGTGCTCTACGACGAGGCGAAGGTGCGTGAGCGCTGGGGCGTGGAGCCGGGCCAGATCGCCGAGGTGCTGGCGCTCATGGGCGACACGATCGACAACATCAAGGGCGTCCGCGGCGTCGGCGAGAAGACCGCGGTGAAGCTGATCGGCCAGTATGGCTCCGTCGAGCGTCTGTACGAGAACCTCACCTTGATCCCCGGCAAGCTCCGCGAGACCCTGGCCGCCGGGCGCAAGGACGCGCTCCTCTCGCGCGAGCTAGCGCTGCTCAACCGCGAAGTGCCGGTCGCCCTCGACCTCGACGCGTTCCGCCGCGTGGAGCCCGACTGGGCGAAGCTCCGCCAGCTCTGGATGGAGATGGAGTTCACGCGGCTCGTGAAGGAGCTGCCGCCGCCGGCGCCCCAGGCGCCGCCCGAGCCGGCGCCGCGCCTGGAAGGGAAGGCGGCGATCGCCGCATGGCTCGGCCCGGTTCCGGCCGGCGCGCCGCTGGCGCTCGACTGGGCCGGGGAGTCGACGCCGCCGGAACCGCGCATCGCCGGCCTCGCCGTGTTCCATCCCGCCGCCGGGCCCGCCGAGCTCGGCGCCGACGCGCCGCCGTCCTCGTTCGGCGAGCGCGAGCTGATCATCCACGACGCGAAGCCGCTGCTCGAGGCCTGGCTCGCGCGAGGCCTCACCCCGCCCGCGATCCACGATTCGGCGGTCGCCGCGTATCTGCTGAACTCGGCGCGGCTGACCTACAAGCTCGAGCAGGTCTGTCTGGACGCGCTCAACGAGTATCCGCCCGCGGCCGATCCGTCGCGCGCGGTCGGCGTGCGCGCCGAGTTCGCCTGGCGCTACTGGGAGCACGCGGCCGCCGAGCTCCGAGCGCACGAGCTCTGGTCGATCTACGAGGCGATCGAGTGCCCGCTCGTCCCGGTGCTGGCCCTGATGGAGCGCCACGGCATCCGCGTCGACCCGGCGCGTCTCGAGGCCTTCGCCAAGGAGCTCGAGCGGGACCTCGACAATCTGACGCGTGAGATCTATCAGCTCGCGGGCGGTGAGTTCACGATCGCCTCGCCCAAGCAGCTCGGGCAGGTGCTCTTCGAGAAGCTCAAGCTGCCGCCGGTCCGGAGGACAAAGACGGGCTACTCGACCGACGCCGACGTGCTGACGGAGCTGGCGCTCGGCCATCCGCTCCCGGCGAAGATCCTCGAGCACCGGAGCCTCGCGAAGCTCAAGGGCACGTACGCCGACACCTTGCCGGGGCTCATCAACCCGCGCACCGGGCGGATCCACACGACGTACAACCAGCTCGTCGCGTCCACTGGACGGCTCAGCTCGCAGGACCCGAACCTCATGAACATCCCGATCCGGACCGAGCTCGGGCGCCGGATCCGCCAGGCGTTCATTCCCGAAGAGGGCTGGCGATTCGTCGCCGCAGACTACTCGCAGATCGAGCTCAGGATCCTGGCGCATATGTCCGAAGACCCGTCGATCATCGAGTCGTTCAGACGCGGCGAGGACATCCACACGCGGACGGCGTCGGAGGTCTTCAAGGTGCCGGCGGCCTCGGTCACGTCAGTGCAACGCACGATCGCCAAGAGCGCCAACTTCGCGATCCTCTACGGTGTCTCGGCGTTCGGGCTGTCGCAGGCGACGAAGATCGACCAGAAGGAGGCGCAGCGCTACATCAACGACTACTTCGCGACGCACCCGAGGGTGCGGGCGTTCATCGACCGGACGCTGGCCGAGGGGCGCGAGCGCGGCTATGTCAGCACGCTGCTCGGCCGGCGACGCTACCTGCCCGACCTCGCCAGCGGTAACCCTGTCGCCCGCAACGCCGCCGAGCGCATGGCGATGAACGCGCCCGTGCAGGGCACCGCCAGCGACATGATCAAGATCGCGATGGTCCGCGTGCAGGCGGCGCTGACGGCGCGCGGGCTCCGCGCCCGGATGCTCTTGCAGGTGCACGACGAGCTCCTGTTCGAGGCGCCGCCGGACGAGGTCTCCGCCGTCGAGGCGTTGGCGCGGGAGATCATGGCGGCGGCGCTGCCGCTCAAGGTGCCCGTCGTGGTCGACGTGAAGACTGGAGCCGACTGGGCGGAGGTATGAGCGCGGCCCGCAAGTTCCTGCTCGTCGGCCTCACCGGCGGGATCGCGACGGGCAAGAGCACGGTCTCGGCGCTCCTGCGTCAGCTCGGCTGCGAGATCATCGACGCCGATCTTCTGGCGCGCGAGGTGGTCGAGCCGGGTCAGCCGGCCCTGACGCAGATCGTGACCGAATTCGGCCGGGACGTCGTCACCGCGACGGGGGAGCTGGACCGCAAGAAGCTCGGCGCGATCGTCTTCGCCAACCCGGAGCGGCGCCGGCGGCTCGAGGCGATCACCCATCCGGCGATCCGCGATCGATTTCTGGCGCGCCTCGACGAGCTGGCCGAGCAGGGCTTCGTGGGCCTCGTGGTCTTCGACGCGGCGGTGATGATCGAGAGCGGCAACTACAAGAACATGGATCGCCTGGTCGTGGTCGTCACGGACGAGGCGACCCAGATGGCCCGGCTCCGCGGACGCGACGGCACCGACGTCCCGGAGAACCAGCGCAAGATTTCCAGCCAAATGCCGCTCGCCGACAAGGCCAGGCTGGCAGACTACGTGATCGACAACTCCGGCACCCGTGAAGCCACCGCCGAGCAAGTGCGACGGGTCTTTGCGGCGCTCATGGCCGAGCTCGAATCGCGCTCCGCGGTGTAGGTACGCTCGACAACGCACGGCCTCGGCAGGGAACAATGACGAAGCGACGCGCCCTCGGCCAGCACTTTCTCCGCGATCGCGCGACCGCCCGCGCGATCGTCGATCTCGTCGCGCCGACCGGCCGCGATCTCGTCGTCGAGATCGGGCCGGGCGATGGGGCGCTGACCGGTCTCGTGGCCGGCCGCGCCGGGCGCGTGATCGCCCTCGAGATCGACCGGGCGCTGGGCACGGCGCTCCGGGCGCGGCTGGCGGGAGTCGAGGTCCTCGATGCCGACGCGCGGAGCTGGGATTACGCCCGGCTCGAGGCGCCCGCCGGCGGCCGCGTGCTGATCCTCGGCAATTTGCCCTACAGCGTGGCGAAGCCGATCCTGATGGCGCTGATCGACGCTCGGCCGGCGATCCACGAGATGGCGCTGATGCTCCAGCGCGAGGTCGCCGAGCGCATCGCCGCGCCGCCGGGCGGCAAGACCTACGGAAGCTTGTCCGTCTTCACCCAGCTCCACTGCGACGTACGGTTGGCGTTTCGCGTGCCCCCCGGCGCGTTCCGCCCGCCGCCGCAGGTCGACTCGGCCGTGCTCCATCTGCGGGTGTTGCGCGAGCCGCGCGTACCGCTGGCCGACCCGCGCCGCTTCGAGAGCGTCGTCCGGGCGGCGTTCGCCCAGCGGCGGAAGATGCTGGCGAACGCCCTCGGCACCGGGCTCGGTCTGCCCCTCGACGTCGTTCGCCGCGCCGCGGCGAGCGCCGGCGTGGATCCGACGCGCCGGGCCGAAACCCTCTCGCTGTCCGAGTTCGCGGCGCTGGCGACCGTCCTGCCCTGACCCGGATTCGCCCCGCGCTTTGCCCCACGTTTTCCGGCGATTCGCCTCCGCTTGAGGCCGAGCGCGCAGCAAGCTACCAGGCCTAGTGTGAGCGCCGACACCCCGTCCGGAAACTCGCGTGGTTACTGATTTTCTCGGTTCGTGTCTCGGCCGTTACCGCTATGATAGGCGTGATGCAGAAGCGCTCCCTGGCCGCGACGGCGCTGCTCGCCGCGAGCTTTGTCGTGCTCGCGGTCTCGGTCTACCGATACGTCTGGCCCGGCGAGTCGCAGGCGCCGCGCTGGCTGCCCGAGCCGCGGGTCGACGTTCTCTCCGTCCCGGCATTCCCCATCACGGTGAGCAGCATCGAGATGCGCCGCGGCGACTCGCTCGTGCAGGCGCTCGCGCGGGGCGGTCTCTCGTCGCGCAGCGCCACTCTCCTCGCGACCCAGTTCGGGAAGAACGGCGCCGATCTCCGAAAGATCCGCGTCGGCGCCACGATCGAGATCACCTGGAATGCCCGGAACGAGCCGATGGAGGTCCGCTACGAGACGAGCCCCTGGCTCACGTTCGCGGCCCGGCCCGCGAACGGCGGGTGGCGGGTCGGCCGCGCCGAGACGATTCCCGATCTGCGAGTCGAGGCCGTGAGCGGCGTCGTGGAGCGGTCGCTCTTCGACGCGGTCGAGCAGTCCGGAGAGTCGGCCCGCCTCGTGCTCGGGCTCGTCGACATGTTTTCCTCGGACTTCGATTTCACCGCCGACACGCGCGCCGGCGACCGTTTTCGCCTGCTCGTCGAGAAGCGCTACGCCGGCGACACCTTCGTCGACTACGGCCGGATTCTCGTCGCCCAGTACAAGAGCGGCGGCAGGACGCTCACCGGCGTCGGGTTCGAGAAGGGTGTCTCGCGCTTCGCCCACTACGATCTGAACGGCAATTCGCTACGCAAGAGCTTCCTGAAGTCGCCGCTCGAGTTCACGCGGATCACCTCGGGCTTCACCTACGCGCGCCCGCATCCGATCCTCGGCGGCGTGCGCCCGCACCTCGCGATCGACTACGCGGCGCCGGTCGGCACCCCGGTGCGCGCCGTCGCCGACGGCGTCGTCGTCTCCGCCGGCTGGAACGGCGGCAACGGGATCCAAGTGCACCTGCGCCACCGGTCGGGCTACGAGACCCAGTACAACCATCTCTCGAGGATCCCGCCCGACCTCCGTGCCGGCGCGCGCGTCCACCAGAAGCAGATCATCGGCAACGTCGGCGCCACCGGACTGGCGACCGGGCCGCACCTCGACTACCGCATCGTGCACAACGGCACCTACGTGAACCCGCTCAGCGAGAAGTTCATCCCCGGCGAGCCGATCCCGGCCGCCGGACGGGCCGACTTCACCCGCCAC
>Ga0209058_1000045_pt1 | contig 84741 bp, 83 predicted proteins | sample GraSoiAngelo_147_FD_185904 | JGI IMG/M metagenome (GOLD analysis project Ga0209058, IMG submission 185904) | Grasslands soil microbial communities from the Angelo Coastal Reserve, California, USA - 14_1009_05_40cm (SPAdes) (version 2) | ecosystem: Environmental > Terrestrial > Soil > Grasslands ... | reverse complement strand
TCGTCCAGTACGTCGTCACCGGACTGCTCGTCGGCGGGGTCTACGCGCTCATGAGCATCGGCCTCGGCCTCAACTTCGGCGTCATGCGCGTCGTGAACTTCGCGCAGGGCGACTTCATGATGCTGGGCATGTATCTGACGTTCGAGACCGGTCGCGTGGTGCTGGCGGGCCCGCGCGACGCGCTGCTGGCCGACGCGCGCGTGCAGCGCGCGTACCTGGGGGCCTAGCCCGTCTCCATCGGCAGCGAGGGATCCCTCGCCCACTCGGAGAGCGAGGCGTCGTACACCGACACCTGGTCGTGGCCCAGCGCGGTGAGGACGAAGGCGTCGCTGCTGGCCGCGATGCCCCCGCCGCAGTACGTGATCACCCGTCCGGCCTCGAGCGCGCCCGCCTCGGCGAATCGACGGCGCAGCACGTCGGGCGCGAGGTAGGCGTGCGTCGCCGGGTCGACGAGCGCTCGCGCCGGGACGTTGCCGCTGCCGGCGATGCGCCCGGGCCGCCCGTACGCGACGCCCCCGGTGCCGCGATGCTGCTCCTCGGACAGCGCGTTGAGGACGCACGTGGCCCGCTTGCCCAGGCCCGCGAGCACCGCATCCTTGCCGACGAAGAGGTCGGGCCGGGGCTGCGCGACGAACCGCGCCGGCGGATAGGCGCACGGCGCCGTCGACGTCGGCCGGCCCTCGAGCGTCCATTTCTTCCAGCCGCCGTTCAGCACGGCGGCCCGATCGAACCCGACCGCGCGCAGCATCCACCAGACACGCGCGGCCCACATGTTCACCGCGCGGTCGTACAGCACGACGCGCGTCCCCTCGCCGACCCCGAGGCGCGCCATCGAGGCGGCCATCTGGTCGGTGGACGGCATCATGTAGAGCGTCGCCGCCGCACGGTCGCAGAGATCGTCGGTGAGGTCGGCGAACCCGCTACGCGGAATGTGGCCGGCGGCCCACGTCGCACGCCCGGACTCGGCCTTGTAGCCGCCATCGGGCAGCGGGTGAAGGATCGTCGTGCACTCGAGCACGCGCTGTGCCGGATCTTCGAGATTCGCCGCCAGCCAGTCGGTCTCGACGAGATATTCGGGATGGGCCCATGACATGGCGTGGAGGGTAGCGCCGCGCTCGACCGCGCGTCAAGCCAGGCGACCGATGCCCCAGCCGGTCAGCAGGAACACGCCGAGCACGATGAGGACCGCGCCGGTGACCAGGCGCCAGCTCAGCCGCTCGATCCCGCTCGGAAAGCAGTAGGCCAGGAGGAGCACGAACAGGGGCGAGGTGCCGGCCAGCGGTACGACCACGCTCACCTCGCTCAGACCGAGCGCGAAGAGCAGCAGGAACACCCCGGTGTTCTCGAAGGCGCCGCCGCCGGCGAAGTAGAGGAAGCTCCGCCGATCGTAGCGGAGCGCCGCGAGATTGCCCGACGCGAGCACGAACGCCGAGGCCGCGACCAGCGCCGCCGTGATGTTGATGGCCGAGTCGAAGAGCGGCCCGGCCAGGCCGAGGCCGAGCTTGCGGAGGATCGCGACCACGCCGAAGCACATGGCCGAGATAAAGGGATAGACGAGGTCGCGCGTCTGGAAGCCGACGTGCTTGCCGCTCGCCGAGAGCAGGGTGGTCCCGAGGATCACGACGAGCGTGCCGGTGAGGATCGCCACGGTGATCCGCTCGCCCAGCAGCAGGACGGCGAGCACCGTGGAGATCAGCGGCGACAGGTTGAGGATCGCCGCCGAGACGGAGGCACCAACCTTCTCGATCGCGGCCACGCGGAAGAGCCGGCCGGCCGCGGTGCCGACGACACCCGACGCGATGAAGTACGGCGCGGCGTGCCAGTTGTACTCGTCGCGCGGCACGAGCAGGAGGACCGCGGACCAGAGCCCGACCGCGCCCACGGCGACGTTGAGCCAGAAGCCCGCGTAGAAGTTCGAGCGCCGGAGGCCGCGCTGGATCAGCATCGTCGCCACGGCCGAGCAGAGGGCGCTGGACAGCGCGAGGGCGTGCGGAGTCAACCCGGCCACTATACCCGACGACCGGCGCGTCGGCTTATGATGAGTCGTGGCCCATCCGCGGAGCCGCACCCTTCCCGACCTGCTCGACGAGATCACCGCCCGCGACCCGGCCCACGAGCTCATCGTGGGCGGCGGCGAGCGCCTGAGCTACGCCGAGACTCGCGCCCGGGCCCGGCGGCTCGCCAAGGGCCTGCGGCGGCTCGGCGTCCGTCACGGCGACAAGGTTGCTCTCCTGATGGGCAATCGTCCGGAGTGGCTGGTGATCGACTTCGCCGTCGCCACGCTCGGCGCCACGCTCGTGCCGATCAGTACCTGGTCGCGCGCCCGCGAGCTCGGATACGTGCTCGACCACTGCGACGCCACGACCCTGATCACGATCGCGCGCTTCGCCGGCCAGGATTACCTCGGCATGCTCGCCGGGCTGGGCGGCCCGGGCTCCACGCGGCTGCCGAAGCTCGCGAGAGTCGTCGTGGTCGACGGCGAGCGCGGCGGCCCGCTGACGCCATTCGACACGCTCGGGGACCTCGGCGCGTCCGTCGGCGACGCCGAGCTCGACGCCGCCCAGCGCGCGGTCAGGCGGGAGGACGTCGCCTACATCCTCTACACGTCCGGAACGACCTCGACGCCGAAAGGCGTCAAACTCGCGCACGGTGGGCTCGTCGAGAACATGTGGAACATCGGCGAGCGCCAGCACCTGACCTCCGCCGATCGCCTGTGGATGGGCATCTCGCTCTTCTGGAGCTTCGGCTGCGCAAACGCCCTGCTGGCGGTGATGACGCACGGAGGAACGATCGTACTCCAGGACGCGCTCGAGGCGGGCGCCGCGCTGGCGCTGATCGAGCGCGAGCGCTGCACCGTCTACTACGGCACGCCCAACATCGCGCTCGCGCTCACCGAGCATCCGGACCGCGCGCGTCGCGATCTCGCGTCGCTCCGCACCGGCGCCGCGATCGGTCCGCCGGCGGCAATGCAGATGGTGATGGATCTCGGCGCGCGCGAGATCTGCAACGTCTACGGCCTCACCGAGACCTACGGCAACTGCAGCGTCACCGACGCTCACGATCCCGCCGAGATCCGCCGGACGACGGTCGGCCGTCCGCTGCCGGGGATGGAGATACGCATCGTCGACCGCGAGACGCGCCGCCCGCTGCCGACGGGCCAGGTCGGCGAGATTCTCGTTCGCGGCTACCTGACGCCGGGCTACTACAAGGACCCGGAGAAGAACGCCGCGGCCTTCGACGCCGACGGCTTCCTCGTCACCGGCGACCTCGGGGCCGTCGGCGAGGACGGCCGGCTCAGCTTCCGCGGCCGCATCAAGGAGATGGTCAAGACCGGCGGCATCAACGTCGCGCCGCTGGAGGTCGAGGAAGTCCTGCTCGGCCACCCGGCCGTCGAGCAGGCGTATGTCGTCGGGCTGCCGGACGCGCGGAAAGAAGAGATCCTCGCCGCGGTCGTCGTGCTCCGCGACGGCCACGACGCCGGGCCCGAGGCGCTGCGCGCGTTCTGCAAGCAGGCGCTCGCGGCGTTCAAGGTGCCCCAGGAGTTCCGGCTGATGCGGCGCGACGAGCTGCCGGTGACCGCCACCGGCAAGGTGCAGAAGTTCCGGCTCGCCGAGCTGCTCGGGCGGGCGCGCGGCGCCGCGAGCGCCTGATGCGCCTGCTGCCGAACGACTGGCGGCGAAACGTCTGGGCCCTGACCCTCACCGTCTTCATCTCGTTCGTCGGCTTTCAGTTCTTCTCGCCGTTCCTGCCGCTCTACATCCGCGAGCTCGGCGTGACGGATCCGGCGAAGATCGCGCTGTGGTCGGGGCTCCAGGCCGCGGTCACGCCCGCGATGTCCGGTGTCCTGTCGCCGGTCTTCGGGCGCCTCGCCGATCGCTTCGGCCGCAAGGTGATGCTGATTCGCTCGCTGGTCGGCTTCGTCGTCATCGTCGCCGCGATGGGGCTGGTCACCTCGGTGCAGCAGCTCTTCCTCGCGCGCGTGATCATGGGGCTCTTCGCCGGCTTCACGCCGATGGTGATGGCGCTGGCCACGGTCTCGGCGCCCAAGGACAAGATGCCGGCGGCGATCGGCATGGTGCAGTCGGCTCAGCTCCTGAGCGTCGCGGTCGGCCCGGCGATCGGCGGCTACGTCGCCTCGCACTTCGGGATCCGCTACGCGTTCTTCGCGACGGCTGCTCTCTGCGCGCTGGCGCTCGTCGGGCTCATCGTGCTGTTCCAGGAGTTGTCGCCGCCCGCGGGCACCCTGCGCCACCCGGCGCCGAAGATGCCGCTCGGCGACGTGTTCAGATACCCTCACTTCGCCGTGGTGATGGCGCTGCTGTTCGTCGCGCAGTTCGTCGACCGCGGGCTGGCGCTCTTGGTCCCGCTCCAGGTCGCGCATCTTCCCGACATCGAGAAGATCGCGGCCGTCTCGGGCACGATCGTCTCGATCGGCGCGATCGCCGCGACGGCGTCGGCCAACGTCGCCGCGCGGCTCGCGCGCGAGGTGCCCGCCGCGCGGATCTTGTTGATCGGGCTCTTCGTCGGCGGCCCGCTCTGCGCGGCGATGGCGCTGCCGCGTGGCTGGCCCATGCTGCTCGTGCTGCGCCTGCTCACCGGGCTCTGCCTGGGCGCCGCGATCACCCTGACCTACTCGCTCGGCGCCACGATCGTGCCCGCGGAGCACCGCGGCGCGGCGTTCGGCTGGCTGGGCCTCGGCCTTCAGATCGGCACCGCGGCCAGCCCGCTCGCGAGCGGCGCCATCGCCGCGGTCAGCATTCCCGGCGCGTTCGTGTTCGACGGCGCGCTGGCCTGGGTCGCCGCCGCGCTGCTGCTCTTCGGCGGGCGCGGACTGCGCTCGCGCCCGGCTCACGGCGCCTGAAACGGAAGCCGGGTGGGCGAACGGCGTCGCGCGTGCTCCGCGGGCGACCCGATGACCTGGTCGCGCCGGTCGCCGGCCCGATCACTCGTAGCGCGGCGGTCGCTTCTCGCGGAAGGCGGCGACGCCTTCCCGGAAGTGCGTGCTGGCCCGCACGCGGTCGCCCAGCTCCTGCTCGAGCGCCTCGCGCGAGAGCGCGTGGTCGGCGATCGTCGCGCTGATCTGGCGCTTCACCGCCTGCACCGCCGACGGGCTGTTGCCGGCGATCGTCTCGGCGGTCTCGAGGGCCCAGGCCATGAGGCCCTCGGCCGGCACGACGCGATTGACGAGCCCCAGGCGTGCGGCCTCGGCGGCGTCGACGAGCCGGCCGGTCAGCAGGAGGTCCATGGCGTGCACGTAGCCGATCTGCTGCGGGAGCTTCACCGTCGCGCCGCCGAACGGATAGATGGACCAGCGCACCTCCGGCAGCCCGAAGCGCGCGTGAGGCGCGGCGGCGCGTACGTCGGTGGAGAGGAGCAGCTCGACGCCGCCGCCGACGCAGTCGCCGTTGACGGCCGCCACGATCGGCTTCGAGAACACGTGATGCTTCAATAGCGCGTGACTGACGACGCGGGCCGTCTCCGGCGCCGCGGAGAGATCGCCGCTCATGTCGGCGCCCGCGCAGAACGCGCGCGCGCCGGCGCCGGTGAGGACAACGCACCGGCAGCTGCCGCGGTCGAGCTCGTCCCACAGCCGGGCGAGGTCGGCCATCATCTGGCGCGACATCGCGTTGAGCCGGGGCTGGTTGTCGAGAGTGACCACGACGACGTGCCGGCCGTGCTCGCGAACGTGGATCTCCACGCTCAGTCGCCCCGCAGCCCCGGGACGACGACCACCTTGCCGTAGGCCCGGCGATCGGTCAGGAGCTTGATCGCCTCGACGCTCTTCTCGAGCGGAAGACGGTGCGAGATGCACGGCCGCAGCTTGCCTTCCTCGTACCAGCGCAACAGCTCGTCGACCGACGCGCGCAGCTTCTCCGGCGCGTGCCAGCGGAAGTAGCGGAGCGACGTGCCCATGGCGGCCCGGTTCTTCACCAGGAGCCGGTTCGCGGGAATCTGCTGTACGCCACCGACGAATCCGACGACCAGGATGCGGCCGCCCCAGCCGAGCGCCGAGAGCGCGGCGTCGAAGAGCCCGCCACCGACCGGATCGAAGCACACGTCGGCGCCCTTGCCGTCCGTCATCGTCAGCACCCGCGCGGTGAGCTTCTCGGTCGAGTAGTTGACGAGATCGTCGGCGCCGCGCTCGCGGGCCACCGCGAGCTTCTCGGCCGTGCTCGCCGCCGCGATCACGCGCGCCCCCATCGCTTTGCCGATCTCGACGGCCGTGAGGCCGACGCCGCCGGCGGCGCCCAGGACGAGCAGGGTCTCGCCGGGCTCGAGGCGGCCCTGCCAGCGAAGCGCGACGTGGCTCGAGATGTACGCGACGGGAAATGCACCGGCCTCTTCGAAGCTCATCCGGGCCGGGATCGCGAACGTCTCGGACTCCGGCGCCACCGCCATCTCGGCGAGGCCGCCGTAGGCGAGGATCGCCATCACCCGATCGCCGGGTCTGAGGCGCGTCACGCGTGCGCCGCACGCGGCCACGATGCCGGCGGTCTCGAGCCCCGGGCTGAACGGCAGATCCGGCTTCGTCTGGTAGCGGCCGGCCGTCATCAGGGCGTCGGCGTAGTTGACGGCGGTCGCCTTCACGGCGATCAAGACGTCGTCGGGGCCGGGAGTCGGCGCGGCGACCTCTTCCAGCTTGAGACCGTCGAGCTCTCCCCACGCACGACAGATCACGGCACGCACGATGGGCGATCCTCTATGGCAAGGCGTTGAGGTACTGCGGGGGACGGCGCGCTTTCGTCGCCTGCTCGAACGCGTACGCGAGCTTGATGAGCGTCGGCTCGCTCCAGGCGCGGCCCATGAACGTGATGCCCACCGGGAGCCCGGACACGGCGCCCGCCGGGACGCTGACGAGCGGATAGCCGACCAGCGCGGCGCTCTTGGCGCTGCTGCCGCGCAACTGGTCGCCGTTGACGAGATCGACCGGCCACGCCGGGGTGGTCGTGGGCGCGATCAGCGCGTCGAGCTGCTGCCCATCCATGACGGCGTCCAGGCCTTCCTTGCCCGCCAGACGGCGGCACTTGTCGAGCGCCTCGAGGTACTCCGCTTCCGTCAGCTCGCCCTTCGCCTGCGCGCGCTCGAGCAGCTCCTGGCCGAAGTACGGCAGGTTCTCGCGGGCGTTGCGCTTGTTGAACTGGATGACGTCGTCGAGCGTCCGCACGTGCGCGCCCGGCGCCACGCTCGACAGATATGCGTTCACGCCGGCCTTGAACTCGTAGAGGAGCACGATCAGCTCGGCGGACGTGAGCGCGACACGATCGAAGTTGGGGATCTTGACGGGGTCGACGATCACCGCGCCGCCGTTTCGCAGGGCGTCGATCGCCTGGTTGACGACCGCGTCGGCCTTCGGGCTGTAGCCGAAATATCCGTCGCGGGGCACGCCGATGCGGGCGCTGCGAAGCCCGTTGAGGTCGAGGTACTTGACGTAATCGCTCTGCCACTTGCCCGCGCTCGCCTGCGTCGCGGGATCGCGCGAGTCGACGCCGACGAGCGCCCCCAGGACCGCGGCCGCGTCCGCGACGGTCCGCCCGAACGGGCCCACGGTGTCCTGCGTCACCGAGATCGGGATCACGCCCGCGCGGCTCGTGAGCCCCACCGTCGGCTTGATGCCGACCACGCCGTTGACGCCGGCCGGGCAGATGATCGAGCCGTCGGTCTCGGTGCCGATCGACACCGTGACGAGGCTCGCCGCGACCGCGATCGCCGAGCCCGAGCTCGACCCGCACGGCGTGCGGTTGAGCACGTAGGGATTGCGCGCCTGGCCGCTCCGGGCGCTCCAGCCGCTCGAGTTGGGCGTCGACTTGAAGTACGCCCACTCGCTCATCGAGGCCTTGCCAAGGATGACCGCGCCCGCCTGGCGCAGCCGCCGCGCGATCGTCGAGTCCTCGCGCGGGCGCGCGCCGACGAGGGCCAGGGCGCCGGCGGTCGTCTCCATCTTGTCCGCGGTGGCGATATTGTCTTTTAACAGGATTGGGATGCCGTGGAGCGGGCCGCGGACACGTCCGGCGCGCCGATCCTCGTCGAGGCCGCGGGCGATCGCGACCGCGTCGGGATTGATCTCCTGGACCGAGCGCAAGGTGGGACCGCTGCGGTCGATCGCCTGGATCCGCGCGAGGTACAGCTGCACGAGCGTCTCGGCGTCGAGGCGCCCTGCGCTCAGCGCCGCCTGGAGCTCAGCGACGCCGGCCTCCTCGACGTTGACCCCGGCGCCCGGTATGCGGACCGTCGCGCAGGCCGCGAGCAGCGGGGCGACACTCATCCCGGCCGCCGCCATCACGCTGGCTCGCACGAAATCCCGGCGCGTCGAGTCCGTGGTACCGCGAGCCTCATCCATGATCAGTCCCCCAAGATGCGCGACGTGAGCCGCGAGGTCACGATGATAGCCATTCGTCGTCGCCCAGTCACCCCTCTCGTGTCGATCCAAGCCGGTGTACGGGCGCTGCCGGTGGCCGGCATCACGGGACGACAACGTCTGTCATCGGCGAACGAGCCGTGTCACCACCAACGTCAGACACGAGGGATCCGCGTGCTCCGCGTCGTAGAACTCTTGCTCCCCGCACGGCACGACTCCGGGATCGGACGCGTCGAGAAAACGAACACGGAGCCGGGCCGTCAGATCCCGCAGGAACGCCGCCGTGGTCTCGATGGCGTGGGCCTGCGCCGGGTCGGAATGCAGCAGCCGCCAGGCCAATGGATGGTAGGGCACCATGAACGCGACAACCCGGACGCCCTGAGCGGCCATGTCGCGCCAGAGAACCTCCAGGCGGTGCGCGCGCTGCGTGTCCCAGCGAAAGCCGGCCAGATGGGTGTCGCCACCCTGGACATAGCGTTGCGCGGTGAGGCGGAGATCGGCGATCGTGGGCCGTCCGGCGGCGCGGATCACGCTTCCATCGGCGCGGATCGCGTTGCGTCCGCCGACCTCAGCCTCCGGCACGAGGTCCCGCCGCAGGGCCTCGGCGACGCTTTCACCGAGGCGGCGCCGTCCCGTCAGGGGGCGCTCGAGATCGGCGAGGGAAGTAGTCAGCACCGTGAAGGAGAGCAGCTCCTTCAGGCGATACCAGTGGTACATGGCGTCGCCGAAGACGGGCGCCACACCGCGCCCTTCGTCATTTCGTTCGAGGAAGCGCGTGACGATGTCACCGAGCGCGAGCCACCGCACCTGCTCGTGCGCGGCGTTGAACAGCCAGGCGTCGAGGGAAAAGATCGCGAAGTCGGGAATCTTCCCGCTGGCTCGCAGGAGTGCCCACACTGCGATGTAGTCCTCGATGCTCGCCGCCGACATGCCCGCGTTGTAGAACGTCCCGGCGCTCGCATCGATGGCCGCGCCCGACAGTTCGCGGATCCGGCTCGAGCCGAACGCCACGATGCGGGGAGGCGGGATCGCGGCGATGCGGACCTTCTGGAGCCGCCGTTCGTCGACATAGCCCGAGAACACCATGGCGAGGCCCGGGCGGAACTCGCCCGCGAGCCGCCGCGCGCGCGCTTCGTGACGCGCCAGATCCCACGCGGCGACGCCGTTGATCAGGAGCACGAGTCCCAGCAGCAGGGACACGGTGACGACGTAGGGTCGCACGTCGCTAGAACTGGAAGTAGAGGAACCGAGAGCCGTAGTTCATCAGGAGCAGCGCGGCGACCGTCGCGACGGCGAGCCCCGCCTGGGGAAGGGCGCGAAGGGAGCCCAGCGGGAGCTCCAGACTGTTCGGAGAGACCCGCACGATGGTGAAGCAGACGACGACCAGCGCGAGCAGCATACCGGTCTGCGACGACCACGTCCGCACGCCGTGAGCCCCCGCGAGCGCGGCGAACCATGCTGCCGCCCGACCGAAATCGCTCGACCGGAAGAAGACCCAGCCGAGCGTGACGAACAGGAATGTGAGGTTCCGTCGGACGGTCGTGCCGAGGCGGTCCCACCAGGGAAGCTCCCCGTGCACCAGCAGCAGCAGCCCATGCCACGCGCCCCAGGCCGCAAACGTCCAGCTCGCGCCGTGCCAGAGGCCGCCCAGCACCATCGTCGCCATGATGTTGAAGCGACGTCGAGCGGGCGGACACCGGTTGCCGCCTAGACTGATGTAGAGATAGTCACGCAGCCAGAAGGACAGGGTCATGTGCCAGCGCCGCCAGAAATCGCGTGGAGAGACGGCCTTGTACGGGCTATTGAAGTTCTGCGGCAGCTCGATGCCGAACAGCCGGCCGAGCCCGATCGCCATGTCGGAGTACCCGCTGAAGTCGAAGTAGATCTGGAACGCGTACCCCAGCAGCGCGAGCCACGCATGCACCAGGTCGAGCGGGGCCGTCGGCGCGAGCAAGGGATCGACCAGGTTGCCGAGGCGATCGGCGATCAGCACCTTCTTCGACAGTCCGACGCAGAAGAGGAAGGTGCCTTCCTGCCAGCGCGCGGCGATCCCCCTCTCGGCTATGCGCGCGAGCTGCGGGATCAGCTGGTGATGGCGCGTCAGCGGGCCCGCGACGAGATGCGGGAAGAAGCTGACGAAAGCCGCAAAGCGGATGAAGTTCCGCTCGGCGGGCGCAGCGCCCCGCCACACGTCGATGATGTACGACAGCGTCTGGAACGTGTAGAAGCTGATTCCCGCGGGAAGGACGACCTCGAACCAGCCGAACGAGCCCCCGGCGAGACCGAGAGCCTCCGCCGCACGTTCCGCGGTGTGGACGAGGAGCCCGGAGTACTTGAAATAGGCCAGCATCCCGAGGTTCCCCGCGAGCGAGACCGCCAGCAGCCATCCGCGACCACGGCCCGCCGGCCGCGGCGCGATACCGAGCGCCACCAGGTAGTCGACGGCCGTGGTGACGAGCATCGGCACGATGAACCACCAGTGCCCGGCGAACGCATAGAATACGACACTCGTCGCGGTGATCCAGCGGAGCAGCGGCTGACCGCGCAACCGGAGCGCTACGACGAGGACGACGGGCAAGAACAGCAAGAGGAACTCCAGGGACGTGAACAGCACGGGTCATCATAGCACTGGCCATCGGCGATAATTTGTCATCGGTCCGGTATCATCTGCGCCAGCCTGTCCAGTCGCTGACCACCGATTCCAACCGGCCGGTTTCTGCTAAGTCCCCGAGAAATCGGAAAGGGCGCCCCCGCCCGCGTCCTGGCACCGCCCGTGCACCGCACGACGTCGACCACGGTAGATGACGAGATCGGCCGGGGTGATGACCTCAGGAGATGGAGCGTTCAATTGAAACAATCATTCGCAACTGCCGGTCTTGGCATTCTCTCGCTCATCGCGGCGATCGCCACATCCGCCGAGGCCCAATCGAAGCCAAAGACGGAATCCGAGGTTGTGTCGATGCCCTCGCCGAGCGCCTTCGAGTCGCTGTCGGCGGGCAACAAGCGGATCGCGACCGCGCTTTTCGAAGCGCAAACGACCGCGAACGGGGCGACGCCGATGACGCTCGAGCAGATCGCGCAGGAGCGGCGGAGCGGCCGGAAATGGGGCGACGTCTTCCAGGCCATGAAGGCACAAGGCCTCATCCAGGCCGAGACGCTTGGTCAGGTCCTCGGCCGCTACGACCGCGCCCGTCACTCGCGTAGCTGAGGCGGGCTCGCGCGGAGATCACGCTCGACGACGAACGGTAGCGCCATCACGGCGAGCGCCGCCAGCAGCACCTCGGTGTCGCCGAAGTTGTATTCGAAGAGCCCCGCGACGAGAAATGCCGCGATGGCCGCCATCGAGCCCAGCACCAGCGCGCGGGCATCCTCGTCCGCCGGCGGGACGCGCCGGTACACCCGCCAGGCGGCTCCGAAAAATCCCACCCAGATCGCGATCCACGCCGCCAGACCGGGAAGCCCGCGCTCGACGACGATCTGAAGCGGCGTGTTGTGCAGATGGCTGGTCGAGTGCCGTAGGGCCTCCGGCGGCGCCACCGCCGGGTACACATTCTTGACCTGGCCAGGCCCGATCCCGGTGATCGGATGCGCGATCGCGAGACCGAGCCCAGCGGAGAGCATCGCCAGCCGGTCGCGCGTCGTGTCGTCGGCGAGGTCGCCCATGGTCTTCACCCGCTCGAGCACCCGCGGTTCGACGACGAGAGAGCCGGCGAGGATCACCAGCAGCGCGGCCAGCACCAGCCAGCGGCGGCGCAGCCCGAGCAGGCACGCCGCGCAGCCGGTGGCGAAGCCGAGCCACGCGCCACGCACCGACGTGAGCCCGAGGACCACGATCCCGGCCAGACAGGCCGGGATCGCCCAGGCGGCCCGTCGCCCACCCAGTGCGACCCGCGGCAGCGCGGCCACCAGCACGACGGCGAGGACGCCGGCGAGCGTCATGTAGATCGAGAAGAAGCCGCGGGCGCGGGCGCATTTCCTCATCAGCAACCGGACCGCCGCGCTGCTCGTCTCGACCGTCCCCTCCGGCGGACAGAAGCCGACCTGGACGATCGACAGGAGCGCCACCACCGCGACGGCAACCAGGAGACCGCTCGCGAAGCGGCCGGCCGACCGGGTGTCCGGCAGCGCGTTCAGCACGACGTAGAAGGCGCCGAGCGTGAGGAGACCTCGCGAGGCGAGGAGGCTTTGGCGGAGATGCCCGGAGGCAGCCACGGTGACGAGCGTCCACAGCGCGAAGGCGATCAGGGGCCCGATCAGCGGCCACGTGGCCCGCGGACGGGCGGCTCCCTCCGCCGCGGCGCGCCGGCCGGCGACGAGCACGACTGCGAGGACGACGAGCGTGGCTTCCGAGAGCGTGATCGACGCGGCCAGGCCGACCGTGAGCGCGCCGAGCAGCCAGTTCCGCGCCCGGCTCAATGCGCGTTGCGGTTGACGCGGAAGCCGTACCAGAGGGTTTGCAGGAGAATCTTCAGATCGAAGGCGAGGCTCCAGCGCTCGATGTAGTAGAGGTCGTGCTCGATCCGCTTCTCGATCGACGTGTTGCCCCGCCAGCCGTTGATCTGGGCCCAGCCCGTGATCCCCGCCTTCATCTTGTGTCGGAGCATGTAGCCGGGCACGCGACGCCGGAACTCCTCGACGAAGCTCGGGCGCTCGGGCCGCGGCCCCACCAGGCTCATCTCACCGCGCAGCACGTTGAAGAGCTGCGGGAGCTCGTCGAGGCTGGTCCGTCGCAGGAAGACCCCGAGGGGGGTGCGGCGCGGATCGTCCGCGCGCGCCCACACCGGTCCGGTCGCGGCCTCGGCATTCACCTGCATTGTGCGGAACTTCAGCATCCGGAAGCGCCGGCCGTCGACGCCCATGCGCTCCTGGCGATAGAGCACGGCCCCCGAAGACGTGAGCTTGAGCGCCACCGCGATCGCGAGCATCAGCGGCGCCGCGACCGCCAGCGCGAGCGCGCCGAAGACCAGGTCGAACACCCGCTTGACGACGCGGTTCCAGCCGTAGAGACGCGATTCGCGCAGGTGGATGAACGGGATCGTCTCGAACTCCTCGATCCCGCCGCGGGCGGGGACGAGACCGAACACGTCCGGCACCAGGTGGATCGCGATCGGGTCGTCGCCGATCCCGCCGAGGACCGTGGTGAGCCGCGCGGCGTCGGCGTGCGGCAGCGCGATGACCACGATGTCCACCTGCTGGCGGTCGAGCACCGCGCGCACGTCCTCGATGCCGCCGAGCCACCGCACGTTGTCGGGGACCTCCTTCTTGTCGCTCAGCAGGCCGAGCACGAAGATGCCGACGTCGCGGCGCCGGTTGAGGACGCGGAGGACCTCGGCGGCCGGCTCCCCTCCCCCCACCACGATGGCGTAGCGCAGGTTGTATCCGTGCCGGCGAGCGAACCGGAGGACCTCGCGGAGGCCCGCGCGGGCGAGGCTCACCACGACGATCGACTGGGCCAAGAACAGGATGATGACGAGCCGCGAGTACTCGTACCCGCGGAACACGAAGGTCATGATCGAGACGAGGACCAGCGCGCCGAGCGTCGAGGCCTTGGCGACATCCCACCATTCCGACCGACGGGAGCCGAGGCGATTGGGCCGGTAGAGGTCGAAGGTGCGAAACGCGATGCCCCACACGAGCAGGATCGGCACCAGCTGCAGCGCGTAGTCGCGGAACGGCGGCACGTCGGTCACGGGCAGCAGATAGAAGCGGATCCCGTACGACCCGATCCAGCAGGCCGCGATCAGGAGCAGGTCCCCGGCGAGCGCCAGGTTCTCGACGAGTCGCGAGTGCGACTTCAGCATGCCGCCCTCGCGCGGAACTCACCCCAGCGCGCGGCGATGTAGTCGCCCAGCTTCTGCTTGAAGATCGGCCGGTCGAACGACTCGGCTCGCGCACGGAGCGCCTTGGCGTCGAACCGGTCGGCGGCGCGCTCGAACCGCTCGATCGCCTCGACCAGGGCGTCGACCGTTTGCTCCGCGAAGAACACGGCCGTCGGCGGCGCGTCGGCGACGTCCGACCCCACCATCGTCTCGAGCGCGCCGCCGCGCGCGAGCGCGAGGGTCGGGCGCCCGGCTGCGGCGGCCTCGAGCGGTGTGATCCCGAAGTCCTCGACCGCCGGGAAGATGAGCGCGCGGCAGCGCGCGTACAGGCGGGCGATCTCGGCGTCGGGCTGCCATCCGAGGAAGCTCACGGTCGGCCCGGCGAGCGCGCGCAGTCGCGCGTCCTCCGGGCCCGTGCCGACGATGACGAGCCGCCGGCCCAGCCGATTCGCCGCGCCGACGGCCAGGTCGATGCGCTTGTACGGCACGAGCGCGCCCACCACCAGATAATAGTCGTCGGCGGCGTCCGCGATCTCGAAGCGCTGCACGTCGACCGGAGGATAGATTACGTCCGCCGAGCGGTCGTAGGCGCGCCGGATGCGATCACCGATGTGGCGCGAGATCGCGACGAACCGGTGCACGCCGGAGGTCCGTCGGTCCCAGCGCCTGAGCGCCGCCGCGATCGGCGGCCCGAGGACTCGGGCGGCCAGGCCGTGGCCGGGCCCGAAGTAGTCGCTCGACAGGTCCCACACGTAGCGCATCGGAGAAAAGCAATAGCACAGATGAAGGGCGCCGGGAGGCACACGCACCCCCTTCGCGACGCAGTGGCTCATGGAGACGATCACGTCGTAGCCGGAGAGATCGAACCGGCTGATCGCGAGCGGAAACGTCGGCAGGTAGTAGCGGTACCGCGTCGAGGCCCGCGGCAGGCGCTGGACGAACGACGTGACGATGCGCCGGCGCTCGATCGGGGTGGTGACGCTGCCCGGCACGTGCAGGAGTGTGAAGAGCGGCGCGTCCGGAAAGAGCTCGCACAGGACCTCGAGGCAGCGCTCGCCGCCGCGCATCCCGGTCAGCCAGTCGTGAACGAGGGCGACTCGCGCGCCCGGAATCAAGCCTGCGTCCGCTAGCGCGGGCGTGACCCCAACCGCCGGCGCCAATACTCGAGCAGGTCGGTGAGCGTCTGCTCGAGCGGGATCGTTGTGCGCCATCCGAGCGCGCTCTCGACCTTCTGCCGCGAGCCGCGCAAGGCCGGCACGTCGGACGGGCGCAGACGAGCGGGGTCCTGACGGATCTCGATGTGCGGCACGGTCGACCTCTCGATCAGGAAATTCAGGAGGCGCTCGATCGACCACTCGAGGCCGGAGCACAGGTTGTAGACCTCGCCCGGCGTGCCGCGCTCGAGCAGGAGCCAATAGCCGCGCACGATGTCGCGCACGTCGGAGAAATCGCGGGTCGGCTTGAGATCGCCCACGTACACGATCGGCTCGCGCAGCCCCGCCTCCATCTCGGCGATCTGCTTTGCGAAGTTCGACTCGGAGAAGGCGTCGCCGCGACGGGGCCCGGTGTGGTTGAAGGCGCGCGAGCGCAGGACGTGCATCCCGTAGCTCTTGAAGTACTGCCAGCCCATCAGGTCCTGCGCCACCTTGCTCACGGCGTAGGGCGAGAGCGGCCGCAGCGGGTTCGTCTCGCGGATCGGCAGCTCGTCGGGCTCTACGAGGCCATATTCTTCGCTCGAGCCGATCACCAGGAACCGCGCCGATGAGCCGAGCTGGCGCATGGCTTCGAACAGGTTCATCTGGCTGACGACGTTGGTGTAGAACGTCTCGATCGGGGTCTGCCACGATGCGTGGACGAAGCTCTGGGCCGCCAGGTGGATGATGTAGTCGGGCCGCGCCTGCTCGAGGACCGTCCGCACCGAGAGGATGTCGCGCAGGTCCGACTCGATGAGGGTCACGCGGTCGCGAAACCCCTCGATGAGCTCGGTTTTGCTTCGCCAGCGCACGGAGCCGAACACTTCTGCGCCGCGCTCGAGTGCCAGCTCTGCGAGATGGCTGCCGACGAAACCTGTGATACCCGTGATCAAAATTCGCATCCCGGCCATAGTACTACACCCCGTACGGCGAACCTTCCATACCCCGGGGCCCACGAAGCGCGCGCCGCCAGGCGGCGGGTAGGGCCAACGCCGTGACGGGCCGGAGCGCGAAGACGACGCACCACCAGGGATAGGCATGGCTCCGCACGGCTCGCCACCGCACCCTCGCCTCGGCCAGAAGCCGCTCGTTGTTGCGAACGGCCGAAATGCGTCCGGGAGGGAGCCGACGGATCACGAGAAGCTCGGGCAGATTGGCCAGCCGCGAGACGTGAGCCATCCGCATCCAGAGATCGTAATCCTGGGCGACCGGAAACGACGGATCGTAGGCGCCGACCCCGTCGAGCACGGTGCGCCGCATCATCATCGAGGAATGCACGAACGGGTTTGCCCGGATGAGCGCCCGGCGGAGCGCCGCGTCGTCCACGGGCGGACGCAGGATCGCGACCTCGCGGCCGGACGGATCGACCTCGCGGGCTCCCGTCCCCAGAAGCCCGACGCCCGGATGGGCATCGAGGTACTGGCGCTGGCGCGCGAGCCGTTCGGGCAGCGCCACGTCATCGGCGTCGAGCCGGGCGACCAGAGGGGCGCGCGCCAGGTCGAGCGCGCGATTCAGCGCCCGCGTCAGCCCCTGCCGCGCACGCCGCTCGATCCGCAGCCGCGGGTCTCGAATCGACGCGAGCACTTCTGGCGTCGCGTCGGTCGAGCCGTCGTCGATGACGATGACCTCGAGGTCGGCGAGCGTCTGGCCGAGCAGGGACTCGACGGCGGCGCCCACCCACGGCGCTCCGTCGAAGACCGCCATCGCCACGGATACGGCCGGCGTCTTCACGCGTCGCGGCGCGCCGTCAGCGCCAGGACGGCGCCGATGTGGCGGACAAGCGGAACGCGTCCGAGGATTCGCTCGACCCGGAAGCGAACATCCGGCGACGGAATCAGCCGGCGCGAGTAGGGAATCCAGTAGGTCTCGATGCGCACGGTCCCGAATCCCCCATGTCGACAGAGCGCGCGGAGCTCGCCCCGCGTCAAGAAGTCGTGGGTCGCCCAGTTCCGCTCGTCCTCGCGGTGCTCCCTGGCCCGATAGGTGCGGCGGTATTTCCTCGCGAGCCGACCCACCCGCCGGAGGTTGTGGTGCGGCTCGACCAGATAGAGGCGCCCGCCGGGGCGGACGACTCTCCCGAGCTCGGCGAATACCTCCGGTCGCCGATGGAAGTGGTGGAGGCTCTGGATGAGGAAGGCCGAGTCGATCGACCCGGCGGGTACGTGGGCGCCGAGATCGAACGCCGTCGCGCCGACGACCTCGACGTTATCGAGGCGGGCGGCGGCGCACCGCTCGCGGGCGACCTTCTGCAGATCGGCCACCGGCTCGATCGCGATCACGGAGCGCGCTCGGCGCGCGATCAACGCCGTGAAATAGCCACTCCCCGCGCCGAGCTCCAGCGCCCGACCGTAGACGTCGCCGTCCCCTCCGGGCCTCGACCCGGCCCAGACCTCCGCGACCAGAGCACGCGCCGGGTACTCGTGCTGGCCATCGTCCTCGTAGCGGTGGAGCCGATCGTACTGCGCCGCGCGTTCGCCCGAAAAGGCGTGCTCGTTGAACCCGCTGTTGATCCGATCGAGCTTGGCGCGCGATTCTCGTGAGAGCAGCGCCATTTTCAACCGGTGCGGCAGCACCAGGTACAGCAGATAGTTGCGGCCGCCGATCTCGATCAGCGCCACGGTCTCGGCTCCGACGCGACGCTCTTGAGAAGCAGCATGTTCAGATAGGGCAAGCAGACCGACGGCGGCTGTCCGACCGCGCGAGCGGCGGCGCACAGCACGGCGAAGACGGGCAGGAGCGCGCGGCGCGTCGACGAGCGCGCCGTGTCGTTGAAGAACCGCCAGCCGTAGCCCGCTTCCTCGGTGACGTCCGTGAGTCCTCGCCAGCCGGACGACGGCAGGCACTCGGCGAGCGTCGCGTTGCGCCAACCCGTGCCGTCGGCGACGAAGTCGGCGTATGGCACGGCGCCGAATCGCCGCGGCCGGAGCGCCCGAGCGTAGCGGTGCGCCAGCCCGGGTGGAAGCCACTGGACGAGGGGCAGGCCGACCGAGTGCGTCTCGAGCGGGAACCAGCGGTTGGGTGTGTCCAGGATGGCGATGTGTCCGCCGGGCGCCAGCACGCGATAGTACTCGTCCACCTGCGAGCGCCGCGCGGGCGGCAGGTGCTCCACGACACCGATCGCGAGCACCGCGTCGAACGCGCCGTCCTCGTACGGCAGGCGCCTGGTCTGGTCGTTCGTGAAGAGCGCGACCTCCCGGACCTTCGCGAGCCGCATCTCGTCGACCTTGGCCCGCGCGATCTCGACGAAGGCCGCGTCGGTATCGAAGGCGTGGATCGTGTCGACCTCCGGCTGATCGCACAGGTATTCCGTCATGTGGCCGAACGAGCAGCCGACCTCCAGCACCTTCAGCTTCCCGAGTCCCTGCGCACGGAGGTATCGAAAGAATGGACCCAGATAATGCGCCCCGCGCGTCTCCTTGTACGACAGGTACGGCGGCGTGCGCCCGAGACCTTTCCGCGCGATCAGCATCCGGATCACGCGCTCGCTGTAGCGCGTGGCGTATTCGCGGCTCCCGACGCTCAGGAGCCTCGTGTCCCCGCGATCGGTGAGACGATACGGCGCGTCGCTCATCCGCGCGCCCCCACCGTTCGGAGCAGCGCGATCTCCCGCTCGACGCAGGCGGCCAGATCGTAGCGCTCGATCGCCGTCTTGCGCGCAGCCCGGCCGAGGGCGGCGGCGAGCGTCGGGTCGGTCAAGACTCGATGGAGGCATGCCGTCAGCGCTTCCGGCCGCCGTGGATCGAACAGGAGTCCGGTGGCCCCATCGGTGACGAGCGAGCGGTTGCCCGCGCAGTCCGAGGCGACACAGGGCAGCCCGGAGCTCATCGCCTCCAGCAGGGCCTTGGGATGCCCTTCGGTGAAGGACGCGAGCACGAACGCGTCCGCCGAAGCGTAGAGCTCGGGCAGCCGGCGCTGGTCGACCACGCCCCGAAAGTCGGCGCTGACGCTCTCGGCCTCCGCCTGGCGGCGCAGCGATCCTTCGAGGGGACCGCCGCCGACGATCACGAGCCGCGGGCGCCTTCCCGGGAGCCGCGCCGCCGCCGTGATCAAGGTCGCCAGATTTTTCTCGGGCGCCAGCCGTCCGACGTAGAGCACGCGTCGGCCGCCGTCCGGGTTCGCGGCGGGAGCGCCCGGCGCGAACAGGCGCGTGTCCACACCGTTCGGGATCAGCTCGACGCGGCGGGCTCGCGCTGCGGCGCGCGCCCGCAGCTCTTCGGTGGTCGCGATCACGGCGGCCGCGCGCCTGAGGCCCACCCGCTCGACGACCGCCTTGACCAGGCGCTTGGGCCCGGGGCGCGAGAGGCTGCCGTACCAGAATCCGTAGGTCGTCACGTAGGGCACGCCGAAGCGGGCGTTCGCGAGGATCGCGGGGATCACGCCGGTCACCTGGAAGACGCGCAGCACGGCGCAGGCCCGAAACGACGCGGCGTGCACCCACGGCATGGAGACAGCGCGTCGCGTGCGGCTCGTCGGCCGCCCCGGCGTCAGCATCTCGACCGCATCCAGCAGAGTCCGGTCGTCGGTGAACTCCGCGAGCGACTCGGGCAGGTAGCTGAAGTAGAGCACGCGCCGGAACGCGCGGACGTACGGCCGGAGGTAGCCGTCGACGAGCCGCGGCGCCTGGCCCGTCGACGCCAGCTCGCGAATCCCGCCGCCGAGCGAGGGCAGGAGGCCGACGGTCATCTCAGCACCACTTCCAGAGCCGCTGGAAATCCCGTGCGCAGGTCGCCACCAGGACGAGATATCGAGCGGCGCGCTCATGACCACTCGATACCACGCCGGTGGCCATATACAAAGAGCGTCTGGCCGAATCTCCGTAGCAGCCACTGCGGTACGCGTCGTCCGACCAGGTGGTGCAGCCCGGCATACCGCGCGTGCGACAGTCGCAGCGCCTTCGGACCGAGTAGGAACGCGCCGGTCACCGTCCAGACGAACTCGTGGCCCGGCAAGAGACTCGGCAGGTCTTCGGTGTTGTACATCCAGTGTGGGACATTCGAGACCCCCAACAGACCCAGCCGTCGCAGAAGGGTGTTCAGCTGCCGTCGGGTCGTCACGCTGAAATAGACATCATGTCGCGCCACGCGCGTCAATTCTCGAATCGCTGCGGCTGGTTGCTCGAAGTGCATGAACGACTGATGGCACGCGACGAGGTCGAAGGCACGATTCGCAAACGGCAACTCGTACACCGAGGCGACGAGAGTCAGAGCGCGCGGCACGCCCTCTCGCGCCTGGAGAACCATGTCTCGATTGACGTCGAGGCCCACGAGGCGGAGATCTGGTCGGTGTAGCGCGATCGCCTTGAGGAGGCGCCCGCGACCGCACGGCACGTCGAGGACCGAGCGATGCGCTGGACGCAACGCCCGGAGGGCATACGCGATGTCGGCGGTGACGTCGGGCACGGTGGACCAGGCCCGCCAATAGTCGGTGTTGCGAAAGAAGGCCTCGGCCCGATCACGACGAGATGTCGGCGGCGTCATCGGCGAGCTCGGTTTGACGGCTCGACGGTCCTGACCGCGAACGCTCGATCGCCGAGGCGCCAGCGTTTCACGATCTCCTCGTACAGGCGTCGAACCGCACTGACCGCCCGGTCCCAGCGAAATGCCGCGTCGACCCGGAGCCTATTCGCGCCGCCGCCGGCGGCGCGATGTTCCGGCGACGCGAGATAGACGCTCAAAGCCTCTACGAACTCCCTGACGGAGCCGGGCGCGCAGACGATGCTACCGGGACCGTCGCCGACCAGCTCTGGCAAGGCTCCCAGACGAGGCACGACCACGGGCAGCCCCGAGGACATCGCCTCGGCCACCGAGAACCCGAAGCCTTCAAGTGACGACGGGGATACGAACACGTCGGCTAGGTTGTAGACGCCCGGCTTCTCCTCTTCGGTAACGCGGCCCGCAAAGAGGACATGGGCGTCGATTCCCAGCGTGCGTGCCCGCCGGCGCAGGCTCGACTCCAGTGGTCCCGCGCCGGCCACGAGCAGCGTCGCCGCCGGGACCTCGCCCAGTACCTCCCTCCACACGTCGAGGAGGAACGGTAGATTCTTCCGGACTTTGAGGCCCCCAAGAAAGAGTGCGACAGGGCCATCGCCGAGGCCCAGACGCCTCGCGAGCGCCGGATCGCGAGGCGCCGGCCTGAACCGCTCGTCGACCCCATTGTGGATCACCGAGACGTGGTCGACACGTACGCCCAACTCGCTTGCCAGCTGTCGGCGTGAGAACTCGCTCACCGTGATTACGTGATCGCACGCGTCGATGACACGCTTCTCGATCACTGCGTTGAGCGGTCCCGGATCCAGATGGTGATGATGGGCCACGATCGGGACCGCAAGCCGGTACCGGGCGCGCGCCCAGAGCGCAGCCGGGCCGATGTATCGGAGCGAGTGGACGCGGAGCAGATCGAACCCAACGGTCGCGGCGACTCGCCGGATCGCAGGCGGTACGACGAACGGCGCGACGTACCAACGCAATCCGCGGCCGATGGCGAAGCGGTGCACAGTCCAGTTCGCGGCCGCCGATGGGTGCGGCTTGCCCCGCGCGAGGATCAGCTCGATCTGGACCCCAGCTTGTCCCAGTCTGGTCAGCAGTTCGCGCTCGTAGGTTTCTCCACCCGACATCGTCTCGGGCGCCACGCCGCAGTGAGGTGTGCAGATGCGCATCGGCCGTTAGCGGCTGGCGACGATGAAGTAGCCGCCAACGTACGAAGCGAACTCTGGCCGCCGCGCGTACGGGGTCCGGTCGAGACACACGAGCAAGTCGAGCAGCGGAAAGAATAGATAACCGGCGTGGCGCAGGCCAGCCGGGGCGCGTTGGACGAGGAGCCTGAGCATACCGGCCAAGTGCGTGAAGTATCCTCCCTGAGGCGTCACAGTGTTGGCGGTGAGACCGCTTTCGGCGATCAGGCGGCGCCACATGAGGTCGGTGTAGCGCACGTAGTCATTGGGATCGCCATGCAAATGCTCGAGGAATGGCGCGGTCGCCACGAGGCGGCCGCCCGGTCGCAGTACACGATGGCACTCACGCAACGCCGAGGCGGTGTCGGGCACGTGCTCGAGCACCTCGGTGATCTTGATGGCATCGAACGTCGCGTCCTTGAACGGGAGCGCCTGGACATCCGCGCGCACGTGCGGCCTCCCTGCCGCCGATGTATCCGCAACGACCCAGCGCGCATTCGGCGGTGCTCGAAAACTGCCACGCCGGCGCCCGCCACCGACGTCGAGCACCCGGCCGGTGAAGAGCGCCTTCGCCGTCTCGAGGTCCGCATCGATCAGTCGGCGACGGTACGAGGTCCCAAGGTAGAGTGCGAGTCGCGGCATCACACCGGTCTCGGATTCACCGCCGCATATGCATCGAGCAGCCAGGTGATGATTTTGTCTTCGCTGAAGACCGATGCCAGGCGAACTCTGGCCGCGGCGCCCATCCGCTCACGGCGCGCCGGATCACGGAGGAGCGTAATGATGGCCGCCGCAAGTGCCTCCGGATCCCTTTTGGGCACGAGAAGCCCGGTAACACGGTCCTCGACCGCTTCGGGGGAGCCGCCGACAGCTGTGGCCACGACTGGACGACCGAAATGCATGGCCTCGATTAGAACCCTACTCAACGGCTCGGGCCACACCGACGGCGATACGACGATGTCGGCAGCACCGTACAACGGAAAGAGCTGCTGATGTGGGAGAACACCCACTGCGTGTATATCGTCACGCGACGGCAGCTCGAGGTCCCCCTTACCCGCGAATGCGAAGCGCACGCCCGGCACCGCCGCCCGGATCGTGTCGAGCGCCGCCAAGAGCACGGCGGTGCCCTTGCCGAGCGAGCGCTTGCCCACATACAGGACAAGCGGCCCGTCGCCGATGCTGAGCTCGAGCCGAACGCGCCGCACGTCCTCGATGCTCGGCATTCCCGCCGTCGGCGGCAGCGTGTAGACCACGCTGCGCCGCACCGGGACTCTGCGCGACGGATAGACTTCGAGGATTCCTCGGCTCACGGCGACGACGCCGTCGAGACGGCCCAGAGCTCCGCGACGACCAACGTGGCCGAGCCAGGCGATCAGCGACGAGACCCAGAGCCGGGCGCGCCGCGCGCGTCCGGCGCGACGATGGTAGTGGTCGAGCTGGAAGGGAATGCACTTTCTCACGTATTGGGCGGTCGAGCAATCGAAGGTCGTCCACGGCTCGATGAGCGCACACGAGCCGAGCGGGCACGCGAGCCCCAGGTCGCGGATTGTCGCGAGAACGGGCCGTCTCAGGACGCGCGCCGCGAGCCAGGCAGCGACGAGCGAGCGCTTCGTCTGGGCATGGATCACACGCGCGTCTTTGCTGTAGGCGACTCGCGCGATCCAGATAGCGAAGTAGAGCGTCCACATCGGGTGCCGGTGAGCGCGCCAGCCAGCTTCGTCTCGCGCGCCCGCGAGCTTGAACCAGAACGGCACGCGGACGACATCGACGCCCGCCTCCGAACTCTGGCGAGGCGCCGAGCCGTAGTTGGGGGTCACGACCACGACGCGGTGGCCTCGACGCACGAGCGCGGCCGCCCACGCAGCGTTGGTCCATTCGGCGCCGCCGGGCGCAAACGGTGGATAGTATTCGCTAACGAACAAGATGGGCCGGTCATCTACACTCGTCATGGCTTGCGAGCGAGGAGCTCGATATATGGCGCGACCCGGGAGAATCGATAATAGGCGCCGGTCAGGAGGCGGAGGCGGCCCAGCGTCTCGCGCGGCCGCGCATCGTGGAAAAAGGTCAGTGTGGTCACGCAGGCAGCCGCGAACGCACGAACGATCGTACCGCGGGTCAGCCGCCGGAGCGTGGAGAGATACGCGACCGGGCGCCCGCGGAGCCGCAGGTACAGAGCCGCGTGAGCCGCATTCGCTCCTGACGCTCTTGACACCTTCTCGACTGGCCGATAGGCTCGACACGAATGACGCGCCTCCTTCGCCGTGTCGCGCGAGGCCTTCTCGGTGTCGAACGGCCGTTGGTGTACTACCTCCCCTGGCTGGAGCGCCCCGGGCTCGAGTGCGTGCTCATCCTCAGCAATGTCGAGGCGCGCTTCAAACCCGAGTACAAGTACGGGCCGTTCAAGCTCCGGGTGACCCAGTACGACGCCACTGGGCTCAAACGGGCCGAGCACCGCGTAGAACTTTCGGACAGCACGGACGTTGTCGAGTTGCCGCTCTCGTCTACCGGCGCAATATGCGGTTATGTGACCGTGGCCGGCGACTGCACCCACTCCGACCTCTATGTGACGCTCTCCGATGGCGTCACATACGCCGCCACCCACGGTAGGCAGGAGTTCGTCGAGCACTATCCCTTTTGGAGTCGCGCTGTGCTGGCGGTAGCTGGACGCGTTCTGAGCGGCCTCGCGCGCACTGTACCCGCATTCGTGCGATACCAGTACGCGTACGTCGGAGCCGGGAGCCGGTCCGATCTCCTGCTGCTGAACCTGTCCAATGTCACCAACCGTGTCCGCGTCATCGCGCTGCCGGCCGGGGCCGGCTCCAACGTGATGATCCGCATTCCTCCGATGGGGTCGCACTTGCTCAACGTGGCGAATATGGTGCCATCGCCCGCGCAGGGCACGCGCGTCGTGCCGTTGCGCCTCGAAGGTAACGCCTGGTTCAATCTCTACGTGGTCGGCGCCGTACATAGCGAACGCTCCGCGCAGCTGTCGCTCATGCATGTCAAGTAGGCTATCGGCGCTCCTCTCCGCGACGTTCGCCGAGCCCGGTTACGAGCACCTCGTTGAGCTCATCCATCAACGCGACGCCGCCGGGCGACGCCGCCTCGAGACCCTCGACGTTGAATTCTATGACGCAGGCGGCCACCTGCTCGCGGCCCAATCGGCGGATCCTGGCCTGGAGATTCTGGATCTTGGTGAGATGATCGAGAAGGTTGCCCAGTCTCGCGACCGGGTCCTCGTCCTCTTCGACGCTCGCTATAGCGAGCGCGTGTTCCCCTATCGACCTCACCACTACGCATATCTGTATCGGCCAACGTTCGATGACCCCCCTTTGTACTACGCGATCAACGCGACGCTCGGCGGTGTGCCGGATCGAATCGGTGCCTCGCGCCTCAACAATTTCGAGACCTACCTCTTCCGGACACGCGGCTTCGCCGAGCGATACTCCCTGTTGCTCGGCAGCGCGGCGCGCTTCACCGACGTCGAGGCGCGCGTCACGTGCTACTACGCGAGTGCCACGACCACTACCACGGTGACGCTCGCGCCCAGGCACCACGCCGAGATCGTGCTGCCGCTCGAGCACGACGGCGAGCCGCTCGCGCGCGTCGACCTGAAGTCGATGTTCCGCCTGGCGTCCTACGTCGTCGGACGTCGCGCGAGCACGGGCAGTCTCGTGCTGTTCGATCACCTCTTCACCTACTTCAAGTGAGTCAGGAATCGGACGACGCGGGCGCGCTGGGCTTGGGTGATGCCGACGGAGCAGGGTAACGACAGTCCGCGCGCGTGCAGCCGGTCGGCGACCTCGACGCGATAGGCCTGACAGTCCCGGTACGGGGGCTGACGGTGGACCGGATAGAACAAGGGGCGACACTGGATGCCCGCCGCCGCCGCGGCGTCGATGACCCGGCGCGCGCTTCCCCAGACCGCCGGGTCGAGCTGGATCGAGTACATCCAGAAGTTCGAGTGCGCCCACGGCTGCTCGCCGCAGGGCTCGGCGCCGGTGAGACCGGCGAGCGCCTCGGTGTAGGCGCGGGCGGTCGCGCGCTTGGACTCGACGAAGTGGTCGAGCTGCTCGAGCTGGGCGACCCCGAGTGCCGCCTGGATGTTCGTCATGCGGTAGTTGAATCCGACCGCGTCGTGAATCCACTCCTTGGCGTCGCCCCGCGCCTGTGTCGTGATCGAGCGCAGCCGGCGCGCCGTCCGCTCGTCGTTGGTCACCACCATGCCGCCGCCGCCCGTGGTGATGATCTTGTTGCCATTGAACGACAGACAGCCCGTCTGGCCGGCGACACCGACGCGCCGGCCTTTGTAGCGAGCCCCCAGCGATTCGGTGGCGTCCTCGACCAGCGCGAGCGCATGACGCGAGGCCAGGTCGAGCAGCGGATCGAGATCCGCCGGGTGGCCGTAGAGATGCACGGGAAGGATCGCCTTGACCCGTCGGCCACTCGCGCGATTCACCAGCGAGCCCGACCGTCGCTCGCACTCGCGCGCGAGGAACTCGGCGGTCTTCGCCGGATCGATGTTCCAGGTCTTGGGGTCGGAATCCATGAACACGGGCCACGCCCCGCAGTAGCGGATCGCGTTCGCGGTGGCCACGAAGGTCAAGCTCGGGACGAGCACCTCGTCGTCCGGGCCGACGTCGGCGGCCACCAGCGCTGCGTGGAGCGCGGCCGTGCCGGTCACGACCGCGATCCCGTGCCGCGCGTCCACGTAGGCCGCCATCTCGCGCTCGAACCGGTCCACGAAGGGGCCGATCGACGACACCCAGTTGGTGTCGAGGCACTCCTTCACGTACTGCCATTCCTTGCCCGCCAGGTGCGGGACGGCGTTGGGAACGGGATCGTCCGAATCGATCATCGCGCGGACCTGCCCGCGGCGGAGTGGTCGCGGTACCAGGCGAAGGTCTGGCGTACGCCGCTGGCGAGATCGATCTTGGGCGCGAACCCGGTGAGCGCCCGGAGCCGGCCGATGTCCGGACAGCGCCTCGACGGGGATCCCGCCGGAGCCGGCCGGCGCTCGATTGCGGGCGCGAACTCGGCGAGGCGCAGCACGATGTCGACCAGGCGGTCGATCGAGACTTCCTCCGCGTCGTTGCCGATGTTCACGATCTGGCCGGCGGCTTTCGGGGTCGCCATGAGTCGCGTCATCGCCTCGACGGCATCGGTGACATAGCAGAACGCGCGGCGTTGCTCGAGGCCGTAGACCTTGAAGGGATCCTCCCGGGCCAGGGCGCGTACGCTGAGCTCGGGAACGACGTGATCGACGCCCATCCGGGGCCCGTAGACGTTGTGGAATCGTCCGACGATGTAGGGCACGCGGCGGGCTCGGGCCCCGTGAATCACCGCGGCCTCGCCGAGGATCTTGCTAGCGGCGTAAGCGAATCGCGGATTCTCGATGGCGCCGATCGACAGCGGCACATCCTCGGGCGTCGGGACCGGAAGGGTGCCGTTCACCGCGCCGGCGTACGCCTCGCTCGTGGAGGCGAAGAAGACGGTGCCGGCCTGCGGCGTCAGCCAGTCGACCAGATTCAGCACGGCGCGCGTGTTCACGTCGATGACGCGACTCGGATCGGTCACCACGTTGCGGACGCCGACGACGGCCGCCAGCATGTAGACCTGGTCCCAGGCGGCCGCGAGGTCCGTCCACGCCGTCGGGTCGGTGAGATCCGCGCGCCGGAGCTCGAGGCCCGGGCGTTCGAGCAGGGCGGACAGATCGTCGTCGATCCGGCCGCGCGACAGGTTGTCGACGAGCGTGATCGCCCGTGCGCCCTCGTCGGCGAGGCGACACGCGAGGTGATAGCCGATGAATCCGGCTCCGCCGAGGATGAGCACCCGGCCGGCGGCCGTCACGCCTCAGCCCAGTCCGATCGAGGCATAGCGGATCCCCTCGACGCGGCGGACCGCGGCGATCGGGAGCACACGCCAGCAGTCGTAGACGAGCGCCGGGCGCCGCATGCGCGGCAGCACCGACGCGACGTCGAGTCGCGCATAGTCCGGATGGTCGGTGACGACGAGCGCCCCGTCGCTGCCCTCGAAGGCCTCTTCGAGCGAGCAGGGCCGCACCCCGAGCCGGCTGACGACGTCGGGAGCCACCAGGAAGTCATGACCGATCAGTGTCAGCTTCGCCTGCCGCAGGACGTCGAGCATCGACACGACTGCCGAGCCTCGCATGTCGTCGGTCGGCGGCCAGCCCTTGTAGGCAAACCCCAGCAGCGCCACGCGGGCGCCGTCGACCCGGCCACGCGTCTGGCCCAGCAGCTCGACGAATCGCCGAGCGACGTGACCGGGCAGGTGCTCGTTGAGCCGGCGGGCGTTGCCGATCAGCCACGGCTCGTGGCCGACGGTCTCGGCGCTCGCCAGCAGGATATACGGATCTTTCGACAGGCAGCCGCCCCCGACGAAGCCCGGGCGCGCGAGATCGGGTCGCGGATAGTCGAGATTCGCGGCGCGGATCAGCTCCATCGGATCGAGCGAGAGCCGCTCCGCCAGCAGCGCGACCTCGTTGCCGAACGAATAAATGAGGTCGGTGTGACAGTTGTTGATGAGCTTGACGGCCTCGGCCGCCTCGAGCGACGAGACGCGTACGAGTCGCGGCGCCAGCTGCGAGAACAGCGCCTCGGCCATCTCGCCGCTCGCGTCGTCCAGCCCCCCGATCACCTGAGGCAGCTCCTCGAGCTCGCGCAGCGCCTGTCCCTGGATCGTCCGCTCGGGGCACATCGCGACCCGCGCGCGTCCCCACACCGCGAGAAGCTCGGGGAGGACCACCGTCCGGCTCGCGCCGATCGGGACAGTGCTGCGCACGACGACGAGCGTGTCCGGGCCGACGGCGCGGGCGACCGCGTGCGCGGCGCTGCGCAGCCCCTCGAGATTCGGGCGCCGTGTCGCCGGGTCGACCGGTGTCGACACGCACAGCACGACGGCGTCGAGCGGCGTGTCGGGCAGAACGCCGCTCACATGGAGCCGCTCGTTCAGATGCTGGCGCAGCCCCTCGGCGATGCCCGGCTCGAAGAGGTGCGGCCGCCCCGCGGCGAGCGCCGCGATGACCTCCGGCGCCCGGTCGCAGCCGAACACCGTGCAGCCCTTCCGGGCCAGCGCGACCGCGAGCGTGATCCCGACGTAGCCGAGGCCGACGATGCCGACCCGCTTCATTCGAGGAGCCCTTCCGCGACGTCGCGATTGGCCTTCTCGAGGTCCGGGTGGCGACCGATGTCGAGCCAGTATTCGCGGATCGGGAACGCCACGACTCGGCTAACCCACTCGGCTTGCTGCTGATACTTGAGGAGTTTAGTGATCACGTCCGGCATGTCGATCGCGCCGGTCAGCGGGACAGCGAGCTCGATCGCGCGCGGCGACACGACGTAGATCCCGGCGTTGATCATGAAGTCGAACCGCGGCTTCTCGTTCACGCCAGCGAGGCGCTCGCCGTCCACTTCGAGGATGCCGTAGGGCATATCCACGGTGTACGGAACGGTGCCGACGGTCATAACGGCGTGGTGCCGCTCGTGGAACGCCAGCATCTCTCGGAAATCACACTTCGTGAGGATGTCGGCGTTGACGAGCAAGAACGGGCGATCGAAATAGCTTCGAAGCTCGATCAGGGAACCGGCGGTACCGCGCGGCTCGTCCTCAGGGCGATACGCGATGTCCACGCCGAACCGGCTGCCATCACCAAAGTACTGCTCAATCATATGGTTCAGGTAGTGCACAGTGATGACGATCTGGCGGAAGCCGGCGCTCCGCAATCGCTCGATCATGATCTCGAGCACGGGTTTGCCCCCGATTCTTAGCAGCGGCTTGGGTGTGTTATCCGTAAGCGGGCTGAGTCGGCTTCCCCGTCCGCCGGCCATGATCACCGCCGCGTTCGGCAGCGGCGGCGGCTCCAGCAGCCGGTCGAAGAACAGCACGTCGACGACGCGCCGGCCGTCGTCGACGACCGGCAGCTGGCGGATCGAGTGGCTTCGCATCAGCGCGAGCGCCGCCGGCGTCGAGATCCCGGCCCGCGCGACCAGGGGCGAGCGGTTCATCGCGCCGTCCACCGGCGCGTCGAGGGCCACCCCGCGAAGGATCGCCTTGCGGAGGTCGCCGTCGGTCGCGATGCCGAGGAGGCGGCGCTCGCTGTCGACGACGAGCGCGACCCCCTTGCCCGTCTTGTTGATCCGCTCGAGCGCCTCGCGGACCGTCGCGCCTTCGCCGACGACCAGGTCTTCTGCGTTCATGCGACCTCGCGTTTTCGGGTGAGCGTCGGACCGAGCTCTACGGCCCGGAGCACGCGCACGATGCGCTCCGCCGCGTGCCCGTCTCCGTACGGGTTCGTCATGCCGGAGAGCCCCTCGCGGAAGCCCGGGGCCAGCACGGCCTCGATGCCGGCGAGGATCTCGTCGCGCTCCGGGCCGACGTCGATGACGTTGCCGGCACGCAGCCGACCCGCCTGCCGCGCGCCCACGTTGACGACGGGAAGCTCGAACGAGGGCGCCTCGATGAGCCCGCTCGACGAGTTGCCGACCATCGCGTCGGCCTCGCCCAGGAGCGAGAGATACACGTCGTCGCCGAGGGTCTGCGCCAGCCGGACGCATGGGTGCCGCCCGGCGAACTCCTGGAGGCGGGCGATCACGGCCCGACCGGCGGTATCGGCGTTGGGATAGGTCACGACGAACGTCGCGTCGATCTTCTCGAGGGCGGCGAGCAGCTCGTCGGTGTGCCGCGCCGTGTCCTGATACTCGAGCGTGGCGGGATGGTAGGTGACGATCAGCCAGCGATCGCCGGGGGCCAGATCGAGACGACGCGCAAGCTCGGCCCGAGTGAGCCGCGGCGTCGTCCGGATGCGATCGAGCCCGGGCGCTCCGACGTTGTGGATCCGCCACGGCTCCTCGCCCATGGCGGCGACCCGCCGGGCGTGGGGCTCCGCGGACACGAAGTGCAGATGCGCGCACTTCGTGATCGCGTGGCGAATCTGGTTGTCGATGGCCCCTTCCGTCACCTCGCCGCCGTGCAGGTGTGCGACCGGCAGGACGAAGGGGAGCGCGGCGGCCGCCGCCGACAGCATCTCGAAGCGATCGCCCAGCACGACGACCAGGTCGGGACGGTGGCGCGCGTAGGCGCGTCCGAACCCCGCGACGCCACGGCCCATCGACGCCGCGATCGCCTCCGGCGCATCCGACGGCTCGAGCATCTCGATCCGCTCGGCGATCGGCCATCCCTCGGCCTCGATCAGCTCGACGCTTCGACCGAACGCGTCCGACAGGTGCATTCCGCCCACGAAGAGGAGCAGGCGCACGTCCGGGGCCGCTCGCAGCTCGCGCAGGACCGGGCCGAGGTGTCCCCAGTCCGAGCGGGCCACGGAGACCACCGCGATCGTCCGAGGCTCGACGGCACTCACTCCAGAGCCGTCCAGTCGATGACGTCGTCGGCTGCGAGATCCCTCCGGACGCGACGGCCGAGGGCCCGCTCCAGATCGGCGGGCGACACGCCCGTGCCCGGGCGCTTGACCGCGACCGCGTCCTTCACGAGCTCTTCGCCGGCCCGGATCGGGCGGGCCGCGACGAGGCTCTTGCGCGCGACCCGCCGCGTATCCAGCTCCGAGGGCATCGGGCGCTTCTCGCCGTCGCCGAGCGCCGCCTCGACGTTGCGGATGCCGCGGACCAGCGCGGCCATCTCGCCGGGCTCGAGCGAGGCGCGATGATCGGGGCCGGGCAAGGTCTTGTCGAGCGTGAGGTGTTTCTCCACGATCACCGCGCCGCGCGCCACCGCGGCGAACGCGATCTCCAGGCCGAGCGTATGGTCCGAGAGGCCGACCGGGCAGCCGAATCGATCGCGCAGCGCGTCCATCGCTCTCAGGTTCACGTCGCCCACGGGCGCCGGATACGCGCTGACGCAGTGCAGGATTGCGACCGGGACGCGCGAGGTGACGCGAATCGCCGTCAGGGCCGCCGCGACTTCGTCGAGGGTAGACATGCCCGTCGACACGATGACCGGTTTGCCCTTCGTCGCGATGTGGCGCAGCAGCGGAAGATTCGTGATCTCGCCCGAGGGCACTTTGAGCAGGGGCACGCCCAGGACGCCGAGCGTATCCACGCTCGCCTCGTCGAATGGCGTCGAGAAGAAGACGATCCGGCGCGCGGCAGCATGAGCCTGGAGGGATTTGAGCGTCTCGACGGAGAGCTCGAGACGCTCGAGCATCTGGCTCTGGCTCTCGCCGGCACCCGTCGTCTCGACCTGATACGCCGCCTTCGGCGCGGTCCGGCTCGTGAGCGCGGAGGTGCGAAACGTCTGGAACTTCACGGCGTCGGCGCCGCCGTCGGCGGCGGCGTCGATCAGCGCCCGCGCCAGCGCAGGATCACCATTGTGGTTCACGCCGGCCTCGGCGATCACGAACACCGGCTGACCGGCCGCGATCGTTCGGCCGGCGACGCTGAACGGGGCCGCCGGAGCGGTCATCGCGCGCCGTCTCTCGCGAGCTCGGTGACGAGCGCCTCGAGTCGTTCGCCGAGGGCGCCGTCGACCGGGTGCACGTAGCTCGCGGCGAAGGCGCGCCCCCGCTCGGCGAGCTCGGTGCGCGCCTCGGGATCGTCGAGGAGCCGCCGCAGGGTTCGCGTGAGCCCCTCGACGTCGCCCGCGTCCACGCGCTCGACGGCGCGGGCGCTGACGTAGGGCGGCATGCCCGGCCCCTCGAAATCCTTGCCCGGCGCCTGCACGGCGACGACTGGACAGCCCAGGGCCATCGCCTCGATTCCCGCCATCGACGTCACCATGAGCGCGACGTCGGCGGCGCCGAAGAGACGCTGGATATCGTAGTCCCCCCGTGTGAGCGTGATTCCCAGCCAGCCCAAGCTCTCGAGATCCTTTCGCAGAACGTCCAGGTCCTCGTGGTTCGGGTGCGGCTTGATGACGACGTTGAGTCCACCCAGCGCCCGCGTCGCGTCACGCACGGTGCGATAGAACGCCTGCTTCTCGCCGTGCGAGAAGAGGAGCGACACGTACTTCGAGACCATCACGACCAGCGGGCGCTTGGGATCGAGATCGAGCTCCGCGAAGACCTTAGCGCGCAGGGTCTCGGGCGCGGTCCGTCGGACCTCGTCGGAGCGCGGGTCCCCGAGCACCACGAGGCGTGCGGGTGCGACCCCCTGCTTGATCAGCAAGTTGCGGACGTGATCTCCAAGGACCAGCACCCGATCGGCAACGTCGAACAGGTTTGCACGGTCTCGACCGAGGACGGCCCCGCTCCAGTAGAGGAGCGTTGGGATCCCGCGGCGGCGCGCCGCGAGGGCCAGCGCCCGGTCCACCATGCGGCGATCGCTTGTGATCACGACGGCGCCGGGCTGGTGGGCGTCGAGCGCACGGAAGGCGCCCTCGAGGTAGAGCCGCGCCATGGCGAGGCTCCACCGGAGCGTGTCGCGGCGATAGGACTCGACCAGGGAGTTCAGCGAGGTGGGAGCGGTCGTAGGGCCGAGCAGCCTTCGACTGAGCGGGCGCATGCTTCGCACCGCGCGGCGCGCTGCCTCGCGCGGCAAATAGTCCATCGCGTACGCTCCGGGGATTCCGCTCTCCTCGAGTGTCCTGAGCGGCTTCTCGATCTTATCGTTGTCTCGGGTCGCCGCGATCAACCGACAGGCGAGCCCGAGACCCCGAACCGCGCTCGCCAGCAGATTGACCATCGTGAAGTGGCGGGCGTGCGAGACGCTGAAGAGATAGCGTGCGGCTGACGGCGTCGACGGCCGCCGCTTGTCGTCTTCGACCAGAGCACGAAGAGCAAGCCGGTCGTGCCGGGAGCGCAGCCATCCACGGACCCACGCGGCCAGTCTCGACGCGTGGGCGAAGCGCACTGCGATATTGGTCGGGATGCCGCGATCCTCCGCGAGGACGCGCGCCGTGCGCTCACGCAGCGATTGTCCCGTGACGAGAACGACTCGATCGGGCTTCACCTCGTCGAGCACGCGCTCGAGGAGGCCCACATTCACCATGACGTCCACCTGGAGCAGCACGGCCCGGCTCACGCTCAGAACGTCGGGCAGCCAGACGCCGTCGACCGTCAGCGCCGGCTCGTCCTCGCGCGACGGCCACCACGACTCGATCAGCCGATGGGTCCGCTGGGACAGGGCTGGCAGGTCGGCCTTCAGCGTCTCCTCGTCGTAATAGCGCAGCGCCATGCCGGCCGGCAGATCGCGAGTGTCGACGAACCCGCGGGCGGTGAGCAGGGTCACGCCGTGACCGCCGACACGGGAGCACACCCGCGCAACCAGGCGCCGGTAGCGCGCGACATAGGCGCGATCGAGCCGGCGCACCCACCGCCGTCTGAACTCGCCTAGACTGCGCGGCGCCTCGGTGACGATCAGCACCCCGCTCATGACAGACCTGCTGGGGCGCCGGAGCCCGCGACGCGCCCCCCCGCAGGAACGTCCCTCGCGACTCGCGCGCCAGCCGACACGACGGCCTCCTTGCCGATGACGACGCCGGGGACGACGATCGCGCCCGCGCCGACGAACGCACCGGCCTCGACGCACACGTCGCCACAGAGGATCACGCCGGGCGCGAGATAGGCGTGGTCGCCGATGCGGCAGCCGTGCTCGATCACGCTTCCGCTGTAGATCACCGCGTTCTCGCCCACGGACGCTTCGGCGCCGACGACGGCGTGCGGGAAGAGCGCGCTCCCGAGGCCGATCGTCGCCGAAGGCGAGATCACGGCGCTCGGATGCACCAGCTTTGGAGTCGGCACCCCGAGTTCACGGAGACGTGCGAACAGCTCGGGGCGCCTGGCCAGCGCGGTATTCCCCACCCCGACGATCGCCTCGTCGAAGCGCCGCTCGGCGCAAAGCCGCACCAGGTCATCGTCGGAGCCGATGACGCCGGCGGTTGCCGGCGCGCCGCGCGCGCCGAGGAAGCCGGCGATGCTCCGGCCGCACGCTACGGCCAGATCCGCGACCGCCCGAGCGTGTCCGCCGGCGCCGAGGACGAGGAGGCGTCGGCCGGTGCCACCGCTCACTGGCGCGATCCCGAGATGGGCGCTCGCCCCTGCCCCAAGATCAGCTCGGCGAGCAGGAAGTCCCACTCCGTGTCTATGTTGACCGCGGCCTCGAATCCCTGGACGATGGCGCGGTTGTCGGCCCCGAGAACGCGCCCCTCGGTCATCAAGACGTCGCGCCGTGTGACGTACACGGCGCCCGACGGCTGATAGACGGTCGGCGCGTCCTGCCGCCGGACGTACTTGTGGCCATCGGGGAAGAGCGCGACGGTGCGGTCGCCGTCGAGCGTCTTCATGAAGAATGGATGGTAGCTGGCCTCGGTCACGGTCTGCGCGGAGTCCGCCCCCGTATCGACCACCTTCGCCACGGTCCGGTCGATGTCGGCGCCGATTCGGAACGGCGAGGTCGGCTGCAGGGTAACGATCAGGTCGGGCCGCGCGCCGGCCGTCGTCTCGAGCCAGCGCACCGCGTGCTGGAGCACGGGGATCATGCCCGCCTCGTCGCTCGCCAGCTCGGCTGGACGCTGGAACGGCACCTCGGCGCCGTGCCGGCGCGCCTCGTCGGCCAGCGCCGCGCTGTCGGTCGAGACGATGAACCGCGTCAGCCGCGCCGACTCGCGCGCCGAGGCCACGGCATGACCGATCAGCGAGAGCTTCCCGAGGACGCGCAGGTTCTTGCCGGGCAGCCCCTTGGAGCCGCCGCGCGCCGGAATGACCCCGAAGACGTAGGGCGCGCCCGTCACGGCGTCAGACTCGGACCCAGCGGCGCTCGGACGCGGCGCGTCGGGCCGCGTCGATGACCCGCATGGTCCTGAGGCCGTCCCAGCCGTCGCACGCGGGAGTCGCCTCGCCCCGAACGCACGCCAGGAAATGCCGCGCCTCCTCGACGTACATATCGTTGAGCTGCCCACCGAATGGATAGATCTCCCAGCGATTCGCCTTCGGATCGAACACGCGGATCTCGTTCTCGAACCGCCGCCACTGGATCACGCCGTCTTCGCCCATGATCTCGAGGTGGCTGTGGACGTTCCAGGCGAAGAGATTCATGTGGATGTTGCCGATCGCACCCGAGGCGAAGCGCACGGTGAGGTCGGCGAGATCGTCGGTGGAGATCTCGAGACTCGACACCCGATCGACCACGGCGCTCACCTCGACCACTTCGCCGAGGAGCCAGCGCATGTAGTCGATCGCGTGGCTCTCGTCGAGGAGACATCCACCGCCCTGCTTGACGTCGGCCATGTAGAAGCGCCGGTAGTCGGCGCCGGGATAGCGGGTCGACAGATGGTAGGCGTACTCGGTCCGACCGGCGCGCACCGCACCGATCCGTCCCTCTCGCAAGAGCCGCTCGGCGAGCTGCATCGGCGGCCAGTACCGCCAGTTGTACGCGGTGAGCACCTTGAGCCCGCGCGCGTCGCAGGCGCGGAGGAGATCGTCGAGTCCCTCCGACGATCCGGCGAGCGGCTTCTCGATCATGAGGTGCGCGCCGCGTGCCGCCGCCAGCCGCGCGATCTCGAGGTGCGAGGAGGGCGGCGTGCAGACGACGACGCCGGCCGCGCCGTCCAGCGCCGCCTCGAGGGTCGGCGTGATACGCGCGTACGGAAACTGCGCTCCAGCCGCGTTACGTTGTGTCTCGGTGGCGTCGTACGCCTGCAGCGCCTCGACACCGATCGTGTGGAAGTTGCCGAGATGCCGCCGGCCGATCGATCCGAGTCCGATCACGGCGATCTTCATGCGGGCAGTACTTCCTCCTTGTCGGCCGCGCGATGGAGTCGGTTCCACTCGATCTCGTAGGCCGCGATGCGCCGCAGGTCGCGCTGCACCATCAGCTGGCGTAGACCGTAGAGCTCGACCGCGTTGAACTTCTTCGAGATGATGGCGGTCACCCGCGTGGCGTCTCCCAGATCCAGCAGGAAGGCCTCGAGATCTCCCCCGTATTGCCCGAGGATCCGGCTCTTGTAGGTCTGGTACCACTCGGTCCCCGGGTAGGGTGTGGCGAAGAATGGCAAGGCGTTCAGCCCGAGCCGGTTCCAGGCGTGCACGTTGTCGCGGATCGAGTCGAAGTCCTCGTCGGGAAAGCCGATCATCTGATTCGGGATCGGCCGGATCCCTGCCTCCATCGTCCAGCGGAGCGAGCGCTCGTTGGTCTCGACGGTCGCGCCCTTCCCGATCGTCTTGAGCACCCGCGGTGAGAAGCTCTCGTAGCCGTAGAGCAAGTGGGAGCAGCCCGCGCGCTTGAGGACGGTCAAGAGCTCGCGGCTCACCAAGGTCGCGTGACTCGTGCCGCCCCAGTGCACGCCGGCGCAGCGCTCGGGATCGTGCGGAACGCCCTCGCGCACGCACTGGGGCTGGAGCCCCTCCTCGATCCAGAGGCGCGCGATCTCCGTCAGCCATTTCTTCCCCGAGGACTGGTGCATGGTCATCAGGTTCTCGTCGAGAAACCCGATGAAGTCGACGCCGAACCGCTCCCTGACGTGCTTGACGAGGTCCACCACGTACCGGGGACTGTGGTAGCGGATCAACCGCTTGTACGTGAACGTCACGTCCCGCTGCCCGTCGCGGTCGACCGTGTGCTCCAGGTCGCCCGCGATGCCAAGGTGGAAGCAGAAGCGGCAGATCAGCGAGCAGCCGTAGCTCGCGTTGACGTCGAGCCGCCGGCGGGCCAGCATGCCTTCCTCGGAGAAGAGCGCCATGCTGTTCTTGAAGTACACGTCGAGCGGGAACAGGTCCCATGCTGGATACGGCAGCCGGTCGAGATCCTGCATGAGCGGCCGCTCCGGGTTGAGGTGCGAGCGACCACTCCCGTCACGCCAGACGAGCCCCGGCACCTGCGCCCAGTCCCGGCTGCCTGCGTCCAGCCGGCCGAGCAGCTCGGGAAACGACACGAAGGCCTCGCCGACCACCCCGACGTCGATCTGTGGGAGGAGCCGCATGATGTCGTGGGGCATGCTGGTGAGAAACCCGCCGCCGGCGACCACCAGCGCTTGCGGCGCGACCTCTTTGGCCATCTGCACGACGTGCCTGATCGAGCGGTACGCCGTCGTGATCCCACCGATGCCGATCACGTCCCAGCGGTCGGCTTTCAAGATCTGGGCGAGGACCGCGTCGGGAGCGCGCCAGGCGTTGGCATCGTAGACCTGGACCAGGTGGCCCTCGCGCATCGCGATCGACGCGAGCAGCGCCATGCCGTACGGGACGTGGCGCGGGTCGTCCTCCTCCCGGATGATCGGATTGACGAACAGTACCTTAGCCATTCGATCCCCCGAGGACCGTGGTGGTCCAGGCCACCGGCGTGGCGGCCGCCGACGTCGGCAGGTCGTTGGTGTCGAGCCGCGGCAACTCCAGCGGACGGCGGAGGTCGCGGGCGACGTCCACGCGTGTCGTGAGCCCGAGGGCGCAGCCGCGCTCCATCACGAGCTCGAGCGTCGTCGCGTCGTAGCCGCCGAACGGGTAGCACATGACCCAGTCCACCGGTGGCCGGCCGTGGATCCGGGCCAGGAAGGCGAGCGTGGCGTCGATCTCCGCGGCCTGCGCCGGACGCGCCAGGGAATCGAGCCACACGTGCGCGGCGCCATGGGCGCCCACGTCCATACCGAGTCGCGCCATGCAGCGGAGCTGCTCGGTGTCCATGTAGAGCTCGTGGGCTAAGGTCGCCTCGTCCACACCCACGTACTCCTCGAGCAGACGCTGCGCCAGCGCCGACCGCGTGGCTTCGGGCAGACCGCGCTGGAGCACGCGCTTGACGAAGATGACCTCGGGCCCATCGAAGCGTGACGCCACCGCGTGCCGGCGCCAGAGCGCTTCGCCTGATGGCATCGCGTCGTCGTCCCGACGCGCATCGATGAGATCGAGGAGTCGCCGGGCAAGCTTGCCGGTGTCGTCGCACGCGGCAAGGATCAGCTGGATCTTGTGGGTATCGAGCAGTCGCCGCCCCTCGATCGCGGCGGCCGGCGGATAGAACCCCGCGGTGAAGCCGCGGGCCACGAGCCGCGGCAGCACCGTCCGGAAATGGTCGAGGAAGCCGTCGTCGAAGGTCAGCAGGCATGCGTTCGGAGGTAAGCGATACTCCCCGCGGGAGGCGGCGACGACCTCGCGCACCGAGCACACGCGGTAGTGCCGCGCGACGTAGTCGAGCTGGCCCTCGAAGGCGTCGACCGTCAGCGCCTTGAGGCCTGGATAGCGGCTTCGCGCCAGGTCGCGGACGTAGTGATACATGACGATCGTGAGCGCGCTCATCGCGTGAACACTGCCAGGAACGCCGAGCTCCAGGCGAGGCTCACGGGCGCCGATTCGAGCGGCTCGAGCGCGGCCGCGAATCGATTGTAGAAGCGCGGGGCGACCGCCTCGAGCGCGGGCGAGAGCACGTGGGGGTGCACGCCGAAGAAGCGTGGATGCCTGAACCCCGCCGCCGCGGCCGCGGCGGCGAATCCAGCCGGCGAGTGTTGCCGGCGCCGCTGACCGAAGACGGGCGACGACCGGGCGACCCGGGCGCCCTCGCTCGCGGCGTCCTTCGCCAGCGCCCGCTCGAGTCCGGGCAGCGCCTCGCGCAAGCGCGCCACGACCTCTCCGAGCAGCGGCACGACGGCGCGGTCGGGCCGGAGCGTGGCCAGCTCCTCCAGCAGTCCGGTCGCGCTTCCGGTCTCGATCTCCTCGCGAGTGTAGTCGTTGCCGCTCGTGGCGTTGAAGAGCCGGTTGCGGCACGACACCACGAGCACGCCGCCCCCGCGGAGGAGCCGGGCCGTTTCGGCGAGGAACGGTTCGTCGGCGGCGAGATATTCGACCAGCCCGATCGCCGTCACCGCGTCGGCGGAACCCGTCCGCAACCCGGTCTCGAGTACATCGGCGACGCGGAACGAGACCCGATCGCGGGCATCCGGCACCAGCGCGGCCCGGCGAGCCTCGGCCTCGGCGATCATTCCTTCGGCAAGGTCGACCCCGGTCGCGCGGAACCCCAGGTCCACCGCGTGCAGCGCGAGGTTGCCGCCGCCGCACCCCAGGTCCACCAGGTGGCCTTGCGCCGTCCCCAGACGATCCACCACTCCCTCGAGCGCGAGCCGGGTCCGCTGCGCGCCCACGGGATACGCCGCGGTCTCCTCCACGTCGTCGTACGCGCGGGCGAGCCACTGGCGTGCGGAGTCCGAGAAGTACCGGCGCACGTACTCACGCGAGGTCACGCGCCGCGTTCCTCGACGAAGGCTTCGAGCGCGACCATCGGCACGCCGTCGCCGAAGAGCACGCCGCCTTCCGTACAATTGAAGGTGCGGCAATCGGCCTCGCGCGCCATCCCGAGGAACACGTCCCGGAACCAGTAATAGGCAGGATCGGTGAACCAGGTCTCCCCCAGGAATGGATTCTCGACGTGGATGAACGCCTCGGTGAACCGGTCGCCGAACATGTCGCGGAGCTCGGGGTAGTACTGGGTCCGGGTGAAGGAGGTTCCCGGCGCATACCCGAAGTCGAGGCCGACAAGGCCGATCCGCGTCTTACCGAGCACCGCGTGGCTCACGACCCACGCGGCGGTGCCCACGTTGCCGCCGCCGTTCAGGCACGGCAGCCCGTTCTCGGCATGGAGCCGGCGGGAGAGACTGTCCGGCTGGTCGTAGTCGTCGTACATCGGATTCCACCAGTAGAGGCGCATCCCGGCCTTCTCGCACCGGTCTACCACCGCCGGCGACGCGCAGGTCGCGATCGCGACCCGCATGTGCGGACCGTACCGGTCGACCAGCTGCAGGAGCTCCCGGTTCGCCGCGAGCTCGTCCTCGGCGTGTGCCGGATCCATCTCCTGGCGGCGGAAGTAGTCGTCGGCGGACGGCGCAGTCAACCCCGGGTCGCCGAACCAGCGGACGATCCGCTCGGGGTGGGGGTCGACCGTCACGATCAGGTGAGGCACGATCCCCTGACGCAGGCACGCGCCGAGCGCGCCATCGACCGCCACGACGGCGCCGCTATAGCCGGTCGCGGCGAGGCGCTCGAGACTGCGTCGCCGGTGGAGGCTCGGCCCGGCGCCGATCACGATGGCCGTGTCGCCCTTGCCGAGAGGCGGCTGGGCGAGCTCGAGCAGCGACTGTCCGATTCGCGGCCGGTTGGTCGAGGCGTTCTCCGCCCCGACCGCCGCCACTCGCTCGAACGTCGCGTCACCGAGCCGGCGTGCGATCCGCCGTCCGAGGTCCGTCATTCCCGTCGCCGGTCCACAGGAAGCCTTTCTTGCTCACGAAACAGATCGACCCGCCGAGACGGGCGAGCGCCTTCTTCTCGAACTCGTCGGTCGTGTCGGTCACCGTCTCGGCCGGCTCCTCGATCTTCGCGTCGAGCTTGTAGTTGCCCTTCAGATAGTCGTTCATCGCGTCTCCTATGGATGTTCCGCCGCCGCCATCTCGGTGAACTGAAGCCGGTAGAGTCTCGCGTAGGTGTCGCTGCGCTCGAGCAGCTCCGCGTGCCGGCCGACCGCCTCGACCCGTTTGTCGTTCAGGACCACGATCCGGTCGGCGTGCAGCACGGTGGAGAGACGGTGGGCGATCACGATCGACGTCGCGTCCCGAATGACCCGGTCGATCGCCTGCTGCACGAGGCGCTCGGACTCGCTGTCGAGCGCGCTCGTGGCTTCGTCGAGCACGAGGATCGCCGGACGCCGCAAGATCGCGCGCGCGATCGCCACGCGCTGGCGCTGGCCGGCCGAGAGCCGGATGCCCCGATCGCCGACCACGGTGGCGTAGCCCTCGGGCAGCTCGCGGATGAATCCGTCCGCGTTGGCGATCCGGGCCGCGCGCTCGATCTCGGCGTCGGCCACGCCCTCGCGACTGTAGGCGATGTTCTCCCGGATGGTCGCATTGAACAGCAGCGCCTCTTGCGAGACAACGCCGAAGAGGCGCCGGTAGCTCTCCTGCCGGAAGCTTCGCAGCTCGCGCCCGTCGATCGTGATGGCGCCGGCGAGCGGGTCGTAAAAGCGGAGCAGCAGGTCCGCGAGCGTGGACTTGCCGGCTCCGCTCGGGCCGACGATCGCCACCAGTTCGCCCTTCTTCACGTCGAACGAGACGTGCTCGAGCACCCGCTCGCCGCCGTAGTCGAAGCTCACGTCGCGCACCGAGATACGATCCACGAAGGCATCGATCTCCTCCGGTCCGTCCTGGACGGCCGGCGCCACGGCGAACAGCTCGCTGACGCGGTCCGCGGCGGCGAGAATCGGCTGGAGCTGGGTGTAGGTGCCGCCGAGCACGCCCAGCTGCGCCATGACGGCCCGGCCGACGTACAGGAACAGGAAGAACGTCGGCGCCGCCAGCCGTCCGGCCATGAGCTCCCAGGCGGCCAGCGCGAGCACGCTCGCCTCGACGAGGTAGTTCACGGCCGACCGCGCCGGCTCGTCGGCGTGCTTGTAGAGGCCGAAGCGGAAGTGCACGCTCCGCACGCGCTCCAGCACCGTGGCCAGGCGCGCCTGCTCGAACGCCTCGGCGCCGAAGGACTTGATGATCCGGATACTGAGGAACGTCTCCTGGAACCGGCTCGCCAGCTCGGCGAAGACCGAGAACTGGGCGCTCGCGAGCCGGCGGATCGAGCGGCGGATCGCGTGCGTTACGCCCCAGTGGAGGGCGGCGGCGGCCACTGCGGCCACCACGAGCAGGGGGCTCGTGCGCACGAGCAGGTAGCTGTAGAAGAGGATCAGCAGCGGCGCCGTCACCGCCGAGCTGACGACCATCTCCAGGCCGCTGGTGGCGGAGCGCGTGTCGCTCTCGAGCCGCGAGACGAGCTCGCCCGTGCGCTGGCGGTTGAAGAACGACATCGAAAGCCCCATGAGGTGCTTGAAGAGATCGCGCTGGATCCCCGTGGTGGCGCGGATGCGGATCCACTGCGCCAGGAGGAAGTTCGCGAACTCGATGCACGCCTTTAGCAATCCGACCGCCACGTAGACGACGCACAGGACGATGATCGCGGCGAAGGGGCGCGTGACGGCCGAGATGCCGAACCACTGGAAGAACGCCGCGCCGAGGTTCTGCAGGCTGAGGGCTCCTAAGCCGATTCGTCCCGCGCTCGCCGTGGCGGGGTGGCCGAGCGCGAGATCGAGGATCGGGGCCATCAGCACGGGAAGCAGCGCTCCCAGCAGGGTCGCGAGGAGGCCGCTGGCGAGCAGCAGGGCGACCGCCGACCAGTACGGCGCGACGTGCCTGCGCAGGAGCCAGGCCATCTGGCCGAGTCCCCGCGGCGGGGGGATCATCGGCTGCTCCTGCCCACGGGCGCCATACGGCGAATGGTGACGAGCTTCGCGGCGGGCACACCCAGCGCGGTCAGCTCGGCCACCACCGGCTCGGGGCGCTCGAAAGTGGCCACGATGACCCGGTCGATCTCCTCCTCGGCCAGCTCGGCGGCGGGCCGGACGCGGTAGCCGAGGAAGTCGCCGCCGGCGGCTGACGCGAACACCGCGACGGGCTCGAGGCCGAACTCCCTGAGCGTCAGATACGCGAGCTCGGCCGCGTCGCCGACGCCGTAGAGCGCGATCCGCTTGGCGCCGGCCGGCGCCAGCTCGGCGAGCGCCTGCCGCAGCGTCTCTCGCGTGCGGCGATAGAGATTGAGCGCGTAGCTCATGTGCTCGTACGTGAGCCGTGTCTTCTCGGCGATGCCCTTGGGCGTCAGCAGGTAGCGGAGCCGCTTGCGCGTGGCCGGCTTTCGGGGGAACTCGACGATCTTGAGGTAACCCTTGCGGCTCAGGCGCTTCAGGTACAGGTTCGTGAGCCCTAGCGCCACGCCGAGCCGCTGGGCCAGGGCCCGCTGGGTGAGGGTCCCCCCCTCGTCCACGGCGGTCAGGATCTCGAGATCGCGAGCCTGGCTGGGCTTCATCGACAGCGTTCAATAATTGAACATATCGGGTCTGCCTGTCAACCTCTGCGGCCGGCCGGCCGGCGCGATGTTCCCGGGGGCCGCGGACGGCGGCGGGCCTGCCAATGAAGTTGACCGGGCTCGCGCCGCTACGCTACACTCGCAGTCGCGGAATCCGCAGCGACGATCGCTCCAACGGACATCTCCGAAAGGAGAGCGAATGCCCCCGGCCAAGCGTGTCACGTTCATCTATCGCAACTACGAGGGCCTCGGCATCGGCTACCTCGCCTCGTATGTGCGCTCGCTCGGCCATCAGGTTCAGCTCGCTCTCTACCCCGACCCCTGGTCCGACACCTACGTGAAGCAGAAGGACAAGGACAGCCCGATGGTGGGCCGCCTGCAGACCCGCGTGGATCGCCAGCTCCTCCGTGGGATCGTCGAGTTCGCGCCGGATCTGATCTGCTTCTCGACCGTCACCGACGACTACCAGTGGTGCCTGCGCACCGCGGGCACACTCAAGGCCGCGACGGGCGCGGTTACGATCTTCGGCGGGGTCCACGTCTCGAGCGTCCCGGAGCGCGTCGTCGTCCAACCCCACGTCGACCTGATCGGCCTCGGCGAGGGGGAGCGCGCACTCGGAGCCCTGCTCGAGCAGCTCGACGACTGGAAGGCGGGCGCGGACATCCGGATCCCGGGGATCTGGTACGAGCGCGACGGTGAGATTCGTCAAAACGGCCGGGGCGAGGCGATCCAGGATCTGGACAGCCTGCCGTTCCCGGCGAAGGATCTTTTCTACGCCGAGCTGCCCGGGCTCGCGCGCACCTACACCGCGACCACGACGCGCGGCTGCCCGTACAAGTGCACGTATTGCTACAACGCGGTGATGCTGCCGATCTATCGGCAGCAGGGCAAGTGGCTGCGCCAGCGCTCGGTCGACAACGTGATCGACGAGCTCGCGTGGGCCAAGCGAAGCTTCCACCCCCGGCACTTCCTGTTCATGGACGACGTGTTCGCCAGCAACAAGAAGTGGGTCGAGCAGTTCACCGAGCGCTACAAGCGCGAGATCGACGTGCCCTTCGCGCTCATCACCGAGGCCGTGGTCCTGAACAAGGAGGACACGGTCCGGTGCCTGAAGGAAGCGGGCCTGGTCAACGTCCAGGTGGGCGTGCAGACGCTCAACGAAGACTCCAAGAAGAAGATCGATCGGCCGGAGTCGCGTCAGCAGCTCGAGAACGCGTTCACGCTGATGAACAAGTACGGCATCCACTACCAGGTCGATCACATGCTGGGAATCCCCGAGGAGACCGACGAGGACCAGCGGATCGCCCTCGAGTTCTACAATGAGTATCGGCCCGACATCGTGTCGGTTTTCTGGCTGAAGTACTACCCGAAGCTTCCGATCATCGACCTGGCCCTCGAGCACGGCATCCTCAAGACCGAGGAGCTCGACGACATCGAGGAGGGACGCAACGAGGCGTCGTATCTCTTCGGCGGCAACGCGCCCGAGTTCAAGAAGTGGCTCGGCTACAACATGCTCTTCGGCTGGGTGAATTTCCTGCCCCGATCGGTCGTGCGCTGGTTCCTCCAGAAGGACCGATCGCGTCTGATCGCGTTCGAGTCGTTTTTCTTCGCGGCCTCGCTGCCGCGACTGCTCTCGACGGCGTTCCGGCGCCCCGACTTTCGCGGGCGCGACCACATCCGGCGGACCGTGGGACAGCTGCGCTACATCGGACGGCTGGTGATGCGCGACTGGCTCGATCGCCGCGATCGGAGCGGCAGCGTCACACCGGCGCCGCGGACGGTCGTCCCGAGCGCGACGCGGCCCACGCTGCCGGGGGGCGCCACACCGAGTGTGCCGGCGGTCGACTCGCCGACCATCGTCGGGCGCCGGTCGGGCGGCAAGATCGCCGCGGTCGGACGCTGATCGGCTCGCGCGCGGGCCGTCGCCGCTAGCCCGCGCCCCCGCTTCAGACCAGACGTCTTCGCGCGCAGAGAAGGTCGACGTACCCGCGAATCCCAAGATGTCGCTCGGGACGATTCGCGTCAAAGGGCTCGATCGACGCCCCCTCGCCGAGGGCGTGGACGACGAAGCCGTTCGCGCGAAGAAACTCGAGGACCTTGTCCGGAGCCAACCCGAGCTCGCGGATCGCGGCGGGCGCATACTCGAGGGCCAGGCACACGTCCGCGCTGGCGCGCACCGTGGCCGCCATCCCCTCGCAGACGGCGGGCTCGTAGCCCTCCACGTCGATCTTGATAAAGCGCACCGCGGATTCGATGCCGCGCTCGCGGGTGAATGAGTCGATGCTCACCTGGCGGACCGTGTCGGTGGTCGCGACCCCGCGCCCGGAGCGAAAGGCGTCGGTGCTGATGCGGTGGCCCGCGTGGTGGCGCTGGTCGCGCCACAACCCGATCGTGCCGTCGGTCGCGCCGACCGCCGCGTGGATCGCCTCGGACCGCTCGGCGAACCCGAGCCGGCGGAGCGCTCGCACGAGCCGCTCGTAGTTGCGGAGCTCCGGCTCGAAGGCGAACACCTTGAAGCTGGGGCCGAGCGCGCGCGCGAACACGGCGGCGGTGTACCCGACGTTGGCCCCGACGTCGAGGATGTGGCCGCCGCGGAACAGATCCGGACGCCGGCGCGTCAGGGTCGCGAACGGGTCTCCCAGGCGCTTGTACGCGAAGTACGTCCGGACGAAGAGGTCGGAGACCACCGGATTGTCGAGAAAGCCCAGGCGATTCACCACGCCGTAGGCGCCGTGGAGGCGATCGACGACGAAGAACCGCCAGTTCATTTCACGCCCGGGCACTTTGGGGCGGTCAAGCCGGTGGCCGTCGGGCCAGCTCCCAGAACGGCTCGAGTCGCTCGCCGAAGAGATAGAGCGGCGCCTTGCCCTCTTCCCAGTACGAGAACACCTGGCGCGTCGCGTACGTCTTTCGCAGCCCCTCGAAGAACACCTCGAAGTCTCGCGCGGTCAGCGGCTGCGATCCGCGGGTCGGCGCCTGGTTGATGCCGATCAACGAGTACGGGCTCGGCACGAAATTGTAGACGAACACGCGCTGCCGGCTGTCGAGCCGCTCGTGAATCGCCTCCGTGATGGCGCTGAACGCTTCGTCGCTCGTCGTCCTGATCAACGCGTCCTTCACGTGGATGTGCTCGCCGACGCGGTCGAAGACGGAGTCGATGCCCGATTCGGTCGAGATGAAGAGGTCGCTCTGTCGGAAGTCGCGAGCCTGACGTTGGATCAGGCGCTCCTTCAGCTGACCATACTGATACCAGGGGCGGATGCCGCCCCACACGTTGAGCGCGAAGACCACGAGCACCAGAGCGAGCGCGCGCCACGCGGCACCGCGCGGCGATCGGGTCGCGGCGGTGTCCTCCGCCGACAGGGCGATGGCCCCGAGCATCAGCAGAAGGATGAGCGGCGGGAGCGTCACGACCTGGTACTTGGTGACCGAGGGCCAGAATCTCGCGTGGAAGATCGCGTAGGTCACCAGCCACACTCCCCCGCTGATTGCCGTGGCGAGGCGGGCGCCGCGGATGAGGCGACGGGCCCCCCAGAGATCCGAGGCCAGCAGGATCATGAGAAGGCCGGCGAGCGCCGTCAACGCGACCAGCGACGCGACCTTCCGGTGGGCAAGCGACACCAGGCCTCGCGCCGAGTCGAACACGACCTGGGTTCCGGCCACGAAGGCGGTCAGCTGCCCTTTGACGACCCGCGGGATGTCGAAGCGTGTCGCGTGCTCGAACGCCTGGTAGTCCTGTGCTCTTCCGAGCGAGTATGAGAGCCATCCGCCGAAGTAGTACCAGCAGTACCAACCAAACGTACCGACCCCGAACCAGACAGCCAAGAGCGCGAGCCCTGCCCCGACGAGGACAGTCCCGAAGACTCCCGCCAATCCATAGATCAACGCATCGCGCGCGCCATCCCGCCACGGGCGGCCGATGGCGAGGAGCGCGACCGCCGCGAAGCCGAACAGGAAGTTCTCTTGACGGAACGCCACGGCGAGTGCATTGAGCAAGCCCATCAGCGCAACGAATCTCCAGTGAAATTCCCTGTTGTCGACACGCGCGCTGACGAGCAGATAGAAGATCACCAGTAAGATCACGAGCGAGAGGTGCTGGCGCTCGCCGTTGGCGAAGTGCCAGTAGCCGAACGACACGGCCAGGAGCCCCGACCCGACGGTGCTGGCGAGCCAGCCTCCGAGGAGGCGGAGCACGCGGTAGAACACGACGACGCCGGCGCCGCCCACCAGGGCGTTGACCGCCTGGATCACCGCGAGCGTCGAGATCGGGACGCGCAGCACATCGAGCACGCGCCGCAGCAGGTACATCAAAAGCTGAGTCCCGGTTGATGTCGGATGGAACAGGAACCCGTAGTCCGGCTTGTCGATGCTGATGACGTATAACCCGCCGTCCGGGGGCGGAACCGACGAGAACGTGAGGCCGTACAGCAGAACGACTCCGACGAAGAGCGCGATCTCGGTCAGATAGCGCCGCTCCGCGACGGGGGGAGCATCCACGTCAGTCCGCGGGAGTCAGCCGCTTGGAGTTTGGTCCGAAGTGCCTGAGGTAGTCCTGCTTGTGGAGAATGAACTGGTGATCGGCCAGGTAGATCGAGTTGTTCTCCCGCCCGAACAGGCGCGCCCGCCGCTCGATCATGTCGATGTCCTGCTGGTCCTTCTCGATCTTCAGCCGCTCGATGGCCTTGCGGATCCAACGGCGGAAGGGATAGAGCCAGAAGGGCATGTCGAGCTCCATCTCGAGCGTGCTGAGCGTCGAGTTCCGCTCGGGAATCTCGGTGTAGACCAGGCGCGTGGTGGTCTGCATCACGTGATGGATGCTCGGAATCCACCACGGGTGGGGCTTGATGTCGTAGTTCCGGAGCTCGGCTGGCGGGATGTACTCGGTCATGCATGTCTGGCCGAGCCGGAAGCCGAGCAGCGACCAGGTCTCGCGGATGAAGATCTTCCGGGCCGCCAGGTCGTGCCAGAGCACCTCGTACGTGTCCGAGTACTTCTTGTGCAGGAACACGTAGTGCTCGGCGTCCAGGTAGACGGCCACCGCGATCGCCAGCGGCGTGTCGATCTCGTACTCGAGCGCGAACCGGTACTTCACTCTCGGCCTCGCGTCCGGCTGACGTACGCCCGGTCACCGATCACGGTGTAGGCCAGCAGGGTCAGCGCGTACCGCGGCGCCCGCTCCGGCCTGAAGCACTCGGTCGGCTCACGCAGCGAGGCCATGATCCGCTCGTTCGGATTGTCCCGGAGCGCCCCCGTCGCCACGTCGAAGAGATAGCCGTGCCACGGGCACTCGAGCGTGCCGTCTTTCCGACAGTAGGTCGCCTGGCTCAGCGGGCCGCCCATGTGGGGACACGCCTCGCGCAGCACATAGAGCTTGTCGCCGTCCGGGATCACGACGACCTCGACGCCCTCGCCCACGTCCCTCACCTGCACGACTCCGCGGTGCAGGTCACGCAGCTCGATCGGGCGCGGATAGAAGGCGTCGGCGGGGCCGGGCGGCGACTGGGTCACGCTGGCCTCAGCACTCCGCGTGGATGAGCATGGAGCCCGAGATCGCGCGCAGCAGCGGCACCCGCTCGAGCCGCTCGGTGATCGGCTCCATCAGCGGCAGGAGCGACGCCGGGATCGCCGGATGGAGAAAGTCGAAGTACGTCACTGCGAAGCGCCGGAAGCCGATACGCCGCAACACGCGCGTGATCGCCCGCCGGGTGAACGCCATCTCGTCCGGCGAGGCGCCGTAGTGGACCTTGAGCGGCTCGCACTTGAACATGAGCAGCACCTGAGGATTCGTGAGATTCGGCTCCGAAAACACGAGGCGCCCCCCGCGACGGAGGACGCGACGGGCTTCCTGGAGGGCCACCTCGACGTCGAGGTGGTGGAGGATCGAGCAGCCGTAGACCACGTCGAAGGATCCGTCGCGGAACGGAAGGGCTTCGGCGTTGCCGCGGACGAACCGGGCCATGGCACCGACCTTCGCGCGGGCCTTGGCCAGGAGATCCCCCGAGAGATCGAGCGCGACTACCCGGGCGCCCGACGGGGCCACACGCCGCGTGAACTCCCCGGTGCCGCACCCGAGCTCCAGCGCGCGCGTGCCGGGCGCGATGCGACCCGTCGCGACGAACAGGCGCCCGCGGCGATCGGCGCGAGCGCGGCCGACGGGCGAGTTCCAGCCGAGGATGGTCTCGGTATCCCGCGCGGCGACGCCGTCGAAATGCTCGAGCTCTCGGCCGAGACGATCCTCGGCCGGTGCAGCCATCGCCATGTCCTCAGAAGCCGCCGTCTCGCCGCAGCTTCGCCCGGGTCATGCACCAGAGCATCTTCAGGCCGTCGCGAAACGCGTTCACCTTCGACTTGCCGGCCGTGCGGGCCTTCTCGGCCGACGGGATCTCGGCGAACTTGAACCCGGCGCGCTGGGCCTTGATCAGGAACTCGAGGATGTACTCGAAGCCCGGCGACGTGGCCGTGATCGCCTGGGCGACCTCGCGCCGGACCGCCGCGTAGAAGAAGAGCGCGTCGGAGATCTCGACGTGATACATCGCGCGGAACAGGAGCGTGAACGCCTTGTTCCCGACGTAGCGGATGACCGTGTCGTCGTCGCTGCCGGACTCCGGCAGGTAGCGGGAGCCGAGCGCGAGATCGGCGCCCTCCCGCACGCGCTGGACGAGATGACGGACGTCGTCCAGCTCGTACGACCCGTCCGCGTCGGCCAGCACGATGATGTCGCCCGTCACGTGGCGAAAGCCGGTGGCGATCGCGTCGCCGTAGCCGCGACCCGGCTGCTGGACCACCGCGCATCCGAGGCGGGCGACCAGCTCGGGGGTTCCGTCGGTCGAGTGCCCGTCCACGACCAGCACCTCGTCGACGACGTCCCGAGGAACCTCCTTCAGCACGGCCTCGATCGAGCCCACCTCGTTCAGGGTCGGGATGATCAGAGAGACCTTCTCGCCGAGCTCGTTCACTTGTCCGCCTCCACGTTCAGGCTGATGAGGACGCCGCGCTCCTTGTCCATGTGGGGGATGTACGCCTGCGAGAAGTCGTCGTGGTCCTTATGGATCGTCTGGCGCCAGTCGTAGCGCCTCGCGCCGCGGAAGCCGGCCGATTCGAGGGTCGAACGCAGGCTGTCGAAGTCGTACACCGTGCGGTGGTAGAGGACCCGCGGTCCGCTCGCGGTCGGGATCTCGATGCGCCCGTAGAGGGGCCCGTGGACGAGCGCGAGGTTGCGCGTCTCTCGGTAGACCTCGGTCATCGCGTCGAAATCCGGCACCGCCAGGCGCAGCACGCCGCCGTGCTTGAGGACGCGATGCCACTCGCGCAGGACGTCGACCACCTCGATGCGGTCGAAGTACTCGATCACGTGGCAGGCGTAGATCAGGTCCGCCGTCTCGTCCTTGAACATCGGCAGGGTGCGGAGATCGCTCTGGTGATCGACGTGAGGCAGGTCGGCGAGGTCGACGTGGACGAACCCCGGTAGATATCGCCGGCCGCAGCCCAGATGCAGCTTCACGCGGACGTCCTGGGGCCGCCGCGGTAGAACGCGCGGATCTCGTCGCAGATGCGGCGGACTGTCCGGTCTTCCAGGAAGGACGACGACGGAAGCCAGAGACCCTGGCGCGAGGCGCGCTCGGTCTCGGGAAAGCTCCCGGGCTCGCGATAGGGCGCCTGGGTGTGGATCGGCGGATAGAACGGGCGCGACCCGATCCCGCGCTCGTGCAGGAATTGTCGCAGCGTCGCCGGATCCGGGACCAGCACGTCGATGAACCACGGCGAGGTCTCGCTCAGGTTCGTCTCGACGAAGGTGACCTCGGGAACGTTCGCGAGCTCGGATCGGTACAGCGCGAACAGCTCCTTCTTGCGCTGGACGCGCCAGTCGAGCTTCGTCATCTGCGCCAGGCCGATGACGGCCTGGAGGTCCGTGAACTTGAAGTTGTACCCGAGCGCGATGTGCTCGTCGACGCCGTCCCGCAGTCGGCCGAAGTCCTTGATCTTGCGTATGGCCGCGATCAGCGCGTCATCGTCGGTCACGAGCGCGCCGCCCTGGCCCGTCGTGATCACCTTGGGGCTGCTGAAGGAGAAGCTGCCGACGGCGCCGAACGTGCCGAGGTGCTTGCCCCGCCACCGCGAGCCGAGCGCCTGCGCCGCGTCCTCGACCAGGAGCACGCCGCGGTCCCGAGCGAGCGCGACCGCGCGATCCATGTCGGGCGCGCGACCGTTGAAGCTGACCAGCATGATCGCCTTCGTGCGCGGCGTGATGCGGCGCTCGGCCTCGGCGAGGTCGAGACAGAGGGTCGCGCGATCGATGTCCACGAAGCGCGGGGTCGCGCCGGTCAGGAGCACGGCATTGGCCGAGGCGATCATCGTGAGATCCGGCACGATGACCTCGTCGCCGACGCCGACGCCCAGCGCCGCCAGCGCCGCGAACAGGCTGACGGTGCCGTTCATGACCACCGAGACGTGCCGCGCGCCGATGTAAGCGGCCAGCGCCTGCTCGAACTCCCGGGTGCGGCGGAACTCGGTCAGCCATCCGCCCGAGTCGAGATAGTCGACGACGGCCTTCTTCTCTTCCTCGCCGAGCCACGGTTGCATCTGCACGACGTAGTCCGAGCCGGAGCCGGTCGTCACCGGTCACGCTCCGTCTGCTTGTACCACTCGATCGTCTGCCTGAGTCCGTCCTCGAGGGTGAAGCGCGGCTTGAGCCCGATCAGCCGGTCCGCGCGCTCGGTGCTCGCGGCCCGCCGCGGGTCGCCCCCGCTCTTGCTGGCGTCGAACGTGATCCGGCCCTTGAAGTCCGTGAGCCGCGCGATGAGCGACACCAGGTCACGGATGCTGATCTCGCGCCCGGACGCGAGGTTGACGCACTCGAAGCCCTGGAGCTTTTCTGCGGCCAGCACGATCCCCTCGGCGAGATCTTCCACGTAGAGGAAATCGCGCGTGGGCGAGCCGTCGCCCCACACCACCAGCTCCGGATCGACGAAGCACTTGCGGATGGTCGCCGGGATCACGTGCGAGATCTCAGGATCGAACCGATCGCGCGGGCCGTAGGCGTTGGCCGGGAGCAGCACCGACACGCGCATGCCGTACTCGCGATGGTACATCTCGGCCATCGCCACGAGGTCGAGCTTGGAGACGCCGATCCCGAGGTGCGTCCCGGCGATGCGGCCGGTGTACAGCATCTCCTCGCGCAGCGGCGAGGGCGCGGTGGCCGGATACGCGAGGAGGTTACCGACGGCGATGAACTGCTCGACGCCTTCCTGGCGGGCCGCCTCCAGCATGTGGAGGTTGATGAGCGAGCAGTTGTAGTACTGGCTGGCCGGATGGCTGCGGCTGAAGGCGATGCCGCCGGTCTGGGCGGCCAGGTGGAGGACGACCCGGCAGCCGCGCACCGCGCGCTTCGCATTCTCGAGGACCCGGAGATCGCAGTCGCGGCTGCGCGGCACGACGATGGCCGCCGGATCGACGCCGCGCGTCTCGATGAGCTGCTCGACGACGAAGGAGCCGATGAATCCGGCGCCCCCTGTGAGCAGGATCTTCTTGCCGCTGAACAACCCCGCCACGCCGGCTGTCTACCAGTCTATCCGGGTCGCCCAGCTCTCACGATTCTGCGCGTACCACTTGATCGTTTCCCGCACGCCCTCTTCGCGAGAGAACTCGGGCGTCCAGCCGGTCAGCTTGTTGAACTTGCTGAAGTCCACCCGGAGCTCTTCCACTTCGCTCTTCCCGAGCCGGGCACGCCCCTCGGTGTCGGCCTCGAGCTCTTTCTTGCCCCAGTACCCGAGCTCCTCGCCGGTTCGCACGATCAGGTTGTACCAGTCGAGGATCGAGATGGTCTGGCCGTAGCCGTACACGTAGACGTCGCCGGGCAGCCCGAAGAGCGCCGCGTAGATGTGACCGCGGACGCCGTCCTTCACGAAGCAGAAGTCGCGCTTCGAGCGCACGTAGCCGAGCTTGACCGTGTCGCGCCGCAGCGCCTGCGTGATGATGGTGCTGGTGATGAACCGCGGGCTCTGCCGCGGCCCGTAGTTGTTGAACATCCGCGTGACGACCGTGGGCACTCCGTAGGCAGCGTGGAAGTTACGGGTCAGGAAGTCCGCCGCGAGCTTGGAGGTCGCGTAGACGCTTTGGGGATTGACCGGTGACCGCTCGTCGAGGATCAGTCCGCCGTTGTCGTCGAAGCGATACTGGTCGCGGACCTCTTCGCGGATGTTGCCGTACTCCTCGGAGGATCCGGCGGTGTCCACCTTGAACACGTCGAGGTCCAGATCGACGATCGACTGCAGCAGGTTCACCACGCCGAGCACGTTCGCGCTGAGCGTCTCGTAGGAGCGCGTCCAGCACTCGCCCACGTGGGCCTGCGCGCCGAGGTGGAAAATGATCGGCTTGTCGCCGAAACCTTTCAGAGCCTTGAGGGTCTGGAGGATCGCCTGCTTGTCGGTGAGGTCGGCGCGGTGAATCGTGGCCTTGTTCTGGACGTGTCCGGTGTTGTGGAGCATGCCGGACGAGGTCGGCCGCACGAGGGCGTGCACGTTCGCCTCGTACTGCAAGAGGCCCTCGACGAGGTGGGATCCGACGAAGCCGTCGGCGCCCGTCACGAGGACTGTCCGTCCCTTCAACAGGCCTGCCACCCGTACTTCCATGCCCGTGTGTTCTCCTCCCCCGCGCTCCGTGAGCGGCGTCACGACGTCGTCGGGACGCGCTCGCCCGAACGCGAGCATACTAACCTATTCTTCACGGTGGAAGCCTCGTAAAAGGGCGGCGGAGCTGGCCGAACCGCTCGGGCTACGTCCGCGTCGTGAGGGTCGTTGGGCGTGACGGGTGCGCCGTGCTACTCGCCGATCACCTGGATGCTGATCTCCCGCTTCCGGGGGCCGTCGAGCTCGGCGAAGATGACCGACTGGAAGCGGCCGAGCGTCAGCTCGCCGTTGTTCACGCCGACCGCGACGTTGCGGCCGAGCAGCGCCGCCCGGAGGTGCGAGTGCGCGTTGCCGCGCTCGCAGTCGGACACCCGCGGGTCGTCGTGGCGATAGCCGTCGCGCTCGGGCACGAGCCGCTCGATCAGCGAGCGGAGATCGTCGATCAGCGCACTCTGGAACTCGTTGACGAACAGCGCGCACGTCGTGTGCAGCGTGTTGACCAGCGCGATGCCGGTCGTGACCGCCAGCTGCTGGACCGCGTCGCGCACGAGCTTGGTGATGTCCGAGATCTCGGTCCGCTCGTCCGTCGACAGCGTGAAGGACGTGTTGTAAACCTTCATCGTCGTGCTCTCTCCGCGGCGCACCGCTTGGATTCCCTCGACCATTCCCAGCAAGGCAGCGCCAAAAAGATCAACCGTCACGATACCGACATAAACGACCGGATGTCAATTTCTTTGGGCCGCGCGGCGCGGAACTGCGCGACTTCTCGACTCGATTTCCATCGCCTGGGGCGGCGCTCGGCCTCACGCCGTCTTCGGATCGAGCAGGTCACGGAGCCCGTCGCCCAGCAGGTTGAGCCCGAGCACCGTCAGGGCGATCGCGCCGCCCGGGAACACGGCGAACCACGCGTTCATCGACAGGAAGCTCTGGGCCTCTCGCAGCATGAGTCCCCACGAGGGATGCGGCGGCTGCGTTCCGAGCCCGAGATACGCGAGGCCGGCCTCGGCCAGAATCGCGATCGGAAAGCTGGTCGTCGCCTGGACGATGAGCGGCGCGAGCGTGTTCGGCAAGATGTGCCGCGCGATCAGCCGCCGGTCGCGCGCGCCGAGCGCTCGGGCGGCGACGACGAACTCGCGCGCGCGCAGCTCGAGGAAGCCCGCGCGGGTCAGCCGCGCGAACGCCGGCACGAACGCGATACCGATGGCGACCATGCTGATCACGATGCCGGGCGCGAACACCGCGGCGAACAGGAGCGCGGACAGAATCGCCGGGAAGCCCTGGATCGCGTCGACCAGGCGCATGAGCGCCTCGTCGATCCAGCCGCCGACGTAGCCGCTCGAGATGCCGATCACGATCCCGACCGCGGCGCCGATCCCGACCGCGATCACACCCACGGCGATGGAGATGACGGCGCCGCGCATCACGCGCGAGAGCACGTCGCGGCCGTACTGGTCGGTGCCGAAGAGATGCGCGTCGGACGGGCCCTGCAGCCGCCCGGTGATCGACATCGCGAGCGGGTCCTGCGGCGTGTAGACCAGGCTCAGCGCAGCGGTCGCGATCAGCAGCGCGGTGATCGCGACGCCGAGCGTGAACGTCAGGTGCCGGAACGGCCGCCGTCGCATCGACCGCGGCCTATCCGGGACGACGTCGAGTCGCGAGCCCCACCAGGCCCGGGCGAGGCGGCGACGTCCTATTCATAGCGGATGCGGGGGTCGAGGACGACGTAGAGCAGATCGACCGCGAAGTTGATCAGCACGATCGTCGAGGCGACGAAGAGTGTGACGCCCTGCACGACCGGCAGGTCGCGCGCGGTGATCGCGCCGAGCGCCAGGCGCCCGAGCCCCGGCAGCGCGAACACCGACTCGAGGATGATCGCCCCGGCCATGAGCTGGCCGAGCTGGAGACCGGCGACGGTCAGGATCGGGATCATGGCGTTGCGCAAGGTGTGCTTGGCGAGCACCGAGAGCTCGCTCACGCCCTTGGCGCGCGCGGTGCGCACGTAGTCCTCGCGCATCACGTCGAGGACCGACGAGCGCGTGGCGCGGACGAGCACGGCGGTCTGGAACAGTCCGAGCGCGATCGCGGGCAAGAGCAGCGAGCGCACGCCGGGCCAGAGCCCGCTCGACCAGCCGGCGAAGCCGCCCGACTGCACCCAGCCCAGCTGCACGGAGAACAGCAAGATCAGCAAGAGGCCGGCCCAGAAGCCGGGGATCGCGATCCCGATCTGCGAGACCACCATCGCCACGTAGTCGCCGGCGCGCCGGTGGCGGCGCGCGGCGTAGAGGCCCAGGGGCAGCGCCGCCGCGGCCATGAGTGCCGCCGCCATCACGGTGAGCGGCAGGGTCACCGGCAGCCGGCTCAGGATCAGGCGCCCGACCGGCACGTCGTACTGCAGCGACACGCCGAGATCGCCCCGGACCGCGCGCCCGAGCCACTCCGCGTACTGAACGAGGATGGGGCGGTTGAGCCCGAGCGATTCGCGCAGCCGCGCCGCCGCCTCGGGACTTCCCTCGGGACCGATGATCACCAGCGCGGGGTCGCCCGGCAGGACGCGGACCACGACGAACACGAGGCCCGAGACGAAGAAGAGGGTCGCGACGAACGCCGCGACCCTCCTGGCGACGTACCGCCGCACGCCTACGCGGGAGTCCGGGCTACTTGACCCACGCGACCTCGGAGAGATCGAACACCGGCGCGGGCAGATCCTTCCAGAGCCCCTGCACGCCCTTCTTGGTCACGGCGAGCCGGGGGTGGATGTAGAGCCAGACGACCGGCGCGTCTTCGACGAGCTTCTTCTGGATCTTCACGTACAGCTCCCGGCGCGCCTTGTCGTCGACCGTGGTCTCGGACTCCTGGAAGAGCTTCTGGAACTCGGGGCTATCGTAGCGGAAGTAATACTTCGGGTTGGCGTAGTTGGCGACGTCCCACGCCTCGGCGTGGCCGATGATCGTCAGGTCGTAGTCGGCGTCCTTCCACACCCGCGCGAGCCACTGGCCCCACTCGATCTGCTCGATCTTGATCTTCACGCCGACCTTCGCGAGCTGGTCGGCCAGGACCTCGCCGGTGCGTACGGTGTAATAGTACTGCGGCGCCACCTTCAGCACCGCGTCGAACCCGTTCGGATATCCGGCCTCGGCCAGGAGCTTCTTGGCCTTCGCGGGGTCGTACGGCATCGCGCCGGACATGTCGACGAAGTACGGATTGAGCGGATCGACGTTGGTCCCGAGCACGTGGCCCAGACCGAACATCGCGCCCTTCACCACCTCGGGCTTGTTGATCCCGTACGTGACGGCGCGGCGGACCCGCACGTCGGTAAAGGGCTTGCGCGAGTTGTTCATCGACATGATGACGTCGTTCGTCGTCTCGCCGACGATGACCTGGAAGCGCGGGTCCTTCTGGAGGTCCGGGATGTGCTCGGGGCCCAGGCCGAACATGGCGGCGTCGACGTCGCCCGCCTTGAGCGCGGCCAGCGCCGCGTTCGGGTCCGGGATGAACCGGTACGTCACGCGGTCGATCTTGGGCAGTCCCTTGACGTGGTAGTCGGGATTCTTCACGAGCACGATCCGGTCGCCGCGCACCCACTCGCCGAGCCTGTAGGGTCCGGTGCCGATCGGCTCGCTCTTCAGCGTGTCCACCGCCTCGCGCGGATAGATGACCGAGCCCTGGCGCGCCATGTTGAGGAGGAAATTGGCGGTGGTGGTCTTCAGCGCGAATGTGATCGTGTAGTCGTCCTTGACGATGATGTCGGCGATCGCTTCGTACTGCTTCGCCGCCGGGTGCTTGGTCTCGGGGTTCAACGCCCGGTCGAAGACGAACTTCACGTCGGTGGCCCTCAGCTCGCGGCCGTTGTGGAAGCGGACGCCGCGCTTGAGGAAGAACGTGTAGTTCTTGTTGTCCGACGTGTTCCAGCGCTCGGCGAGCCACGGCACGAGCTTGCCGTGACGATCGACCTTCACCAGCGCCTCCTGCACGTTGTAGAAGACGACCGCCGCGGCGGCGGAGGCCGGAGTCGCGGTCAGATCGAGCCCCGGCGGCTCGGTGGCCACCTGCACCACGAGGTTTTGCGCGTCGGCCGCGGCGGGCGACGCGAGCGGCACGAGCGCGAGCGCGACGAGCAGGAGCCTGGCGAGGTGCCGCATCGAGCAATCCTCCTAGCGCTTGGACGACGACTTCGTGGACGACGACCGGAAGTATTCGACCGTCCGCCGGAACCCCTCGTCGAAGTCGACCAGCGGCGAGTAGCCGAGGAGCCGCTTGGCCTTCGAGACGTCGGCGAGCGTGTGCGGGACGTCGCCCGCGCGCGATGGGGTATGACGCCGCTCGAGCCGCCGGCCCAGGATCGCCTCGAGCCGCACGATGATCTCGAGCAGGCTCACGCGTCCGCCGCAGCCGACGTTGAAGACCTCGCCCGGCGCCCCGGACGAGGTGGCGGCGAGCAGATTGGCCTCGACGACGTTGTCGATGTAGGTGAAGTCTCGAGACTGCGAGCCGTCGCCGTGCACCTCGAGCGGCTGACCGCGCAGGCCCCACTGGATGAAGCGCGCGATGACCGCCGCGTACTGCGACTTCGGGTCCTGCCGCGGCCCGAAAACGTTGAAGTAGCGGAGGCCGACCGTCTCGACGCCGTAGAGGCGGGTCCACGCCGCGGCGTACTGCTCGCCGGCCGCCTTCGACACGGCGTAGGGCGACACCGGCGCCGGCGGCTGGTCCTCGCGCTTGGGCAGCTCCGGACGGTCGCCGTACACCGACGACGACGACGCGTAGACGACCCGCGGCACCTTGCAGCGCCGCGCGGCCTCGAGCACGTGCAGGGTGCCGGTGACGTTGTTGTCGTTCGCGCCGAGCGGATCTTTGACCGAGCGCGGCACCGAGCGCATCGCCGCCTGGTGATAGATCACGCGCGCGCCCCGCGCCGCCCGCTGGAGCGCCGAAAGATTCCGGATGTCCGCGCGGATCACCTCGAGCTGACGACGGAACTTGGGCGCGAACGGGAGATTGGTCCGGGCACCGGTCGAGAAGTTGTCGAGGATGCGAACGCGACCGCCGTTGGCGAGGAGCCGCTCGACGAGATGCGAGCCGATGAAGCCGGCGCCACCCGTCACGAGCGCGAGATCGCTCACGCGGTGATTGTAACATCGCCGGCTCGCCCGACCGCGCGCTCCGCGCGCCTTGACACTCTGAAAAGCGCGGCGGTACCGTGGGTCGGCCCGATGAGCACTCGTGAGCCGCTCGATTCGATGCTGCTCTGCTACTGCACCAACCTGACCATCGGCGAGCTCCGCGAGGCATGCCTCGCCGGGAAGTGGCCGCTGGCGGAGAAGGAGCGGACCGGCAAGCTCTGTACCGGCTGCGTCGGCGACCTCCTCTACTGTCTCCGGCGCTTCGGCGTGGCGCCGACCTTGCGCCTCACGCTCGACGACTAGCCCCTCGAGACGCCGCCGCGGCCCGGTAGACCGCGGCCGTCTGCGCGACCATCGAGTGCAAGGTGAAGTCGCGGACCACGCGCGCGCGGCCCGCCCGCCCCATTCGGCGGCGCCGTTCGGGATCGCCGAGCAGCGACTCGATGGCGTCGGCGAGCGCCGCCGCGCCCCCGTCGGGCGCCACGAGCAATCCCGTCGTTTCGTGCTCGACGACGTCGCGGTGGCCGGGCACGTCGGTGGCGACCACGGCGAGGCCGGATGCCATGGCCTCCAGCGGGGCCAGCGGAAGCCCCTCCTTTGACGAAGCGGTCACATAGAGGTCGAAGCTCGCGTAGACGCTCGCCTCCCATCCGACCGCCCCGGGACTGACGACGCGCACGCCCAGCTCGGCCGCCAGTCGGTCGATCCGGGCTTTCTCCGGCCCCTCGCCGACCAGCAGGAGCACCGCCTTCGGGCGCCGCTTCGCCACGAGCGCGAGCGCGTTCACGAGGGCGTCGTGTCGCTTGACGGGATCGAACCGCGCCACGCAGCCGAGCACGTGATCGTCAGCGGAGAGCCCGAGGCTTTCGCGTTTCGAGACGGGGCGCGCGCCCAGCTCGTCGACGTCGATGCCGTTCACCACCACCGCGCTGCGCCCGGGGCGGGCCAAACCCAGGCGCAGGGCTTCGGCGTTCTGCGTCTTCGAGACGTTGATCACGGTGTGGGTGATCCGCGCCAGCGCCCGCTCGACCGCCAGATAGATGGACTGGCCCGCGAGCGAATAGCTCTCGTAGTGGATGCCGTGAAACGTGTGGACGGACGGCACGCCGGCCAGCCTCGCCCCCAGCCGGCCATAGAGGCCCGCGCCCTTGCCGTGGCTGTGGACCACGTCGGCGCGCGTCTCGCGCACGAGGCGCACGACGCGCCGAAGCGTCGAAGGGAACGCGCCGAGCGAGTCCACGGCGATCCCGGCGAGCTCGACGCCCACCGTCCTGAGGTCCTCGGCGCACCGCGCGTCCCATGGACCGGCGACCGACGCCTGGAACTCGCTCGCCGGAAGGTGACGTACGAGATGCAGGACCTGCCGGGGGCCGCCGCCGAGCGCCGTGCTCGTCAAGAGCTGCAGGACGCGAATCACGCGCGCTCCTTTCGTCGCCGTTCGCACTCGCGATCCGAGTCCATATAGTAACGTCGCGCGCGCGCTCGCGGCCGGTCAATCGAGCGATGGAGGTCATCGCAAAACATGGTTGACGTCCACGCCCCGACGGTCGATCATCCCTGCGATTCGCGATGAGCCCGATCGACCGCACGCTCGACGGATCCGTCGCCCTCTGAGCCTCGAGGAGAGCACCGATGGCGTCCCCCGCGTTCGTCGCCGCCGATTTCAAGATCTTCGACGTGATGGGCTTCGGGCCGCGCATGGGCGAGATCCGCGCCCGCGTCCGTCCCAAGCTCGGCGCGTTCGGCGAGAGCCTGTCCTCCTCGGTCGGTCGCTCGGTCGGCAGCCAGGTCTTCGCGCACGTCGCCAAGCACGCGCGGCGTACCGTCAACCCGCCCCACGATACGTGGGTCGCGTTCGGACCCGACGCGCGCGGCTACAAGAAGCACAGCCACTTCAAGATCGCCGTGTCGCGCAACTGCGTGCGCTTCCTGTTCGAGGTCGGCCCGGAGCACGCCGACAAGCGGCGCTGGGCGAGCACGTGGAAGAAGAACGCGCCCAAGGTCGGACCGGTCCTTCGGCGGGGGAAGCACCTCGCGTGGTTCAAGAACGAGCACGACGAGGAGCCGACCTCTCCGCTCTCCGACTTCACGCCCGAGAAGCTCGGCGAGCTGGCCGACGAGCTGACCCGCACGCGCGTCGGCCAGTTCGTCGTGGGGCGCGCCGTGCCGGCGGAGGAGGCGGCGCGCTGGACGGAGGCGCAGTACCGCTTCGCCGCGCTCGAGACCTTCCGCACCCTGGCGCCCCTCTACCGGCTGCGGTAGGCGTGGAAACCCGCGCCGTCATCTTCGACATGGACGGCGTGCTGATCGATTCCGGCGTGCATCACCGAGCGGCCTGGCGCGCGCTGCTCGACGAGCTGGGCGTGGCTCCCGCCGCGGCCGACACCTGGCGGCTCACGATCGGCCGCCCGAGCGTCGAGGCCGTGCCGCTGCTTCTGGGCCGCGCGACGTCGTGGGCCGAGGCGCAGCGCCTGGCCGCGCGCAAGCAGGAGCACTACCGGCGCCTCGCCGCCGGCGGGCCGGCCCTCGTCCGCGGCGTCGTCGAGTTCGTGGCCGACCTCGTCGCGCGCCGGGTGCCGCGCGCGGTCGCCACCTCGGCCTCGCGGCACGACGTCGACGGGCTCCTGACCCGGGCCGGCCTGCGCGACCGCTTCGAGGTCGTCGCCGCCGCCGAGGACGTGAGCCGGGGCAAGCCCGATCCCGAGGTCTATCTGCTCGCGGCCCGACGCCTCGGTGTCGCGCCCGCGCAGTGCCTGGTCTTCGAGGATGCGGTGGTCGGCGTGCAGGCCGCGCGAAGCGCCGGCATGCGGGCCATTGGCGTGAGCACCGCCCACACCGAGACCGAGCTTCGCGCCGCCGGCGCCGAGCGCGCCGTCGAGGACTTCGAGGGAGTGACATGGCCAGCGTGAGCACGTCCGAATTCTGGACCGATCTGTACGCGCGCGGAGGCGACGGGTGGGAGATCCGCGAGCCAGCGCCGCCGCTCGTCGAGTTCATGGACCGCACGCCGCTGGAACCGGGACGCGTCGCCGTGCCGGGCTGCGGCCGCGGCCACGACGTGCGCTTCCTGGCCCGCCACGGCTTCACCGCGGTCGGCATCGACTTTTCGCCCACCGCCATCGCCGAGGCCCGCGCGCTCGCGAAGACCGACAACGTCGCCGCCGAGTTCGTCGAGCGCGATCTGTTCACGCTCGGCGGCGACTACGCGCGCGCCTTCGACGGCGTCTGGGAGTACTCGTGCTTCTGCGCCATCGACCCCGGGCGGCGCGCGGAGTACGTGCGGACGATGGGCGCGATCCTCAAGCCGGGTGGCTGGCTGCTGGCGTGCTTCTTTCCGCTGCGACGGCGCGCCGCCGGCCCGCCGTTCCCGGTCTCCGAGCGCGAGGTGCGCCGGATGTTCGCGCCCGGATTCCGGATCGAGCGCGCCTACCCGCCGCGCTCCGTGAGGGCGCGCCAGGGGCAGGAGTGGATGGTCCTGCTGCGCCGGGTCAACGCGCCCGCGTGAGTCGTCGGCCGCCTGTGCTACCGTACGACCGACACGGGTGCCCGAGCAATGGCTGACAAAGAGCCCTCCAGAGCGGCGCTGGAGCTGGCCGCGCAGGTCGAGCGAGACGGCGGGCGGGTCCTGGCCACGTACCAGGAGCCCGTCGGCGATCACTGGCAGATTTTCTGTCTGCTGCCGCGCGCCCGGTGCGAGGCGAGCCCATACCAGCGCGACCTCTCGCCGACTCACGTCAAGCGGCTCACCGAGTCGATCAAGCGCCTCGACCGCTTCGTGGACCCGATCGTCGCGATCTCGCCGCGGCCGGGCGTCTACTGGACGCCGAACGGCAATCACCGCCGCGCCGTCCTCGACAAGCTGAAGACCGATTTCGTTCCGGTCATCCTGGTCGTCGAGCCGGAGATGCTCTTCGAGGTGCTCCCCCTCAACGTGGAGAAAGCCCACAACCTGAAGGAGAAGTCGCTCGAGGTCATCCGAATGTACCGCGCGCTCGTGAAGGATGAGCCGGACACCACCGAGGAGAAGTGGGCCTCGCAGTTCGAGTCGCCGCACTTCATCACGCTCGGCCTCCTCTACGAGGAGAACAAGCGGTTCGCAGGCGGCGCCTTCGCGCCGATCCTCCGGCGGGTCGACAAGTTCCTGAAGCAGACCTTGCCGAAGGGCATCGACTCGAGGGCGGAGCGCGCCGACATGGTCCGCGCCGCCGACGCCGCGCTCGCGGTGGCCGTCGCCAAGATCAAGAAGCGAGGGATCAACCACCCCTACGTGAAGAATTACCTCCTGGCGCGCACGACCCCGCTCACGCGCGCGCGGAAGACGCTGCCGTCGTTCGAGCAGACCTTCAAGAAGCTCTGCGAGAACCTCGAGGAGTTCGACGTGAGCAAGGTCCGCTACGACGAGATCCAACGCTCCGCGATCATGTCCGCCCCGACCTCGGACTAGCTCATGACCGCTCTCGCCGGCCGCGTCGCGGTCGTCACCGGCGGCACCGGAGCGCTCGGACAGGCGGTCACCCTGCGGCTCCTCACCGACGGCGCGATCGTCGCCGTGCCGTACGCGGTCGAGGACGAGCGGAAGCGGCTGATCGAGCGGGTCGCCGCCGCCGACCACCAGCGGCTCATCTTGAAGGCGGCGGACGTGATCGACGTCAGGGCGATGGCCGCGTTCGCCGACGGTGTCGTCGCCGCCCGGGGCAAGATCGACATCCTGGTGGCCGGCGTCGGCGGCTTTGCCGGAGGCTCGCTCCTCGAGACGGATCTCGAGACCTGGACGCGCATGCTCGATCTCAACCTGACCAGCGTCTTCAGCGCCGCGAAGGCCGTGGTCCCTGCGATGATGCGGGCTCGCTATGGCCGGGTCGTCGTCGTGGCCTCCCGCGCCGTGGTGCCCCCTGCCGGCGGGTTCATCGCCTACACCGTCGCCAAGGCCGGAGCGATCGCGTTCACGCAGGCGCTTTCGCAGGAAACGCATGCCCACGGGATCACCGTCAACGCGGTGCTGCCGAGCACCATGGACACCCCGGCGAACCGCGCGGCGATGCCGGACAGCGACCGCAAGGGATGGGTGCCGGTGGAGGCCGTCGCCGATGCGATCGCCGTGCTGGCGCGCGAGACATCCGCCCACGTCACGGGGACCCTGCTGGCGATCTGAAGGGCCCGGCGTCGGGGGGCCTGGAGCGTCCGGAAAACCCCGCCCGGGAGGGGCTCCCTCGCCGTAAACGATCGGATACCGCATCCGTCCAATCAATCAGTGGTTTTGTGCGGTCAGATTCCGAGCCACGGGAGGGACCGATGAAGCCCCTGACGACGATGGCGACGGCAGCGGTAATTCTGGCGCTGGGCTACGGCGCCGCAGACGCCCAGAACGGGCGCGCGATCAGACAGGACCAGCAGGATGTTCGCCAGGACCGCCGAGAGCTCCACCGGGACACTCGCGATATCCGCCAGGACCGGCGCGAGCTGGCGGGCGATCGGCGCGAGCTCAGCCAGGACATCAAGGCCGGGCGCGCCGACGAGGTGAAGCAGGACCGCGCGGAGATCCGCGGCGACCGGCGCGATCTCAACCGCGATCGGCGCGACCTCCGCAACGATCAGGCCGTCAGGCGGGGCCACCAGGACGTTCGCCAGGATCGACGCGAGCTCGCGCGCGACAACCGCGATATCCGCCAGGACCGGCGCGAGCTCGCGGGCGACCGCCGGGAGCTGCGTGAGGACCTCCGCGATCGGCGCGACGACCGCCGCGACCTTCGCCAGGATCAACGCGAGCTGGCGCGCGACGAGAGGAGTCGGTAGCAGCCGGCAACACTTGCCGCCGGACCGTCAGGAGTGACAAGGTGAAGGGTGAAGGGACACCAGGCGAGTGGAGCCCGCGGACGAAGCGCTCTGTGAGCGCGTGGCCAGGCGAGACGAGGCGGCGTTCGACCTCCTCGTGTCGCGCTATCAGGAGCGAGCGTATCGTCTCGCCTGGTCGATCCTCCGGAACGCCGAGGACGCGCGCGACGTCTCGCAGGAGGCCTTCATCCGGCTGCACGAGATGGCGGGGAGCTTTCGTGGACGGTCGAAGTTCTCGACGTGGTTCTATCGGATCCTGGTCAACCTCTGTCTGGACCACAAGCGCAAGCACAAGTGGTGGAAGCTGTGGGTCCGGGACGACGACGACGATCGGGCCGAGACGATCCTCGACCGGCAACCGGCGCCGGTCAACGATCCGGTGGACAAGCTGAGCCGGGACGAGACTTTGAAGGCGCTGGGGTCCGCCGTAGATCGGCTGGCCCCGCGCCAGCGGGCGGCGGTACTGCTCAGGGTTCAGGAGGACATGGCGACATACGATATCGCCCGGGTGCTCAAGTGCTCCGAGGCGACCGTGCGCGTCCACCTGCACCGCGCGCTCGCGACCCTGAAGAAGACGGTGGAGAAGCGCTGACATGGCGAGGCATCCGGACGACGACCTGGTTCCCTACCTCCGAGGCGAGCTTTCCCCGGCAGAGCGCGAGCGTGTCGCGCGGCATCTCGAGGAATGTCCGGACTGCCGGCAGGACACCGAGCTGCTCCGCGACCTTCTGGGCAATCTCGCTCACGCGATCGGGCAGCCGCCCGCGGTGAGCTGGGCCCGCTATCGCGCCGAGCTACGCGACAAGCTCGACGCTCGACGCCAGCGGATCGGCTGGTGGCGGCGTCCGATGCCGCTCGCGCTCTCGGCGAGCCTCGCCGGCGTCCTGCTGCTGCTCGCGGTGTGGGGCGGCCGCGAGCTCTCGAGGAGTAGCGACCCGATCGGTCCGGACGAAGTGGTCATGGGCCAGGAGTTCGGCCTGCTCCAGGACCTTCGCACCGTCGAGCGACTCGACCTCCTCGAGGATCTCGAGGTCCTCCGCAATCTCGACGGCCTTGCCTCGGAACATCAGGGGTAGCCGTGGGCCGGGCGCGCATCTGGCTCGCGCTGGGGCTCCTGGGAGCGATCGGCGGCGGGATGGCGTCCTCGTCGGATGCCGCCGACGGCGCCGCACCGCCGCCCGACGCCCAGATGCTGCTCGATCTCGATCTCCTCGGGGGGACCGATCTCCAGCGGGAGCGCGAGCTCTATACCCGCTTGCCCATATTGGAGAAGATGCGCACGCTGGAATCGATGCCGGCCTCAGAGACCGGGCCGCGACCGGTGCCGGCTCCGAGCGAGGCAAAGGAACGATGACCCGCCGCGGCCTGCCGGCGCTCCTCCTGCTGGGCGCCCTTCTGGCGCTCGTAGACCTGCACGTCGCCTGGGGCCAGCCGCCGTCGCCACCGGCGATCCAGGGGCTCGACAAGCTCACGCCCGAGGAGCGGGCGATCGCGGAGCGGAACCTCGAGCGGTGGCAGCGGCTCACGCCCGAGCAGCGCGCGCGCGCCCTCGAGAACTACCGCCAGTGGAGATCGATGACCCCGGAGGAGCGCGAGGCCGCGCGCCAGAACTACCGGAGGTTCCGTCAGCTCACGCCCGACCAGCGCGCGCAGATCCTCAAGGACTTTCAGCGCTGGAACGAGCTTCCCAAGGAGCGTCAGCAGGAGCTGCAGAAGGCGTACGAGCGCTGGCAGCAGCTCCCGCAAGAGCGGCGGGACCGGATCCAGCATCGGCTGGGCCAGTGGGAGTCGATGACCCCAGAGGAGCGCGACCGCGTGCTCCGCAATCAGGAGCGCTGGCGGCAGATGAGCCCCGAGCAGCGGGAGCAGATCCGCGAGCGCTGGCGGCAGATGCCGCCCGAGGAGCGCGAGCGGCTGCGTCAGCAGCGGCAACAGCACCGAGGGCTGCAATGATCTCGCAGGTCGTGGCCGGCGCCGCCCTCGCCCTCGGCCTCTTGAACGGCTGTAGCGCGTCGACGTCCCCGGCCGCGCCGGCCGTCGCCCTCGCGCCAGCACCGCGCGTCACCGGCGACCGCCAGATCGTTCACGTGCTGAACCGGCTCACGTACGGACCGCGGCCCGGCGATCTCGAGCGCGTGCGGACGATGGGTGTGTCGGCGTGGATCGACCGCCAGCTTCGTCCCCAGACGATCGACGACTCCGCCACCGAGCGGGCGCTGGCCGAGCTGACCACCTTGCGCATGCCCATCGCCGAGGCCCTGCGAGAATTCCCGCGGCCCGATCCCAAGCTGCAAGCGCAGGTCGCCAGTGGCGAGATGTCGCGGCAGGAAATGCTCGAGCGGTATCCGCTGGAGAAGCGCCCGGCCCGGATCGCGACCGAGCTGCAGGCCGCGAAGGCCGTCCGCGCCGTCACCAGCGAGCGGCAGCTCGAAGAAATCATGGTCGACTTGTGGTTCAACCACTTCAACGTGTTCGCCGGCAAGGGCGACGTGCGCTGGTACGTGTCGGCTTACGAGCGCGAGGCGATCCGGCCGTACGCGATGGGCCGGTTCCCCGATCTCGTGCGCGCCACCGCCCACCATCCCGCGATGCTCTTCTATCTGGACAACTGGCTCAGTGCTCGGCCCGATTTCATCGTGCCCGCGGGGCCGAACCGCGGTCGAAGGGCCGGGCTCAACGAGAACTACGCGCGCGAGCTGATGGAGCTCCACACGCTCGGCGTGGACGGCGGCTACACGCAGCGGGACGTCACGGAGGTGGCGCGCGCGTTCACCGGCTGGACGATCGACCGGCCGCAGACCGACGGACGGTTCGTCTTCCGTCCGGGAATGCACGACACGGGCGAGAAAATCGTCCTCGGCCGGCGCATCCCGGCCGGCGGCGGGCGCGACGACGGCGAGCGCGTGATCGAGATCCTCACGCACCACCCGGCGACCGCGCGCTTCATCGCGACCAAGCTCGCGCGCCGCTTCGTCGCCGACACGCCGCCGCCCGCGCTGGTCACGAAGGTGGCCGACACCTACACGAGCACGGACGGCGACATCCCGGCGATGCTCCGGACGATCTTCGAGTCGCCGGAGTTCTACAGCGCGGATGCGTACGGAGCCAAGATCAAGAAGCCGTTCGAGTTCGTGGCCAGCGCGGTGCGCGCGCTCGGCGGCACCACCGACGCGCAGGGCGGCATGGCGCTCGCCCGGGCCAGCGCGGAGATCGGCGAGCCGCTCTATCAGGCGCAGCCGCCGACCGGCTACGCGGACCGCGGCGAAGTCTGGGTGAACGCCGGCGCCCTGCTCGCCCGCATGAATTTCGCGCTCGGCCTCGCGTCGGGCCGCTATCCCCACGTGAGCGTCGAGATACCCGCCCTCGTGGCAGGAGCGGAGCCAAGCGCGCCCGCAGCCGTGCTGAATCGATTGCTGACCGCGATCGTCGCCGACCAGGCGGGGCCCGAGACGCGGGCGGTGCTGGCGGCCCAGCTGGGCGAGCCGCAGATCACGCGGATGTCGCCGGACGACCGAGGTCCGGCGAATACGGACGTCGCCAAGCTGGCCGCGCTCGTGATCGGCTCCCCCGAGTTCCAGCGGCGGTGACGGGAGAGCCGCCATGATCACGCGACGGACGTTCGTGAAGGCCGGCGGTTGCGCGCTGGTCGCCTACGCCGGGGCCCCGCGATTCCTCTTCCGGACGGCCCACGCCGCCGAGGCGAGCGGCAAGGTGCTCGTGGCGGTCTTCCAGCGCGGCGCCGTGGACGGGCTCAGCATGGTGACACCCCACGGCGATCCGGGTTACGCCGGCGTCCGGCCCACGATCGGACTCCAGCCGCCCGGGCGCGGCGAGAGCGAGCGCGCGGTGGACCTCGACGGGTTCTTCGCGCTGCATCCGGCGCTCGCCCCGCTCGTGCCGCTCTGGTCCAACCGCGCGCTCGCGGTGGTTCACGCCTGCGGCTCGCCCGACACGACGCGCTCGCACTTCGACGCGCAGGACTACATGGAGACCGGCACGCCCGGTGAGAAGGCGACGGCCGACGGCTGGCTGGCGCGCGCCGTCGGCACGCGCCCGGCGAAGTCGACGCCGTTCCGCGCCGTCGCAATCGGGCCGGCGCTCCCGCGCGCCCTCCGGGGCGGCATCGGCGCGATCTCGATGCAGTCGCTCGAACGGTTCGACGTGCGTGCCGGAGCCGACAGCACCGCGCGGGCGGGCTTCGAGTCACTCTACGAACAGGGGGTTCGCGACCTCCTCCACGGGACCGGACGCGAGACGTTCGACGCCGTGAAGATGCTCCGGAGCGCCGGGGCCGCGCGCATCGCGCCGGCGAACGGCGCCGAATATCCGCGAGTGCCGCTGGGCGAGGCGCTTCGCCAGATCACCCAGCTCGTCAAGGCCGACGTCGGGCTCGAGGTCGCCTTCGCCGACATGCAGGGCTGGGACACGCACGTCGGCCAGGGCGCCGAGCGCGGCCAACTCGCGCTCCGCTTCCGCGACTTCGGCGCGGCCCTCGCCGCCTTCGCCCAGGACCTCGGCGACAAGATGTCGGACGTCGTCGTGCTCACGATGTCGGAGTTTGGCCGCACCGTCGCCGAGAACGGAAACCGCGGCACCGACCACGGTCACGCGACGGCGATGCTCGTGCTGGGCGGCGGCGTGCGCGGCGGCCGCGTCTACGGACAGTGGCCGGGGCTCGCCCACCATCAGCTCTTCGAGGGCCGCGACCTCGCGGTGACCACCGACTTCCGCGCGCTCTTCGCGGAAGTCGCCACACGCCATCTCGGCGTTCCCGCCGCTCCCCTCTTCCCCGGCTTCCGCCCGACGCAGCCGCCGCTCAATATCCTGGCCTGAACACTGCGGCGGATTACCCGCCGCAGGCGGCGCAAAAAGTTCAGATGAACCTTTTTCCGCCGCCTGCCGTGTGGTACTTTCCGCGCGCATGGGGGAGAATGTCACGCTGACTCGCGACGGCGCCATCGCGACCGTCACCCTGAATCGTCCGGAACGGCGTAACGCGTTGAGCGACGCGATGCTGACCGAGCTGGTCGCGGCCTTCGTGGAGCTGCGCGACGACGCCGCGACGCGCGTCGTCATCGTCACCGGCGCGCCGCCGGTGTTCTCGGCGGGAGCCGACGCCAGGCTCAAGTCGTCGATGTCGGCGGAGGAGCGCCGCCGGGCGTTCGGCCAGCGCAAAAGCCAGTTTCGCCGGCTCTTCGAGCGCGCCAACACGCTGCTGGAGGGCCTCGAGCAGGCGACGATCGCGATGATCAACGGCCACGCGGTCGGCGGCGGCTGGAGCTTGACGCTCGCCTGCGACTTCCGCTGGGCCGCCGCCGAAGCGCAGCTCTGGATATCCGAGGTCGACCTCGGCGTGCCGCTCGGCGTCGCGTCCACGACCCGCTTCGTGCGCCTGGTCGGCCCCGCGCGCGCCAAGGAGATCATCATGGAGTGCCGGCGCTTCTCCGCGGCCGAGGCGCAGGCGTGGGGTCTCGTGCACCGCGTCGTGCCCGGCGCCGCCCTCGCGAAGGAAGTGCAAGCCTACGCCGAGGCATTGACCCAGAAGCCGTTCAAGGCGCTGGCAGAGGCCAAGGCGCGCATCAACGGGATCACGCGCACAGCCACGCCCGAGGTCAACGCGATGACGGAGGGATTCCTCGATCGTGGCTGACGCCCCGACGATGCTCGACGGCATCCGCGTGCTCGACCTCTCGCGCGCCATCGCCGGCCCGTACTGCGCGGCGCTGATGGCAGACCTGGGCGCGGACGTGGTCAAGGTGGAGCGCCCCGGCCGCGGCGACGACCTGCACGCGTGGCGCGGCAGCGGGATGAGCGCAACCTTCGCCGCGATCAACCGCGGCAAGCGCGGCATCGCGGTGGATCTCCAGCAGCCCGAGGGCGGCAAGCTCGTCTTCGAGCTGGCCCGCCGGGCCGACGTCGTCGTCGAGAATTTCCTGCCCGGCGTCGCCGACAAGCTCGGGCTCGGCTACACCGCGGTGAGCGCCGTCAACCCGGCCGCGGTCTACGTCTCGGTGACGGGCTTCGGCCAGGACGGGCCACACGCCCGGCGGGCCGGCTACAACACGATCGCCCAGGGCATGAGCGGCATCATGGCGCTCACGGGGATGCCCGGGCATCCCCCGACGAAGGTCGGGGGCTCCGTCTCCGATCTGGCCGCGGCGTTTCTCGCCTTCGGCGTGGCCAGCGCCGCGCTCGCCCATCGGCTGCGCACCGGACGGGGCCAGCACCTCGACGTGAGCCTGCTCGCCTCGACCCTGGCGCTGCTCCCGGACCCGGTCGCGCACTATTTCGACTCGGGCCAGCGGCCGGCGCGCGTGGGCAACCGCAACCCGTACCTCTCGCCGGCCGAGGCGTTCCGGCGCTTCGGCCGGGCGCTCGGCGAGGCGTCGCTGACGACCGACCCGATGTTCGTCACCAACGACGCGCGCGTCGCGAATCACGACGAGTTCAAGGCGCGCGTCGAGCGCGCGCTGTCACGCGAGACGACGGCCGTGTGGGTCGCGCGGTTCGAGACCGAGCAGGTGGCCGCCGGCCCGATCTACGAGTTCGACGAGGTCTTCGAGGACGCGCAGGTGCAGCACCTCGGCCTGGTGAAGTCCGTCGAGCAGCCGGGCTATGGGACCGCCCGCATGCTCGACTTTCCGGTCAGGGCGTCGGCGACGCCGGGAGCGATCCGGCGCCCGGCCCCGAGGCTCGGCGAGCACACCGCCGAGGTCCTCACCGAGCTCGGACTGCCGCCGAGCGAGATCGAGCGGCTCGCCGCCGCCGGCGTAATCGCCCTGGCGTGAGCACCACAGAGGTGGTGCGCGCTGCAGGCCGTCGCGGGGCTGGGGCCCCGCCGGCCGAGGCGCGCCTTTAAAGTAGAAAGGAGACCGCTGTGCCGACCAAGATCGTTCTCTCCCCGAAGCTCCCGGCGGCGCTCGTCGACGTCGCCCGCTCCATGCTGCCGGCCGATTACGAGATGCAGGTCGCCGACCAGGGCACGCCGGAGTTTCCCGCCGCCATGAAGGACGCCGAGTACCTCGTGGGCTTCGCCCGCGAGAGCCTCGGCCCGGAGTTCTATCGCGGAGCGCCCAAGCTGAAGCTGATCCAGCTGATCAGCGCCGGGTACGACCGCCTGGACATCGCGGCGGCGCGCCAGGCGAAGGTCCCGGTCGCCAACAACGGCGGCGCCAACTCGGTTGCGGTCGCCGAGCACACCTTGATGCTGATCCTGGCCGTCTACAAGAAGCTCGCCTGGCATCACCACAATGTCGTCACCGGCAAGTGGCGCGTGGGCGACTTCTCGCAGACCCGGACCTACGAGCTGGCCGGCAAGACGCTCGGAATCGTCGGCCTCGGGACCATCGGCAAGAAGGTCGCGAAGCGGGCCCAGGCCTTCGACATGCACGTCCAGTACTACGACATCGTCCGCCTCACCGAGCATGCCGAGGACGCGCTCGACGTCCGGTTCGTACTCTTCCCCGAGCTCCTGCGCACGTCCGACGTGGTCAGCCTGCACGTGCCCCTGACGAACCTGACGCGCAACATGATGGGCGCCCGCGAGTTCGCGACCATGAAGCGGAGCGCGATCCTGATCAACACCTGCCGCGGACCGGTCGTCGACGAGGCGGCCCTGCAGGTGGCGCTGGCCTCGGGCCAGATCGCCGCGGCCGGGCTCGACGTCATGGTCGAGGAGCCGCCGGCGGCCAACCATCCCCTCTTCGGCCTCGAGAACATCACGATCACCCCGCACTCGGCCGGGCCGACGTGGGAGAACTGGGCCAAGGCGTTTCGCAACGCGTTCGACAACGTCCAGCGCGTGGCGGCCGGGCGAAAGCCGCTCTGGGTGATCCCCGAGCTCCAGGACCTGTTCTAGCCCCCCCGGCCCCGGTGGCCGGCGCCGTCGGCCTCGCTCCAGGGCGGTCGGCGACGCGCCGGCCCGCCGCGCCGGGCGGTCTTCCGCCATTCCGGAAAGTCTCGGCGCGCTCCGGCGCCGGGGATCTAGCGGAACGCAACCCAAAACCGGGCCCGATCCGCCCGGGCGTTGACGCGCCAGGACGTTGACACCGAAGTAGAATCGGGCATAATCCCATCGCTTTTCGGCGCTCGCACCTCTCCCGCTCGAAGTAGGTTCCAGCAGCGGTAGCGAGGAGGCATACTAGGACGCTATGAAGAAGTTCATCATCAAGAGGCTTGGACTGGCGGCGATCTCGCTCTTCCTCCTCTCGTTGACGATCTTCCTCTTGATCCGCATCTCGGGCGACCCCGCCGTGCTGCTCGCGGAGCCCGGTGCCAGCGCCGCCGATCTCGAGGCGATCCGAACGCAGTTCGGCCTCGATCGGCCGCTCTGGATCCAGTACGCGAGCTTCATCGGCCATCTCTTCCGCGCCGACTTCGGCCAGTCGTTCTACTACCGCACGGACGTGTTCGAGCTCTATCTCTCGCGGCTGCCCGCGTCGCTGCTGCTGGCCGCGGCGGCCATGCTGTTCTCGCTGGTCATCGGCATTCCCACGGGCATCATCGCCGCGGTGCGGGTCAACCGATGGCAGGACAGCATCGGGAAGATCTTCGCGCTGCTCGGACTCTCGATGCCGTCGTTCTGGGTCGGCCTGATCATGATCCTCTTCTTCTCCGTCTATCTCGGCTGGCTGCCGTCGTCCGGATCCGGCACGGTGCTGCACCTCGTGATGCCGGCCGTCGCGCTCGGGTGGGTCTTCGCGGCCGCGCACATGCGCCTCACGCGCTCGTCGATGCTCGAGGTGCTCGGCTCCGAGTACGTCAAGCTCGCGCGCCTCAAGGGGCTGCCGGAGGCGCTCGTCATCTCGAAGCACGCGTTCAAGAACGCGCTGATCCCGGTGCTCACCCTGGCCGGGGTCAATCTCGTGATCATGGTCAACGTGGCGGTCATCGTGGAGACCGTCTTCGCCTGGCCGGGTGTCGGCCGCCTGCTGTTCGAGGGCATCGCCTTCCGCGACTTCCCGGTCGTGCAGGCCTCGATCCTGCTCGGCGGCACGATGATCGTCCTGGTCAACCTGTTGGTCGACATCCTTTACGCCGTCATCGACCCGAGGATTCGATATGAGGGCTAGCGCCCTCTGGAGAATCGTATGAACGGTACCGCCGCCAACAGCCGCGCAGTGTCGACGGTCCTGGCGCTGCCGTCGCGTCTGGCCTTCATTCGCTCGGAAGGGTTCCCGCTGATCCCGAGCCTGATCCTTCTCACGATCATGCTCGTGGCGATCTTCGCGCCCGCGCTGGCCCCGCACAATCCCGAGGTCGGCGTGCTGGGCGACCGCTTCCGGCCGCCGGCGTGGCAGACGAACGGCACCGTGGACCACCTCCTCGGCACCGATCACCTCGGCCGGGACGTGCTCTCGCGGCTGATCTTCGGGGCGCGAATCTCGGTGGTCGTCGGTCTCATGGTCATCATCGTGGCCGGAGCCGTCGGCACCGCGCTCGGCATCATCTCCGGCTATCTCGGGGGCTGGGTCGATCAGGTGATCATGCGAATCACCGACGCCTGGCTCGCCCTGCCCGCGCTCATGCTCGCGATCTTCCTGGCGGCCATCGTCGGACCGGGCATCTCCAACATCATCATCATCCTCGCCACCGCGTGGTGGACCCGCTACGCACGCGTCATACGTGGCGAGGTGCTGTCCGTCCGCGAGCGCGACTTCGTGCGCCTGGCGGTGGTGGCCGGCTGCTCGAAGTGGAAGATCATGCGCAAACACATCCTGCCCAACGTGATCAACTCCGCGATCGTGCTGGCCACCCTGCAGCTCGGCCAGGTGATCATCGCCGAGGCGGGGCTCTCGTTCCTCGGCGTCGGCGTGCCCCCGCCCCAGCCCGCGTGGGGCTTGATGCTCGCGGACGGCAAGAAGGGCCTGATGGCGGGCTACTGGTGGCTGACCGTGCTGCCGGGCTCGTGCATCATGCTGATGGTCCTGTCGGCGAACCTTCTGGGCGACTGGCTTCGCGTGAAGTTCGACCCGCAGCTCCGCCAGTTGTGACCGGTCCGCTCCTCGACATCCGGCGCCTGTCCACGCACTACGTGAGCGCCCGCGGCACCCGTGTCACGCGCGCCGTGGACGACGTCAGCCTGTCGCTCGACCAGGGCCAGACGCTCGGCATCGTGGGCGAGTCGGGCTCGGGCAAGACGACGCTGGCGCTGACCTTGCTGAGAATGCTGCCGCCGGCCGCGCGCATCGTCTCCGGCGAGATGCTCTTCGAGGGCTCGGACCTGCTCAAGAAGCGCGAGGGCGAGATGCGGCGCATCCGCGGCAAGCGGATCGCGATGATCCTGCAGGACCCGATGATGTCGCTGAACCCGCTCTTCACGGTGGGCGACCAGGTCGCGGAGCCGATCCGCGTCCACGAGGGCGCCCCTCGTCGCACCGCGTGGCGTCGGGCGACCGAGCTCTTGAAGGCCGTTCGCATCGCAGCGCCGGAGAGACGCGTGCGAGAGTACCCGCACCAGCTCTCGGGGGGCATGCGGCAGCGCATCGTCGGCGCGATCGCGATCTCGTGCGAGCCGAAGATCCTCATCGCCGATGAGCCCACCACGAGTCTCGACCTCACGATCCAGGCGCAGTACCTGAAGCTCTTGCGTGATCTCCAGCGCTCCCATAACCTCGCGCTGATCTTCATCACGCACAACCTCGGCATCGTCGCCAAGATGTGCGATCAGGTCGCGGTGATGTACGCGGGCCGTCTGGTCGAGGCCGGTCCGGTCAAGCAGATCTACAACGCGCCGGCGCACCCCTACACGCAGGCGCTGCTCGAGTCGATCCCCCGGCTCGGCGACAGTCGTCAGCGGCTCACCGCGATCGAGGGCCAGCCGCCGGATCCCGCGTCGCCGCCCCCGGGCTGCGCGTTCCACCCGCGCTGTCCGAAGGTCATGGACCGCTGCCGCTCCGAGGCGCCGCCCGAGTTCCGCGTCGCGGACGCGCAGACGAGCCGCTGCTGGCTGTCGACGCCCGCGTCGCGGTGAGAGCCTAGCGACGATGGCGGGACCGGTCCTCGAAGCCAAGAACCTCGTGAAGCACTTCCCGGTCAAGCGCGGCCTGCTGTCACGGCAGGTGGCGGTCGTGCGCGCCGTGGACGATATCTCGTTCTCGATCGAGCAGGGCAAGACGCTCGGGGTCGTGGGTGAGTCGGGCTGCGGCAAGACCACCACGGGGAAGATGGTCCTGCTGCTCGAGCGGCCGACCGGCGGGACCATGCGCTTCGAGGGGCAGGATCTCCAGGCGCTCGACGGCGGCCGCCTGCGCGCCTACCGGCGCTCGGTGCAGGCGGTGTTCCAGGACCCGTACGCATCGCTGAATCCGCGCATGCGCGTCGGCTCGATCATCGTCGAGCCGCTCGTCACCAACGAGTCGCTGGCGGGGGCAGAGGTCAAGAAGCGCCTGCTGCGACTGCTCGACCTGGTGGGCCTCCCCGAGCGCTCCGCCGACCTGTTCCCCCACGAGTTCTCGGGCGGCCAGCGCCAGCGCATCGCGATCGCGCGCGCGCTGTCGCTCTCGCCCAAGGTCATCGTGCTCGACGAGCCCGTCTCGGCGCTCGACGTCTCCATCCGCGCCCAGATCCTGAATCTCCTGAGGGATCTCCAGGCCCAGCTCGGCGTGTCCTACCTCTTCATCGCCCACGACCTCGCCGCGGTCGCGCACATGAGCCACGTGATCGCGGTGATGTACCTCGGCAAGATCGTGGAGATCGGCCCCGCCGAGACCGTCGCGAAGGCGCCCAAGCACCCGTACACGCAGGCGCTCTTCTCGGCGGCGCTGCCGTCGCATCCGGACGAGCGGCGCGACGAGATCATCCTGGCCGGGGAAGTGCCGAGCCCGCTGGCGCCGCCGGGCGGCTGCCGCTTCCACCCGCGCTGTCCCCACGCGCTCCCGCGCTGCTCGAGCGAGGAGCCCAAGTTGCTGACGGAGTCCGGGCGCCTGGTCGCCTGCCACCTCTACCCGAAGTGACCGCATTGCGAGCCGCTGAACGTCGCGGGGCTGGGGCCCCGCCGTTCGAGGCGAGCCTGAGGAAGGAGGTCTGGTGGACTACGTCTCGATCCACGCGCAGTCGAAGCCCGACGCGGTCGCGCAGGTCGAGAACGACCGGTCCCTGACCTGGCGAGAGCTCCTCGAGCGGCGCAACCGTGCCGCCAGTGCGCTGGTCAAGCAGGGCGTGGGCCGCGGCGAGCACGTCATCATCTACGCGCCCAACTCGCTCGAGTACCTCCTGGCCTCGGCCGCGACGCGCGCGGCCAACGCGGTACCGATCCCGATGAATCACCGTCTGGTGGCCGACGAGGTGAGCTACATCCTGGACCACTCCGACGCGGTCGCGGCGTTCGTCGGCGGCCCATTCGTGGCGATGGCGGACGAGGTGCGGCGCCGCGCCTCGCGGGTGCGCCTCTGGATCACCCTCGGCGCCGAGCGCCGGGACTGGGCGACGAGCCTCGCCGAGCTGCTCGACGCGGGCAGCGCCGAGTCGCCGGCGGTCGATCCGGCCCAGGGCCTTGGCGGATCGATGATCTATACGGGCGGGACCACGGGAAAGCCCAAGGGCGCGCTGCGCGCCGCCTCCGACGCCCAGCTCACCCTCGCCTTCATGCAGGCGCTCGGGATGATCCACGAGTGTCACGTGCATCTGGTCGCGGGGCCCCTCTACCACTCGGCGCCGGGCTCCTTCGCGCTCTTCGCGGCCGTGCTCGGCGGCACCGTGGTCGTCATGCCCAAGTTCGATCCCGAGCAGGCGCTGCACCTGATCGACAAGCACCGGGTCACCAGCACGTTCATGGCGCCGACCCTGATCAAGCGGATCGTCGACCTCCCGGAATCCGTGCGCGCGCGCTACGACGTCACCTCGATGCAATCGCTGGTCGTGGCGGCGGCGCCGTGCCCGATGCGCGTCAAGGAGGCGGCGCTCGCCTGCTTCGGCCCGTGCCTCTACGAGTTCTACGGCTCGACCGAGCTCGGGATCAACACGATCTTGAGACCCGAGGACGTCCTGAGGAAACCGGGCTCGTGCGGCAAGGCCGCGCCCAACGTCGAGATCGCGCTGCTCGACGACGACGGCCGGCCGGTCCCCACCGGCGAGCCGGGCGAGCTCTACGTCCGCCGCTTCGGCGGCATGTTCGATTCGTACTACAGGAATCCGGAGGCGACCCGGCAGACCGAGCGCGACGGCTGGTACTCCGTCGGCGACGTGGCGTGGATGGACGCGGAGGGCTTCTACACGCTCTGCGACCGGAAGCGCGACATGATCATCTCCGGCGGCGTCAACATCTATCCCGCGGAGATCGAGGACGCGCTGCACCGGCACCCGGCCATCGAGGACGTCGCGGTCTTCGGCGTTCCGGACGACGACTGGGGCGAGCGGGTTCACGCCGCGGTGCAGCTCAGGCCGAACCAGACGCTCACCGCCGACGAGCTGCGCGCCTTCGCCCGGCGCCACCTGGCGGACTACAAGGTGCCGCGGGAAGTGTCGTTCCCGGCGGACTTCCCGCGCGACACCGCGGGCAAGCTCATCAAGCGCGTGCTTCGGGACCCCTACTGGGCGGGACGCGGCCGGAAGATCTGAGTCCGGCGGCCTGCGTCAGGACGCCTTCGGCCCGAGCACGTTGAAGGCGACCACGGGCTTCGAGAAGCCCTTCAACGCGAGTCCGCCGAGCTCCTCCGCCTCGACCAGCGCCTCGACCGCGCCGAGCACGCGCTGCGAGATCAGGATCTGCCGGGGCTTCGCCTCGCCGCAGAGGCGGGAGGCCAGGTTGGTCACGGTGCCGATCGCCCCGTAGTCCATCCGGCCTTCGAAGCCGATCGCGCCGATCGTGGCGTAGCCCTGGGCGATGCCGACGCCGAAGTCGAGGTCGTAGCCGCGCTTGCGCCACTTGACCAGCAGCTCGTCGACCTGCGCGCGCATGACCAGCGCCATTCGCACCGCGCGCTCCGGCCCGTCCGGCACCGGCACCGGATCGTTGAAGAAGATCATCATCCCGTCGCCGGTGAACCGCTCGAGCGTCCCTTCGTGCTCCACGATCGTACGCCCCATCGCGACGTGGTACTCGCGCAGCACGCCCATGACCTCCTCGGGCTCGGAGGTCTCGGCGAAGGCCGTGAAGCCGCGCAGGTCCAGGAACACCACGGTGATCTCGCGCCGGTGGCTCTTCAGAGGATCCTCGGCGTCGCCGCTGACGATCAGCTCCGCGAGCTGCGGCGAGAAGAAGCGCTTGAGCCGCTCGAGGCGGTCGAGCTGGGCGAGCTGCTGCTCGACGCGACGCTCGAGCGTACGGTTCCAGTCGGCGAGCTCGTCTTGGAGGAGCTTGATCCGGAGCAGCGACTTCACGCGCGCGAGGAGCTCGGGCTGGTTGATGGGCTTGGTCAGGAAATCGTCGGCGCCCGCATCGATGCCCTTCACGCGCTCCTGCGTGGGATCGAGGGCCGTCACCATGATGACCGGCAGCATCGACGTCGCCGGGTTCTGGCGGATCTTCCGGCACACGTCGTACCCGCTCATCCCGGGCATCATCACGTCGAGCAGGACCAGCGCGGGCTGCTCCTTGTCGATCTTCGTGAGCGCCTCGGCGCCGCCGGCCGCGGTGACCACCGCGTAGCCCTTCACCGCCAGCAGGTCGGCGAGCAGCTTCACGTTGACCGGCACGTCGTCGACGACGAGGATCTTTTCGGGCATCGCGCGCTACTTCGCGCTCCGCCGTTCGAGCATCTCGCGGACCGCGTCCATGAACTCCTTCACCTTGATCGGCTTGCTCTGGTAGCCGTCGAAGCCGGCGGCCATGATCTTCTTCCTGTCGTGGGTCATGGCCGAGGCCGTCACCGCCATCACCGGGACCGCCCGCGTGGTCGGATCGGCGCGGAGCTCGCCGAGCGCCGCGATGCCGTCCATGCCGGGCAGCTGGATGTCCATCAGGACGAGGTCGGGGATATGCGCCTTGGCCAGGCGTACCGCGTCCTCGCCGGTGCCGGCTTCGATCGTCCGGTAGCCCCGATACTGGAGCACGTCGCGCACGAGCTTGAGGTTCTTCTCGTTGTCTTCGACGATCAGGATCAGCTCGTTGGCCATGGCTTCACCGGGAGTGTGAAGGTGAACGTCGCGCCCTGACCCACCTGGCTCTTCACCCAGATCTTGCCGCCGTGCAGCTCGACGAATCGCCGCGACAGGGTCAGCCCGAGCCCCGTGCCCTCGTGCTTCTTGGCGTAGTCGGACCCGACCTGGCGGAACTCCTCGAAGACGGCCTCGTGGTCCTCCGGCGCGATCCCGACGCCGGTGTCGGTCACCGAGATCTCGGCCAAGCCGTTCGTAAGCCCGGCCTGGACCCGGACCTGGCCGCCCTCGGGCGTGAACTTGATCGCGTTGGACAGGAGGTTCAGGAGCACCTGCTTGACCTTCCGCTCGTCGCCCTTGATCTCGCCCAGCCGCGGGTCGACCTCGACCGCGAGCGTGATCGCGCGCCGCGCGGCGCGCTCGCGGACCAGGGTGATCGAGTTGTCGATCGCCTGCGGGAGATGGAAGTCGGTGACGTCCAGCTCCATGCGCCCGGCCTCGATCTTCGCGAGGTCGAGGATGTCGTTAATGAGCGACAGGAGATGGCGGCCGGAGGTGAGGATGTCTTGCAGGTACTCGTCCTGCTTGGGGTTGAGCTCGCCGAACATCCGGTCCAGCAGCACCTCCGAGAAGCCGATGACCGCGTTGAGCGGCGTCCGCAGCTCGTGCGACATGCTGGCCAGGAACTCGGACTTGAGGCGGTCGGCGATCTCGAGCTGGCGGCTCTTCTCCTCGAGCTCCTGGAACAGGCGCGCGTTCTGGATGGCCAGTGCGGACTGAGCGGCGAAGGTTCGCAGGAGCTCGATGACGTCGGGCGCGAACTCGCCGGGCGCCTTGCGGTTCACGATGAGCGCGCCGATGATGCGGTTCTCTCGGAGCAGCGGCACGGCCAGGAGAGCATGATAGCCCTCACGGAGGGCCGCCTCCCTCAGCCGGCTCTGATACATCGGGTCGCGCTCGATATCGGGGATCTGGGTCGGCTCGAAGGTGATCGCCATCCGGCCGACCGCGCCCTCGCCCTTGTGGATGCGGGTCGAACGCAACAAGTCGACGAACTCCATGGCGAGGTTCTGCGTGGCGCGCAGATGAAACTCTTCCGTCTCCTCGTCGTACTCGTAGATCGAGCCGCCGTCGGTGCCCGAGAGCTGGCTGGCCTGCGAGACGATCGTCGACAGCACCGTCTCCAGGTCGAGCGTGGAGCTGACCGCCCGGCCGACTTCCCCAAGGGCCTTCAGCTCGTCGACCAACCGGGCCAGCTCGCGCGTCCGCGTCTGCAGCTCCTGGAAGAGGCGGACGTTCTCGATCGCGATCACTGCCTGGCCGGCGAACGTCTTGAGGAGAGTCATCTCCTGTTCGTCGAAGACTCTCGCCTCACGACGGCGGAGGAGTAGCGCACCGATCGCCACGTCGTCACGCATGAGGGGAACGCTCAACACCGTTCGGAACCCCATTTGCCGGGCCATCTCACTACCCTCGGGAAACTCCTCCGCTTCAGCCTGGGCGTCGGCGACCTGGACGGTCCGGCCCTCCAGCACCGACCGGCCGCCGAACGCCCCACGGGTGAGTGGGAGCTCCTCTCCGATCGGCCGAGACGCGATGGGACCATAGTGCGCGGCAAGGAGCAGGCGGTCGCCGTGGCGGCGGGCGACAGTGGCGTCAACCGCCTTGCACAGGCGTACCGCCGCTTCGGCCACTGCGTCGAGCACGGGCTGGATGTCGGTCGGTGAGCTCGAGATCACGCGGAGGATCTCGGCCGTGGCCGTCTGCTGCTCCAGCGCTTCCGTCAGCTCGCGCGTGCGCTCCTCGACCTTGCGCTCGAGGCCGGCGTACGACTCCTTGAGCTGGGCGGCCATGCTGTTGAACTGGTCGCCGAGCGCCTCGAGCTCGTCGCCTGTGCGGACGGCGATCCGCTGGTCGAGCTCGCCGGCGCCGATCCGGGCGGCGCCCGCCTGGAGCGCCTGGATGGGCGTGACCATCCGTCGAGCCAGGACCAGGCTCGCCGCGACCGACAGGATGATGCCCGCAACGAGGAGACCGATCGTCCGCTGGATCGACGCGTTCAGGCTCGCGAACGCCTCCTCGAGCGGCTGCTCCGCGAACACCGTCCACCTGAGCGGCGCGATGGTCGCGTAGGCCGTCATCACGTTCCGGTTCTTGAAATCGCGCGCGATGGCGACTTGCGCCTGGCGCTCGTTGGGCCCGGGGCGCTCGGCCAGGGCGGCCTTGACCTGATCGAGTCCGATGAAGGTGGTCTTCTGGAGAACCAGACTGATGTCGGGATGCGCGATCAGGACGCCCTCGCCGTCGACGACGAAGGCGTGACCGGCCTTGCCGATCTTGATCTGGGACACGACGTCCCAGATGAACTTGAGGTTGACCTCGGCCACGGTGACACCGGCGTCCTTGCCGCTCCCGGCCATGGCGATCTTCATGTACGGCTCGGACTCTTTCCGGAAGGTCACCGGGCCGTGATAGATCTTGCCGGCCTTGGCCTCGAGGAATTGCGGCTCGCGCGAGTAGTCAGTGCCGCTGCCGGCGACGTCCATCGCCAGGCGCGAGACGCGGAGCTGCTCCTTGCCCTCGGCGTCGAGGTGGCTGATCTCGGTGATCGGCAGCGCCTGGCGCAAGAGCCGCAGATAGTCGACACGGCGCTGGTACATCGCGGCCGACGGGAGGCCAAGCTGGGGCTGGGTCGTCCAGCTGATCTGCCGCTCGATCTCCTTGATGTAGGCGTCGATGCGATCGGCCACGCCGAGCGCCTTCTCGCGCTGCAGCGCGACCAGCGCCTCGCGGTTCTCGTAGTACGAGAAGTAGAGCTCGATGGCGCCGGAGGTGAGCAGCGCACCGCTGACCAGCCCGGCGAAGACGATCACGTACTTCCGGAAGAGGCGGCCCCGCGGAGTCACGCCCCCGACAATAACATCAGCAGGCGCGGGACAGATTTTTCCAGGCACCGGTTGATCTCGTCGCGGCAGGCGCGGAACACGTCCTGGCCCTGGGTGGCCGGATCGTCGATGTCGCCCTCCTCGCCGACGAACTCGCGCAGGGTGAACACCGGCCGGTCGCGGACCTCGTCGAAGGCGCTCAGCATCTGCTTCTGGAGACCCGTCATCGTCAGGATCAGGTCCGCCCCGGCGAGCTGGTCGCGGTGGCGGCGGAGATCCGTCGAGACGAAGTCGTTCTCGCCAAGGTGGATGCCTTCCTCCCGGAGCGCCAGGCGCGCGTCGAGCGAGGCGATCATGCCGTCACGGGCGTAGTTCGCGATCCCTCCCGACCGAACGCGGATGGCGCCGTCGGCGCCGTGCCGCGCCAACATCCGCTCCAGCAGCAGCTGGGCCATGACGCTCCGAGCGGTGTTGGCGTGGCACACCATCAGGACCGTTTTCACGGCTCCTCGTACCGTGACTTCCAGAACCGCCGGCCGTCGCCGAGATCCCGCCACTCGTCGGCGGGGCGCTCGTCGATCTTCTGGCCGAACTCGATGCTCGGGGGGTGCTTGAGGTTGCCGCCGAGAGTTTCCGGGAAGATCTTCGTCAGCTCCTCGGGATCCCATCGGCGCCGGTGCCTGATGTGCCGCACGGCGTGGGGCTGGGCGAGGATCGTGTAGCCGTAGCCGCGCGCGTGGAACACCTGGCCGTTGACGTTCGCCGCGGCGTCGCTCGCCAGGTAAACGACGATCGGCGCGACGTTGTCGGGGTCGCGGTCGGTCCCGACCGCCTGCTCGCTCGGCCACTTGCCGGTTTGCTCGAAGACCGCGCGGCCGCGCGGCGTCGAGTCGATCATGCGCGTGGCGCCGCTCGGCATGATCGCGTTCACGGTCACGCCGTACTTCGCCATCGCGTTCGCGGTCGACCAGGTGAGCCCGATGATCCCGGCCTTCGCGGCGGCGTAGTTGGGCTGCCCGGGCGCGCCGAGCGCGGACACCGACGACATGCTGATGATGCGGCCGCCCTTCTGCTCGCGCATCGAGACGGAGGCCGCGCGGACGACGTTGAACATGCCCTTCAGGTGCACGTTGATCACCGCGTCCCACTCGTCCTCGGTCATGTTGAAGATCATCCGATCGCGCAGGATGCCGGCGACGTGCACCACGATGTCGATGCGACCCCACGAATCGATGGCCTGCTGGACCATCGCCGCAGCCTGGCCGAAGTCGGACACCGAGCCGAAGTTGGCCTTAGCGGTGCCGCCGTACTTGACGATCTCGTCGACCACCGTCTGGGCGGGCGTATTCTCCTTGCCCTCACCGCTCAGCGAGACGCCGAGGTCGTTGACGACCACTTTCGCCCCCGCCGCCGCCAGCGCGATCGCG